>Ga0105248_10002562_pt1 | contig 20234 bp, 19 predicted proteins | sample KBSS34metaG_FD_81524 | JGI IMG/M metagenome (GOLD analysis project Ga0105248, IMG submission 81524) | Switchgrass rhizosphere microbial communities from Kellogg Biological Station, Michigan, USA - KBS S3-4 metaG | ecosystem: Host-associated > Plants > Roots > Rhizosphere > Soil | place...
ATGGGCGTCGACACAGGTGGTGCGGGCGACCAGGGACTCATGTTTGGTTTCGCTTGTAACGAAACGCCCGAACTCATGCCACTGCCGATTCAACTGGCGCATCAGCTAGCGCGACGGCTTTCCGAGGTAAGCAAGTCAGGCGAACTCCCATACCTGCGTCCTGATGGAAAGTCTCAGGTGACGGTTGAGTATCGCGATGGACGCCCCTTCCGGCTCGAAGCGGTCGTTATCTCGTCACAACACGATGCTGAAGTAACAAATGAACAGCTGCGTGCTGAGATTCAAGAGAAAGTTATCAAGTACACCGTTTCACCTGAACTTCTGGACAACAACACGAAGTATCACATCAATCCCACCGGACGCTTTGTGACCGGGGGACCCCAGGGTGATGCTGGCGTAACTGGACGAAAAATTATCGTCGATACATATGGGGGCTATGCACCACATGGCGGCGGCGCATTCTCAGGCAAAGATCCCACGAAGGTGGACCGCTCGGCTGCGTACATGGCGCGCTATGTGGCTAAGAACATCGTCGCTGCGGGTCTGGCTGATCGTTGCGAGGTGCAATTGGCTTATGCGATCGGTGTGGCTGAACCAGTGTCGATCTTGGTTCAAACCGAAGGTACTGGTCGCATCAGTGATGCAGCATTGTCTAAGCTCGTTCGTGAGCACTTTGATTTGACGCCGCGCGGCATTATCGAGTCACTAAATCTGCGCCGGCCAATTTACAAAGCGACCGCAGCTTACGGACACTTTGGAAGAAGTGAAGATAGCTTTACGTGGGAAAAGACCGACAAGGCTGAAGCGCTTCGTGCAACTGCCGGAGTCTAAGCTCTTAAACATCATTTCAATTCTGTACAAAAGGAATAACTAAATGAGTGCTACACGTTCCGTCGAATTCGACGTGAAAGATATCGGTTTAGCGAGTCAGGGTAAGCAGCGCATTGAGTGGGCTGAAAGAGAAATGCCTGTGCTGCGTTTAATCAGGGAACGATTCGGTGAAGAAAAACCACTTAACGGCACTAAGCTACTTGCCTGCGCTCACATAACAACTGAGACCGCAAATCTGGCGCGTGCGTTACAAGCGGGCGGTGCTGAGGCAATTTTGATCGCTTCTAATCCCCTTTCTACTCAGGACGACGTGGCGGCTTCACTCGTGTCGGACTGGGGAATTCCGGTTTATGCAATCAAAGGCGAATCGACCGACACTTACAATCGTCATGTCCGAACCGCTCTCGATACTCATCCGGACATCATTATCGATGACGGCTCAGATGTCGTTGCGACTCTGTTGAAAGAACGCACTGACCAGGTAAAAGAGATCATCGGATCAACCGAAGAGACAACGACTGGAATTCAGCGCCTCGAGGCGATGCAAACTGCCGGCGTGCTTCCCTTCCCATCAATCGCTGTTAACAACGCCCAAACCAAACACTTCTTCGATAATCGTTACGGCACAGGCCAGTCAACGCTAGACGGGATCATTCGCGCAACTAACATTCTACTCGCGGGTCGTAATCTAGTGGTTGTTGGTTATGGCTGGTGCGGTAAAGGGGTAGCACTTCGTGCTCGTGGCATGGGTTCGAACGTAATTGTGACTGAGATCGATCCAATTAAGGCTGTCGAAGCGGTGATGGATGGTTTCCGCGTTATGCCAATGGCGAAGGCCGCCCCAATCGGTGACATCTTCGTTACCGTAACTGGCAATCGACACGTGATCGACGGCGAGCATTTCAAGAACATGAAAGACGGCGCGATTGTATGTAACAGCGGTCACTTCGACCTTGAACTGAATCTCGTCGCTTTACGCGAGTTGGCTGGCGATCCTCAGACGATGCGTCCATTTGTTGAGGAGTACAAACTTCAATCGAACGGCAACCGAGTAATCGTTCTTGGCGAAGGTCGTCTGATTAATTTGGCAGCGGCCGAAGGTCATCCGGCGAGCGTGATGGATATGAGTTTTGCTAACCAGGCGCTTTCAGTTGAGTATCTCGTCAAGAACAAGGGAACCCTTTCACCAGGAGTTCACCTTTTACCGAAGGAAGTGGATCAGGAAATTGCCAGTTTGAAGTTGAGAGCACTCGGAGTTGCAATCGACACTTTGACCGCAGAACAGCTGGAGTACATTTCGAGTTGGGAAACGGGTACCTAAACTAGGTACGTACCTTGGAAAGAAAATAGGTTCCCGCTGCTGCGAAGATCAGTAGCGGGGACCACCCAGCAACGGCAGGACGGAGTAGGCCATGATTGCCGAGTTGCTGAAACCCACCGCTCACCGCCCAATAAGCAACACTCACCACGACTGCAGCGCACAAGGCGATAATCGTCCCCTTTCGACCAAACGAAACAGCCAGGGGCATCCCGATGAAAGCCATTATGATCACGCCGAATGGGCCCGCATATTTTCTCTGAAGCGCCACTGATAATCCCGAGACATCCGTACCGCGTTGCTTTGCAGCTCGTAGATAAGAACTCAGACCACTTGAACTCAACTGCGAAGGCTTGTCGATACTTGGCTTGAAGACTTCCGGAGAGTCAACGGCTTCGAACCTCGTTTCAGCACCAGTTTGACGAACCACTTCCATACCACTGAGCGACAGAGTCTCCGTGTCGCTCACTGTCATACTATTTGGTGCGGTCCAGCGCCCAACTTTTCCGCTAACCACTTTGCTTAGATGTACCGCGTCCGAGTCCAGTTCATAGATCGTCGGTTCGGTCAAAGTCTTCTGGTTTTCATCAAACTCGTAAGAATAGAAGCGATGAGAATCCGTTGATGCAAGCCACTGTCTTCCTGTCCCAGTGATCGCTCGTGCTTCACCGCCTCTGATTCGAGCACGTAAAGCATCCTGTTTTAAGTTTGCCCCTGGCATCAAATGTTCTTGAATGACCCATGAACATCCGGCCATCGCCAATGCGAAAAACAAACCCGGTAGCATTAACCTGTAGACACTCTGCCCGCAGGCCCACCAGGCAATTGCTTCATGCCGTTTTGCAAGTAATGCATACGTGACCAGAATTGAAATCAGCATCGTTGCCGGAAGAAGTTCAACCGTAACCAGCGGCATCAGAAACAGGAGGTAACGGGCGACCAGCGCAAGACTTGAATTGTTGACGGCGATAAAACGCCAGAGTTCGAACAGCGTAAAGATGTTGAAGATAGCGGCAAGGGCAATGAAACCAATTAGAAAACTCAATGCCAGCGTGCGAAGAAGTGTCGCATCCATCAGGTTCGGCAATCGCCAACCGCCCACTCCGAATGCGTGAGCTCGACTTGAACCAGTTTTCTGGAGGGTTTCCGTCTTTTGCTCAGTGCCAGATCCAAAACGACCGAGGGAAAATCCAGCGAAGCGATTCTTGATTAGGAGCAAGATCGTAACGGCCAGAGTTACTGCCGTTGCGAGCCATGGACCGATAGTCGGTGAAACGCTACCCACTCTTGCGAGCGACTCGCCAAGCAAGGAGATCATGTAATAAACAACAACTGCGACTAGGGAGAGTATTATGCCGGTACTCCGACCTCCACGCCGCACTCGTAATCCCAGGGCACCAGCCAGGAGTGCAAACAGAAGTGGCGCTGAAGCGAGGGCCATCCTGCGATTGAGAATCCTTGTCGCTTCCCTTTTGTCAACTGCATTTCCGGATCGAACGCGCTGACGCAGGTCCTTCCAGTCCATAGTGTCGGCATCGGGGTCACGCTGATTCAGTCGTTGGACAATATCGGCTCGGCCAGTATTAATAGAAATCCTAAGCTGTTCCGACCGTTCTACCACATACGACTTCTTTGGATCGTCATTTGGGCCGGGGAACTTGGTACCCAGCACATCGCTTAAGACGAGCTCTGACTGATCCCCGGAAGAATCGATTCGACCGCTTCTGGCCGTAAAGATCTGCGTGGAACGATCTGGCTGTTGCACGTAAATGAAAACGCGACCCCAGGTTCCCAGGGCCTTATTTCCATCTCTCACATAGATCACATAGCGAGGCAGTGTGCTGAACGTGCGCGGTTCCACCGGGGAATCCAATTTGGCGAGCGCACCTCGCAAAGCCACTTTTTCGAGATCGCGCGCAGCCTGCGGTACCTCCTTAAGCTGGATGAAGAACGTGGCACCGGTCATTATCAATCCAAGGAGAAGCACAGGCCACAGCATGGTCCATGTGCCGACACCTGCTGAACGCATCGCTACGATTTCACTGTCCGACCCCATCCGAGAAAAGCCAATAAGAATTCCAGCAAGTGTCGCCAAAGGAATTGTGAAGCTTAAAACGCCTGGAAAGAGAGTAACGGCGATACCTGCAACTACTGAGAACGGCAAATCTGTATAGACCAGGACTTCAGCCAGGCGAGATACTTGTTGTGCAAACAACACAGCTGAAAGCATGAGAAGTGAAAGTAAAACGTAAGGTATCGTTGCCCAAACAATGTACCTGGGTATTAGTAGTCGTCTGAAGTTGAAGTTTTGCCTTAACAAAGCGTTTCCACTACTGAACAAATGTCGGTCGAACCCTGGGCAATCGCTCTAACACTCGACCAATCATTTGATGAGTTAGTTCGGCCAATTCCCTCTTCGTGCGTACCGGAACCTCCCTCGCATTTTCTGCAAATTTTGATGGTGAGAGTTTTTCAGTCGTTCTCAAATGAGCGTGTAGTGGCTTCGAAACGGCGCCTCCTCTGCCATTGCTGCACGTCTGACAGCATAGTCCCAAATCTTGCGACATGAAGACAGCATCATCGACTGTGAATGTGCGATGACAATTTCCACATGTTTTCAAGTCGGGCATGAAGCCTTCTATCTTAAGCAACCACACTTCAAAGTACCGGAGTATCGACTGAAGATCTTCAGGGCACAGTGCAATTGCCTCAAAGCATGCCGTGGCCATTCTGAAAAGCAAATCGTTGGATTGATGTGGAGGCGAAAATTCGATGAGGAGATCACCAAGGTACGCCATGCCCGTAACGATTGAAGGGTCTGAGGAGAGATTAAAGTGTGACTTTAGGATTTCGGTCTGCCTGATCGATACAAGTTCTCGATTTTCCTTCTCGTAAAACGTGAGGTGTATATGCGTGAACGGTTCGAGCGAGGCGCCGAAACGATTTCTAAGTTTTCGACAGCCTTTTGCTACTCCTCGCACGAGCCCCGCTGACCTTGTCAACGTGACGACGATCTTGTCAGCTTCGGCCAGATTGTAAGTGCGAAGAATCAGCGCTTCGGTATCGACTAAACCCATCTTCCCAGATTCACGGAATGAAGTAGAGAATCCAGCCAAGGATCAACCCAATCACCATGAATTCAGCGAAAACCTTCAATCCGTACAGGCATCTTTCACGAGGAGTATCTTTGGCCACAGATCCAAACACTACAGAGGCCAGTGCGGCAAAGACCGTCATTACGAGGAAATGTCTCACGGTTTCCTCCCGGCCGCGATGTCGAAGGCGTCAAGCACTGTCAGGTAATTTAGTAAGCCCGCAATTAAAAGAAAAGTATTGCCGTATTCATAAGTAGCGCGAGCAGCCTGCACTAAATCATCAGCGAATCCTTTATCAAGAAGCCAGCACATGATGTAAAGCGATCCTGAACCAAGGTTTGCGATCATCGGCGGCACCTGAAGTAGCGGCGACGAACCTTGGCCTGTTGACAGGCTAAACATGTGCCCGCCCATTGCCATCCCCAAAATAAAACAGACCCAAATCGAACCGCCCATGAGTAAAGCTCTGCCCCAACGATGAACCAACAAATGTCCGGCGCCGGGAATAAACCAAGCCGCGAACGCAACGGCCCACGCCATGGGCGGCGTAGACTCCATTCGCTCTAATGTCCTCTCACTTTTCACCAAACTAAACCTCCAAGTTTTACCTTAACTCTGCAGCATCCTATGTATTCATGCTCATCAAACCTAATCGATAACGTGAGCCGTCGGCATTGCGACCTCTAACACCTTACGTTAACGCCCATCGAAGCTCGGCTCAGTAAATCAGAAAGGTCTCTCGTATCTCAAGGAACTCTTTAAGCGGCGACTGCCAAGTTTCGATGATCGCCTCTAGCTCAGTTCCCTTCTCAAACGCCTTTCTGATCTTGTCAGTGCCGGCAATAACATCGAAAGGGTTCTTATCAAACACATACTCGTAAGGAGGATCTTTCCACAAAAACTGATCAGGGTACATGTCGAACGCCATCTTCACCATTGCCAGGCCGGTGCTCACCGGTTCGAATGCCAGTCGATCCGTCACTTGTAATTGCACACCGCCACAACTCACACGAGCGTGCTTTTGAAACGTTGGCTGAAAAACACAAGCACGGAAATAAACTCCTGCCAAACAAAGTGCGTTCAACCGGTCAGCGTAATCATCAGCCCCAATGTACGGCGCTCCAATCAATTCAAAAGGCCGTGTCGTGCCGCGTCCTTCTGACATCTGCGTGCCTTCGAAATGCACTGTGCCTGGAAAGACTGTTGCGGTATCAACTGTCGGCATATTTGGCGAAGGTAATACCCATGGCGCATCCGTTTCGTCATGCCAATATTCTCGACGCCACCCATCCATAGTTACTACGTGCAGGTCGCAGTTTATGTTGAAGTGTTTGTTGAAGAATTGAGCAAGTTCTCCTGGCGTCATCCCATGCCGGGTTGGAATTGGAAACTGTCCCACGAACGAGGCGAAGTCAGGTTCAAGAACATTACCTTCCACTTGAAAACCGTTTATTGGATTAGGACGATCACAAACGATCACGCGTTTGCGTGTTCGCTGGGCGGCCCTCATGCAGTTCGCCATCGTGTAGATGAAGGTGTAAATTCGGCACCCGACGTCCTGCATATCAAAAACTAGAACATCGACATCGGCCAACATCTTGTCAGTCGGCTCTCTTGTTTCGCTGTACAACGAATAAACCGGCAAGCCAGTCTTTCGATCCACCGCATGATCGGTCTCAATCATATTGTCTTGGACATCGCCACGAATGCCGTGTTGAGGACCAAAGAGTATGCGCAGATTTATGTCGGGATGTTTATGGAAAAGATCGGCAGCATGTTGGTAGCCGTGGTTGACCGAGGCCTGATTACAAATTAGACCGACACGCGCGCCGTTTACTAAACCAGACTCACCTTCAAGAAGTTTCTCAAGTCCTAGAGTGACGTGATGGGTGTTTCGCGATCCCTTCAAAGCTTGATTCTCTTGCTCCAAAGTTAAGGTCATACTTTAGCTCCTAACCGCAGAGAACCGATCCACCGTTTACGTTCAGAACTTCACCGGTGATGTAACTTGCCCAGCTCGAACAAAGAAACACGATCGGCGTTGCCAACTCCTCTGGACGCCCGATCCTGCGCAACGGAATTGTTTGAAGTATTGATTCAAGTCTGGATTTGTCTTCGAAGACACCATCATTCATATCGGTGTCGACCCATCCCGGCGCTACGCAATTTACGTTGATGCCAAATGATGACAGTTCGGCAGCCAGCGACTTGGTAAATGAGATTTGACCACCCTTCGAAGCCGCATAGTTCGAAACAGTCGCTTCACCTCTTTGCCCTGCCGTTGAACTCACTATGACGATTCGACCAAATTCTTGCCGCTTCATCACAGGCACTGCGGCACGGCACACCGTCCACGTGCCTTTAAGATTAATCGCCAACGTGCGATCCCACAGTTCCTCCGAGATTGACTCGACTAAATCGCCTTTCCAAATTCCTGCATTGCAGATCAGGAAATCCAGGCGACCAAAGTGTTCAAGCGTTTCCTGAACAGCGCGGTCCCCTTCTTCTAACTTTGAAATATCAGCCTGAATAGCAATAGCCTCAACCCCGTATTTCCGGGCACCGGCAACAGCTTCATTTGCGGCTTCTGTGTCACTGACGTAGTTCACAGCGACCTTCGCTCCGTGCTTAGCCAAAAGATCGACCACAGCCTTGCCTATTCCTCGCGAAGCACCAGTTACTAGCGCTACTTTTCCGCACAAGCCCAGAATGTCATTCTGCACTTCCAATTCTCTTCCCTTCTTTCATTGTTTAATTAGGCAGTAACAACCGTAGAACTTACTTTGGGATCGTCGTCCACAAATTGTCGTCTGGCCGTGTCCACAAACGTTCTAAAGAGTCTCTCCGAAAAGAGATCATCTTTCCATCCGAGCTCCGGATGCCACTGCACGGCGACGACGAATCGATCACGACGCGGGTCTTCCAACGCCTCAATCAATCCGTCAGAGGCGCGCGAAACCACCACAAGGTCCTCTCCGACACGTTCTACAGCTTGATGATGATGGCTGTTCACGACAACTTCGTTAGTCTTCGCCACCTCCCACAATCGACTTCCCTCGCTAAGTGTTACTTTATGTGAAGGTCGCTCCCTGGGTACGCCCTGGTTGTGTAGTATTGAAGTTGAAACCTGCGAAGGAATGTCTTGAATGAGGGTTCCGCCTCGAGCCACATTCAGCACCTGCATACCAAAACAGATCGCCAGTAAGGGCAACGCCCTGCGCTCAGCAGCCGCGATGAGCAGCAAATCCGTCTCATCTTTTATCGGATGAACACTTCCTAGTCCTCGATGAGGTTCCCTCCCATAGCGAAGTGGATCTACGTCAGAATCACTTCCGGGCAACAAAATGCCATCAAGACTTTCAACAACCGAGTCGATGTAATCCACGTTGGGAATAAGACTGATGTGAACCGGTGTTCCACCGGTGGCTTCTACTGCTTCGCTGTAGTGGCGCGAAAGATAGAACCGATCGGTTCCAAGTTCGATCCGCATTGGGATGCCAATGAGTGGTCGTTTTTCCATTTTCTGGTCCGCCAACGAGTAATTCTCCAAGCGAAAAGTATCATAACCTAACTCGCGTTGATTTGCGTTGAGGGGCGACTGGAAGCGTCCTTGACTTACATTCAAGCCAGTTCCTATAGTGCTCAAAAGAAACATGCGGAAACAATCCAATAGAATTCGCAGTACAACTGTCCTCTTAGTAAGAAAAGACACGCATGTTGCACTGGCTGGAGACGGGCAGGTTACGCTCGGCGAAACCGTTATGAAGGCAAGTGCGAAGAAGGTGCGACGACTCTACAACGATCAGATCCTTGCGGGTTTTGCCGGCGCCACTGGTGATGCATTCTCTTTGTTGACTAGATTCGAAAGCAAACTCGAACAGTATCACGGCAACCTCGAACGCGCGGCTATTGAGCTCAGTAAAGAATGGCGTACCGACAAGATGCTTCGACATTTAGAAGCGCTTTTGGTTGTTGCCGACAAGAAGAGTTCGTTCTTGTTATCTGGAAATGGGGATGTAATCGCTCCGGACGAAGGTGTCCTGGCGATCGGATCTGGTGGCTCCTACGCTCTGGCTGCTGCTCGTGCTCTCCTGAAACACACAGACTTGACCGCAAAGGAAATTGCTGTCGAAGCACTTCGTATCGCGGGCGAAATTTGCATTTATTCAAATCAAAATATTGTTGTTGAGGAATTGTAAGAGTCTCTTGAGTGAGACCTGCAAGCATTATTAATGGTTATCTACTTAGCAGGTGATGTTGACGACGAAGCCCGTCTCGACGAGATGTCGCCCAGACAGATCGTGAGTGAGCTGGACAAACATGTTGTGGGCCAACGCAATGCCAAGCGTGCCGTTGCCATTGCGTTACGAAATCGCGTTAGGCGTCAGAAGTTGCCGCCTGAGTTGGCAGTCGACGTCATGCCCAAGAACATCATCATGATCGGTTCTACAGGCGTCGGGAAAACCGAGATTGCGCGACGGTTGGCGAGGATGTCGAATTCGCCGTTCCTAAAAGTTGAGGCTTCGAAGTTCACTGAAGTGGGTTATGTGGGCCGTGACGTCGAAAGCATGGTGCGCGACCTGACCGAAATCTCAGTTGAAATGACGCGGCAGGAGAAGAGCGAAGAGGTAGCAGAGAAAGCTGAGCTAAATGTTGAAGAACGGATTCTTGACTTGTTATTACCTCCGCCACGCTCCAACTCAACCTATTTCGACTTTGACTCTGAAACTGCCGAAGAAGATCAAACTGGAGTTGACGTCACCGTGCGCGATGAACAGTTTCAGCGCACTCGTGAAAAGCTTCGTACTCAGTTGCGAAGCGGAAAGTTAGACAACCGCCTCGTTGAACTTGAAGTGAGAGAGAAGAATTTTCCTGTTATCGAGCTGGCAGGCCCTCAAGGTGTGGAAGAAATGGGCATCAACATGAAAGACATGTTGGGAAATCTCTTTCAGGGGCGAACAAAGCGCCGCAAGATGCGTGTGGACGAGGCGATCGAATACATGATGCAGGAAGAAGAAGAACGCCTCATCGACATGGATCAAGTCGCGCGCGCTGCCATCGAACGAGTTGAGAATTCCGGCATCATTTTTCTGGACGAGATCGATAAGATTGCCGGACGGGAATCTGGGCACGGGCCTGACGTTTCACGCGAAGGTGTGCAACGGGACATTCTTCCGATTGTTGAAGGCACGACTGTTAACTCTCGCTACGGTATGGTGCGCACTGATCACATTTTGTTCATTGCCGCCGGTGCTTTCCACGTATCGAAACCGTCTGACTTGATTCCGGAGTTGCAGGGCCGTTTTCCGATTCGCGTTGAACTCGAGTCGCTGACCATCGAAGACTTCAAGCGAATTCTAACCGAACCGAGAAATGCTCTAATAAAGCAGTACCAGGCGATGATGGAGACCGAGGGCGTTACGCTCGAATTCACTAACGATGCAATAGATTCGATTGCTAACTTCGCAGCGCAGGTTAATCAGCAAACGGAAGATATCGGCGCTCGTCGCCTTCAAACAATCATGGAAAAATTGCTGGAGGATATTAGTTTTGAAGGACCTGATCTCGAACCTAAGAAACAGCACATAGACGCCACCTACGTGGAGGCCATGCTTGCCGCAACCGTGAAAGATCAGGACCTTAGCCGTTACATTCTCTAGACCGATAACCCCGACTCGCAAAAATCTTCATTGGCTGAATCGACCTCAAACATCTGCCGCAGACACAGAACTACAAGCGAAGCGACTGCAAAGAGAAATGCACGCAAGCATTCGCTTTATCTCCGGCTGCAGAATTTTCTTCTGCTCACAATCGTGATTTCCCTAACTGCGGGTTGCGGGAAACGTCGACCTCCCTTACCTCCAGTCGAGAGAGTTCAACAGCGCACGGAGCTTCTTTCGGGAGCTCAGCAAGGTAACGAAGTGATCTTAAGTTGGCCAGCTCCTGTGCGTAACGCACCTGACACCAGTGTTCAGAGTATTCGTAGAATTGATGTCTATCGTTTGGCGGAGAAACCCACGGCTCCGAGAGCACTCACCGAGGATGATTTTGCAGCGCGCGCCACTCTGGTCGGCTCAGTAACATACGATCAGATTCGCAATGCCGGCGAAAATTTGACCTATCATGACTCTTTGGAACTAGCCGGTGAACCAGCCCGACTTCGTTATGCTGTTCGCTTCGTCAATTCATCGGGCCAGCGCGCTGCATTTTCTAACTTCCTGCTAATTGAACCGGCCGCGCGAATTTCCCAGGCTCCCACGCTCAGCGCCTCTGATGTTAAGGAGGATGCAGTCACTCTAACGTGGCAGCCTCCGTTGGCAAATATTGATGGTTCGACACCAGTGAATTTACTTGGCTATAACGTTTATCGTATGGACGAGTCGCAGAGCACTCCAGGTGAGACGCCAATTAATTCCGCTTTGGTCTCAGGCACGTCTTACGCTGATAAGAGCTTCAAATTTGGAGGTGAGTACCGGTACCTTGTGCGCGCCGTTTCCCTGGGGACGGAAGGTGCGCAGGTTGAAAGTCTAAACTCCAACGTACTTCCTGTTTCTCCGCGTGACACATTTGCGCCTTCGGCTCCAAGCCCTCCAAGCGTTGCACCCGCAGCCAGTGGAAGACTTTCGATTTTCTTTGCTGCAAACCCCGAGAACGATATCGCCGGCTACAACATCTTTCGTTCGACGGATCCTGATCTATCCAAAGCGAACTGGATGAAACTCAATCCGACGCTGCTAACTCGAACATCGTTCCAGGATGACAAGGTGGAGAGTGGTAAGAAGTATTACTATTATGTAATTGCTGTTGATACTGCTGGAAATGTCAGTCAACCATCCGAAGTTGTTTCGGAAACTGCACCCTAGGACCTATGAAACTTGCCCGCATAACGCAGAAGAGTTTCGCGACTCCTCGATACGCAATTATCGACGGGACGAAAGTTTTTCCACTCAGTGAGAATTACACGCTCGACGATCTCAATCCCTCGGCGACTGAAGGCGCCCTGGAGTTCGAGGAAGCTAAGCTCCTCGCACCAGTCGCACCATCCAAAATCGTTTGTGTTGGACGCAACTATCGAGAACACGCCGCAGAACTCGGCAACAAGATGCCCGACGAACCACTTCTTTTTCTTAAGCCACCTTCGAGTCTTGTGGGACACGGTGATCGCGTTGAGTTGCCTTCGCAGTCCCAACAGGTAGAACATGAAGGCGAACTGGGAGTAGTGATGGGTCGAACCGCGCGCAAGTTAAGCGAAACCGATAACCCCTTGAGCTACGTGTTTGGTTACACATGCATCAACGATGTAACAGCGAGAGATCTTCAACGTAAGGACGTTCAGTTCACGCGTGGCAAGGGCTTCGACACTTTCTGTCCTGTGGGTCCGTGGATCATTACGGATCTCGACCCCACCAATGTCGCGGTGACCACTCGTGTAAATGGCGAAGTAAAACAAAATGGCAACACACGCGACATGGCTTTTCCAGTCTCTTTTTTAATAACCTATATCTCATCGATCATGACTCTGTACCCTGGTGATTTAATTGCAACTGGAACGCCTGCGGGCGTTTCCCGAATGAAGCATGGCGACACTGTCGAGGTCGAAGTTGGAGGAATAGGGATCCTGAGGAATTCAGTCTACGATCCGACCGCAGGATCGCAATTTTCCGGATAGGAGTAAGCTATGAAGTTTTTCTTGGATACTGCAAATTTGGATGACATTCGTGAAGGCGCTTCGCTTGGACTCGCAGACGGCGTCACCACGAATCCGTCGTTGATCGCGAAAGAAGGCAATGTCGACTTCAAACAGCATATCGCGGCGATATGTGAGATCGTGCAAGGGCCCGTGTCGGCTGAAGTGACAAGCCTGGACAAAGATGGAATGGTGCGGGAAGGCCTCGAGTATTCGAAGATCGCGCCAAACGTCGTCGTCAAGTGTCCGCTGACACGTGAAGGCTTAAAGGCGACTCGACAACTCTCCGATGGAGGCATCCGAGTCAACGTCACTTTATGCTTTTCCGCAGCACAGGCAATTCTCGCTGCGAAGGCCGGTGCTTCCTTCATCAGTCCTTTCCTCGGGCGTCTTGACGACATTGGTCAGAACGGGCTCGTGCTTCTCCAGGAGATCGTGGAGATTTATCAAAACTATAATTGGAAGACTGAAGTGTTGGCTGCAAGTTTGCGACATCCCATTCACGTCATCGAAGCCGCGCGCATCGGCGCAGATATCGCCACGATGCCGTTCAAAGTGATCGACCAGTTGTTCAATCACCCGCTGACGGACAAGGGGCAGGCACAATTCCTCGCCGACTGGGCAAAGAGTGGAAGGAAATAATTATCGACTCAGTAGCGCGAGTTCTTGTCAGGACACATAAATATGATGGGGCTGAGCATCGTCGTTGGACGGCTCGAGTTCTCAAGTATGAAACGCCCCTGCTGGTGCTCGATGCTGAATTCGAAGAGGACATCGAACACGCTTTGCTGGGAAAGATTGCATCCGGAACTTTGAGCACTGAATATTACTGGTTAGACCGCTGGTACAACGTCTTTCGGTTTAGTACTCCTGAGCGAGCTTTGAGGAGTTTTTATTGCAATATCAACATGCCTCCAACCTTTGACGGTGAAGTGTTGAGCTACGTGGATCTCGATATTGACATACTCGTAAAGCCCGACCTGTCCTATCAAGTTCTTGACCTGGACGACTTCGAAACAAATGCAAGGCGTTACGACTACCCGGATGAGGTTCGAAAGAATGTTCGTCTTGCTGTAGACGATCTAATTCACATAATCGAGAATCGAGCCTTCCCGTTCGACTCACAATAGTTATGGCTTCTAAACAACAACCTAAACCAGCGCGGACCAAGCTAAACGTTCTCCGAGAGAAGCAACTGCAGGCCGAACAAGGTGGTGGCGCTGCACGCATAGCTAAGCAGCACGAGTCGGGAAAGATGACGGCGCGTGAGCGAATCAACTTCTTGTTGGACGAGGACACGTTTGAAGAGTTCGATAAACTCGTCGTGCATCGATCTAAAGACTTCGACCTCGACAAGCAAATCTACCCGGGCGACGGCGTAGTGACAGGTCATGGCTTGATAGATGGTCGGAAGGTCTTTGTCTTTGCTCAAGACTTCACAGTGTTTGGCGGTTCCCTATCGGAGACTCATGCGGAAAAGATTTGCAAGGTTATGGATCTGGCGATGAAGGTTGGCGCTCCCATCGTTGGTCTAAACGATTCCGGCGGCGCCCGCATTCAGGAAGGTGTAGTCAGTCTCGGTGGCTACGCTGATATCTTCCTGCGGAACACACTCGCAAGCGGGGTGGTTCCACAGATTAGCTGCATCATGGGTCCTTGCGCAGGAGGTGCTGTCTATAGTCCTGCCATCACCGATTTCAATGTGATGGTAAAGAACACCTCGTACATGTTTATTACCGGACCCGATGTAATCAAGACAGTCACGCATGAAGAAGTCACCAAAGAGGAATTGGGCGGTGCCATCACCCACAATACTGTCTCGGGTGTAGCGCACTTCGCCGTTGAATCAGACGAAGATGCCTTACGCGTTGTCAGAGAATTATTGTCATTTATTCCATCCAACAATCTCGAGGATCCTCCGTCCGTCGCATCTGATGACCCAATCGATCGCGCCGAACCCAAGCTGAACGCAATCGTACCGCAGGCTTCAAACCAACCTTACGATATTCGCGAAGTTATCAATCACGTTGTAGACGATGGATACTTTTTTGAAGTACAGCAGATGTTTGCCCCGAACATTTGTATAGGCTTTGCGCGACTGGGAGGTCGTGCGGTGGGTATTGTTGCTAATCAGCCCGCTTATCTCGCTGGTGTTCTGGATATTGACGCTTCTATTAAGGGGGCTCGCTTCGTTCGCTTTTGTGATTGCTTCAATATCCCTTTGGTTACTTTCGAGGACGTGCCTGGATTCTTACCAGGCGTCTCCCAAGAGCACGGCGGTATCATCACGCATGGAGCAAAACTGCTTTACGCATTTGCCGAAGCGACGGTACCCAAGGTCACTGTCATTACGCGTAAGGCCTATGGTGGCGCTTATTGTGTGATGGCTTCAAAGCACATTCGCACTGATGTTAATTTTGCCTGGCCAACCGCGGAAATTGCGGTGATGGGCGCCGAAGGTGCAGTTGGTATTCTGTATCGTCGTGAACTCAATGAGGCAAGCGACAAAGAAGCTGCGAGAAAAACACGAATCGCTGAACTGGAAGATAAGTTTGCGAATCCTTACATTGCCGCGGAACGAGGTTTTGTGGACGAAGTCATAGAACCGTCAGACACAAGACCGAAACTGATCAGAGCTCTGTCGTTGCTCGAAAATAAACGCGACAGTAACCCACCAAAGAAACACGGAAACATTCCGCTGTAGATGAACCTTAGTGCTCCGGGTTTGAAGAGACCTTAACCACGAAGTCGCAAACACACTAAGGCCCCGACACTGATTAGCAGGTTTGTGCCATCGTGACTTCGAGTATTTGGTCAATTTCGCTGGGTTGGTTCGAATGCGATCAATCGTGCAGAAGGATCGAAGGTTATCTTAAAAGGGTACAAAGCTCTTCTGCCGATTATCAAAGGTGTGCCTGAAGGAACTCCGATCAAAACATCAGTAGGAACACCTCTCAAGACAAGTGCGCCGATACTTACGGTTGTAGGTGCTATTTGTCTGGACTGAACTGCGCCACCACCGAGGTCGGTGACATCACCCCGAATGTGGTGTTGTCCAGCTTCGGAAGAGGGCTGGTTTACTGCTAACCCGAATCCGGAACCGGTATCAAGTAATGCCAATCGACCGTCGCCTAATCTTACAAAGGGACGATCGCCACTCGCTTCCCTCACCCATCTGACAACAGCCCCGTCTTTAGGTATGCGTGTTAAGTCCAGCCCGTTAGTAGCACCGTCAAAAACCAAGAGTTGATGGTTTGGAAGATCGATTGAGTATGCCATCCCGCCAAACAAATCAGTTGGATCCAAAATCCCATCAATGCCGCCAGGAAGCATTGGCACGATAGCCAGGACGGGTTTACCTGGAACCACGTTCGTACTGTGTCCAAGTGAGATCCTAGTTGCGATCGCTTGTTCGTTGGACGAGATTGGAGAAGTGCTCAAGCCTCCTACAAGCGTTTTCTTTGACCTGGTTGTTGTCAAGTGAACCGACGTCGCCAGGCGACTGCTAACGATGGATACGCCCGCGCCAGTATCTAAAGCGAAGGTGAATGGCCCCTCGTCATTGACCCAGCCACTGACCAGAAGCCCTTCATTTCTATCATCGCGAAATCTGATAGGTGCTAACGAGGTTGTTGCAGAGGTACCAATCTGTCGCCGCTGAACAAAAGAATGGGCAGCTCCCGAAAGAGGAGCTGCCCACCACAGGTTTAGAACACTGAGAGTACCTAGAGCCAGGACAAGTTTAGCCGTTCTCAACACTCCGCGCCTCGGCTAACTTTAGTAGTTTCGATTACGGTTGCGCAGCTTGTAGGTGTACAAGGCTGAACCGCCAAGTCCAGAAAGTGCACCAATCCCGGCGCCCTTCCCACCACCAATTAGACCGCCGATTGCCGCGCCAGCGCCGGTACCAATCGCCATTGTGAGCTTGTCACGGTGCTTACTCCAGAAGCTGCGACCGCTCGAACGATTGTAGTCATAGTAGACTCGGTTAGACGCGTTTCTGGCTACCGAATTACGATAAACAACTCGGGTTCGAGAAGCCGTTGCGCGATTGGTCGGGACGATTCCGTTCTGCGCCGTTGCGGCTGCGTTGTAGCCATCAGCGAAGCCAGTCTTATAAGCCGTCTGTTCGCCGGCTGTGTTGAATTCCGACGGCACCACTTCACTATTAGTGGGCTGCATATTTTCCGGACTATTCTGTGCGACTGTCTCGGCTGCTGCTGGTTGACTCTTGTGCATTACCAAAGCTCCGACGGACCCGCCTATTAGCGCCGCAATCAAAGCAACTGGTAGAAGTTTGTTTGTAAGTATCATCGTTCCGCCTCTCCTTGCAAAAGGTTCTAAGTTCTCTCAACCATAAAGTCATTTTGCAAGAGCCATTCCCGATACCGTGGGAGACAGGGGGCTTCTAGGGTTTACCCGGTAACTTTAGCAATCTTTGGCCTAAAAAAGCCGTGTGCAAGGAATTTGCAAGGTAACCGAAAGCGTTCTGCACAGTTGCGACGTAACGATGAGCTACCCGATATGGAGCGCTGACGAGAAGAGTGAACGAAATGAGGTATTGACTAGAACACCAAAAGCAAAAACCAGGAAGCGCAAGGCTTCCTGGTTCATTCTTATGAATTGGATTGAGAGCTTATTTAAGCTGCTTTAGGCAATTGCGCTGGTTTGTCACGCAACAACTCCAGAGCCTTCTTCATCTGGAGATCTTCGGCCGCTGGTTTTGCCGCGGGCTGAGCCGGCCCTTCGCGTTTTTCGTTGTTCTGGTCAGGCTTGGCAGCAGCGTCATCATCGTTTCCACTCAAATCATCCGGGTCAACATTGTCGGCCACTTCCGGACCTTTTACTTCAACGGAGGGGGTGACACCTGAATGTGCGCGATCCTCACCGAGAAATGTCTTTCCACTTGAGGTGGCCCACTTCACGGTGGTTAACAACAAACCATCGCCACCACGAAGAGTGAACAGTTGCTGTTCGGCTCCGGCGCCAAAACTCTTCTCACCCACTACCTGACCTCGGTTACGTTCAATGATTGCTGACGCAACAACTTCAGATGCTCCGGCGGTGCCTGCGTCAATCAAAGCCACGACTGGACCTGAGAATAAAGTAGCTTTCGGATCGGCAGTAAAAGTCTTAAGAGCCTTGCCTTCTCGACCGACGGTTTCCGCGATTACTCCGTCCTTGATGAACAAGTTGGCGACCGTGACGGCTTCCGTTAAAGAGCCACCGGCGCTGTCGCGCAAGTCAATGATGATCTTCTGTGCGCCCTGCTTAATCAGGTCTTGGAGTTTTGCCCTCGCATCTGCGGCTTCGCCATCGGCAAAGCTATTAATACGCAGAACACCAACTCGACCGGCTTCCATTCTGGCTTCAACCGAAGGAGCTCTGAAGGCACTGCGCTTCACACTGACGGTAAGCGGGCTCGCATTGGCGCGAAGCACTCTTAACTTAACTTCTGTACCGGCTGCTCCATTCAGCAGTTGCTTCGCGTCATAAAGCGAAATGTCACGTGTTGCCTTTCCGTCGATGTATTCGATTATGTCGCCTGATCGGATTCCAGCTTGATCGGCTGGCGAGCCTTTCATTGGGGCGATGACGTAAAGATAGGAAGCCACCTGCGATAGTTCGGCGCCGATGCCGGTCTGTTTGTCGGAGCCATTTTGGTTATACTCGCGAACTTGTTCGGGCGTCAGGTAAGTCGAGTAGGGATCAAGTCCATAGGCAAGGCCTCGGAGGGCGCCAGCTCGAACCTTATCCATGTTTGGCTCATCTACGTAGTCGTTCTGAATGTGTTGCAACACGCTTTCGAAAATTCGAAGCTGTGCATTCGGATCGTTCGCGGGCTGCTGAGCGCGCGTAGAAATCCAGCCTCCAACAACCGTATATAGCGTTAGAGTTGCTGAGATCAGGATCAGGATAAACTTTGTACGGAATGACATTTAGTTACCTCTTAAATTACGTTAGAACAGAAGCCCGAAAGTTCGCACAGCTGCGAATTTGCGTATGATACAGGCGGCATTTAGCTCACGCAAGCGAAGCTTTTGTAGCGCTTATGCATTCGTCGCAACTAGGTTGCGGATGGTTGCTCAATGATACAGAAACGTTCTCATTTCGAATCTCGAGGGTCCGTTCTGGCACTCGATCTTGGCGAAAAGTTAGTTGGTGCAGCCATCTCGGATGACCAACGGATCACAATCAAGCGACTTGCGCCCCTGCGACGCACCAATTGGAAACGACTACTTAGCGAAGTAGAAACCTTGATCGAACGGTTTGACGCACAATCATTAGTAATTGGTTTGCCGCTGAAGCTCGATGGCAGCGTCGGCAGTGCAGCCGAAAACATCACGCGGCTGGCGCGTAACTTTGCCAAGTCATTAGATCTCCCTGTTTTTTTGCAGGATGAGCGACTGACCTCATTCGATGCCCGCATCGCTCTTTTGGCTGATGGTCATGACGAAGCCGATATTCCAGCTCTCATCGATGGTGAAGCGGCTGCTCTCATTCTCAGAGACTTCTTGCAAAACAAGGAAACACGAAAGGTAGAAATCTAAGATCCTGGAGCCTAATTTGAGCGTGATACAACAAATATGAAGCGTCTTCTTATCGTCACCTTAGCGGTGACGCTGCTAGCAGGGGCAGCTTCCGGTGCCTGGCTTTACCACGACCTGCACAAGTCTGTAGTCCACAACAAATCCGGTCAGTACATCGAAATTCCCAAGGGTTCATCTACTGCCTTTGTCGTCAGGAAGCTCGCGGCCGAGGGAATTATCAAACATGAATGGCCGTTGAAACTTTACCTCAAGGGAACGGGCGCTGGGTCTTCACTCAAGGCAGGTGAATACGATTTCCCATCTCCTATTTCGCCGCTGATGGTTTTGGCAAAGATGCAACAGGGACAGAGACGATTAAATCGCATAACCATCATCGAAGGATGGACGCGTTGGGATATCGCTCGAGCAATGATTCAAGTTCCTCAGTTCCATTTGGAGAACGAGGTTCAGGCATTAGATTTAATGAACAACGTTAGCCTTATAAAAGACCTCGATCCGGCTGCGACGAATCTGGAAGGGTACCTCTATCCGGATACTTATGAGTTTGCGCCTGAAGCCACAGCCACCGATCTCATAGACATGATGGTTAAGCGGTTTAGATCCATCTGGAAAGCCGACTGGACGACCCGAGCCACCGCACTTGGCATGACGCCGCGTCAGATCGTTACCGTTGCTTCAATAATCGAGACCGAAGCTAAGTTATCCGACGAAAGACCGATCGTAGCGTCAGTCGTTTACAATCGGCTCCGAAA
>Ga0105248_10002563_pt1 | contig 20234 bp, 23 predicted proteins | sample KBSS34metaG_FD_81524 | JGI IMG/M metagenome (GOLD analysis project Ga0105248, IMG submission 81524) | Switchgrass rhizosphere microbial communities from Kellogg Biological Station, Michigan, USA - KBS S3-4 metaG | ecosystem: Host-associated > Plants > Roots > Rhizosphere > Soil | place...
CCCGCTGTTCCTTCTCGACGAGATCGACAAGCTCGGTCAGGACTTCCGAGGCGATCCGAGTTCGGCTCTCCTCGAGGTGCTGGACCCCGAGCAGAACAGCAAGTTCCAGGACCATTACCTCGAGCTCGACTATGACTTAAGCGACGTGATGTTCGTCACGACGGCAAACTCCCTCGACATGCCCCAGCCGCTGCTCGACCGCATGGAGATCATTCGGCTCGAGGGATACACCGAGGACGAGAAGGTCGAGATCGCCAAGCGCCACCTGATACCGAAGCAGATGGACGCCCACGGCCTTAAGTCCGACGAGCTGAACTACAGTGACGACGCGTTGCGCGCGATGATCCGGCACTACACGCGGGAAGCCGGAGTCCGAACGCTTGAACGCGAGCTCGCCAAGGTCGCTCGCAAGTCGCTCCGTCAGATTCTCGAGAATAAGGTCGAGAAAATCGAGCTTACGTCCGACAACCTCGGCGATTTCCTGGGCGTGCGGAAATTCCGCTACGGCATGGGCGAGGAAGAAGACCAGATCGGTGCTGTCACCGGCCTTGCCTGGACGGAAGTCGGCGGCGAGTTGCTGACGATCGAAGCCGTCACGGTCCCTGGCAAGGGTCAGATCAGGACTACCGGCAAGCTCGGCGAGGTCATGCAGGAGTCGATCCAGGCGGCGATGAGCTTCGTGAAGGCCCGCGCGCCGGCTTACGGCGTGAAGCCTTCGATCTTCGCGCGCAAGGATATCCACGTGCACTTGCCGGAAGGTGCGGTGCCCAAGGACGGTCCGTCGGCGGGCATTGGCATGGTCACTGCGATGATCTCGACCTTGACCGGCGTCGCGGTCCGTCGCGATGTCGCGATGACCGGCGAAGTTACGCTTCGCGGTCGCGTTCTGCCGATCGGCGGTCTCAAGGAAAAGCTGCTGGCGGCACTCCGGGGCGGGATCACCACTGTCCTGATTCCAGCAGAGAACGAGAAGGATCTCGTAGAGCTTCCTTCGAGCGTGAAGGAAGGCCTGGAAATCATTCCCGTCGATCACGTCGACCAGGTGCTTGCGCGCGCGCTTGCCGAGCCGTTGCAGGCGATCGAGTGGACCGACGACGACGAGCATGCGCCTGAACCCCCGGTGCACCCGTCCCAGTCTGAAACCGGCGCGGCGGTTCGTCACTAGAGCCACTGGACTTGCGCGCAGACTCTTGCCTTAAAGGTGCGCGGCCCGCGCATTGCGAGTCTGGCCGCGGGTTAGGGGAGCTTGGGGCATGAACAAGCAAGAACTGATCGGTCACGTCGCCGACCGGTCTGGGCTAAGCCGCAACGACGCGATGCGCGCGGTCGAAACGATGCTCGAGGTTATTACCTCGACACTGAAGCGGGGCGACGAGGTGCGCCTCGTCGGTTTCGGAAATTTCTCGGTTACGCGACGGAAGGGCTCGACCGGGCGAAACCCGCGGACGGGTGAGCCGATGGAGATCAAGGCCAGCTCGCAGCCCAAGTTCCGCCCCGGCAAAGTCCTCAAGGACGCGGTTCAATAACTAGACAGGCGTAACGGCTGCACTATATCCGCCGACTTCCGCGGGGGATCCCCCAAGAGCGGGCGCGTAGCTCAGTGGTAGAGCACACCCTTCACACGGGTGGGGTCGCAGGTTCAAACCCTGCCGCGCCCACCATTGCTACCTAGCTCATTACTCGAGATAGGCTGGCTGAAAGCTCGCGACCCGGCGCATTTCCGACCAGTCGGTGAACTCGATCTCGCGTCCCTTGCGCTTGATAAGGCCCTGCCGCTCCATGTCAGCAAGGACGCGATTTACGTTCACTGAGGTCTGTCCAGTGATGTCCGCGATCTGTTGCTGAGTGAACGGGTTCACCATCCGATCGTCCTGATCGACGCGCATCCGAACGGCCGTCTCGCACAGCAGGTGAGCGACGCGAGCGGTCGAATCACGCCGGCCGCAATTGACCAGCCATTCATAGCCGATTGCTTCATTGCGCTGGACGAGCCGCCAGAAGAAGCGCTGCAAGGTTGGATTGGCTTCAACGATCGGGTCGAAGTCCTTGGCCTTGCCGACCATGACCTCGCTACGGACGATCGCCTGTATCCCGTACTGAGCCGCTCCGTCGCGCGGCAATATGCCTTCGCCGGGGAATCTCAGGGCAACTATCTGTCGCCGGCCGGACGCGTCGGATTTGAACTTCGAAAGGATGCCGGAACGAACGAACATGACTTCGTCACGAGGAGCTCCGGCTTCACGGAAAGGCCGCCGTGGGTCAACCTGGATGATACGGTGCGGCATCTCATCGAGCAGGTCGGCCAGATGAGGCTCTAGCCCCGCCGCGATCAGCGTCTCCCGAAGGGACACTGCCTCAGTGGGCGATTTGGCGCGGCGACTCGCCATGCGCATTCTCCCACAAGACGATGCGCCCCCGTAATGTATCGCGCAAGCCTTTACCTCAAATGAGACAGCGAATGCAGTTACCGAAAGATGGCGCTGATTTCGGTCACCAACACGGAAACCTGTTCCGCGTCCAGCTTTATCGCGCAATCGAGCCGGGGAACCGCCGGCCATCCAGCGTCCTCGAACTCGATGTCATTCCAGAGGCGCGTCTTCGAATATCGCGGGATTACGTGGAAATGGACGTGGGGATCCACCATCATGAGCATCAGGTAGTTGATGCGTTCGAAACGGACGAATTGCGCCAATGCCGTCTCGATGGCTGCAACCACTTTGGCCTGCTCCGCGAACGCCTCCGGCGGTAGACCGGAGTAGGCGGTTGCATTGCTCCTTGCCGCGAGCACCAGGCTGCCGAGTGTCACCTGCGCCGGACGAAGCAGCACCAGCCAGTGTTCGAATTTCCTGATCAGTGTCGCCGGGTAGCCGAACTTTTCAATGGTCGAATTCATGTGAGCCGCGCCCAACTTGCGTTCCAACGCATGCCACCCTAAGTGGCGCCGGCGCCGAAGGAAACCGCGGGAGACGGTGGTATCCGGGGCGTTCCTGTGGCGATCGTAGCTCAGCTGGTTAGAGCATCGGTTTGTGGTACCGAGGGTCGGGGGTTCAAGTCCCCTCGATCGCCCCACTTCCTTCTATTCGAACCGGAAATTCAGGACGAAGATGACGACGCCTTGGGGCCTCCCCGACTACGACGCGCATGAAGAAGTCCATTTCGTCAACGACGAGAAGACGGGCCTTAAGGCCATCATCGCTGTTCACTCCACGCATCTTGGGCCAGCTGGCGGGGGTGCGCGCTTCTGGCACTATGCGAAGGACGGCGACGCGCTGACCGACGCGCTGCGGCTGTCGCGTGGCATGAGCTACAAGAATGCCATGGCCGGCCTGCCGCTTGGCGGCGGCAAGTCCGTGATCCTCGCGGACCAGAATCGCGCGAAGACGCCCGAAATGCTGCACGCCTTCGGCAAGGCGGTGGACGGGCTCGGCGGTCGTTATGTCACTGCTGAAGACGTGGGCATCAATGTTGCCGACATGATCGAAGTCGCGCGCTCGACCAAGTTCGTGGCCGGTCTCCCGAACAGTGCGGGTGACGTTGGCGGGGACCCTGGTCCGCACACCTCGCTCGGCGTGTTCCTTGGCATCAAGGCGGCCGTTCGATGGGCCCTTGGCAAGGACAGCCTCAGCGGGCTGCACATCGCAATGCAGGGTGCCGGCAGTGTTGCAACCGGCGTTGCACTTCATGCGTGCGCGGAAGGCGCAAAGCTCAGCATCGCCGACGTCGACCAGGCAAAAGCACAAAAGCTTGCAGATGCCACCGGAGGCAAAGTGGTCCCGACCGATGAAATCCTCGGACTTGAGGCCGACGTTGTCAGCCCCAATGCCCTCGGCGCGATCCTGACGAATGAGAGCATCTCGGCGCTAAGGACGCCGATCATTGCGGGCGGCGCGAACAACCAGCTGGCGACTCCCGAGGACGGACAGCGCCTTCATGCGCGCGGGATCCTTTACGCGCCCGACTACGTCATTAATGCCGGCGGCATCATCAATGTCTGCACGGAATATCTCGGCGACGGCGATGCGACCCTCGTCCGCCGTCGGATCGAAGGCATTCCGATGCGGCTCGAGCAGATCTGGTCCGAGGGCGCCGAGACCGGCCGCGATCCTGCCGCGGTCGCGGACGCTATGGCGCAGCGCCTCATCGGAAGGGCATAAGAGCGCGCGACATGCACGCGCTTGCCAATCCTGCACGATTTGTTCGCTTTGCGAGGCCAGCGACGACCTGGCTGTTGCTTATCGGTATTGCGCTTGCCGTCGCCGGCATCGCATCCGGGCTGACGCTGACGCCGCCCGATTATCTGCAGGGCGAGACGGTACGGATACTCTATATCCACGTGCCTTCCGCCTGGCTTGGAATGGCGGGCTGGACCGGCATCGCGGCTGCATCGATCAGCCAATTGGTCTGGCGGCATCCGCTTGCTGCCGTCGGCGGTCGCGCCGTCGCGCCGGCGGGCGCGACGTTCGCCGCCATCTGCCTGATGACGGGCTCGATCTGGGGCCGTCCGACGTGGGGAACCTGGTGGGAGTGGGACGGCAGGCTCACGTCGATGCTCGTGCTGTTCTTCATGTATCTCGGCTACATCGCCTTGGCTTCAGCTGAGCGAGAGCGCGGCGGAGAAGGGCGGATTGCTGCGATCTACGGTCTCGTCGGCGCCATCAACCTGCCGATCATCCATTATTCGGTCCTGTGGTGGCGTACGCTTCATCAGGGCGAGAGCATCGGCATCACGGGATCCAGCATCGATCGCTCGATCCTGTGGCCGCTGCCGCTCACAATGATCGGTTTCACTTGCCTCTTTGCAGCAGCGACCCTGATGCGGATGCGGGCCGAGCTCGCGGAGGCTAAGGTTGAGGCACGAATGCGGAGGCTGAGCCGGTGAATCCATGGCCCTTCGTGATGGCCGCTTACGGTATCGCGGTCGCGCTCACCGTTGCGTTGCTCCTGTGGGCGTTCGCATCGATGCGGCGGGCAGAAGCTGCCGCCGACGCGCTCAAACGCAAATGAAGCCCAAAAACCAGCGGCTCGCTCTTCTCAGCGCCGCACTGATTGCGGTGCTCGTTGCCGTGCTCCTCGCCATGTGGGGCCTAAAGGACCGTGCCTCCTATTTTTACACGCCCGCCGACATCACCGCGGGCAAGGCTGGCGATGGCCAGCCGGTGCGGCTTGGTGGCATGGTGAAGCGCCAATCGATCCGGCGCGATGCGGACGGGGTGACGATCCGTTTCGTGGTAACCGACGGCAAGGCAGAGACGCCTGTCATGTACCGCGGCATAGTCCCAGACCTGTTCCGCGAGGGCAGCGGTGCAGTCGCCGAGGGGCGCCTGCAAGGCGGCACGTTTGTTGCCGACACCATCCTCGCCAAGCATGACGAGCGCTATATGCCACCGCAGCTCGGCAATCTCTCCGCGGAGCACAAGGCCGGGAAGACGCTCCAAAAATGACTGCCGAGGCCGGACTTGCGGCGTTGTGGCTCGCAGCCGGGCTCGCCGCTTACCAGTTTTTGCTCATGATCCTCGCGCTGCGAAGCAAGATCGCGGTGGCGCGGCCCATGCGCGCCGTCGCTGTGGTCCAGGGCGGCCTGACCCTCATCGCCTTTGCGATGCTGCTGCTCGCCTTCGCGCGCAGCGACATGTCGGTCGCGCTCGTCTTCGAGAACAGCCACAGCGCCAAACCCTTCATCTACAAGGTCGCAGGAGCGTGGGGGAATCACGAAGGCTCCATGCTGCTGTGGGTTACGATCCTGGCAGTCGCCGGTTCGTTCGTTGCCATGCTCTCGCGGCGTACCAGTGAACTCACCCTCGTCGCCGGTCTCGGCAGCCAGGCAGTGTTGGCCCTCGGCTTCTATGCCTTCCTGCTGATCGCTTCGAATCCCTTTGCGCGGCTGTATCCGCCGCCGCCGGACGGACAGGGGCTCAATCCGCTACTTCAGGATCCCGGCTTGGCCTTCCACCCGCCCACGCTCTACCTTGGCTACGTAGGCCTGTCGGTGGCATTCAGTTTCGCCGTTGGTGCGCTGCTTACGGGCGAGGTCGACAGCCGTCTCGCAAGGGCCATGCGTCCATGGGTACTGGGTGCCTGGATAATGCTGACGCTCGGAATTACCGCGGGCAGCTACTGGGCATATTACGAGCTGGGCTGGGGCGGTTACTGGTTCTGGGACCCGGTCGAGAATGCGTCGCTGATGCCTTGGCTCGCTGCGACCGCACTGCTGCACTCGATCAACGTTCTGGCGGCCCGCGGTGCGCTCAAGGCATGGACGATGATGCTTGCGGTCATCGCATTCTCGATGTCGATGATCGGCACGTTCCTGGTGCGCTCGGGCATCCTGACGTCGGTTCACGCTTTCGCGATAGATCCGGAACGCGGCACGTTCCTCCTCGCTCTGCTCGGAATCTACGTCGGAGCAGCTTTCGCTCTGTTCGCCGTTCGCGGCGCGACACTGAAAGAGGGTGCGCCTTTTGAGCTAGTGAGCCGTGAAAGCGGACTTGTGATCAACAACCTGCTCCTCAGCGTTATCCTGGGAATCGTGTTCCTTGGCACTCTCTACCCGCTGTTCGTCGAGGCGATGAGCGGCGAGAAGCTTTCGGTGGGAGCACCTTACTTCAACGCCGTGGCAGGGCCTCTTGCGCTCGTGCTCGCATCACTGGTGGGAATAGGGCCGCTGCTGAGCTGGCGGCGTGAGCGGCGTACGATCTGGGGACAGCTGAAAGTTCCCGCCCTGCTCGGTGGTGCCGCACTGGCGATCACGATCTTCCTTGCGCCCGACATCGGCATTCTGCCGCGACTGGGCTTCGGCGTTGCCGCGTTTCTTGCCGCTGCAAGCGTGCTTCCGCTGATCGGTCGCAATCCATTTCGCGCTCCGCTCGAGACCTGGGGTATGGTGATCGCGCATTTCGGGATTGCGGTTGCGCTTGGCGGCATGGCTGCGAACACGGCCTTCACGAGCGAGCGCCTTGCGGTGGCAAGACCGGGCGAGATCCTCAGCCTGGGGCCGTGGCTGGTCCAACTACAGGACGTCACGCCAACGGCGGGCAAGAACTGGACGGCGGTTGAAGCCGAGCTGCAGGCCAGCCGAGGTGCTGGCGCGGTGACCCTGAAGCCGCAGACGCGCTACTTTTCGAACCCGCCGGCGGAAACGAACGAAGCCGCCATCCAGACATTCTGGAACGGTCAGTTGTATACCGTGGTCGGCAAGGCCGACCCTTCCGGTGGCTGGCAGCTCAGGCTGTGGTGGAAGCCCTTCGTCACTCTCATCTGGGGAGGCGGCGCGCTAATCGCACTCGGGGGTGCTCTTGCGCTGTTCGGACGGCTGTGGCGCGTGCGGCGGCGTCGCGGGTCAAGCGCCCAGTGGCGCAAGGAGCGTTACGCGTGAGCCGCGCCGTTCGATTTGCACCCTTGGTACTCCTGCTGATGGTGATCGGCGCTCTCATCTGGCGTCTTGCGACACCGCCCGACACGACAGTGCATTCCAAGCTCGAAGGGAAGCCAATTCCAGTCTTCATGCTCGACGCAGCATTGCCGACGAAGCCGACCTTGAGCTCGAGTGACCTCGCCACGGGGAAGCCTCGGCTGGTGAACATCTTTGCAAGCTGGTGCATACCCTGCATCGGCGAAGTCAAAGTCCTGCAGCAGCTGCAAAGGGCAGGGGTCGCGATCGACGGTATCGCAATTCGCGATCGTCCGGACGATATCGCTGCCTTCCTCGCCCGCAACGGCGATCCTTACGAACGCATTGGCAGCGACCCTCGAAGCCAGGTGCAAATCGCGTTCGGCTCCTCGGGCGTACCTGAAAGCTTCATTGTCGATGGGCGCGGGATCGTTCGTTACCAGCACATCGGGCCGATTGAGCAATCCGACATGCCGATGATCATGTCCAGGCTGGAGCAGGCAAAGTGAGGCGCCTCGCGGTTTTCCTGGCGCTCTTCGCACTCCAGCCGGCGCTGGCCGACAGCAGGTTGCCCCCGGCATATTGGTCGAACCGGCAGCTTCCGGACTCCAAGCAGGAAGCCAAGGCGCAGGCACTGATGGCCGAGCTCCGTTGCCTCGTCTGCCAGGGCCAGTCGATTGCCGATTCCGATGCCGAGCTTGCAGGCGACATGCGCGACCTCGTGCGGCGCCGCATCGCAGCTGGCGAGCAGCCAGCCGCCATTCGCGCCTGGCTCGTTCAGCGGTATGGGACGTGGATTAGTTACAAGCCTACGACTGAGCCCGCCGCCTGGCCCCTTTGGCTCGCGCCGCTCGTCCTATTGGTGCTGGGCGCGTGGATCGTTCGCCGGCGCATCAAGCTAAAGGCTCGAGATTGATGGGCTGGCTTGCACTTCTCTTGCTGACGATAGGAAGCATTGGCCTCTTGTGGCTGCTTGGCGTTCGTGGCGGGCTGCTCACGGCAAGCGCGGCCGCGTTGTTGCTTGGAGCGTCGGGCTATGCGCTCCAGGGCCGGCCCAATACGCCGGCAGCTGTCGCGGAGGGACAAGAAGGGGGAGACATTTTCCCGCTTACCGATGCCCGCCATGCGTTTTTCGGTCACTTCGCGCCGGCCGAAACCTGGCTTCGAATGTCCGAGGCGCTGGCCCGTGACGGCAAGACCGAAGATGCAGTGGGCATCCTTCAGAATGCCGTCCGTCGCTATCCTGGCGACCCTCAGCTCTGGATCGGGTTGGGCAACGCACTCGTCGACCATTCCCGCGGCATCACGCCACCGGCAGAGCTCGCATACCAGCGCGCCGCGCAGCTGGCACCGGGTCACCCGGCCGCACCGTTTTTCTACGGACTTGCGCTTGCGCGATCCGGAAACAGTCCCGCGGCGGTAAAGATCTGGAAAACGGTTCTGGCCAGGGCGCCGGCTGATGCCGAGTGGCGACCACTTGTCGAACGCGGGGTTGCGGCGCTCAGCGCAACGCCGAGCGCCGCCAGGCCTCAGGCCGGCTCGTAAGCGAGGTCAAGCGCCTCGGCGACCGCCTGATGGCGGATCTTGCCGCGCGAGACATTGAGACCATTGGCGAGGTGCGGATCCTCGCGCATGGCTTCTTCCGCGCCGAGATTCGCAATCTTCAATGCAAACGGCAAGGTCGCATTGTTGAGCGCGAAGGCGCTCGTCCGAGCTACTGCGCCCGGCATGTTGGCGACGCAATAATGGATGATGCCGTCCACTTCATAGACGGGATCTGCGTGCGTCGTTGCATGCGACGTCTCGAAACAGCCACCCTGATCGATCGCGATGTCGACCAGCACCGAGCCGCGTTTCATCGTTTTCAGCATGTCGCGGGTAACAAGCCTTGGTGCCGCCGCTCCGGGAACGAGCACGGCTCCGATTACCAGCTCCGCTTCCTTCACCGCATTTGCGATCGCCGAACGCGACGCATAGGCCGTCTTGATCTGGCTTGAGAAGAACATGTCCAGCTCGGCGAGACGGTCGTTATTGATGTCATAGATGGTGACGTCGGCACGCATTCCGGTCGCCATCTGCGCGGCGTTCACGCCGGCGACGCCGCCGCCGAGGATGGCGACTTTGGCAGGAGCTACGCCCGGGACTCCGCCCAGCAGCACGCCGCGGCCACCCTGTTCCTTCTCGAGGTAGTGAGCACCGACCTGGACCGACATGCGGCCCGCAACCTCGCTCATCGGCTTGAGGAGCGGCAGCGAACCGTTGCGCGCGGTTACCGTTTCGTAGGCAATGCACGTCGCGCCCGATTTCATCAGGCCCTCGGCCTGCGGCTTGTCCGCGGCAAGGTGGAGATAGGTGAAGAGTATCTGGTCCGACCGCAGCATCGCGATTTCCGGCAGCTGGGGTTCCTTGACCTTCACGATCATGTCCGCAGCATCGAAGACCGATTTGGCGTCCGGCAGGATCTTCGCGCCGGCTTTCTCATAGGCCGTGTCCGGGCAGTCGATGCCGTTACCGGCCTTGGTTTCGACGAACAGCTCGTGGCCGTTGGCGACCAGTTCCGCGACCGAAGCCGGCGTCAGGCCGACCCGGTATTCGTGGACCTTGATCTCTTTTGGCACCCCAATGCGCATTGAATCGTTAGCTCCGCTCGTAATGATTGAGCGGGCCTATAGACGCGCTTTTCGCCGCTGTCCCGTCCGATTGCGGGGCCGGAACGGCAGTGCTACGGAGCGCCGTCCGTGAGCGAGGATATCGCGCGCGGCACAGGGGATGCGAGTTCGCAGTCTGTCGGGTCTAAGCCTCAGAACATGAATATCACCGCGACAGGGGGCGCCACTGCCGAAGCGCCGCACGATACCGCGCATGGGCATGCCCAGGGGCCGCTCTACAAGCTCGCCATCGGGGCCGTCGGGGTGGTGTTCGGCGACATCGGCACCTCGCCGATCTATTCCTTCCGCGAAACCTTCGCGGGTCACCATCCCCTGACACCGGACCAGTTTCATATCGAGGCGGTTCTCTCGATGATCTTCTGGTCGATGATGATCGTCGTGACTCTCAAATATGTGATGATCATCATGCGGGCGGACAACAAGGGCGAGGGCGGAAGTCTCGCGCTGCTCGCTCTCATCAACCGCACGATCAGCGGCAAGAAGAAGTGGGCGAACGGCATCGTCATGCTGGGCGTTTTCGCGACGGCGCTCTTTTACGGCGACTCGATGATCACGCCCGCAATCTCGGTCCTTTCGGCAGTCGAGGGTCTGACCACGGTCAACGCCGGCCTTGGGCCCTTCGTCGTCCCAATTGCGATTGGAATCCTTGTCGGACTGTTCGCCATTCAGGCACGAGGCACGGCGAGGGTGGGCATGATGTTCGGCCCGGTAATGCTGATCTACTTCGGAGCGCTCTCCGGTCTCGGCCTCATCCACATCGTGGACCGGCCCGGCGTCGTGCTCGCAATGATCAATCCGGCGAATGCGGCGGCCTTCTTCATAGAAGAACCCCTCCGGGCGTTCCTCGCCATGGGATCGGTTGTTCTCGCGCTGACGGGGGCGGAGGCGCTTTACGCCGACATGGGGCATTTTGGGCGCAGGCCCATCAAATTCGCTTGGCTCTATTTTGTCCTTCCTGCGCTGCTTCTGAACTACATGGGGCAGGGTGCAATGTTGCTCTCGATGCCAGCGCACCAGGTCGCGACCGCGGTGAAGGACCCGTTTTTCTACCTCGCCTCCGATGCGTGGCGGCTACCGCTCGTACTGCTCGCAACCGCAGCGACGATCATTGCGAGCCAGGCCGTGATCTCAGGCGCATTCTCCGTCACTCAGCAGGCGATCCAGCTCGGGTTCGTTCCGCGTCTTCGCATCGCACATACGAGTGAGAGCGCGGCCGGCCAGATCTACATTCCGATCGTGAACTGGGCGCTGATGGTGATGGTGCTTCTGCTTGTCCTCACCTTCCGCAGTTCGTCCAACTTGGCCGCGGCCTACGGCATCGCCGTCACAGGCGCGATGCTGATCGATACTGTGCTCATTGCCGTGGTCCTGATGACCATGTGGAAATGGAATCGCATCGTGGTGGGGGCTCTGCTGGTCCTCTTCTTCACCGTCGATCTTGGCTACTTCAGCTCGAACCTGACGAAAATCCCTGCCGGCGGCTGGTTCCCACTGCTCGTCGGCGGCATCGCGTTCACCTTCCTGACTACCTGGGCCAAGGGCAGGCAGCTGATGATCAGCCGCATGAACGAGGCGAGCCTGCCGATGGAAATTTTCATCAAGTCGGCTGCGCCAAGTGCTGCTCGCGTACCAGGAACGGCCGTATTCATGACCAGCTCGGCTAGCGGCGTCCCGCATGCCCTGTTGCACAACCTCAAGCACAACAAGGTATTGCACGAACGCGTCATCTTGCTGACGGTCAGGATCGAGGATGTGCCATATGTCGCGTTCGAGAAGCGGCTCGAGACGAAGGATTACGGGTCGGGGTTCTACCGGGTGCTGCTCCGATACGGTTTCATGGAGGAAATCGATGTCCCTGCCGCTCTCGCGCAGCTCAAGGACATCGGCAATCAGTGCCGGATGATGGACACCAGCTTCTTCCTGGCTCGCCAGACTTTACTCGCTTCGTCACGACCGGGCATGGCGATCTGGCGCGAGAAGCTGTTTGCCTGGATGCTTCGCAACGCTGAAAGCGCGATGGAATTCTTCAAGCTGCCGACGAACCGCGTCGTCGAGCTCGGCAGCCAGGTGGAAATCTGAACCATCGGCTGCGCCCGCGCATTGCCGCGGCATGGCTGAAAGCATTTCGTGGGTCGCGACGGTCGCGACTATTATTGCCGCGTCGATGACGGCGGCAAATCTGGGATCGCGCATCACCGGCTACGGGTTCTGCGTCTTTCTCGTTGGTTCCATTTCCTGGCTCGCCGCGGGAGTTTTGACGGACCAGCCAGCGCTGACCTGGACCAACATCCTTCTCTCCTTTTTGAACCTGTTCGGGATCTGGCGCTGGCTTGGGAGGCAAACCAAGGTGGAAGAGGGCGGGCGCACCGCCGCCGAGGCCAGTGAGCTCGTGCCCGGCGAGGCACTTTTCCCGGTATCCCTGCTGAACCGTGCGCCGGTAATGGCCGGCGAAACGGAGATGGGCCACTGCATCGACGCCATGGCCGGATGTTCGAGCGGGCGGCTTCGCTATCTCGTCATTTCGGAAGGCGGCGTTGCAGGCGTGGGAGAAACGCTGCGGCGTCTTCCCTGGACCAAAGCTCGCGTGGAAGAGAACTCGGTCATCCTATCAATTCGGCCTGAGGAATTTGCCGTTCTCGAGAAGCTTGCGCGCGACCAATGGCCGGCGCGTTGATCATCACGGCAGAGATCGGGGAGCGCGATCGCTCCTGGATCGATCAACTCCGCCGCGACCACTATCCTGCCGAGCGCAATCGTCTCCCGGCCCATCTTACGATGTTTTACGCGCTTCCTCCCTCCGCAGAGGGAGAAGCTCGACGGACACTGGCCAGTATTTCATCGGGTCCTCAGCCCAGCGCCGCCCTTGAGGGGCTAATGGACCTCGGCGGCGGAGTTGCGTTTCGGGTCGTCTCGCAAGAGCTGGACGAAATTCGGGAAGAGTTGGCGGAGCGTTTTTACGGCCTGTTGGGCGCGCAGGACATCGGGGGCTGGAGGCCGCACATCACGATCCAGAACAAGGTGCGACCGAGCGACGCGAGGGATCTCAAGGCGCGTCTCGAAAAAGAATTTCGGACGCGAGCGCTCCAGATCAGCGGATTGGGTCTTTACCGTTACCTCGACGGCCCGTGGGAGAAAGTCGCAAGCTATTCATTTCGAGGCGGCTAGGAAAGGTCGCCGATTCCCTCGCAGCTAAGGTCGAAGGCAGCGAGCCCCGCTTCGAGAACAGAAGCGAGCATGGGCTGCTCCATCAACTCGTTGATCGCGCCGTCGGTCCCCTCGCTGACGAGGTCCTGCGCCTCGGCCGCCGCTTCGTCCCAGTCAGCCGCTTCATAGGTTCCCTGGCCGACCCAGGTGAACGCAATGACTTCCGCGAGCTGGTCTTCGCCCAAATCTTCGAACACTGCCTTCAGCTCTTCCTCGACACTGTCGTTGATGTCGTCTTCAAGGACGGAAAGTGCGCCCTCCTGCTCGTCGTCGACATTGTCCGGATCCTCGCCGCGATCGTAATCGCTGGCGGTCTGCGCTTCATATTCACGCGCTCGCAGGATGATCCGACAGAGCGTGTCGAGGGGAGTTAAAGGGTCCATCGAAGCCTCTTGTTGCTCCTCGCTCAACGAGAGCCGCCGTATGCGGTTCCGTGCGTTGACCGGTCTGCTACTCGCACTTATATGCCGCGCCTCCAGCGCCCACGACTGAGGCGCTTTCAAGCCTTGGGGCGGAGTAGCTCAGCTGGTTAGAGCAGCGGAATCATAATCCGCGTGTCGGGGGTTCAAGTCCCTCCTCCGCTACCACCATTGTAAAAAGATCCAATGAAATCAGTTACTTGGCGATACGGCGGCGCAACAAAGCTCTCGCACCGTCCTAATAAAGCGCAGAAAACCGCCATTTCTAGGCATCGGTAGTGGTAGCAGTTCGGAGCAGCCGACTTGAACCCCCGACGCGCTTCTTCGGCCAACGATCTTTGATGTCGGGTCCGTCCGCCCAAGTCGAAATATCCAGATGGCCGATCGCTCCGAGAAGCTCTTCAAGGTCAATCAGGTCAAGGCACGGCCTTGCACCCGGCTCAAGCTGCTCGCCGGCGGCGATGCGGCGGGTGAGAAGTATGGCGGGGAAGCATGGGATATTGGGCCCATGCACTTGCTTCGCCACCATGAAAATCCGGATTTCAAGAGGCTCACCGTTGTGGCCGATGCCTCGCAGAAACATATGGAAGCCGCTTTTGTCGGAGCCCAGCGGATCGAAAAGAAAAGATAGTTTCAACAGTGTTTCAGCGCGAGGCGACCACGATTTCACCAAGCCAAGACGCGCCATCCAACTAAGCAACCAAGTGCCCATGTGGAGTAACTTCACCTCGTGCCCGGCGACGAAGCTGAGATCGCGGAGTTCGGGGTAGCGTGTAGGAAAAAGTTCCAAGTCAGGAATATCGCAATAGCCAAAGAGCCGAGTGCCGAGCTCTGGATATCTAACCGCGTGGAGGCCCTGCCATCCGAACACGATCTTGCGCCGCCCGGTCGCCAGAATTGCGAATGGTTTCCCCACATAGCTGAGAATAGCCGCGGCGGTCCCCAATCCTCGATTGGTCGCTTGCGCCGCTGCGATCCCGTAAGTTGCGGAAGTCAACTTTGCGAAATGCGGTTTGTAACGATCGAGGAACGCCGCCGTGAGGCAGGGAACCGAACTTGCGCCAGCGATCACAGCGACGCCGGCAGCTTTGGCAAGCCCGTCCAGTTCGCTGATGGTTGCCACGAATTTTCTTGCATCAGCCAAGTCGAAGTAGTGAGCGCCTGCCGCAATCGCGGCGCGAGCGACCCGATGGTCTTGTGATTGAAACGGCCCAGTCGTGTGGATCACAATGTCGGGGCCGATTTCGCGAAGTCTGCCCTCAATGTTCGCGTCGATGTCGACGGTGCAGCCCAATGCGGGATTGAGTGCTTTCAATGACGCCGCGAACCTATCAGCCTTGGCCTGTGATCGACCGCCGATCAGCAGTGCAATCTTCGGATCTGTTGCAAGCTCACGGGCGATGTAGCTGCCGAAATTCCCGTAGCCGCCGATGATCAAAACACGCTTCACCAGCTTGGTTTTGCAACCATCAGCCAGAAGACGACGACCAAACCCAGGAAGGCAGGCCAGCCCAAGAGGAACCAAATCTTCCTCAGTCGCTCATATGCCTCATGGTCGAAGGCGCCGCCCGCAAGGCTAGACTCCAACATGTTCTTCATCTTGATCTGAAGCCACACGACGGGGAGCCAACATAGACCCGCAAGAATGTAGAGCCCGATACTCACCATCATCCAAGGAACGCGAGGGTCTATGCCGCTCGTTGAAATGAGCCATGCGCCCGTCAGAGGCTGAAGCACTACAGCGGGAAGCGTGAACAGGAAGTCTGCTCGCACCGTGGTGCGAGCCGCGAACAATCGGGCTCGATCATCCGATTGTCGCGCAGACCAGAAGAAGAAGGCGATGCCTAAGCCGGTTCCGAATAGAACCGTGGCGCTGAGAATGTGCAGTGCCTTGATCAGCGAATAGCTGTCGATTTTTCTCACCCCCAATATTGATCAGGGGGGCAACCTTAGAGCCCTCTAATCCACTTACAACAAGCTCACCGACGTGCGGGTGGGCGCCTTGCTCGGCTCTTCCGTTTTTGGAAGCGTATCGTGATCAGCTTTCGCGTGACGCTTCGCGAACGCTCGCGCGAGAGCAAGCTGAGTGTCATGATTTAAGCGAATACCGGGCGGGAAGTGGTAGCGGGTCTCGCCCGTCTTTCTGTTGAAAACGGCAGAAAACAGGTAATTTTCCTGTCGGTGGTTACGGCCAAGTCGGTCCTCCGCTACCAACTCTCACATTCACGGCCACCGCCTTGGGCGCTGTCGGCCGGAATTGCTCTGGGGATCTTCACGGAAGGCGCTGCAACGAGCCGTCTTCAAGGTAACGGCTCCGTTAACCATGAAGCCTAACCTGGACCCAACCATGCCTGCCGTACCGACGCGGTCTGATGAGCCGCTCCGTGCATACCAATCCCGCTCGCCGCCTGCTGGTTCTTGCGCTGCTTGCCTGCAGTCCGTTGCTCGTCGGCGGAACGACATTTCGGGCGGATTTCAACGCGCGCCTGCTTGCCGCGCAAAATGCCGAGCGGGCCACCATGGGCGTTGAGCCGTTGGCCTGGAACGACCAGCTTGCGAAAGACGCGCGGGTCTGGGCCGAAGAACTGGCATCGACCGGCCGTTTTGAACATTCGCCCGATGAGGAAGGCAAGGAAGCGCAGGGGGAAAATCTCTGGGCCGGATCGCCGCGTGCTTATTCGCCGGAAGAGATGGTTCATCTCTGGGTCGCTGAGAAGAAAGATTACCGACCTGGCGTCTTCCCGAACAACAGCCGGTCCGGAAACGTCGAGAATGTCGGTCACTATACGCAGGTCATCTGGCGCGAGACTCGCCAGGTGGGTTGTGCGACGGCCGTCGGCGCGAACGAGGAATTTCTTGTTTGCCGGTACAGCGAGGCCGGCAACGTCTACGGTCAGCGCCCGGCCTGATCGAACGCAGCCGCCAGGTCGGCAATCAGATCGTCGGGCTCTTCGAGACCAATGTGCAGCCGCACGAGCTTTTCAGCAGGTGCTTTCGAAAGGGTCCGATAGGGATCCGCCGGGAATACCAGGCTTTCAAAGCCGCCCCAGCTGTAGCCGATCCCGAACAGTTTGAGGCTGTCCACGAATGCCGCGCGCCGCTTGTCGTCTGGGTCTCTGAGCTCGAATGAAAAAAGCCCGGACGAACCCTTGAAATCGCGCTTCCAGAATTCGTGGCCCGGGCAGTCGCGAAGCGCGGGATGGAGGACGAGGCCGACTTCAGGCCGTTCTTTCAGCCAATGAGCGACCTTGAGTGCGCCCGCCTCATGTTGCTTCAGTCGCAACGCCATCGTGCGCAGCCCCCGTGAACCGAGCCACGCGTCGTCCGGTGAAACAGCGAAACCCATGTCCCACGTCGCGGCTTGAACTTGCTTATAGAAGCGCTCCGTCGCCGTTGCCGCTCCCAGCATCACGTCGGCATGGCCGCCGACATATTTCGTCGCGGCGAGGACCGTCACGTCGACACCCGCCTCGATTGCCGGGAAAAAAAGCGGCGTTGCCCATGTGTTGTCGAGGATGGTGATGATGCCGCGCTCACGTGCAACGGCGCAAATCCCCGGAACGTCCTGGACTTCCATCGTCAGCGAGCCAGGACTTTCCAGGAGGATAATTCTTGTATTCTCACCGACGAGATCCCGGATTCCGGTGCCGACGAGCGGATCGTAGTAACGGGTCGCAATCTTAAGTCGCTTGAGGATCGTCTCGCAGAATTTCCGCGTCGGACCATATACGCTATCGGGCACCAGCAGGTCCTCGCCGGGTGACAGGAGCGCCAGCAGCGGTGTCGTGATCGCGGCGAGGCCAGTCGGGTAAAGGGCGGTGCCGGCTGCGCCAGGCTCGAGCGCCGTCAAGGCCTCCGCCAATGCCCAATGGGTGGCAGTGCCCTGCAGCCCGTATCGATAGGTTCCCAGCCCCGGCCCGCTGCCGTGCAGGTCATCGACGCTGTCGAACAGGATAGTTGAAGCCCGCTCGACGGGCACGTTCACGAGGCGCCCGCGCCATTCTTTCCGGCGCCCGCCCGCGACGAGGTCGGTTGACTGTCCGCGCTTGTCCCTGGTCATCCGCTTGCGACGGGGGAGGTGCTGGCCTGAGCTGCCTTTTGCCCGGGGACAAACGGGAACATCGCGTCGTTAGCCGCGCCGCGCCCGGGGGATCAGCCCGAGTAGCCCGAGTAGGCCGACCACCCCCCACGGAAAGCTCTTCTTTTGCTCCGGGACCGGCGCCATGTCGTTCTCGTCCACCGGGATCGCGGTGGTCGTCGTCGCTGTCGTCGTGTTCACGTCGGTCGTCGTCGTCGTGCTGCCGACCGCGTTCAGATCCGTCGCGTTGGCGTCGACTTCGTTGGCTGCAGGCTCGCCCGACGAGTTGGCGGTCGCAGCGTCATTTTGCGCCATCGCCGGCGCAGCAGCGAGAAGAGCCGAAGCGGCAATCGCGAGAGTCGTTGTCATGCGCATGTCGAACTTCCTCTCTGTCCGATCAAATCGGATCGTCCGTGTAACCATCATTGTCGGAGCTCCGCCACATTCCGGCGAGCCCGAGCAGGCCAAGGGCGCCAAGAAGGTTCCAAACAAGATCGGTCTTGGGAGCGTGCTGGCGTTCCTGCGTTTCGGTGGTTTGACCGGTCTGGTCGTGTGCCGGGACCTGGGCTGGCGCCGATGTGCCGGCGAGTGCTGCAGCAAGGAAAGCTGCCGTCCATCGATTGCGCATGCTTCCTCCTATTCCGAAAGCGTAGCGTGAAGCGCGAATGGCGCGGCAGGCTGATCACACCAACACGGGGTTCACGTCAACAAGGATGATCAAGCATGGGTGATCGGAGCTCGGAGCGGAGCAGCTGAAAATGCAAACGCCCGGATCGACCAGCGATCCGGGCGCCCTGCGTGACGATTGCTCGTCAGCCCCCTTGGATGTGTCGCGGCGAGCGTCCCCAGTCGCTTTCCGCGGCCCCGAACCCGACCCAAGAGCCAGTTGTTCGGACAGGCGCTGAGTAGGCCTATCCCGGCTGCCTTGTCACTGCAGGAAATTAATGCGGGTTGCGTTTGTGCTGCGCCTGTGTCGGCCAGGCCACAGCGTCGCGCAGTTGCCAGTCGCGATGAATGACCGCTAGAGCGCCGGCCCATGCGCTGGTCCCGTGCCTTTCTTCCCGTTCTCAAGGAAAGCCCCACAGACGCCCAGATCGTCAGCCACAAGCTGATGCTGCGGGCCGGTCTTGTGCGGCAGACAGCTGCAGGCATCTATGCCTGGCTGCCGCTGGGCTTCCGCGTGCTCAAGAAGATCGAGCAGATCGTGCGCGAAGAGCAGGACCGGGCGGGCGCACAGGAAATGCTGATGCCGACGCTGCAGTCGGCGGACCTTTGGCGTGAAAGTGGCCGCTACGACGCCTACGGCCCCGAGATGCTGCGTATTCGCGACCGACACGATCGCGAGATCCTCTACGGGCCTACCAACGAGGAGATGATCACATCGCTCTTTCGTGACGAGGTGAAGAGCTATCGTGACCTGCCGCGGACGCTCTATCACATCCAGTGGAAGTTCCGCGACGAGGTGAGGCCGCGCTTCGGCGTCATGCGTGGGCGCGAGTTCCTGATGAAGGACGCTTACAGCTTCGATCTCGACGAAACAGGCGCGCGACAGAGCTACTATACGCAGATGCTCGCCTACCTCCGCACGTTCCAGCGGTTGGGCATCCAGGCTGTCCCGATGAAGGCGGCGTCAGGCCCGATCGGCGGCGATCTCAGCCATGAGTTCATCGTCCTCGCCCCGACCGGTGAAAGCGAGGTCTTCTACGATGCAGCCTACGAGCAGTTCGACTGGCAGCAGTCGGAGCTCCGCTACGGTGACGAAGAGGGGCTCCAGGGCCTGTTTGACCGCGTCAATTCTACGTACGCGGCAACGGACGAGACTCACGACGACACGCGCTGGAACGCGGTGCCGCCCGACCGGCAGAGAACGGGCCGCGGCATCGAAGTTGGCCATATTTTCTACTTCGGCGACAAATATTCGGCCTCCATGGGTCTTAAGGTGTCCGGACGCGATGGAACTCCAGTGACGCCGATGATGGGAAGCTATGGCGTTGGCGTATCGCGGCTCGTCGGCGCGGTCATCGAGGCTAGCCACGACGATGCCGGCATCGTTTGGCCCGAAGCCGTCGCGCCTTGGCGGGTTGGCCTGGTGTCGATGCGCGCTGACGATGAGGCAAGCGTCGCTGCAGCAGACACACTCTATGAAAAGCTGCACGAAGCCGGAGTCGAGGTTCTCTATGACGACCGTGACGAGCGCGGCGGCGTGAAGCTTGGATCCATGGACCTGATCGGCCTGCCCTGGCAGGTGATTATCGGTCCGCGTGGCATTGCCAACGGCACCGTGGAGTTAAAGCGCCGTTCAACGGGGGATCGCCAAGAGCTGAGCCTCGAAAGCGCACTGGCAAGGCTTACCGCATGATCCTCAATCGCGCCGAGCGCATGCTCGCCCGACGCTATCTGCTCCCCGGCAAGGGCGAGGGCTTCATCTTCCTCGTTGCGAGCATCAGCCTCGTCGCGGTCGCGCTCGGAGTTGCCGC
>Ga0105248_10002566_pt1 | contig 20206 bp, 27 predicted proteins | sample KBSS34metaG_FD_81524 | JGI IMG/M metagenome (GOLD analysis project Ga0105248, IMG submission 81524) | Switchgrass rhizosphere microbial communities from Kellogg Biological Station, Michigan, USA - KBS S3-4 metaG | ecosystem: Host-associated > Plants > Roots > Rhizosphere > Soil | place...
CAGGCATACAAGGCGAAGCTCGAGCAGCGCAGGTACCTCGCACTCCACGCGAGCAGGATCGCGTTCCCCAACAGCAAGGGCGAGATCGTCCACCACGGAGCGTTCTACACCCGCATTTGGAAGCCCGCGATCAAAGACCGTTGGCCAGACCTACGCCCCCACGACCTACGGCATACGGCAGCCTCGTTGATGGCTAGGAATGGTGCGAATGAGGGGTACGTGATGAACCAGCTCGGCCACGCGAACACGACGATCACGCGGAACACGTACATCCACCTGTTCGAGGAGCAGGCGAGCGAGATCAACCAGCGGATCAACGCGGCGTACGCGAAGGGAGAGCGATGAGCGAAGAGAAGATTCACTACCGGGAGACTCGACCTTTCCCGGAGGGGTATCGACCGCCGTTCTACCCGGATTGCAGCTCGTGGAAGCCTCCGTGGTGGCATTTTCGGGAACGCCGAATCTGGCGGAGGGCGTGGAAGTCCTACCAGGAGGGGCGATGAGCGAGCGGCCAAAGCCGAACTGGATCCAGGACATGATCGACGACTCCATCGAGCAGGCGCGCTACGACGTGAATCACACACCGCTCCTGGACGCGATCATGAGAGGCCTTCCTGATCGTCCACCGCCTAGCCGATACAAGCGCCTTCGCTGGCGCATCGCAGCCGCAAAGCGCCGCGTAGGCGACGCTTGGAGGGTGCTACGGCACGGACTGCCGGAGCGTGACTGGTGAGCGAACCACAGCAGTTCCTTGTCTGGAGGCACAAGAACGGTCGCGTCTACAAGCGCAGACTTCGATGGAAGACGTTCAAGGTCCCGAAGAATGCCGTCCACTTCCAGGTCGTCGTGAGCACCTCGAACCCGGCATGGTCCCCTACGAGTCCCCAAACCACCGGAGAATCGCATGGTTAGGCGGTTAGTAGACGCTTCTGGTAAGCGAATCTGTACGCCCAGGAACACGACGTATATCCTGACAGGAAAGCCGTAAATGCCCGCACCCAGACATCGTCGTGGGTCACGTCACGACACAAAGCACGGCGCAGTAGGCGAATCGACGAGAGTCCCCCAACTGGTCCCCAAGCAGTATTTCTGCCCGATCTGTCGCCGCTGGCTTGATCACGTCCTCGGCTGCCCAGAGATGGACCGGCCACGATGATATGGGTCGCCCTCGCCGGCTGGGAATGCGTGCTCGTCCTAGCCGTGGCGCTCGCCTGTGAGATCGTCACGCACCGCAGCATCCAGCAGAGCCTCAGCGAGAGGCTCGCTGATGAGCGCTCCTACGCGAAGGACTGGCGCGCGGATGCGTACCAACTCGCGAAGGCTTACGACGCGTTGCTCGCTGAGTATCAGCGCCAACTAGATCGAGAGGTCATCTAGGCCATGACCGAGCCGATTCCGCGTCTTGACCGTGTCCGCCTACTCCTCGAATCGTGGATGGACTACCTCCCGCCACTCCCGATCGCCCGGTACGGCCACCAGGAACCACTCTCGGATGATCCGATGGTCAACTCGGTGGTGCAGGGGTACGCGGTCGACGCTGCGGACGGGTATAGGGCGAACCTCCGCGCGCTCGAGCGGCTCCGCCGTGACGAGTTTCGCGGGGAAACATCGCGGGAGGATCCACGCTGGTTACGCCGCGAACGCCACCTGAACAGCGGCTCGTATTGGGAGCTGGAGGACGCGATGCGACGCCTCCAGGGCTGGCACCCTTACCACCACCGCGTCTTGACGCGCTGGTACGTCGATGGGATCACGGTGACGACGATTGGGGAGCGCGACGTGGCGATTGGTGTGCTCGCCTCGTTCATGCCGGCGGTGATCCTCTTACCGGGGTATGTGGCGGATCGGAACGGCGAGCCCCTCCACGCACGGATCCGCCTCTTAGCAGCGGAGAAGCCTACGTGGTCTCAACGCCGCTTGGCTAAGAGCCTCGGCACGAGCCAGGCGACGGTTTGTAGGGCGTTAGAAGAACCGAAACGACGGATCGCGTGAACCGCTGTCGTTGGTGCTCCAGGCCGGCCACGAACGGTGCCATCGTCTCGGCACGAGTCGCCGGCCGTGAACACGCCTTCAAGGTCGCCGCTTGCGACGACCACGTAGACCAGCTAGCCGGAGAGATCGCCGTGCAGGCTGGTGCCCGAGCCTCGCAGGAGCGGGGCACAACGAAGAAGGAGCCTGATGCCCGATTCGCATCCTCTTGATCGTCCTAAGCATCATGGTCGCATCGTCTTGGACGGCCGCGTCATCTTCCGCGCACCCGCATCCGAAGCTCTGGGCGTGGTACCGCTCAAGTGGAGCAAGGTGCGTGCATTCTTACGAAGGCTCGTGGACGGATCCCGCCGCGCCCTACTATGGTGGATTCCAGATGGATCTCGCATTCCAGCGCCGCTGGGCACCACACCGCCTAGCAGCGAAGGGGACGGCGGATCACTGGAAGGCGTTCCGCCAGGTCCTCGTCGTACGTCGCGCTGTGCGTCATATCGGTTGGGGTCCGTGGCCGAACACGGCCCGATACTGCGGACTCCTCTAGCATGAGCGAGGACCTTCACGAACAGGTACGCGGGCTGATCTTCGACGAGCTGTACGCGCAGACGAACATGATCTGCACGGCGGAGTCTGATCGCGTCGCAACCGCCGTTCTGGCCGTGGTGCGCGAAGAGATCAAGAAGCTGCCGCCCCGCCCGATAGGGTGGGCGACGAAGCTCAGGCATCGCCAGATGCTCCTACGTGCTGAGGTGTTGGCTCTGTTCGACCAGGCTAAACCTTTAGGCTGGTAGGGTGGATCGACCAGTCATGTTCTGCGGAACGTGCTTGGATCGAGTCATCGTCCTGCCGAGCGGACTCTGCCCGTGGTGTGACCGCCGGCTCTGCCCGCCCGTGCGGCGTAGACCAGGCTAAACGTTTAGGCTGGGTGGCTGATTCACTTGTGGTATTATCGCGCTAGTTTCCACTCTCAGCCGCATCGCCGCTGTTTCGCGTGGAAACTCTACGGGGAATGCAAAGAGCCGCCCAGATGAGCGGCTCTTTGTCGTGCCAGGCTAAACCTTTAGGGCGGCTAGGCGCGCTTCACCCGATACCCGCACATGTCGGCGACGATCCGTGCCCGCTTCACGGCCTCACTCTCGGTTGGGATCCCTGATCGCCATAGCTGGGCTGGCGCGTCGGGCCGCTTCAGGACGAGCGAGTAGGTCCCGGATTTGCGCTGTATCACGGTAAGAGTCGTCATGACAGCGTGTCCAGGTCGATTGTCCCCCAGTGCATCGGCGGGCGTCCTAGCGCCTCACAGGCGAGCAGGTAGGCGCTTGCAAGGTCTGGCCATTCCTTGTCACCCACTGGAACGGTGTTGCCGTGATCATCGTCGCAGACGCCGCCCGTCGCCTCAATCGTGTCGATGAGTGCTTGTAGGGCTCTCGCGTTCCGTCGCATCTTGCCGATGGCGCGCTGCTCGTTCTGGTTGATCTGGTTCATGGTTCACACTCCCAAGGTGTTGAGGATCGTGCCTACCCATAGGGCGGGCACGTAGAACACGGCGAATACGCCAGCAGCGATCAGGGCTGGTTTGAGGAGTCCTGCGCTAGCAGCGGTGCAGGCGCATCCCACGATGAACATTGCGATGAGCGCGTTACCGATCATGCGTCCCACCGCCAGTCGTTCGCTGTTCGCATCGGCTCATCGTCGAACGCGGGGAGCTGCCACGACCATTGCACCATCGTGAGCCTGTCCCCCTGGCAATCGACGCCGGCCGGGACTGCGGAGAACGAGAACGGCACATACCCGCGCTCGCTGGTAGCGGACTCGTAGAGCTTGACTAGCTCGTCCGCGCTGTGTGCGTAGTTGAGCCTGTTCATGCCGACACGCGTTCAGCCGCGTAGTAGTCGTTGTTCGTCTGAGCGTGGAAGTCGTCCCGACTCTTGTAGGGACCAGCGATCATCTCCGGATCAAGCTCGTAGAGCGCCGCCAGCCAATACCCCCACTCATCGTAGGTTGCCGCGTAGCCTTCCTTGCCGTGCCCGTAGCTGAAGTTACGGCGACGCGGATGCGCCGTTCCCTTCCCGCCATCCCAGACGACTAGCGAAACCTCGAAGGCGTGGGGCCGCTTGCGACTCCCGTGCATCGATGCGCCGTCCAAGTCGACGCCGCCCGGCAGCGCCGCGTAGAGCGCGCTTCGTGGCTGATTCGTGTGGATCCTCATTGTCAGACCTCCCAAGAGTCTGATCGCCGGACTCCCATGAATCCGACTGTTACGACGCCTTATACATCACGACATGATCAATGTCAAGAGTGTCGGCAACGAAACCCGCCGATCAAAGCAAGTCGATGACCAGTCCATTCGGAGAGTCGATGCCGTAAAACCTGCGTAACCATGCGGGTTAAGGGGTCTTATAGACACCCCCTCTATATGGGTGATCGCTTCTCATATGCGACCACTATGCGCATGGATAGAGGGATCATGAAGGGTAGGAGACCCCCCAGGAGACTGAGGAGGGTGCCATCTTTCCTCTTGGTTGAGCCATTCCGATGCGCCCCCACACCCCCAGCATGGCCGGCGCAACGTCTGGATAGTTGATCCCCACTTCCGGTCTAGCAACAGCTTGTGTCAGTATATACGTCGTGGTATCGTGGGCTGATGCCGTCGTATCTACATCAGAGCCAGAGTCAGCGTGTATATACCTGGGTGTGGCGGGTGTTCTGCTTCGTGGTTGGGTTCGCGTTGGCGTGGTGGGGTTGTGCCGGGGGATAGTAATGTCTTGTTGAGGGTTCCTTCTGGGACGAAGGCGGAGTGGCAGGCTGCTGCGGCTGGTGAGGGGTTGTCGTTGACGGGGTGGATCTTCTCTGCGGTCGAGTCGATGCTTGGGGTTGGGAAGGATGCTGGTGTCCTTGTGGCCACTCCGCCGGGTGGTGCTGCGGCGGCGGCGCATCAGCTTCCTTCCGAGCCCGAGCTTGGCGCGGCCACTTCTACCCCCGTGGCCTCGGCAGCGCCGTTGCCGGTTCCGGCGGCCAAGACAGAGCCGGCATCTACTTCGGTTGTGGGCGAGGCATCGCCCGTGGGGGCACGGTTGCCGGTGTCTCGCCCAGAGCCGAAGCCGAGGAAGATCACGTGGCGCGATCCGATTGACGCTCCGCCGCCTCAACGCCAGCATGGGCCGCGGTGTGACTGCATGGTCTGTAAGGGGTGAGCGATGAAACTACGGGATCGTCCAGAGCTTGATGTCGCCCTGATTAAGCAGATCAGTGACCTGATCGCTGAGGGGCACTATCCGAAGACGGTCGCTGTCCACTCGGGGATCAGTACGCACCAGTTCAACAAGTGGGTGGATGAGGGTCGTGAGTTGCAGGCGCAGCGTGAGAGTGGCGTTGAGGCGCAGGGTCGGGTCTTCTCGCGTGAGGAGTTGTTGGTGATGGCGTTCGCGGATGAGGTTGATCTCGCGTATGCGGCGGCGGAGATCATGCATTTGAACTGGGTGAAGGAGCTTGCCGCGGCTGGGAAGAGTACGTGGACTGCTCCGATGACGTGGCTTGAGCGGACACGACCGGGCTGGCAGCGCCGAGAGTCGTTGGGGGATGGTGCGAAGAGCACGGATGAGGAACTCGTCGAGCTTAGCCGGCGGTTCGAGGCGTTCGACAAGAAGCAGGAGAAGGTCTAGTGAAGAAGCCGTTCGGTGGGAAGAAGGCGGCACCATTCACCTCCGCGGGCAGGAAGAAGACGAGTCCGCGCACCGCGAAGGGGACTGTGAGGAAGAAGCCATGAGGCACGTCACCCTCACCTGCCCCGCGTGCTGGGCGTCTGAGAGGGCCGTGGGGGATCCTGACGAGAAGGATCACGGCCACTCTGGCGTCTTCCACTGCTTCAACTGTGGCCACTCCGGGACGTACAAGGTGTCGTTCGAGATGAAAGAGCAGTGATCGTCCAGACGACGTCGATCCATATCATGCCGGTCGACGACCTCGTCCAGCATGAGCCGGTGGATGATTGTGTGTGCGGCCCGTCGATCGAGCTGCTCGAGACTGGCGAGTGGCTCATCATCCACGAGTCCCTCGACAGGCGAGAAGACGAGTGAACTACGTCGTCGAAGAGGAAGCCCACGGCTTCACCCGCCGGGTCGGTGAGACGGAGGTCGGCTGGCTCGCGATGATGGCTGCGCGGGAGAACGCTTCCCGCAGGGATATCGACACGATCGTCCTCTCAGATGATGGCCGGACGTCGTACAAGGTCTTGGCTGGGGGCCGGGAGATCGTCCCCTACTCGACGTACCAGGGGCCGGTGGATAACGATCAGATCGCGGAATGGGAGAAGCATGGCTAAGTCGAAGAAGCACCCGGGCTTCAAGAGCGTCCAGGCGAGTATCGCGAAGAAGGGCGGGTACACGAGTAAGCAGGCCGGCGCGATCCTCGCAGCCTCCAGCCGTGGGGCGAGTGCGAAGGCGAAGGCGAAGAACCCCCGCCTTAAGCGCGTGAAGGGGAAGTGAACGACCAGGAGGTCCGCCGCCGCTTGGTGGAGGACTTCGAACTCTTCTGCGAGACGTGCCTCAAGGTCGAGGCGAAAGACCAGTCAGGGTTGGTGGGCCTCCAGCTGAAACCCGTCCAGCGCCGCCTCGCCCAGAAGATCCTCGAGATCTGGCACGAGGGCCGGCCTGTCCGCCTGATCGTCCTCAAAGCTCGCCGTGAGGGCGTGAGTACCCTGGTGCAGGCGTTCTTCTACTGGCGCTGCTCGACGCGGCCCCACCAGAAATCGTTGACCCTTGCCCATGATGATGACGGGTCGCAGACGCTTCATGGGATGTCGGAGCGGTTCTACGAGAACGTCCCCGACCTGATCCGCCCCTCACGGAAGGTCGCCCAGTCGGGCAAGATCCTCGCCTTCGCGAACCCGTCGAGTAAGCCGGTGGTTCGTAAGGAGAACCCTGGCCTCGGATCGGAGATGCGGACTGTGACCCGGCAGAACGCTGGAGCCGGCAAAGGCGCGAAGTACCTGCACGCCAGCGAGGTCGGCTTGTGGGGTGACTCTGCGAAGGAGACGCTCGGCACGATCCTCCAGACGATCCCCCGCGCCCCCGAAACAGTCGTCGTGTTGGAGAGCACGGCTCGGGGTGTTGGTAACGAGTTCTACGAGCGGTGGATGAAAGCGGAGTCGGGAGAGTCGGAGTACGTCCCGTTCTTCATCGCGTGGTTCGAGGAACCCGAGAACCGGCTCGACCCCCCACCAGATTACCGGCCGGACGAGGATGAGGAGGAGTGGCTCCAACATGAGTATGGACTCGACCATGCACAGCTTTGGTGGCGGCGACGTGTCATCGAGGACGAGTGTGGCGGCGACCTCGACCTGTTCCACCAGGAGTACCCGGCCACACCCGAACAGGCTTTCCTTAGCACCGGCCGTCCGTACTTCAACATGGTCGCGGTCGGTCGGCATCTCGATCATGCTCGCTTGGCTACGCCCATCGCGGTCGGCGACATCGAAGAGGTGGAGGGCCATCGCAGGGTCCGACTCTACCAGCACCCCCGCGGGCGGGTAAAGATCTGGGAGGCCCCGGATGAGCATGACGACTACCTCATCTTCGCTGATTCGAGTGAGGGCAGTACGGGGGATCCACAGGCCGCCTACGTCTTCTCACGAAGCAAACTCGAGATCGTTGCTTCGTGGCATGGGCGGGTGGACAGGGACCTGTTTGGACATGAACTGTTTCGTCTGGGAGTCCTTTACCGGTTCGCTCTGGTGGCAGTCGAAGTCACTGGAGGTTGGGGGTACACCCCACTGGCGATCCTGAAGGAACGCCACTACCCACGTTTGTACAGCTCAAAGACCGAGGAGCGAAGGAACCGCAAGCGCGGAGTCAGTTTGGGTTGGAAAACCACGCCTGCCTCGAGGGCCTTGATGCTCGACGCGCTCGGCCAGGCCTTGCGTCAGGACGATCTTGTCTGCAACGACCCCGACCTGCTCGTCGAATGCTCCACCTTCGTGTACGACGAGAAGGGCAAACCCGCCGCCCAACCCGGCAAGCACGACGACCGGGTGATGGCAGCTGCTGGTGGCGTCTACCTCTGGCTCAACGAGTCTCGCAGATCAGAAGAAGCACCCGCGCCGAAACGGCGCGTCCTATCCGAAGTCGCAGGCTACTAGGGAGTTGGTATGGCAGCGAACGTTGTAACCAAAGCACGCGGCTACGCCGGCACCCAGGCAGGTAGCTTCGTCGACATAGTCACATTCACCGACGGCCGGTCACGGCTACTCGTCGACAATACCCACGCGACGGTGAACATCAGCTTCACTATCGCATCCACTGGCAGCACAGCGCCGACCCCGACGTATCTTGGTGATGACACGTACTACGTCCCCGCGGGCGGCTTTAGGAGCTTCACGTTCGAGCAGGGCGTTGGACAGGTCAAACTCATCGGGAGTGGCACGGGGATGACGTACGTGGTGGCGATCGTATGAGCGAACAGCCAGTCATCGGAACGAACCAGGGCACCGGGGGCGGCGCGCCGAGCGGTAACGCTGGTGGAGACCTCGCCGGTACCTACCCGAACCCGACCGTCAAAGCCTCGGTCGGACTGACCGGCACGCCGACCGCGCCGACAGCGGCGCAGGGCACGAACACGACGCAGATCGCGACGACCGCGATGGTCCACTCAGAAGCAGTCCTCCTCGCCCCCCTCGCTTCACCGACGTTCACCGGCTCGCCCGTCCTACCAACCGGCACGACCGGCGTCAAACAATCAGCCGGTGATAACAGCACGAAGCTCGCCACGACCAGCTACGTCGACTCGCTATCTGGGAATAGCCTCAGCGGCGTCGCGAAGATCATCCGCAGGACCGCGGACACCGCTGCGAGGAACTCTGGCAACACGGGTACGACCCTCACGAACGACGACGCGACGGGTGGTACCCTCGCGTGGGCGATCGCCGCGAACGAGGTCTGGTTCTTCCAGGCGTTCATCATCTTCAACGCGGCGAACGTGACGATGGACTGCAAGGTCGGATGGTCAGTCCCCGCCAGTTGTACGATGCTGTGGGCCGCGGTCGGCACGCCACCCGGGAACTACCCGTCGTGGGCGATCGACCTGACAGCGACGACGCCGAGCGCACTCGCGATCGAGAGTGGCAACATGTCGTTCGACAGCGGCGCGGCGACGAACAGCGGCGCACAGTTCGCCGGCACCGTCATCAACTCGACGAACGCCGGCACGGTCACATTCCAGTGGGCGCAGGCCACGTCGAACGCGTCGAACCTCGTCGTCAAGGCGAACAGCCTGATCATCGCCAACCGCGTCGCCTAGCGTGACCGCGGTCCGCCCAGCACCACCACTAGGAACCGTCACCAAGGGGCACCTCTACGACGTCGGTGACCCCGCGTACGGCGCGAAGAGCGACCTTGCCCGCCAGTGGAACTGCGCGACTACGAGCGGCTCTCCGGTCATCTCGATCAGCCCACACACCGGGTTCACCAGTCTCGACGTGGGGAAGCTCGTCCTCGTCATAGGTGCGGGTGCGACCGTCGCGAACAACACGAACGGCGCGATGAGTACGAGCGTCACGAAGGACGCGAACGTCCTCACCGGCTCAGGCTTCACAAGGGCTTGTGTCGGCCGGCGGGTGAAGGTCGTTGGTGCTGGTGGCGGCGGGTCGGATCTCATCTCGAAGGTGTGGGGTCTGATCGACTCGACGCACGTCCGCCTGCTCGACAAGTGCTCGACGACGGTGACCAGCGCGACGTGGGTGATATCGGAAGACCTCTACGGGACGTGTACTGCGCAGGCCTCGTCGACCTGCACGATCGACGTGAACGCTAGCCAGACGACGAGTGGTAGCGAGATATGGCTCGGCACGGACGACTCGGCGGCGATCAACAATGCGATCACCGCGGCGATCACCGCGGCGACAGACGGGTGGAGTGTCCGCCTCCGCGGAGCGCACGCGCTCGGCACGGGGATCCACATGCGCCCCTCAGGCAGCTTCGCAGGCGGGCCGGGACGGCTCGAGGGAGTCGGCAGCCCGGGGTATAGCGCACAACTTTCACACGGCACGACCCGGCTAAAGACGATGAAACCGGGCCTCGTCGCGGTGAGTGTCGCGGGGATCAACGACTACGCGGGTGTCCGCGGCTCGATTACGAGTGGTAGCCACACGTTCACCGACCCAGACGCGAACTTCCCCTCGGGCTCGACCCTCGTGGGGAAGAACATCATCATCCTCGGCGCTGGGGCCCAGTTCGCGTCGACGACGCTGATGCCGTTGATCACCACGATCACGAGCCGAGACTCGGCGACGCAGCTCACCCTCACCGACACGGCCGGCGCGACCGTGACAAGCGCCGTCTACAGCTATGGGAACGGCGTCGGCAGCGCCCTCGGCGGCGATACGTACGCGAACTTCCACATCGAAGGGTCAGCGGCGCAGAAGTGCGGCATGGCGATCCTGAACTGTGGCGGCACCGTCCTAGACCTCGTCACGATCTCAGACTTCCGCGCTGGGGTTGGTCTCCTATCGAGTGGCGCGGCGGGGTGGAACGCGAACATGGAGTTCCGCGCCCTCAACATCACCGACAGCTACATCGGGATGGCTTGTGTCGACACGAGTATCGTCTGCACAGGGTTCACCAACATCGATGGGAACAGTAACCTCGTCAGTGTCGTCCCCGGCGAGGGGACGATCGGCCTGATGGGCGCACAGTTCGGCCTGAACGCGAGTCCGAGTTTCAACATCCAGGCGGTCAGTACGTGGTGCCAGGTCGACGGGAACAGCCGCGTCCAGATCGACGGTGCCCGCTCAGAAGGCGTCCCGAACGGGTACGTGTTCAACGGGTTCGGAGACCTCGGAAACGGCTCATTCGGCCTCGACGGGTCTCGAGTCCGCTGCGAGTCATGGAGTGTGTCGAACCTCGGCCTTGGCGCGCAGGCGAAGGGCTTCACGATCACGGGAGCGCCGAAGGACTTCGCGATCGACCCCGGCTTCTTCCTTCAATCCGAGTATGACATGGTCGGAGGAGTCGACGCGGCGAGCCTCAACCTCCTCAAAAGCGCGGTCCCCCAGAGCGTCGTCAAAGCCGGGATCGTCTCCGATGCGGACTTCCCCGGCAGCTTCGCACTCCCCGGAGCCTCCGGGGTGGACACGCTTCACAACCTCCGCTTCGTGCGGATGCGCGACGGCTCGTGGGCGTATAACCAGCTCTCAACGAGCCTCGCCGCCCGTGTCTCACAACTCGGCTGGGACGAGCAGTACCTCACGTCGACCGTCTCGACGATCACCATCCCCGCGGGCGGAGTCGCCGCGGGCCGCTTCGTCATCGTCCCCGTCACGATCGACGGGGTAGCTTCGTCGCCGACGATCACTGTCACCGACTCGAAGAGCAACACCTATGCCGTCGACACGCAGGCGAACCAGAACGCGGGCAGCCAGAAACTCCACACCGCGGTCGCCTCTGCGAAGGTGACGACACCGCTCGTCCAGGGAGACACGATCACCATCACGTCGGGGACGAGTGCGGATGGGATGAACACCGTCGCCTTCCAGTACGCGGGCCTCGCCACCGCGTCGTGGAAAGACCAGACGAACAATGGTAGCGGCACCGCCGGCACCGCCCTCAGTAGTGGGAACATCACGACGACGCAGAACGTCGAGACGGCGATCGCCGTCCACGCGATGGGCGACGGCGCGGGTGCGAACGGGACGCTCAGCCTCGCAGCGGGGTGGGAGCAGATCTACTCAGAGTCCCACCAGGGAGGGATCCTGATGACCGTCGCAGAGAAAGTCGTGTTCACGACGGGGACGTTCGCCGCGACTGGGACCGCGTCGAAGAACCAGGACTGGGCGAGCTGCATCGTCTCCTACAAGGCGGCGTGATGCGAGTCGACGGCTACCTCATCGTCGCCGATGGGAACGACGACCGGTTCTACACCGCAGACCAGGTGATCAGCGCGCTCGACCATACCGGTGCGGGCAGCGCGCGCCTGACGATGCCCGCGACCTACCAGACCTCTAGTACCGCGCCGACCGTCTACTACACCGCGCTCAACCCGAACCTCACAGTCCTCACCGCGCGGACTACGAGCGGTGTCACGCTCCTGGGGAACGGGTTGTACCGCTACCAGCAGACGATCGGCCTTGTCACCGATTTCATCGCCGTATGGGATGAGGGAGACGTGAACGACTACATCCAAGAGTACATCGTGGTGGACGAGTGAAACGCTGCGAGGCGTGCGGAGCGTTCTTCGACACAGAGGATTGTCCGAACGACCACTCGCATATCGAGTCGTACCTCCCCCACGAGTTCCGGCAGATCCCAGTCCCGCCACGACCCGAGTTGGAGAACCAGGTCGGATGGTGGACGACGTACCTGTTAGACGGCGAGGAGTACCCGGCGATGATCATCCAGACCAGTCCGGTGCGCCTAGCCGTGTTCGGCCCCGGAGAGAACGGCCACGTCGGCGTCTACACACTAGGAGACCATGATGAGCGTTGACCCATCCCAGCTAATCGCCCAACTCGGCGCAGCCGGCGGAGCACCCGGCGCAGTCCCCGGCGGGGATCCGTACGGCGGGCAGGACCCCACGCAGCAGATCATCTGGAGCGCCTTCCCGAGCACAGACCCCGCGCAGGTCGCGCAGGTCTTAGGTCAGGGCGGGACGGATGGGATGCACGCCTACATCGACATGATGGCAGCGGACGAGGACCAGTTGAAGAAGATGCAGTCAGACGCGATCGGCGCACACGCAAACAGTTTGCAGGCCCAGCCGCCCGCCCAGCAGACACCCCCGCAGCGTGGTGGCGGGCCGGGTGTCGGTGGTGGCCTTGGCGGATAACACCCTCCAGAGTCGCCTCGCAGACGAACTAATGCGCTGCGAGCACGACCTCCGCCCCTTGCGCGAGGAGTGGGACTTGATGTGGCGCGCGTGGCGGATCACCCCCCCAGAGCCCGCGACGACGGACACGATCGAGGGCAGGCAGATCAACCGCCGCGGGAGCGTCCCCCTCAACCCGTTCCTCGCCAGCTTTACTGTCCCCTACCGGTTCCACGCCGTCGAAACCCTCCTACCCCGCATCCTGGGGGATGACCCGAAGATCACGTATGAGGCGCGGGATCACGACGAGGACGACCCCGTCGCGAAGATCATGAGCTGTTTGGTGCAGGAGCAGCTCGAGGATATGGATTTCGACCTCGAAGTCCGCGACTTCATCCGCCAGGCGTTGATCACGAACTACTCGGTCGCGAAGGTCTACTGGAACCGCGAAACGCACATGCAGACACGGACGGTCACGAGCACCGTCCCCGACGAGAAGATCCACGGCGTCAGCTACAACCTCGAGCAGGACGCCCAGGAGGTCGTCGTCGATGTGAACGAGCCGGGCTTCGAGGTAGTAGACGTCCGCGACTTCGTCTGGCCACTCACGTCGAAGAGCATCCAGAAGGCTCCGTTCGTCTGGCAACGCAGATGGGTCACCAGGGGTTACCTCGAGGCGATGCAGCAGGCCGGCCACTACCAGAACGTCAACGACATCGGGTTGGTCGACGCGACGACAGAGTGGGCGAACTCGCGGAGAGAACAACTCGACCAGCAGAAGCTGAGCGTCAGCGCGCCGACCAGGCAGAAGAAGGACCCCGAGGACATCATCGAAATCTGGGAGCGGTGGACGAACACGCACGTCCACGTCCTCGCAGACCCCCGCGGTAGCAATATCCTCCTCCGGGACGAGGCTAGCCCGTTCCATCATGGTCGGAAGCCGTTCGTCGACTACACGCCGATCCCCGTCATCGGCCAGCACCACGGCATGTCGATCGTACGCACTATCTACGACCTCGCAGAGGACCTCGACACGAAGCGCCGCCAGGTCGCGGACGCTTTGACGTACATCCTGAACCCGATGTGGTACATCACCGACTCGGTCGACCGGACCCAGCTCGTCGCCGAGCCCGGAGGGATCGTCCAGGGCGACACGCCGGAGGACGCTCCGATCCCGATGATCAACCCGCAAATCGACTTCGCCGCGTTCGGCCAGTACGAGAGCAGGGTCTACGACGACATGCAGCGCACCAGTGGAGCCTCGACCTGGCTCGACGGCACCGCCGGCCTCTCATCCACATCCGCGACCGGCGTGGCGACGGTAGTGCAGGAGGCGAACAAGCGGCTCACCGAGATGGTCAAAGTCTTCGACCGCCGCTCGATGCGCGAGCTAGCCCGCCAGATGTGGCGGAACAACGAGCAGTTCCTCGACGAGGGCATCGCCGTCGACCTCTCCAAGGACCCCTCCGCCGCGCAGGCCTTCCAAGCATATATCGAGGAGGCGCAGCAGACGGATGGCGTCCCACCGAACGGGATCGCGAAGGTCCCACCCGAGTTGCTCCGCTCGGATGGCCGGCTACGCCCCGTGCCGATCGTCGGCCAGGACTACGAGATGAGCAAACAGCAGAAGACGAGTGACGCCGTCCAACTCGGCGCTGCGATCGCTCCAGGCATCCCCGTCCTCGCGCAGCAGGGGTTTGATTTCAAGGCGTTCTACGCCTACCTGATGGAGGAGATGGGCGTCCCGAAGGATGTCAGAGACGCGGTCAACGCTGCACCCCCTCCGCAGGCGTTACCGCTAGGCGGGGTGCCATCGCCCAATGGCGGCCCCGGCGGCGACAACCTCCCGTCGGGGCTACCCCCCGGAGCACCAGGCGTCCCCGGACCCTCGGGGAGCTATGGCATGGCGACGAACGGTAAGCCATGACCGACACCAAAGAGTACAAGGCCGACCAGATGCTCCTATTGATGGAGACGGATGGCTGGAAGTTCTACGCGCAGCGCCTCCAACAGGCGCTCGACGACGTAGAGGTGAAGATCCTCGGCGGGCAGTACAAGACGATCGAGGACTACGCCGAAGCGTGCGGCCAACGCGCCGCATACAAGAAGGCCCTGCGGATCCCCAGCCTCATCAGGAATGAGGCGGGGTTCGCCCTAGATAAGGGAGCGTGATGGACAAGATCGACCAGCTCGCCGAAGAGGAAGCCGCTGACCGCGGCGTCCCCGTCGATACCGAGCCCGAAGTAGTTCCTGATACCGAGCCGGAGTTGCTCGCCGGGAAGTACAAGACCGTGGAGGAACTCGCGAAGGGGTACGAGAACGTCGAGCAGCTCACAGGGCGGCAGGCCGCTCAGATCACAGAGCTACGCATGGAACTCGAACAACTCCGCGACAACATCCCCCCACAGCAGCAGCAGACGATGCAGGACGTGAACATGGAACAGCTGCTCGCTATCACGCCCCAGGTGCTCGATCAGTGGATCGACAGCGGGGAGATCACGACCGCGAACGCGATGGTGATCATGCAGGCCCAGCACGAGGCGCGACTCCAACAGGAACTCGACCAGCGGCTAGGCCCGTTGCAGGAACGAACGGGCGAGGCACAGGTCGAACGCTTGTGGAACGCGCTGAAAGCCGAGTATGGGGATGAAGTGGTTCACCGACACCGAGACATGCTGCACAAGCGGGTACAGGCCGACCCGGATTATCTCGCCGTTGACACCACCACCTCGATCGCTCGGCTCGGTGACGCGATCGCCGCCGCAGAGTGGCGGTCACAACGAGCGCAGGCGACACCCCGAGACACGTCGGGCCGCTTCGCGCAGGGCTCCGTCCACGTAGAGGGCGGCAGCACCCCCCCACCGCAACAGTCCACACCCGAAGAGGATGTGGAGCCTGAGATTGCGGAGATCCGAGCGGCGAAACCGCCCTCGGATATCTTCGGTGGAATCCCCGGCAGAGACGCATAGCCGGACACGAGTCCAGCCAAGAAGCCCTGTTCAAGACAACTTAGGAGCTTCTGATGGCACCTACCGTAGTTTCGGGCGTACGCTCGACTACCAACGCTCTCCAGAGTGCGCGTCGAATCGTCGACATGCAGTCGGAGATCTACCAGTACGACCCTGACAAGACACCGCTCCTCACGTTCGTGACGAGCCGTGCCGCGACCGAGCGGACTGGGAACCCCCAGTTCTTCCACCTCGAGGACGAGCCGCTCCCCGCATGGGACACGCTGTCACAGGCGATCTCCTCGACGACGATCACGACAGGAGCCTCTACCGGGTTCCTGCCGACGAACATCGGCTACTTCCGCGTCGGCGACCTCGTCCTCATCCCCACCAGCTCCCTGAGCGGTGGAGAGGTGGTCAGGGTGACCGCAGTCGCCGCGGGTGCTGGCTTCACGAACGTCCGTAACTGGACGGGAGACCAGACGACCGGTGGCACCGCCTCCTCGGGTGCTGCGTGTTTCATCATCGGAAACGCGAACGAGGAGAACGCGGGCGTCCGCACGATCATCACCACCACAGAGGCATCGGTCACCAACTACGTGCAGATCATCCGCACGCCGGTCGGCGGCTCGGGCACAGAAGACGCGTCCGACCTCTACGGTGGGAAGGACCGCCCGTACCAGCGTCGCAAGATGGCGACGCAGCACGCGTTCGAACAGGAGCGCGCCTTCATCTTCGGTAAGAAGGCCGAGGTGACCGGCACCACCCACAAGATCCGCGCGACGGGTGGGCTCCTCCAGTGGATCACCACGAACGTGACGAACGTGAACGGCGCGCTCACAGCGTCGTCGCTCGAGACGTTCCTGTCCACCCTGTTCCGCTACGGGTCGCAGACCAAGCTCCTCCTGGTTTCGCGCCTCGTCGCGTCGCAGCTCGACATGATCGCTGAGAGCCGGCTTAACACGGTCCCCAACGCTGACACGTACGGCGTGAACGTCACGAAGTACGTCTCTGCTCACGGGAACCTGATGGTCCACATCCACGACATGCTCGACCACGACTACTCGGGTTACGCGATCGCGATTGACCTCGCCAACATCAAGAAGCGCTACATGGTGAACAGCGAGGGTAAGCGCGACGGGATGCTCCGAACGAACATCGAGAGTCCCGACACCGATGGGTGGGTCGACGAGTACCTGTCCGAGGTTGGGTGTCACGTGATCCAGGAGAAGACGATGGGCGTCCTCAAGGGCGTCGCCTAAACCGCTCCAACCCCCCACCCTTCTCGGGGTGGGGGGTTGGGCACAATCACGAGGTGCATTGATGCAGAACGATGAACCCACCCCCACTCCGGTGGATACGGCGGGCGCTGACACCGAGCAGCCCAAGCGCGGCCCCGGCCGGCCCAAGAAAGAGCCGAGCGTGGACGTGAACGCGGAGCTGCTCGCCAGCCTACAAGCAATCGGCGCGACGATAAACCAGCTCGCAGAGAACCAGAACAAGCTCGCCGATGACGTGAACCGTCTCAAGAACCCGCACCTCCCCCCACCCCCAGAAGAACTCCTACCCCCCGAACTCCCCCAGGGCGTCACCAGGTTCTTCTCGCCCCACAGGGATTACACGATCTTCATCGAGGATGAGAACCGCCTCGTCGTCGCCGGGCAGGTCGTCACCCAGCGAGCCGAACCTCGCGCCGCTTCTAGGAGTGGTGACGCTCGCGCGTTCATGTTCAGAGGCCACATCCTCGACGTGGACGAGGCGACTGATCCTGGCCTGACCAGCTACCTGTTGAACCATAAGGACTACGGCGTCGACTTCGTCGTTGACCTGACCGCGCGGAAACAGTTCACCGACACGAAGGTGAAGCAAGGCCCCCGGGGCGCATCCGAGGCGGAGCCGAAGACTCCGAGCCTAGAGGCGTCCTACTAACCACGTTACGAAGGAGCTAACCCTATGGGCGCTGCGACAGTCGCCAAAACCTACAACCGGCCGGGCTCGTCGATCGTTCGCAGCCCCGCCGTGCTAGACCTTCGCCTCTACCCGATCACGTTCACCATGAGCAACAGCTATGCGACTGGTGGGGATACGATCACCGCCGCCACCTTGCCGCCCTTGCTCGCGGCGAACATGTACGACGCGGACCTGTTCCCGACCGTGAACGGGTACACGTTCAAGCTCGACATCGCGAACAGCAAGATGCTCGCCTACGTGTCGGGTGGTACCCAGGTGACCGCCGCCGTTGACCTGTCAACGCTCGGCGCGCTCACCCTCTTCGCCGCCGTCCGGCGATCGTAGGCGTTGGCGTACGTTACCCGCCCTGACGCCGCGTTCGGCGGCGCGTTCGGAACGTGCGTCGAGATCGACCCTCGCGGTAACGGCTCCTGGCTCGGCGGCGACCTCTGGTCAGTCGTCGGCCAGGGGCCACAACTCGGAGTGTGGACGCCCCGCAGCAAGGGGCTCACCATCAAACTCGCGACGAACAACGGCATCTACATGCGCGCCGTCTGCGCCGCCAGCACAGTCAACCCAGGCCGCTGCTACATAGGGGTGGGTGGGCTCAAAGCCGGGCAGGGCGGCGGCTACTTCGGCTACATCAAAGGTATGGGCGACACCCTCCACGTCGCGACTGGTGGGAACGCCGCGAACTACGGGTTCGGGACGAACATGACGGGAGCGCCGGGGAACGACATCCCCCGCGCCTGCGGCCGGCTGATCGCCGTCGACTCAGACGGCACGACAGAGTGGATCTACGCCTTGATGAACACGTCTACGGGCACCGTCGTCGCGCGGAACACGACGGGTGGGGATGGGACGTGGACAGAGCTATGGTCGGGGAACTTCCCTGACGGCGGCGCGTGCAAGTTCCTCTGCCTCGTAGACGCGAACAGCGACGGCGTGATGGACGGGATCCTCTTCGGCAGCTACCGGACACCATTCCCCGTCGGTCCCACCGCTTGGTCAACGTGGGGCGGATCCACCGTCCGACTCCTCGTCGGAAACGGCGCGACGATAAGGACAGCGACCGGCACCGGCCAGATCACCGCCACGACCGTCACCCAGGCACCCCCAGTCGTCGAGAAGGTCATCCGCTGCTCAAGTACGGTCACGAACGGCGTCAGGACGGGTGGCGTCCTCCGAGCGGCTTGCGGCCCCTACGGCGTCTACAGCGTCTCAGCTGACGGGACGACGTGGACGAAGCAGTCGGGCACCACGTTCGCGCAGAAGTGGATCTCAACGATCGACGGGACGAGTGCGAATCACCTCGCCGTGGGGTGTGTGAACGTCCCCAGCGGCGGACCCGTCGCGGGCGCGAACGTGATCTACACATTCGACGGGACGACGTGGACGCCCGTCACGACATCCACCGTCACGCAGGGGTCGGGGAAGATGAACAGCTTCCCCGTAGGCCAGACCCACGCTTCGTGGCTACTCGCCGCCGGCTCCCCAACCTTCCGCAACTACCCGGGCGGAGCGGCGTACGACTGCCAGGACCTCAGCACGGATGGGACGAACATCCTCCTCTGTGGGAGCGCCGGCTCGTATATGAGCCCCGACTTCGGCGCGACGTGGCGGCCCTCTTCTGTGGGTGCGAATGGTGGCGTAGCCGTCCACACCCAGGTCTCGACGACGAGTCCGGGCACCGTCGATGTGTCGAACCTCGACTATGGCGGCGGGCAGGGTGGGACGGGTGGGATCCACTCGACCGACCACGGCCTCACCGGGACGAGGGTCATCAACACGGGGATCACTGGTGGCGCTGCCCTCGGCTCGACGCTCACCGACGGATCCGGCAACACCTATACGTTCTCGACGGCTGGGAACGACCCGGTCGTCCGCAGGAACGGCGTTGACATCTCGGACGCCTACCTGAAAGCCGCGATCATCGCCCCCCAAACATGGGGCGTATCCCTAGATGGGTACGTGTATATCAGCCAGTACGAGGGGATGACCGTCGTCCTCGACCCGACCGGCAACACCAACGGCACCAGCGGTGGTGGAGGCGGCGGAGGAGGCGGCGGAGGAGGGGGCGGTGGTGGCGGGACTGGTGGTAGCGGTGTCGTCACCGGGCGGTTCCTCGACATGCAGGCCCCCGTCGGGACGACGACCACCAGCACCTTGACCGTCCCCGCTGGTGGTGTCCTAGCGGGGCATACGATCGTCGTGATAGCCGGCTCGAACCACGTCGCCCTCACCGGGATCGTCGACTCTCGGGGGAATACGTACGCGCTTGACAAGAAGGTACTCGCCTCCGCGTTGACCGTGTGTGAGGCGTGGAGCGGCCACGTCACGACAGCACTCGCCGCGGGGGATACGCTCACCCTCACCTACGCCTCATCTGTGGCTGGGCACGTCGCGATCATGGCCGACTACCCCGGCTTCCTCAGCGCGAGCTGGACAGACACCCCCGTAAGCGCGAGCGCTTCTGATGGGACGACTGCGCCGACCTCGAGCACCGTCACCGGAGCAGCCGCGACGGCGAC
>Ga0105248_10002569_pt1 | contig 20178 bp, 16 predicted proteins | sample KBSS34metaG_FD_81524 | JGI IMG/M metagenome (GOLD analysis project Ga0105248, IMG submission 81524) | Switchgrass rhizosphere microbial communities from Kellogg Biological Station, Michigan, USA - KBS S3-4 metaG | ecosystem: Host-associated > Plants > Roots > Rhizosphere > Soil | place...
GCCGATGGTGCCGATGCGGCTGTTTGCATCGCGCGCCCTCGCCTCCGGCATGTCCGCAAGCGTCCTGTTCTACGCCGCGATGTACGGCGTATTGTTCCTGCTGCCGCAGTTCCTGCAGATCACGCTGGGCTTCGATGCCTTCGGCGCCGGACTTCGTCTGCTGCCCTGGACAGCGACGCTGTTCGTCACCGCCCCGATCGCCGGCGCGGTCGTCAACAGGTTCGGCGAGCGACCGCTGGTGGTGACGGGATTGCTGATGCAGGCGATCGGCCTTGGCTGGATCGCTGAGATCGTGAGCCCCGCGGTTCCCTACTCCGCTCTGGTCGCGCCGTTGGTGCTGGCCGGCGTCGGGGTCTCGATGGCGATGCCGGCAGCGCAGAACGCCATCCTGAGCTCAGTCGCGGTGGCCGAAATGGGTAAGGCGTCCGGCGTCTTCAACATGGGCCGCTTCCTCGGCGGCATGTTCGGCGTCGCCGCGCTGGTAGCGACCTTCTCGGCCAACGGCGCGGTCGATTCGCCTACGCATTTCGCGAGCGGATTTGCCGCGGCGATGAGCCTCGCCGCAACGCTGTCATTGGCCGGCGCGATCGCCGGATTTTTCCTGCCGGCACGGCGACGGACCGCCGGCGCAGCCGCGCCGCAAGATGCTTGACGCTCACAGCGATGGAGTTTCGCTATCGGCCCCGTCGGAGCGACCTTTAGCCTCTTTGAGTGCTTGATAGCGACGATGGGTCTCAACCAAGCGCTTGGCTCGCAAGCGCATAGGTTACGGGCATGTTTCCCGAGCGTTCGTTGGGATCACGGAAGTCTCCTCCCAGCGACATCGTCGTAACGGTGTCAAAAACAGCAAGGCCTGACCGAGCCACGAAGGAGGAGAACTCGCCGTCGGCGAGGTGCGTATCGAGCCTCAGAAACTCTCCCTCATGGGCAGTCATGTGCGGCGCAATGACGACGATCGCGTCCTTGTCATTTGACGCCACCACGGGCCCGATGACATGGCCGCGCCCAAACGGGCGGCACAGCGCATAGGCCTCCATGCGGCCATGCCGGTAGAGGCCGAACCCAACCGATTGCTGCAAGAGAGCGTTGAGCAGCTCCACGCGGGATGCGCCGTACCCCTGCGCATCGAGTTCGGCGACGGCCGCAAGGTCGCCCTGGTCGAGACGGCGCAGCTCGGCTCCTTCCGGAGGACGCGGCATCTCGTCGGATCGCTGCGCCTCCGCTTGACATTGGAACACCGTCCTCTCGGGGCGGAAGCCGAGCGACAGATAGAGTTTGCGCGCTGCGCGCGTGGAATTGAGGCGGAGATTGCGTCCCTTGCACTCCGAAAAAACGCGCTTCATGAGCCACTGTGCCGTGCCAAGCGCCTGAAGGCGCGGAGACGTGATGACCATGCCTACGGTGGCAAAATCCGAGCCATAGGGAAACCACATGGCCGATCCCAGCACCCGTCCGATTTCATCGTGAGCCACGATGCCGTGACCAACGTCACGGAGGAACTGCCAGTCCTCAGCCCGGTGCGGCCAGGCGACGCCGATCGAGAGCGCGTGAAGCTGTTCCAGCTCGACGGTATCGATCTCGACAGCACGCGCCTCGAAAGCATCGATCGTAATCGAATTGGATATGCGGCGTTTCATATCTCTCTCTGCAATCAGCCTGACGTCGCTCGAATGGTGCCACTGCGGGTCCGCTGCAGGCTCCCGGCAAAACCACCATAAACCATCAATCGCGGCAGAATGCGTTTCAGATCAGGCGTCGTACCGAACAATCCGCTAAATCGCGATCGCATTCGGCATGGAAACGGCCCCCAGTCCATTAGGTTGGTTCCGTTCCGGCGTACTCGCCATTCCCTATGCTTTGAAAATCGGCCAATGACCTTTCTCTTCAATTCCGACGCCGAGCGCGGGACCGTTTTTCGCGACGCCTTCGCTCGCGAGCTCCCTCACCTCCCGTTCGCGATCGATCCGGCATCGGTCGATACTGACTTGGTGCGTTACATAATCAGCTGGACGGTACCCGACGGGCTCGAACGTTATCGCAATCTTGAAATCCTGTTCTCCGTTGGCGCCGGAGTCGATCAATTTCCGCTATTGGCGATTCCGCCCGAGGTGAAGGTGGTGCGGATGGTGGAAGACGGCATCATCCGGATGATGCAGGAGTATGTCACGCTCGCGGTGCTGGCGCTCCACCGCAACCTTCCCGCCTATCTTGACCTGCAGCGGCGGCACCAATGGCAGGCTCTGCCGCAGAAGCAGGCGGCCGACCGGCGAGTCGGGCTGCTCGGGCTTGGCATGCTCGGCCGCGCCGTGCTGGAAAGCCTGAAGCCTTTCGGCTTTCCCTTGAGTGGCTGGAGCCGATCGCGCAAGACGATCGAGGGAGTTGCGACATATTGCGGCCAAGCCGGTCTCAGCCAAATGCTCGGCGAGACCGACATTCTGGTCTGCCTGCTGCCTCTCACCGAGGACACGCGCGGGATCCTGGATTGCAACCTGTTTGCGCAGCTGCCGAAAGGCGCTGCGCTGGTCCATGCGGGACGCGGTGCGCAGCTCGATCACTTCACACTTCTGGCCGCTCTGGACGCCGGTCAGCTCGCCGGCGCCGTCATCGATGTAACCGAACCCGAGCCACTGCCTTCGGATCATGCCTTGTGGGCTCATCCGAAGGTGCTGCTCACCCCGCATGTGGCGAGCGCAACTCAAGCGGAAACCGCCGCGCGGTCGGTCATCGACAACATCAAACGATACGAGGCGGGCCTTGATCCCATCGGGCTCGTGGATCGGACTCGTGGTTACTGAGAGGAGCCCAAGTTGCTGCTGAAATCGATCGATCCCAATCCGAGCTTCGCCCCCGAGGAGTCCACCCCGATGCCCGAGCGGCTCATTGCCGGCGCCCCCCACTTCAGGACCTGGGCGCAAGACGTGGCTAAGGGCGAACTCGTACATACCGGCATATGGGAGGCGACCCCGGGCGAGACACGCTCCATCAAGGGAGAGACCTTCGAGTTCTGCCACATCATCTCCGGTATCGTGGAGATTACGCCCGACCACGGCGATCCCATGACCTTCAGAGCCGGCGACAGCTTCGTCATGAAACCCGGATTCACGGGAGTATGGAAGACCGTCGAGACGGTCCGCAAGATCTACGTCACGGTGTCATGAGCCTAAGCTTCGATCCCGATCGGATTTCGCTGCCCATCGGCCACTTCATCGGCGATCGGTTGCTGGAATCTCCTGGCCTGCTTCCGATGCGCCGCCCCTCGGATGGTGCGTCCTACGCCGAGTGTCCCATCGCCTCGGAAGAGGTCGTGGACGAGGCGGTCCAGATCGCCAGGAAGGCGTTGAAGACGAGCAACTGGGGTGGCGTGCGGCCCCGAGAGCGAGCCAACGTGCTCCGGCGATGGGCTGATCTCATCGAGAGCGAGGCCAAGACGCTCGCCAAACTTGAGGCGGTTTCATCCACCCGCCCGGTCGGTCAACTTGTTGCGGGAGACATCGCGGTCACCGCAGAGCAAATCCGATTCTTCGCTGAATTCGCGGACAAGGAAGGCAGCGATCTGGTGCCCACCGACGACAAGCATCTCGGCATGATCATGACTGAGCCCTTCGGGGTCGTCGGCGCCATTACGCCCTGGAATTTTCCTGTGTCCATGGCAGGCTGGAAACTCGGACCGGCTCTTGCTGCGGGCAACGCGGTCGTGCTCAAGCCATCCGAAATGACGCCGTTCTCGTCCGTCTTCCTCGCCCAATTGGCGGTACAGGCGGGCCTGCCCGCGGGGCTTGTCAACGTCGTGCTCGGTGACGGGCAGACAACCGGTACCGCCATGACGGGACATCCCGACGTCGCCAAAGTGAGCTTCACCGGATCGACTGGCGCTGGCGCGGCCATCATGGCCAATGTCGCGCACACGGGCATCAAGCCAATGACGCTCGAGCTCGGCGGCAAGAGCCCACAAATCGTCTTCGCCGATGCCGATCTCGATCAGGCCGCTTCTGCGATTGCCGGCAGCATCATCGCAAATGCCGGGCAAGCCTGTGTCGCCGGATCGCGGCTCATAGCCCACGCCTTTGTGGCCGAGCCGCTCGTTGAGGCCATCCTCGCTCGTATGAAAGCCGTTCAAGCAGGCCCCACCTGGGACGCCGCAACGACCTATTCCCCGATCATATCCGAGGGGCAGCGCACGAGGATTCACTCGCTCGTGCAAGCAGCCTGCGCCGAGGGCGCAGAATGCCTTAGCGGCGGCGAACCGATGGAGGGCAAGGGCTATTTCTATGCGCCGACGCTTCTTGCGAAGGTCGATCAGTCTTCTCCCGCCATCACCGAAGAGATCTTCGGACCGGTACTGACCTTACAAACGTTCACGACCGAGGAGGAAGCCTTGGCGCTCGCCGATCACCCGACTTACGGTCTCGCTGCCGGGCTCTTTACCCGCGATGTTTCACGGGTCATGCGGATCACACGCGCAATTTCCGCTGGCACTGTGTGGGTCAACCGCTACGGCCGATCGCGTGACCACATCCTGCCGACCGGGGGCTACAAGCGCTCCGGCATTGGCAAGGACCTCGGCCGCGAGGCCTATCACGCCAACCGCCGCTCCAAGAGCGTGCTCATTCAGGTTTAGAGCCTCCATGAAGAACTATACGATCGCACTCATTCCGGGCGATGGCATTGGCCACGACGTGACGGAGGCCGCCTGGGCGGTCCTTGAGGTTGCCGCCAAGCATTCGGGCTTTGCGCTCAATGGCGCCAGATTTCCGTGGTCCTGCGCGTTCTACAGGGAAACGGGCTCGATGATGCCTGCTGACGGCATCAAGACGCTGCAGAAGTTCGACGCCATTCTGCTTGGCGCAGTCGGCTGGCCCGCGGTCGTACCCGATGCCGTTTCGCTGCACGGGCTCCTGCTGCCGATCCGCAAGGAGTTTACCCAGTATGCCAACATTCGGCCGCACCGCCTGCTCCCGGGTGTCAACGGCCCGTTGAAGGCGACCGAGTTTGACATCCTCTGCATCCGCGAGAACACCGAAGGCGAATATTCGGGGGCTGGCGGACGGGTGCATCAGGGCACCGGCGACGAGGTGGCGGTCGAAACCTCCGTGTTTACGCGCGCCGGAGTGGAACGAATTTTGCGATTCGGATTCGCCCAGGCGCGCAAGAGGCGTGGGAAGCTCGCCTCGGTCACCAAGTCGAATGCCCAAAGATACTCGATGGTCTTCTGGGACGAGATGACCCAACGGGTTGCTGCCGAGTATCCGGACGTGGAAGTCACGAGCTACCACGTGGATGCACTCGCCGCGCGCATGATCCTGGCGCCGGAGAGTCTCGACGTCGTCGTCGCCTCCAACCTGTTCGGCGACATTCTGACCGATCTCGGCGCGGCTATTCAGGGTGGACTTGGCTTTGCCGCCTCCGCCAACATCAACCCGGACCGCAACGCTCCTTCGATGTTCGAGCCCGTTCACGGCTCAGCGCCCGACATCGCTCATCTCGGCACTGCCAACCCAATCGCAGCCATCTGGTCCGGGGCGATGATGCTCGATCACCTTGGCGAGCGCGATGCCGCGGCACGCGTCATGGCGGCGCTCGAGAAGACCACTTCCCATGGCATCGGTACGGTCCAAGGCAAACACCGAACCGAAGCGATCACCGCAGCCGTTCTTTCCAGGCTCTCCCAATAGACAAGGATCCGACATGCAGAATCTGAGCGACAAAGGGCTCTTCCGCCAGCAGGGTTTGATCGGCGGCCAATGGCAGGCGGCTCTCTCGTGCAAGACGGTCGACGTGATCGAGCCGGCGACGCAGGCTGTTCTTGGTACCGTGCCGGATATGGGACGGGATCAGACCCGCGCCGCCATTGCCGCTGCCGCCGAGGCATCCCGCGCCTGGCGCGCAAAGACGACCGCCGAGCGCGCCGCGCTTCTGGAAGCCTGGCATGGGCTCATGATTGCGCATCTGGATGACCTGGCCCGAATTCTGACGCTCGAACAGGGCAAACCATTGGACGAGGCCAGCAGCGAGATCCGGTACGGCGCTTCGTTCGTCAAGTGGTTTGCGGAGGAAGCCCGGCGCATCGGCGGCACGACGATCCCGTCACCAACGGCCGATCGGCGCATCGTGGTTCTCAAGGAGCCGGTCGGCGTGTGCGGCATCATCACGCCGTGGAATTTCCCGAACGCCATGATCACGCGCAAGGTGGCTCCCGCGCTTGCGGCGGGGTGCACCATCGTGATCAAGCCCTCCGAATTCACGCCCTATTCGGCGCTGGCTCTCGCGGTTCTGGCCGAGCGCGCCGGAATTCCCGCCGGCGTGATCAATGTCGTCACGGGATTGCCGACCGAGATCGGCGCCGAGATCATGGCCAACGAAATGGTGCGCAAGATCTCCTTCACAGGGTCGACCCGCATCGGCTCGCTGCTGATGCGCGGCGCCGCAGACAGCGTTAAGCGGGTGAGTCTCGAACTCGGCGGGAACGCCCCCTTCATCGTCTTTGACGACGCCGATCTTGATCTCGCGGTCGAAGGCGCGCTCGTGTCAAAATTCCGCAACGGTGGCCAGACCTGTGTTTGCGCCAATCGGATCCTCGTGCAGGCCGGCATTTATGATGCCTTCGCAGACAGGCTTGTCGCTCGTGTCAATGAAATGACGGTGGGACCAGGCCTCAAGCCCGGTGTGGCGATTGGACCGATGATCAACGAGGCGTCGATCAGCAAAATCAACCGCCATGTCGCCGACGCGCTGTCCAAGGGCGCCCGCATCGCCACCCAACCGGCTACACTGCCGAAGGGGGCGCAATTTACGGCGCCGATTGTGCTGACCAACGCAACCACCGATATGGTGCTGGCGCACGAAGAAACATTTGGTCCGGTCGCGCCGCTCTTCCGCTTCGAGACAGACGACGAGGCGATTGCCATCGCGAATGCGACGCCGTTTGGATTGGCCGCATATTTTTACACATCGAACCTCAAGCGGTCCTGGCGCGTTGCAGAGGCGCTCGAGGTCGGCATGGTCGGCCTCAACACTGGTATGGTGTCAACGGAGGTCGCCCCATTCGGCGGAGTGAAGCAGTCTGGATTGGGGCGTGAAGGAGCGCAAATCGGGATCGAAGAATATCTCGAGGTGAAAACCTTCCATATCGGCGGGCTGGCTTAGCCAGCGACGGAACGGAGAAGGCGCCGCTCGCGCTTCCCTTTCCGGACAGGCAGCCACCGAGACGGACAAATCGCAGTCTGTGATTTGTCCGGCCCGCGCGGTGGCCTGGAGTGTCCGAGCTACTGAATTCGATCGAGCATCTTGTAGTACATTCCCACCAACGGCAGAAACCATGGTTTGCCAAAGTGGCCGGGCACCGCAGGCCAGCGGAGGCCTTTCATCGGGTTTCTATCCTCTCGTCCCAGCATGGCGTCGGCGATGATCATGCCAAGATGGGTCGACAGCTGTGCGCCATGTCCTGAATAGCCCATCGCATACCATAGCCCATCTTGGTAGCCGGCCCGTGGATAGCGGTCACTGGTCATGTCGACGAGCCCGCCCCAGCAATAATCGATTGGTATGCCGGCGAGTTGCGGAAAAATTCGCGTGAGACTGTCGGCGAGAACGGCGCCGCTCTTGGCGTCGGACCGCTGGTCTGAGGTCGCCGAGAACCGCGCGCGTCCGCCGAAAATCAAGCGATTGTCGGGCGCAAGCCGAAAATAATTGCCGACGTTCATCGAATTGACGCAAGTACGGTTGCCGGGCATCGTGGCTGCGACTTCAGCCGCGTCCAGCGGACTGGTCGCTATGATGAAGCTGCCGACCGTGACGATGCGCCGTCTGAAGTAGCCGAAATTCGGCGTGGTGTAGGCGCCCGTGGCCAGCAGCACCTGATCGGCGGTGACGCTGCCACGCGACGTCGTCAGGCGGTGGCGCGACCCTTCTCGCGCCTGGGCGATGACCGCCGCCTTCTCGAAGATGACGGCACCGCGGCGTTTGGCTGCCTCGGCCAGCCCGATGCCATAGCGTCCCATATGCATCATGGCGCTCTTCTTCGAGAGCATCGCGCCGAAGAAGGGCGAACCCACCTCAGAGCTCAGATCCTGGGCGGAGAGCAACGCGGTCTCCGGATCCACCTCGCGATGGACCGCCTCGAAATTCCGCGCGATTGCATCGAAGTGCTTCGGCTTGGAAGCGAGCTTCAGCTTGCCGGCGCGGCGGAAACTGCATTCAATCCCCTCCTCCGCGATCAGCGCCTCGAGAGTGTCGATCGAAGCATCGAGCGCACGATAAAGCGCGATAGCTCGCTCCTGGCCCAACTCCGTCTTGGCGGCAAGATAGCTATGAGCCAGACCGTTATTGAGGTGTCCGCCGTTCCGGCCTGACGCTCCGCAGCTCACCCGGTCGGCCTCGAGCACAACAACCCTGGTGCCCGCCTTCGCGAGCTGGCGCGCGGCTCCCAGGCCTGTGAAGCCACCGCCGATCACCGCAACATCGTAATGTCCCTCGACCGCCCCTTCAGCGCCACCGCTGAAGGCCGGTGCGGTGTCATGCCAATAAGAGACGTATTTCACCGCAGATCCGTGGGCTTAGAGGCCGAACACATCCGGCAGGCCGGCAATGTCCCTGATTTCAACATAGCCGTAATATGGGTTGGCGGGCTCGTGCCCGCGATTAACCCACACCTTGTTCTTGATGCCGAGATCATGGGCCGTCATCAAGTCATAACGGAACGAGGAAGAGCAGTGTGCTACGTCCTCGGGCCCGCAGCCTAGCGCATCAAACATGTATTCAAAGCCCTTCATGCGCGGCTTGTAGGATCTAGCCTGTTCAGCCGTGAACACCGCGTGGAAGGGCGCGCCAAGCTTCGCCACGTTGGAAGGGAGCTGCACATTCATGGCGTTCGAGAGGATGACCAGCGGTATTTTATTCGCAATCCTGGACAGGCCAGCGGGAACGTCGGGATGCGGCCCCCAGGTCGGTACGCGGTCGTAGACCATCTGCGCATGCTCGACCTTGAAGGCGACACCATTGCGCTTGCAGGCGCGCTCGAGCGCGTTGTGAATAACCTCGGCATAAGGCTTCCAGTCGCCGAGAACCTCGTCGAGCCGATACGCCGCGAAGTCTCTGACGAATTCAGTCATCCGCGGTTGGGGTAGCAGAGCGCCATAGAGATCCTGCGCCGCGTCTGCCATGCGGAAATTCGTCAGCGTCCCGTAGCAGTCGAAAGTTATGTATTTCGGGCGAAAATGGCTCATCATCCTCATCCTGGCGCGCTTGCGCGATTTCACAGCTGCAAACATAGAGCGCCTGTGCGGCATAAGATGCGGCTTTTCCGCCGGCTGCAGTCGAAGATATCGTTCACGCGGTGACCTTCAGACGATCTGCCCGTCCCTTACACAGGAGACTGGAGCCGGACAATGGAAACGAGCTAATGACGCAGAGCTCCATCTCGCTCATCGCCTTCGGGCCCGAACATCTCGCAGGCGCCACACGCCTTTCACGTCAAGCCAATTGGCCGCACCGCATCGAGGACTGGCAATTGGCACTCGCCCTCAGCACGGGAATCGTCGCGGTGGATGCGAATGCCACAACCGTGCTCGGGACGGTTCTGATGACGCCGTACAAGCGCGATGTCGCAACCATCAACATGGTCCTGGTCGATGAAGCCGCACGCGGGCGTGGATTGGGCCGCAAGCTCATGGAGGCAGTGATCGCTCTGGCGGGATCGCGCGCGCTAAGGCTCATTGCAACGCGCGAGGGTTTGGCGCTCTATCACAAGCTCGGCTTTCGCGAAACCGGCACCATCGTCCAGCATCAGGGACAGGTTCGGCGCGTCGCGCTTCCCACGCATGTCCGGCCGCCAGAGGCGCGCGAGATATCCGAGATCATCGAACTCGACAGAAGCGCGAGCGGTGCAGACCGCGAGGATCTGCTTCGTGTTCTTGCGAAGGTCGGTCGCCTCGCGGTACTCGTTGACGGCTTCCGGATTGCCGGATTTGCAGCCGCACGTGCCTTCGGCAGGGGTGAGGTGATCGGCCCCGTCGTGGCCGCCAACGCTGACGACGCGACGGCTCTGCTCGCCTATTTCATGGCCGAGCGGGAAGGACAGTTCGTTCGCGTGGATACCGCCGAGACACCCCAATTAGGGTCCTGGCTCACGGATAAGGGCCTCGTCCGCGTGGACGAAGGCGTTGCCATGCAGCGCCCCGTCATTCCGCGATCCAGCGGCGCGCCGCTCACCACATTCGCCCTTGCCAGCCAGGCCTTTGGATAAGCGGAGATATTTAATGCTCAGCAATTCTCTCATCGAGCTCGATCGGGCCCATCTCATCCACCCGGTCGCCTCCTACCGGGGTCACGAGGCCGCCGGGGTCAGGGTGCTGAAATGGGCCAAGGGAGCAACGGTGACCGACGCCTCCGGACACCAACTCGTTGACGGCTTCGCCGGGCTCTGGTGCGTCAATGCCGGCTATGGGCACGAGAGCATCGTTGCGGCCGCTTCCAGGCAGATGCGTGAGCTTCCCTACGCAACGGGCTATTTCAGCCTTGGCTCGGAGCCGGCGATCCGGCTCGCGGCGGAATTGGCACAGCGGACTCCCGGTGACCTGAACCACATCTACTTCACGCTGGGCGGTTCGGATGCCGTCGACAGCTCGGTACGTTTCATCCGCTACTACTGGCACGCCCGACGCGAACCGCAACGCGACCAATTCATCTCCGTCGAGCAGGGATATCATGGGTCCTCAACGGTCGGCGCCGGGTTGACAGCCCTGCCCGCCTTCCATGCCGGTTTCGGCCTGCCGCTCAGCTGGCAGCACACGATCCCCTCGCACTATGTCTATCGGAATCCTGCCGGGCAGGATGAAGATGCCATCATCGCGGCCTCGCTGGCAGCGCTCGAGGCGAAGATCGCGGAGATCGGCGGTCCACATCGCGTCGCCGCATTCTATGCCGAGCCGATCCAAGGATCGGGTGGCGTGCTCGTGCCGCCCAAGGGCTGGATGAAAGCGATGCGCGCACGGTGCCGGGATTATGGCATTCTCTTCGTGGCGGACGAGGTCATTACCGGGTTCGGCAGGACGGGTCCACTTTTCGCCTGCAGCGAGGACGATGTCGTCCCGGACCTCATGACCGTCGCCAAGGGACTGACCTCCGGGTATGTGCCAATGGGTGCAGTCTTCCTGTCGGATCATGTCTACGACACGATCGCCGATGGGGCGGGTGCAAGCGCGGTTGGACACGGATATACTTACTCCGCCCATCCCGTCAGTGCCGCGGTAGCCCTGGAGGTGCTGCATCTCTATGAGAGCGGCTTGCTTGCGAATGGCGCGAAAGCCGGTGCACGTCTGATGGCCGGCCTTCAATCGTTAAAGGATCATCCCCTGGTGGGCGACGTGCGCGGCCGCGGCATGCTGGCCGCGATCGAACTCGTCACCGACAAACAACGCAAGACGCCGCTCCCCGCCGCGGCCGAACCGGCGCGGCGGATCTTCGACCGCGCCTGGAACAACGGCCTCATCATCCGCGCCTTCCCGACAGGCGTGCTCGGCTATGCGCCGCCGCTCTGCTGCTCCGAGTCCGACATCGAAGCCATCGTCGAGCGCACGGCCATGATTCTTGACGAGACTCTGGCCGATGCGGATGTGCGCACCGCACTGCAATAAAAATAGGCATGCGTAAGGGGCCGGCAGATGGCAGGTCCGAAACACTACAAATGGGCGCATCTTCGCAATTTTGTGCCGTTGCCCCGGTTTTTTCGGCCACCGCCGCGGGTCCAACCTGCGAGACTTCGAGCGCGGGAAAAGAATGAAAGCCTGGAGGACGCAGCAACTTGGTCGCCATGACGGGACCAGGCCGGCATCCACCACAACGGCCCGGCAGAACAATCTGCCGCTTACCGCAACCTGAGCCATAGCCGTATCCAATAGCGAGGGGATTGAGATGAGCGACACGACGACGAACTGGTCTCGTTCAGACGACGCGATGATCGAGCGCTCCATTCGCGGCGGTGCTTCGCGCCGCGATCTTCTGAAGCTGATGCTTGTCAACGGCATGGCAATGGCAGCCGCCAGCACGGTCCTCGGCCGCGCATCGCAGGCGGTAGCGGCGACGCCTGTCAAGGGAGGCGCTCTGAAAGCAGCGGGCTGGTCCTCTTCGACCGCCGACACGCTTGACCCGGCCAAAGCCTCACTATCGACCGACTATGTGCGCTGTTGCTCGTTCTACAACCGCCTGACATTTCTCGACCAAGCGGGCGTGCCCCAGATGGAGCTTGCCGAGTCGATCGAGAGCAGCGATGCCCAGACCTGGACGATCAAGCTGAAGAAAGGCGTTACCTTCCACAACGGCAAGGACTTGACCTCCGATGACGTCATCTACTCGCTGAAGCGTCATCTGGACAAAGCAACGGGATCCAAAGTCGCGGCGATCGCCGTCCAGATGACCGGCTTCAAGGCCGTCGACAAGAATACGGTCGAGATCACGCTGGCGAGCCCCAACGCGGATCTGCCGACGATCCTGTCCATGCATCACTTTATGATCGTGGCCGACGGCACGACCGATTTCTCCTCAGGCAACGGCACCGGCGCTTTCAAGTGCAAGCAATTCGAACCCGGCGTGCGCTCGATCGGCGTTCGAAACCCCAACTATTTCAAGGGAGGTCCGAATGTCGATTCATTCGAGTTCTTCGCCATTCAGGATGAAAACGCCCGCATCAATGCTCTTCTCTCCGGGGACATTCATCTCGCTGCGGCGATCAACCCGCGGTCCGTGCGCCTGTTCGATGGCGTCAATGGCTTCGCACTGTCCAAGACGACTTCGGGCAACTACACAGACCTGAACATTCGCATGGACATGGCGCCCGGCAACAACAGGGATTTCGTGGAGGGCATGAAATACCTGGTCAACCGCGAGCAGATCGTCAAGTCAGCACTGCGCGGGTTCGGCGTAGTCGGCAACGATCAACCGGTATCCCCGGCCAATTTCTACCACAACGCGGCCCTCAAGCCCAAAGCGTTCGATCCGGAAAAGGCCAAATTCCATTTCCAGAAAGCGGGCGTTCTCGGTCAACCAATCGAGGTCATCACTTCCGACGCAGCCAATTCGGCGATAGACATGGCCGTGATCGTCCAGGCCACAGCCGCCCAGATCGGCATGAAGCTCGATGTGAAGCGCGTGCCTTCCGACGGTTACTGGAGCAATTACTGGCTGAAGGCGCCGATTCACTTCGGCAACGTCAACCCGCGCCCGACGCCTGACATCCTGTTCTCCCTGCTCTACAAGTCGGATGCTCCATGGAATGAGAGCCGATACACCTCGGAGAAGTTCGACAAGATGCTGGCCGAGGCCCGTGCCTCGCTCGATCAGGCAAAGCGCCGCGAAATCTACAACGAGATGCAGATCATGGTGTCGGAAGAAGCAGGCACCATTATTCCGGCCTACATCTCCAATGTGGACGCCGTCACCGAAAAGCTGAAGGGACTGGAGCCCAACCCGCTCGGCGGCATGATGGGCTATGCGTTCGCCGAGTACGTCTGGCTTGCCACCTGATTGGGCTCCAGCGAGGTCCCTGCCCTGGTCCTGAAATCGGAACCGTGGGCGACGAAATCGCCGGGTGATGTGGGAGTGCGAACGTGAGAAGACAGATTTCGTCGCTCGTGATGAGACGGCTGCTGATCGCCTTGATCACGCTCTTGATCGTTTCCATTGCCGTATTCTCTGCCACCGCGCTGTTGCCCGGCGACACAGCCACCATCCTGCTTGGACAGTCCGCGACGCCAGAAGCCGTCGAGGGTCTGCGCAAGGCGATGCACCTCAACGATCCCGCGATCATCCGATTCCTGAAATGGATCGCCGGCATCTTCCAGGGCGATTTCGGCACGTCCTACGCCAACAACGTGCCGATCGCCAATCTGATACATGGACGCCTTGCCAACACGATGAAGCTTGCAGGATTGACGGCCGCGATCGCCGTGCCATTCGCCCTGACGCTTGGCATCACTGCCGCGATGTGGCGAGGCACGCTTTACGACCGCATCGTTACCGTCGCCACGATCGGTATCATCTCGGTACCGGAGTTCATGATCGCAACCCTGGCCGTCCTGCTCTTCGCCGTGTATCTCAAATGGCTGCCGGCACTGTCCTTCACCAACGAGACCAAGTCGTTCTATGACCTGATGCGGACCTACGCGATGCCGGTCATGACGCTCACATTCGGCGTGTCTGCGCAGATGATCCGCATGACGCGCGCTGCCGTGGTCGAGACTTTGAACACACCATACGTGGAGATGGCGCTTCTCAAGGGGGCATCGCGTCCCCGGATGGTGCTGAGACATGCACTTCCGAATGCGCTTGGTCCCATCGTGAATGCGGTCGCACTCTCGCTATCGTACTTGCTCGGCGGCGTGATCATCGTGGAGACCATCTTCAACTATCCCGGGATCGCAAAGCTGATGGTCGATGCCGTTTCCACCCGCGATCTCCCGCTGATCCAGACCTGCGCGATGATCTTCTGCCTTGGTTACCTGGCATTGATCACGGCTGCGGACATCGTCGCCGTCCTTTCCAATCCGAGGCTCCGATGACGACATCGACTTCGTCCGGCCGGCGCGGCATTCGATTGGGCTATCGCGCCAATCCTGTCGGCATCTCGGCTCTGGGCGTGATCCTTCTCTGGGCCGTCGTCGCCCTTTTCGCCCCGCACATGATCCCCCATTCCGTCGGCGAGATCGTCGATACGGATTACTTCGGGCCTGTGAGCCGAGACCTGTGGCTCGGGTCCGACTATCTCGGTCGGGATATCTTTTCGCGCATCCTGATGGGAGCGCGCTATACGCTCGGCATTTCGCTTGCCGCCGTCTCGATCGCCTGTTTCAGCGGCGTCGCGCTCGGCATGACGGCAGCCGTTGCCGGAGGCTGGCTCGACACCATGCTGAGCCGGTTTCTCGATGCGCTGAACTCGATTCCAAGCAAGCTGTTCGGCCTCGTCGTGGTCGCCGCGGTCGGCTCGTCGATCCCGGCGCTGATTGCGACGCTGTCGGTGATCTACACCCCGGGAGCCTATCGGTTCGCCCGGGCTCTCGCTGTCAATGTCAACACGATGGACTTCATGGTGGTGGCCCGGATTCGAGGCGAAAAGCTCCCCTATCTCATCGCCTCGGAAATCCTGCCCAATATTCTGGGTCCAGTGTTGGCCGACCTCGGCCTCCGCTTCGTCTTCGTTGTGCTACTGCTCTCCGGTCTGTCCTTTCTGGGACTCGGCGTGCAACCACCCTACGCCGACTGGGGCGCGCTCGTGCGCGAGAATATCGGTGGACTGCCCTTTGCTGCGCCGGCGGTGCTCTTCCCCTCGCTCGCCATCGCAAGTCTCACCATCAGCGTCAACCTTCTGATCGACAATCTGCCGCGCAGAATCCGCGACCGGAGCCCCGAATGACGGGAAACCTCGTTGAGATCCGCAACCTCAGGGTTGAGGCGACAACCGACTCCGGCAGGCGGCTGGAGATCATCAAGGGCGTCAGCCTCGATATCGCCGAGGGCGAGATCGTCGCCCTGATCGGCGAGAGCGGCTCGGGCAAAACGACCATCGCCCTGACGCTGATGGGCTACACCCGGCAAGGCTGCAGAATAACAGGCGGTGAAGTCCGTGTGGGCGGCGTTGACATGGTCGGCCTTTCGGAAACGGAACGCGCCGGCATTCGTGGCACGACCGTGGCCTACGTGCCGCAGAGTGCTGCGGCCGCCTTCAACCCGGCGATCACCATCATGGATCAGGTCGTCGAGGTGGCGCAAATTCACAAGCTCATGCCGGCCGCTCAGGCGCGAGCGAAGGCCATTTCGCTGTTCAGGGCCTTGTCGTTGCCGGAGCCGGAAGCCATCGGCGACCGTTATCCTCACCAGGTCTCGGGCGGGCAACTTCAGCGCCTCGCCGCAGCCATGGCCCTGATCGGCCAACCGAAGATTGTGATCTTCGACGAACCCACGACGGCGCTCGATGTCACTACGCAAGTGGAGGTGCTGCGCGCGTTCAAGACCGTGACGAGACAGCACAATATCGCCGGTATTTATGTTTCCCACGATCTGGCCGTCGTCGCCCAGATCGCGGATCGGATAGTCGTGCTGAAGGATGGTGAAATCCGGGAGACCGGCACCACCAGCGAGATCCTCGAACATGCTCGCCATCCCTATACTCAGGAACTCCTGGCCGCTTTCAGGCCGAAGGCGCAAGAGCGCGTCCCGGAAATCGAAACGACAGCGAACCTGCCTTTGCTGATGGTGGACCAGCTGACCGTCGGCTACGGCTCTCGCCTGCGCAATGGAGAACCGTTGGTCAGTGCTGTCCAGTCGGTCAGCCTCAGGCTGGACCGGGGCCGAAATCTGGGCGTCATCGGCGAATCTGGCTGCGGGAAGTCAACCCTTGCCCGGGCAATTGCCGGCATCCTGCCGGCCCACGCGGGAGGCATCACCTTCAATGGCCGGGAATTGGGGAAAGCCGGCCGCAGCCGCACCCGCAACGAACTCCGCCAGATTCAAATCGTATTCCAGCATGCCGACACCGCGCTTAATCCAGCGAAGTCCGTGGAAGACATACTGGGACGCCCCCTCACCTTTTATCATGGGACGAGGGGTAAGGCGCGCGATGCGCGCATCAGCGAGCTTCTCGATCTGGTCCGTCTTCCCAAATCCGTGCGCCAACGACGGCCAGGAGAACTTTCAGGCGGTCAGAAGCAGCGCGTCAATTTCGCTCGGGCGCTTGCTGCTGAACCGACGCTTATCCTGTGCGACGAGATCACGTCGGCCCTCGATACGGTTGTTGCGGCCGCGGTGATCGAGCTCCTGAAGGAGTTGCAGCGGGAGCTCGGCCTTTCCTACATCTTCATCAGCCATGATCTGTCGGTCGTCGAGGCGATCTGCGACGAGATCATCGTCATGTATCGCGGTCAGAAGGTCGAGGAGATCACGCCGGTCCGGTCAAAGGTACCGGAGCATCCCTATACCCGGCTTTTGTTCTCTTCAGTGCCGAAACTCGACCCGACCTGGCTGGATGGATTGCAGCAGGATCCAGAGCAGGTGCGGACCTATTGCCACCACTAGCTGGCGCAGTGGCATCAAGCCGGGAAGAGGCTGGTCAGTGGCATGTGGGAGCGCACGATAGGCGACTTGAGGACAACGAAGCTGAAATACTTATCGATGCCGATATCCATATCGGTCAGACGCTCCATGATCGTCTGGTACTCGCCGATGCTGGCGGCGACGAATTTCAGCATGTAGTCGTAACCTCCCGAGACCAGATGGCATTCAATCAGCTGGTCGACTTTCTCAACCGCGCTCAGGAAGCGGGCAAAGTCGATCTGTCGATGGTTCTTCAGCGTCACTTCCGTGAACACGGTCAGCGTCTGTCCCAGCTTGCGCATGTTGATCTGGGCTGAGTAACCCTCGATGTAGCCCTCGGTCTGCAGTCGCTTCACGCGCATGAGGCATGGGCTGGGCGACAGATTGACCAGCTCGGCAAGCTCGACATTGGTGACGCGGCCATTCTTCTGGAGCTCGTGAAGAATCTTGATGTCAATCCGATCGAGTTTCATAGATCGCCCTCCACTCCTCAACGCGCAGCAGAAAATTCTGCACAGCGAGCAAAAAGCTTACTTCTCTCGCAGCCAACGTCCGTCACTGACATGTATCGTTCGGACAGAATGCCGTTTTGCAGTACACGGAGGATACAGCATAAAATGCTGGACCACCATCGAATCCGGTGCCGTCTACGCGAATGCGCGATCTAAGATGCAGCCATCGAAATCCAGGAACACAGGATGCCCGCGCCCCTCTGTCAGATTGAGACCTCGCCTGATCTTCCCGACCGCGCCGACGTGGTGGTCATTGGAGGCGGCATTATCGGAGTGTTCGCGGCCTATTATCTCATCTTGCGCGGCCTTAGCGTCGCTCTCGTGGAGAAGGGGCGGATTGGAGCCGAGCAATCCAGCCGAAACTGGGGTTGGTGCCGCCAGCAAAACCGCGATGCTCGAGAGCTGCCGATGGCAACCAAGAGCCTGGACCTGTGGGAGAGATTTGGCGCTGAAAGCGGAGAGAACACCGGTTTCTCCCGCTGCGGCCTCCTGTACCTCAGCAACGATGAGGCCGAGCTGGCGGGCTGGGCGCGCTGGTGCGACTTTGCCCGCGGCGTGAACGTCAGCACTCGCATGCTCGATGCGACCGAAGCTACTTCCCATGGCGCAGCCACCGGGCGCGCCTGGAAGGGCGGCGTCTTCTCGGCGAGCGACGGCATCGCCGATCCCTCCAATGCGGCCCCTGCGGCAGCGCGGGCCATCCTCAAGGGTGGAGGCACCGTGCACCAGATGTGCGCGGCACGGGGATTAGAGACCGAGGGCGGCCGGGTGAGCGCGGTCGTGACCGAGCGCGGTACGATCCGCACCAAGGTCGCCATATTGGCAGGAGGCGCGTGGTCCTCCTCCTTCTGCCACCAGTCCGGCATCCGCCTTCCGCTTGCCTCGATCCGCTCGTCCATCCTTTCGGTCTCGACGGCCGTGAAGGGCTTACCCGATGCATTGCATACCTCCGGCGTTTCGGTCACGAAACGCGGCGATGGCGGATATACACTCGCCATCAGTGGTCGAGGGCGCGTTGATCCGACAGCCCAGCAGTTCCGCTTCGCCCCGCAATTCCTCCCGATGTTTCTGCGGCGCTGGCGCAGTCTGCTCCCCGGCGGCCTCGAGGGTGTATGGTCGGGACATGAAACACTCCACCGTTGGCGGCTCGACAGCCCTACGCCGATGGAGCGGGTTCGCATTCTGGATCCGGCGCCCGATCGAAGCACAATTGAACTCACGCATCGGCGCGCCCTCGACCTCTTACCGGCCCTGAGGGACACGAAAATCACCGCTGCATGGGCGGGCTACATCGACTCGACGCCCGACGGCGTGCCAGCCATCGGAGAGGTTTCATCTCTACCCGGCTTGATATTGGCCGCGGGCTTCAGCGGACACGGCTTTGGTATCGGCCCGGGCTCCGGCCACCTGGTCGCGGATATCGTGACTGGGGCGGCGCCAATCGTTGATCCGAAGCCCTACCGACCAGATCGCTTCGCTGGCTTTGCGGTCGGAAAAGTTTCGGATTTCTGAGTGGTGGAAGGCCAGCCGATGTCCGAGTGGTATCGGCTGAGGCGATAGCGCCTGCAAAGTTTGAACACTGACCTCACCGGGTTGCCGCCTTCGGCGCGACTGCCACCTGCGAGCTCGCGCGGCTACCGCAAGGCGTACAAAATCGTAGAGGATCGTAGTTTGGCGAGGAACGTCGTGCAAAATGGCGGAGAGAGGGTCAAGTCAATCCCCGTTGAAAGACAAAGTGTTTCCGGAGGGCAACTTAACTCGGGACATTGCTTCTTAATACCCTGCTAAGAGCTGCTGCTTGCGCGAAATCGATCCCGTCCCATGCTGGACACCGGAGTGCGCACGACGCCTAAGTCGCGGCACGATTGTTGAGGGCGAGGCTTTTGCCAATTGGCAGGTCCCGTTCGATCGGAATGGCCTGGTAAGCACCTGGCAGCTAAAGTGGTGTGATGCGCGCGTGAAGAACGGCGGCACGCCCGTCATCGACAGCGGCAAGGCAACGGTCGATCGCCGCATCAAGCTGAACCGGATCAACTACTTCCTCGCCGTAGCCGCCGAAGGCGGATGCAACATCGGCGAAGCGTCGGCGCTCCCCCTGCCGGCCTGAAGCAAGCTGCGACTGGAATGAATTCATCCTCTGCGCCACACCGTCGGGATAGACGCGCTGGACCGACGCTTTGACGGCTTGCCATCCACCATTGTCGAGGACGACGGTAAAGATCGGCAATTGATACTGCTGGGCCGTTGCGTAGACGGAATCCGGTGAGGAGAAGTGGAAGGCGCCGTCGCCGACGACCTGCACAACGCGGCGGGAAGGTTGCGCCAGCTTGAGGCCGAGTGCCATGCCGCCGCTGAACCCCAGCCCACCCCCCGCGAGGCCTACATAGCTGCCAGGCTCTGTCCGCCGGAGTTGCTGTTGCAGCAGCGGCCCATTGCGAATCGCTTCATTGATGACGATGTCGTTCGGCGAAAGCGCTGCACTCAGGCGGGCAAACAGGTAGGCAGGATTGATCGCACCTTGAACGTCTTCCGCGGCCGCAGCCGCCTGACGCCGTGCCTCGGCAGCTTCGCGCGCGGGGGCCCAGCTCGA
>Ga0105248_10002570_pt1 | contig 20171 bp, 17 predicted proteins | sample KBSS34metaG_FD_81524 | JGI IMG/M metagenome (GOLD analysis project Ga0105248, IMG submission 81524) | Switchgrass rhizosphere microbial communities from Kellogg Biological Station, Michigan, USA - KBS S3-4 metaG | ecosystem: Host-associated > Plants > Roots > Rhizosphere > Soil | place...
ATTGATTCGTCGCCGACTGCATCAGGATCGCGATCTGGTCGCAGTCCAGTTCAACGTTTAGCGCGTCCCTGGTGGTTTTGGCCGGCTGCGGCGTGTGCACTGATCTTGCTGGTGGCTGGGCTCGCATCGTTTTTCTGGCTGAGAGCCAAGCCGGGAGGGCCCGATTGGTCGCGCGCGGCACACGTGCAACTCACTAATCATCCGGGCACAGAATTCTTTCCGAGCCTCGCGCCTGACGGAAAGAGTTTTGTTTACGCAAGCAACGAGAACGGAAACTTCGATCTGTTTGTGCAACGAGTCGGCGGCAAGACTGCCACGCCGTTAACACCAGACACACCTTCCGACGAGATCGAGCCGGTGTTTTCACCAAACGGAGAACGGATCGCGTTTCGTTCGACGCGCGAACCGGCTGGAGTTTACGTGATGGAAGTGGGCGGCGAGAACGTCAGGTTGTTGGTTGCGGGTTGTCATCATCCAGCATGGTCTCCTGAGGGCAAAGAGATCGTTTGCAGCACTGCCGGCCATGAAGAAGCGCCGACGACGAGAAACACCAGGCCCAGCGCGCTGTGGATCGCAAACGTCGAGACAGGCGACAAACGCATCTTGTGTGAAAACGACGCCATGCAACCGTCGTGGTCGCCTAACGGCGATCGCATTGCGTTCTGGTTCATGCCGCCGAGTGCCGGCCGCAGTGACATCGGCACGATTTCACGCAGCGGCGGTGAGATCGAAGTCGTCACGAAGGATGCGTCCACTAACTGGAATCCCGTTTGGTCGCCGGACGGCAAGTTCCTCTATTTCGCGAGCGATCGCAGCGGCAACATGAGTTTCTGGCGCGTTGCGATTGATGAGAACACAGGGAAGTTGCAGGGCGAAGCGTCAGTAGTCTCGACGCCTTCGACTTTCAATCGCCATTTGAGCTTTTCACGCAACGGGCGGCGCATGATCTACGTGCAAACCGACCAGCGCTCAAACATTCAGGCCATCAGATTCGATGCTAAAGCCGAGAAGACCGTCGGCGAGCCGTTTTGGATCACGCGCGGCGATCGACAGATTGTGCGTCCCGAGCTCTCGCCTGATGGGACGCGGTTCGTGATGCGTGTGCCGCGCCGCACGCAGGACGACATCGTCGTTGTTAATCGCGACGGAACCAACTGGCGTGACCTTACCAACGATAAGTTTTTCGATCGTTATCCACGCTGGTCGCCGGACGGGAAGAGAATTGCGTTCACTTCGGATCGCAGTGGCCGCTATGAGATCTGGATACTCGATGCCGACGCGACCAATCTTCGTCAACTTACTTTCGACAGTCCGGGTGATACGACGTTTCCGCTCTGGTCGCCCGATGGCACTCACATACTCTTTCGCAGTAACTACGTGAACTCAATTCTCGACGTGAATAAGACCTGGACCGAGCAGAACCTCCGATCATTGCCGGCGCTTGGCCGTGATGAGTTGTTTCACGCCTGGGACTGGTCGCCGGATGGGAAGAGGGTGATTGGAAACCTGGATGGTCCATCGTCAGTGGTTGGTTACTATTCGTTTGAGACGAACCAGTATGAGCGAGTGACGGAGTTTGGGAATGGTCCAATGTGGCTGGCGGACAGCACACGCTTCCTCTTTACCCTCAATAACAAGGCATACATTGGAGACATTAAGACGAAGCGAGTGCGCGAGGTATTTACATCTCCCGAGCATGAGATTCGCAGCGTCGACGTCTCGCGCGATGGAGCGATGCTCTACTTCACGGCCTACTCATCCGAGAGTGACATCTGGTTGTTGGATTTGGAGTAAAGAAGTTTCACGCAAAGCCGCAAAGATCCGCAAAGACGCTAACTTTTCTTTGCGCCGCTGCGTTTCCTTTGCTCCTTTGCGTGAAATCTATTCGGTCATTTCTCGCTTGAGCCATGAGCGTGCAAAGCGCCAGTCGCGTTCAACTGTTGATTGTCCAATCCCCAGGAGTTCTGCGATCTCCTCGAGTTTCAAACCTATGAAGTAGCGACACTCAACGATTGTTTCCTTGCGTTGATCAATGCTTGCAAGTTTTGTAAGCGCTTGGTCGAGCATGAGTACCTCTTTAGGTGTTTCATCCGGTATAACAGCGTCATCCACGTCAACGTAATCAGCCCGCTCTGTTCTTCGCGCGTAATCAACAAGGACTTGTCGCATGCGCTTTGCCACGAGCGCGTAGAACTGTTTTCGATTTTCCCAACTGATGTTCTCGCGAATAAGTTTTATCAGTGCCTCATTTACAAGAGCAGTCGTTTGCAGAATGTGACCTGATCTTTCATTGCGCATGTAGTTGTGCGCGATCTTTCGGAGTTCATCGTCGACTAACGGCACCAGCTTTTCCAATGCCTGCGTATCGCCGCTACTCCATGCTTTTAAGAGTTCAGTAATCTCGTGCATCGGGATGGTCCTATTTGCCCCTAACAAAAGTAATGAAACAGCGCCTTGAGTCATTACATGTGTGAACACTTAATCTTCCCCGACAACTTCCGAGATGCCGGCGGTAGCCCCGCCAGTAACGTCCTAAGGCAGTAAACAACTTCTAGTTTTTCCGCACGAGTTTCCCAGGAGACAACTGAATGAAGCAGTCGAACTGGAATCACATTCAGGAGATCTACCATGCGGCACTGGAGAGGCCTCACTCCGAGCGTAACGTGTTCGTGGCAATTGCATGTTCCAGCGATCTCAATCTACAGCGCGAGGTTAAGTCGCTCCTGCAGGCCGACGACCTGGCAAGTAGTTTTCTGGAATCACCGGTTGTCGATCTGGGTTCCTCGCCAGAAAACCTCGTAGGCGCAACGATCGGCGAACGCTATTTCGTTGAAAGAGAACTTACGCCGGGCGGCATGAGTCAGGTTTATTTTGCTCTCGATCTACGACTTCGACGCCGGCCTGTTGTCATAAAGATTCTTTCCCGCTCACTGACCCAGGATCCATATGCGCGGCAAAAGTTTGAACAGGAAGTTGAAGCACTGTTGCGCACCGATCATCCAAACGTGGTCCGAATATTAGATACTGGCAAACTGCCTGATGGCCGGCCTTATATCGTGATGCAGTACATTGAAGGTGAGACGCTGCGATCACGAATCACAAACGATGGAATGGAGCTTAGACTTGCGGCATCGATTCTCAAGGACATTGGTGCAGCCCTCGAACACGTTCATGAAAAAGGTGTTTTTCATCGAGATCTGAAGCCCGAGAACATAATGCTCAAGGGGGATTCCGCTGTCCTCGTAGACTTTGGGATTGCAAAAGTCAAAGAGTCACCCATTGCCGCGACGACGGCCAGTGGCGTATCAGCCGGGACTCTTGCATACATGTCTCCGGAGCAGCTTCGCGGTGAAGAGGTTACAGCGGCCAGCGATATTTATTCGATGGGACTAATCGCATATGAAATGGTTACTGGTCGCAGAGCTTTCAAACCCGGTTCAACGTCGCATTTGCTTGACTTGCAGCGTGCGGGCGTACGTGTAAGGCCCAAACATCTACGGGAAGACCTGTCGCTAAAAGCGGACGTCGTGTTGCTTCGCGCACTGAAATTCGAAGCGAGAGGTCGATACAAAAGTGCTGGTGAGTTTGGTGAGAAGCTGGCCCGTGCCCTGCTGGAGCCACGCAAGGCGACGATCCCCAGATGCGCCAAAGTGATGGGCGCTTTGATTATTCTTGCCCTGCTGTCGTTTGGCCTTTTTAAATACTCTTGCAGAACAAGTGCTCCGGAACTGAATCGTTCATTGAATGGTGAAGAAGTCTCTGAAAATGGATACAGCGTCAGGATGACGGTCACCCTTTACCGTTACAATGCTACGCCGACGACTTGTCGCCCGCAGTAGCTTCAATTCAACCACTGAATCATAAACAAAAAAATCTTCGAAGTCCGTGACGAGATCTTCCTGATTTTTGCGCCCTGTGAATTAGAGAGATTACACGAACGGTTGCAGGAGGACGCAGATGGCAGAAAAGATCCGAATACTATTCTTGTCCGCGAATCCATGGACCACCAGCCGCATTCTCGTCGACGAAGAAGCCCGAGAGATCTTCGAGCGAATTCACGAAGGTCCACATCGGAATAAATTCGAACTTCACAAGCACGTAGCAACAAGGCCGCACGATCTGCAAAAGCTACTGTTGTTATACAAACCACAAATTGTTCATTTCAGTGGACACGGAAGTAAGAGACACAAGCTCATTCTTGGCGGAACACATGGTAGAGGTAAGACCGTGGACCAACAGGGTCTTGCAGACGTATTCGCTCTGTACAACACGCACGTGCGCCTCGTTCTGCTCAACGCCTGCTTTACCAAGGCGCAGGCTCGCTCCATTGCTGAAGTCGTTAACTATTCCATTGGCACCGGCAGAGGAATTGGAGACAAAGTGGGCGTGGCGTTTGCGGGTGCATTTTATCGCGCGCTCGGGTTCGGCAGGCCCATCAGAGATGCATTTGAATCGGCCAAAGCAGAGCTTGCCCTTACGAAGATCCCGCGATCGCGTGGAATCGAGCTCTTCGTTAAGGAAGGTCTCAATGAAAACGATCAGTTTCCGCGATTCGACACAGATCGAAGCATATCGCGCCGGACGTTGGCAGCAAGCTTCGAATGTCAAATCACCATACTTAAAACCATTCAGCAAACGGTTTTGATCTGACTTCAAGGTCGGCCGCAGGTGTGTTCGTCGAGTGTCGAATCACACCCGACAGGTGGAACTGTGCCCGGTGACTGTGGCGCCGCGCATTTAAATAAGGAGAACAACAATGTCAGTTAAGAAGAACACAACAGTGAAGCGAGAGACGAAGGTGAGTTCTTTCCGCAAAGCGCCGGGCACCAGACTCGGCACCCTTCAGGATTGGCGGGAAGGCTCAGGCAAATCTGAAGTCTCGGGCCGTCATGGTCACGCCATCCGCGACGGTCGGTAAGGTGCTGTTTGTAAATACGCTAAGGCGTTGGTTAATTCCAGCCCAGGGTTCGAGCGCAGCGAGAATTCTGGGTTGGTTTCTTTTAAAGTCATCAATTCGCTTGGAAGAGGTCGGTACCATTTGCGGTAGCGAGTGGGTCGCTGCTCGGTATGCGATGACCCGACTCATTAAATCACGTATGATATACATGATAAATAGAGGTAAGCGCGTGCTCACCATAACTGGGTCTCACGATTTAAGTTTCCATTTGGAAACTAAACTCAAATGCTACCAGCAAAAAGAAGCGCCTCAAAAACAGAACTCACCATCATTCCATTACTGTGCTTATTTGTGTCTCTATCGATCGTTGTCCCTGCAAGTGCAAGTACGCTAAAGGACCAGAAAGACAACGACGCCCGACAAGCGATGGCGCGTGCCGAAGCGTCACGCATGAACTGGACCGAAGCCGCACTTCGCCAGGCTTTAGAAGACTACGACAAGGCCTACTCGATCTATACGTCCATTTCCGACTTTGCACACGCTTCAAACGCCGCACTCGAATCAGGAGATATCCACTTTCTCTTCAGTAAGTATGAGGAAGCTCTCAAGCGATATAAAAATGCCGAAACCACAGCGACAAAAAGTGGTGACTGGCTGATGCAAGCCAGGGCGTTAAGCCGGATGGGGCGTGTGCATACTTATCTTGGAAATAACGATCTGGCGCTGGAGCAGGTAAACAAGGCCCTGGATATTTTCAGACGACACGACGCCGATCGAAGCGCCGCCGCGGCGAACGCTTATGGCGAGGCGCTCACGGATCTCGCGGAAGTCATTTACGAAAAGGGAGACTTCGTAAAATCATCGAAGCTTCTCAAGACTGCGCAGAAGGCCTTTCAGAACGATCCAAAAGGCGAAGCAAAAGTACATCTCCTTACGGGATATATAAACGGAGGCATTGGTGATTCTGAGAAAGCGGTCACTGAACTGTCACGAGCTTGCGATCTTTATCGGGAAGCAAACGACAGAAGTGGTGAAGGTCTCGCCCTGACAGGATTGGGGCTATTCCGTTCGTTTAAGCGAGATGACAACGATGCGATTACCCTGTACAACGACGCGATTAAGATTTTCCAGGCGATTGGAGATCGACATAGTGAGGCCATCGCGCTTAATGCTTTAGGGCAAGCCTACGAGAATCTTAAGGATTATCCACTTGCGTTCAACAACTACAATCAGGCCTTGCGGATCTTTCAAGACGACGGGGCACTCGATGGAGTGTCAGTCAGCACGTGTATGATCGCCGGGATATATAGCCTGCAAAAGAATTTCAATCAGGCCGCTGCATATTATGAACGTTGTTTAAAGTTAAGTCGCGCGACCGGAAAATCTCGCACTGAAGTAAATGCTCTTAACGACATAGCGAAGTTTTACGTTCTTCAGGGACGTCATGATCTCGCTGCGAAACAGTATCACCTGATTGAAAAGTTCTACGAGAGTATTGGCGACCAACGTAGCCAGGCACTTGCGTTGAATAATTACGGCGATTCGCTGTTTCAGCAGAAGCAAACGCGACGAGCAGTGGACGCATACAGCCGCGCGCGGTTGTTGAGTGAGAAGATAGGCGATAAAGACATTCTGATTACGGCACTTTATAACCTCGCGCGAGCTAACCTCGCTTCAGATGCTCCTGAAGTTGCGCTGCGTTTTATTAAGAGATCAATAGAAATCATCGAAGATCTACGCGGGAACGTCGCGAGTCCGGAATTCCGCATCTCATACTTCTCGGGAGTACGGCAGCATTACGAATTATGTATTGACGTTCTGACGCGACTTGATCAACTGCATTCTGGAGAAGGTTATGCAACAGAAGCTTTCCTGGTCAGCGAGAAGAGTCGGGCTCGTTTGCTGCTGGACCTTGTCCTCGAATCACGTGCCGGCATACGCGAGGGCGCCGCGAAAGATCTCCTCGATCGTGAACACGAGGTAGGAGGACAAATTCGAACCCAGGCTCAATATCGATTTGAACTATCTTCGACCGGCAAAGACTCAGCCCAACTTTCAGAGGTTGAGAATCAGTTGGCCCAACTGAAAGCTGAATATCAGCAGATCGAGGCTCAGTTGAGACAACGGAATCCACATTTGTCAGCGCTCGAACAGTTAGCACCATTGAGTCTTGAACAGACCCAGAAGGAATTGCAAGATGACACGATGCTGCTCGAGTTCTTTTTGGGAAATGAACGTAGTTATTTGTGGGCCATCACCTCTAACTCCTTTCAGATTCTCGAACTACCTGCGCGCAAAAATATCGAGGAGACCGCACGCGAATTACTCAGGTCGATTACGGCCCCACAGAGAATTGAAGGTCAAAGCAGTAATGATTATCAGGCTCAAATTGAAACGTCAGAAAAACTTTATCGCGAAAAGGCGAGCAGTCTGAGTCAAATGTTGTTTGGAAAGTTGACTGACCAACTCGGGAACAAACGATTGCTCGTGGTACCGGAAGGGGCATTGCAATACGTTCCCTTCGAAGCATTGCCGGCGCCGAATAATCCTAAGCCTTTGCTGGAAACTCATGAAATCGTCGTAGAGCCGTCTTTTTCAGCGCTAATTGCGATACGTAACAACGTAGTGCGGCATGCGAGTTCGCGCGACAAACTTGTTGCTGTCATAGCTGATCCGGTTTTAAGTGACAATGATGAACGTGTACAGAGTGGTCCACAAACCGCGTTGGTAGTCACTTCTCCGGAGACTCCCGAAGCAATGACGCGTGCCGCTGGGCTGAGTCGTCTCGCTCATGCCGAGGAAGAAGCGGATGCGATAACTGCGGTGGCGCCGTGGGGCTCGACGATGGTGGCCAAAGGTTTTGACGCCAGTCGTGAAACTGCGATGAGTCCAAACATAGGTCAATATCAGATCGTACACTTTGCTACTCATGGTTTTCTTGACAGCGAATACCCCGAGCTGTCAGGCATTGTTCTCACGATGGTTGATCCAAACGGTGTCAAGACGAATGGTTTGATGCCGTTGAACGACATCTACAGTTTAGATCTTTCCGCCGAGCTAACGGTTCTAAGTGCGTGCCAGACGGCTTTGGGAAAAGATATTAAGGGTGAAGGACTTGTCGGCTTGACCCACGCTTTCATGTCCGCGGGTTCGAAGAGTGTTGTTGCAAGTCTCTGGAAGGTAGATGATCGTGCGACGGCTGTTCTGATGGCTCATTTTTATGATGCGATGTTGCAGCAGGGCATGTCACCTGCTGCTGCACTCAGATCGGCAAAACTAAAGATGATGCAAGACGAGCACTGGAACGCGCCTTATTATTGGGCTGGATTTGTATTACAGGGTGAGTACACTAATAGAATTAGTGTTGACCACCACCCCTGGCTCAAGACGCGCTTTGTGGTTTTGTCTTTTCTGATCCTGATTGCTGTAACCGGGTTGCTGATCATTTACAAACGGAGGCGCCGGATTTCTCTACGACAGTCGAACTAAACGGAATACAACGCGGAAATGTCTCGAGATTTTGCAATCGCCCAAGAAAGTTTCGACGAAATTCTCGCCTGGTTCAATCCTGATCGTGAGAGGGCAGCGGCAATGTACGTTCAGCTTCGCCACGATCTCGCAAAAACTTTCGTGTGGCGTCAGTGTTCTGATCCGGAGGGAATGACGGATGAAGTCTTTGATCGCGTGGCGAGAAGAATACGCGAGGTGCGGCCAACCTACAAAGGCGATCCGCGACTCTATTTTCGCGCTGTTGCAAACAACCTCGTCAAGGAAAATTTCAAGAAGATCAAGACGCAAATCGCCCTCGAAGATGCTGACCTGACGAAGCAGCAGGTAAGTCAAGCTGAAGCGGAAGACGCGGACGTTGAAGAGTGTCTGCAAGCTTGTTTGGAAGAACTGAGCTTTGATAAGCGCGAGTTAATCCTGGCTTATTACGCCAAAGAAAAGCAGGCTAAGATCGATCATCGCCGCGAACTGGCTCAACGGTTCGGGATCTCAGTGGAGACTCTGAGAGTCAGGACACATCGCATTTGTTTATCTCTCGAGCAGTGCATTGAACGCTGTCTTCCAGCTTATGAGCAGCGCAAATGAAACGAATCGACTTGAAATTTCATTGTAAAGGGATGGATCTGGAGGGTGCCCATGGATGACGAAATAATAGATGACGTTTTTTTACGTGAGTTTCTGTTGGGCAAAGTCAATGATGAAGAACGAGGGCGAATTGAGGACTTGTTCTTGATCGATCCTCAAGCGAAGGAGAGAGTACTGGGTGTTGAGCAGGATTTGATCGAAGACTATTTAGAGGGCACGCTCACAACAGCAGATGGAGCGCGATTTGTTGCACGTTATGCGCAAACGCCCGAGCAACGACGCAGACTCAGAATTACAAAGTCGATCAAAGATTGGGCGCTTGCGGAAGCAGCGTCATCCGATCCGGCGAAGACGTCAGGTCGGAGTGGTTTTCTTGCATGGTTTGGTTTCAGGCCGGCGTTTGTTCTTCCGCTTGCGGCAACAGCAATCATCGTGATCGTTGTTGGTGCTGTTTGGCTGAGCAGGCGTGCGGAACATTCAGCAATCGAGAAAGAGCTTGCTCAACTCAACGCTCCTTCGTCCTTTCGAGACGGACCAGTTTCATTAGAACTGTCGCCGGTGACAGTCAGGGGCGGTGAATCACAAGCTCCGTTGAACACGCGTGCGTCCGAGAATGGGGTTGAATTGCGTCTTCTTTGGATCCAAAAGGAGCGCTATCCGGGTTATCAGGCAACGATTCGTCGAGTTAATGAGCGTCAATCGTTTTCTGTTCGAACCCTTCAACCCGAGAGTGACGGGAAAGCCATTCGCCTAAAACTCCCGGCTCACTTTCTCACCAGGGGAATGTACCAAATAAAGCTCAGCGCCGTTGGATCTGGGAGTTCCGTCGAAGAGTACCAGTTCATGGTTGGTAATTAAGGTTTTAAGCATTCGACTTCGCTCCCACTCAGAAATTCACTTTCACGCCAAGCTGGACGACGCGCGGGTCGCCTGCAGAAGTGATGGAACCGAAGCCCGCAGCTCCCGCAACCGTGTTTGGCGCTCCCAGCGGCGGTGTATTAGTCACGTTAAAAACTTCAGCGCGGAACTCGATATTACGGTCTTCACCGAAGTAAGTGCGCTTTATTAGCGCGATGTCTGCGTTTCGATATTGTGGGCCACGTACCGGGTTACGCGAACTGTTACCAAGCGTAAACTGCGGCGCTATCGTGAATGCCGAGGTGTTGAAAAACCGCCCGGTTGTCCGTTCTGATGATGGAAGGTTCGGATCGCTAACCAGGTTCGGTCGCTGCGTACCAAAACCGGCAAAGGCATTGAAATTAGTTATCTGGGTAACAGCCAGAGGTGTACCTGACTGAAGCTGGACCACACCCGCTAATTCAAAGCCACCAAATTTCTTGCCTCTACCGAACGGTAGTTCGTAGGTGAAGCTCGCTGTAAAAACGTTCGGGATGTCACCGTTCGAGAGATCGCGTTCGAGCTTGCGGTTGAAGCTGTCGGCGACCGGAAAGTTAGCTATTGGACCAGTCAGGATCGACGCATCGAACACCGATGAAGCCTCATCGATCAACTTCGATCTCGTATACGACACTAAAAACGAAAGTCCGTGTGTGAACCGCTGTTCCAGCTTAGCCTGTAACGCATGGTAGTTAGTGTTACCGACGTTGTTTCGATAGAACGTCACGTTGGTAAATCGAGGAAAGGGTTTGAGAAGCTGCGCCACCGGAATCGTCGGATCACCAAGGCTTGACGATCTTGGTATCTGGCCAAAGAAAGGATTAGCGACGCGGGTGAGTAATGCCGGACCCAGTGCGAGTTGCGCCGCCCTCAGTTGGTTAATATTGGTGTCAGGAATACCGACGTGTGTGATCTTGGAGCCGGCATAGGCGACTTCCACCACCATATTCTTTGTCAATTCGCGCTGCACGGCAAAGTTCCACTGTTGCGCATATCCACTGCCGAGATCGCGGTCAATAGTGAAGACTCCTTGTCCCAAACCGGCATCGGGGCTTATCGGAATGGGCGCCACACTTGGGCCGTTTGAAAGTACGAATGCGGGATTGATGTTGTCGAGCGTGCGTTGAGAAACTGCCTGGATAAACGGAAACTGCGGAATTGTGAAAGGCGTCGTGATACCGGCTTGCTCGATCCAGATTACACCATAACCCGCGCGCACCACGGTGTTGTCGTTAAAACGATAAGCAATACCGAGCCGTGGTCCAAAATCGAGTTTGTGTAATCTTCTTGCAGATTCTGCGAAACCATTTTGGCCCAGGAAATCCAGTTGTTGACTTTGCAGATTAAAAACGGCGCCCTGGTTGTCAGCATCGGTTGAAGGAAAGTTGAGTGTGTAACGCAATCCCGCATTAACAGTCAGACGAGAAGTTGCCTTGAAATCATCCTGCACAAAAAACTCTTTTGTACTTGCCCTGGGCCGCAAAACCTTTTCCTGAATATCGATCGAGAACGTTTGCACCTGGCCAAGCAGAAAACTTGCCAGGGCGTTGCCCGTTAAGCTCGACAATGCTGATCCAATCGTGGGGATGGCCTGTGAGTTGGTAAACAATGTGCTGAAACTGAAATTACCGGTGGGAGAGGGCGGTTGAATCACATCGAGGCGCTCCCAGCGAAAGTCGATGCCAAACTTGATCGAGTGACGACCATGCTGGGGCGCGACGGCGTCGAAGATCTGGGTTACGTCAGTACGAAAATCAGATGCCGTGTTGGCCGATGGACCAAGCTGTTGCAGTCCGGCAATTGAGAACGTTGGGAGCGTGTTCTCAAAGGCGCCATTCTTCGGAAGTCCGGGCAATTGCAAACTCTGAGACGGCGGCGCATCAAGTGCGGTTGCTGCTCGATCTATCGATCGCCTCGTATATCCGATACGTAGTTCGTTCAGTGCGCGGGAGTTGAAGACGTGAATGTAGTTTCCGGCAAATGAGTGTGCGCGAGTATCTGTTAATCCGGTGACGCCGGTCGTGATGCTTCCACTACCATCCGGCAGCGGTGTGACCGGTGCTGTGGTGTCCTTTGCAAATGAATAGCGACCGTAGATCTGGTTCTTTGTGGAGAAGCGGTGATCTAAGCGACCGTCGTATTGATCCTGATCGGTATTCTCGGTCCCAATCCGCGTGAAATTGTTTGCTGCTCCGCTGCTCGTCGGTGCCGGGTAACGTTGTAGCAATGACGCGGCCATGGGATCGAATGTGTTCGCAGGAATCAAATTACCGGCATAGGCGCGATGGTCCGAGGGGCGAAAGATCTGGCCGGCTCGCGCCTGGATGATATTGCCACCGGTGTCAGTGACGTTCACTGGATTGGCCGTTACAGTCGTTGATATCGAACCATTCGGTTGCAAAAAGAGTAGAGCACCAAGGCTGGCTGAGAAGTTCCCCTGACGTTGGGCCAGTGTCGGCACCGTGGACGTGCGCACTCTGGCGATTTGTTGACGCGTCCCTTGATAGTCGCCGAAGAAGAATGTCTTGTCCTTTATCACTGGTCCACCAAGGACGAACCCAAACTGATTTCGTCGAAAGACCGGCTTCTTTGGATTAGCAGTGGTAGCAGGCGCAAACAGATTGCGCGCGTTTAATGCTTCGTTGCGCAAAAACTCAAACGCGGATCCATGAAAGTCGTTTGTGCCCGACTTCGTTGTCAGGTTAACAACGCCGCCATTAAAGCGGCCGAATTCAGCAGGTGGACTATTAACTTCTACCTTGAACTCCTGAATGGCTTCGACGATCGGAAAGAAGGCTACCTGACCAGGCTCAGGCTGCAACACGGAAATGCCGTCGAACAGGTATTCGTTCGTTCTTGGGCGCCCGCCGTTTATGCGTGGGAACGAAGGACCGGCTGTTGTTGGTGGCGGTTGGGCCACTCCGGCGGATAACGTCACCAACGAAAGAAAATTCCTGCCGTTGAGTGGAATATCGACAATCTTTCTATTGGTAATGACTTGCCCGAGACCGCCGCTCTCGGTTCTCAGCAGCGAAGCATCCTGGACCACCGTAACTAACTCGGTCACGGCGCCAGGCTCGAGCACGACATCCATGCGCACGCGCTCACCAGTTGCGAGTTGCACACCTTCACGAAGAGACTGTTTGAATCCGCGGGCCTCTACGGCAACGTTATAGATGCCCGGCTTCAGGTTCGTGATGATGAACGTCCCATCCGGGTAGGTTTTCGAAGATGTCTGATCCGTGGAGACATCTGTCAGGGTGATCCTTGAGTTCGGAACGAGCGCGCCATTTTGATCGCGCACTTCACCGATCAGTTCGGACTTGGCCGCTTGAGGATGCACTGTGCTTGCCAGCAAGAAGACAATCAGAGTGCAGAAAATAATCAGCCGCACGTAGTTAGCCTCGGATCACCATGACTTCTGTGGCCTTGATTAAGGCGTATACAGGTGTCCCTACCTTCAGACCCAATGCTCGGGCCGCGTCACTGGTGATGATTGATGTAATCTCCTGTCCTCCGACGTCAATGGTCACCTGGACCAACAAGCCTTCAAAGCGGAGTTCGGTAATCGAACCATGGAGTTTGTTTCGGCCACTAATCGCATCGAGGCCAACAGGCTTTCCGCGTTTTGGTCTGACCGCATGGCCGGTAACACGCTCGATTTCACCGCGGGCGATACGGTAATGCCCGCCGGCAGTTTTGGTCGTGCGGATCCTGCCCTTGTAAATCCATTGCTTTATCGTCGGGTAACTGACTCCAGCCACCCGCGCAGCCTGCATCGGTGTAAGTAGTTCGCTCATCCTAATAATCCTTTTCAGACGATTTCGTCAACGATAATGAGAGGACATTATACGGTTTAATACGAATATTTTAGGTAATAATATACTTGACGAATCCAAAGCGTGTTGGTACTAAACCACGCATGTTCGATAGTCTTTCAAATAGTCTGCCGCGTCCTCTCTTGTTCTTGAAGCGAGCCGGTCAAGTTCTGGTTGTGACGTATCTGGTAATCGGAACGTTCGCTACCTGGCGTTCTTACTATCAAGTGCACAGTTTGGACCTGCAGGTAGACAACGCAGTTCTTCGTCCCGGCGCGACGATCACCGCGAATCTGATCAGCTACGCGCGGAATCGCATCGACGTGCGCTTCGATCTGATTCAGGACAATCACATTCAGACTCTTGGATCGCAGCAGGTGCGAGGCAACGAGTGGGCGTTGTTGGATCCACGCATCCGGACGGCGGCGCCAGTGGTTGTTCTCTCACGAGATGTTCTGGACCAGTTCGAAGCTCGGCCCGTCGTGGTGAGAATTACTGCGACCGGACGACCACAGTGGGGTCGAACGCCACCGCCGGTCGTGCGTGAGATGCTCATGAACATTCAACTTAATGAGTGATCGATCGGCCATCGTGGTTGGCGGAGGTCTCACATGGTCGTTGCCCGTGAGTTGGCGTTGCGCGGCTGGCGGGTCATTCTCCTTGAGCGTTCGAGGGGTTTAGGAGGTACGGCCGGCTCAGATATCAAGAACGGATTCATGCGAAAAATCCCTCAATCAAGCCAAAGACAGGCCTACCACTTTCAAACTGCAGTGGCTTGGTGAAGTGCTCCACCAATATGTCTTCGTTAGCCATGATTACTCCCTGCGATGTGGCGCTCTGTCCGGGCGTCTCGAAGTTTCCGTTGCCTGATGCGGCCCGCCGACATTCGCGATGGGCGGCGCGGTCAGGGTTAACCCGACGACCAGTGGGTCATGATCGGAAGAGCGAAACGGAGTCGCGGCGTACAGCGTGTTCACCTGGTTCGGTGACTTGAACTCGACGTTGTAATCGAGGACCTCTGGTTCGTCTGCGTTGATGTGCCACTCCGCGGCGCCCGTTACCTGCGGCCTCAGACTCGTGCTAGCCAGCGCATGATCCAAATAGCCTGATTCTCCGTTGAAGGAGAATGAATAGGCGGCAGCGCCAATGAAGGTTTGGATGAGATCTGTATATCCCGCAGCCTTGATCGCCGTGATCGGATTTTCCTGCGCGTGTGAATTGAGATCGCCGACGATGAGAAAGTCGGGATCCCCACTGCCTGTTGGGTCAGTCGCCAACCAGTTGACGAGTGCTGTGGCAGCCCGCGTCCGCGTCAAATTGCAGTTGCCCTGACCATCACCCGTGTCGGGATCTGCAATGTCGTTGCAAGGAGAACCTTTCGATTTGAAGTGATTTACTGCAATCGTAAACCTCGCGCCGTTGCTGAGCTGGCGAAATGTCTGGGCCAGGGCTGGACGGTTTTTGGTGTCCAGGAATTGCGGGTCCACCGACGTACTGAGAATTTTAAATGGACCAACCGGTGCAACGACCGCCGGCTTGAAGATGAGCGCAACGCGAATTGCATCCGTGCCGACGACTCCCGTGTCGATTAATGCATACGTACCGGCGCCACTGACCGCGTTGAGGCCGTTTACCAGATCGCTAATGGCGCTGTTAGCCGCAGCGTCGTTCTCAATTTCGAGCAAGCCGACAATGTCCGCGTTAAGTGTTGTGATGGCGTTGATAATCTTGTCACGCTGACGGGTGAACTCCTGCGCGGAGTTAGCTCCGCGCGGCGTGGGAAATCCGCCACCCGTCCCATTGCCGTTAAAATAATTGAGAACGTTGAAACTTGCGACCTTCAACGTGCCGCCGACGGAAGGTGCGGCCGGGCGCGGGTTGGCTGCGGTAAACGCAATAAGCCCGATCGGCTGGATGCGATAGCTGCTGAAGCGTTGCTCCAGGACTCCGGTCAGATTGTCGACTGTAGCACCAAGCCGCAGCGTGTTCGTAGCGCTTAGTCCGGGAACTGGGTGGACAGTCGGATCGATGTTTTGTCCACTGTCTCCATCATCGAGAAGAATACGGCTACGGTTGTTAAGATCCTGCAACGCACTAGCTGATGCGCCCGGCGCGACTGCGTTAGTCGGACTAACCAACCGCCCCCCAACCGACAAACCAACCTCTCCGAACCGGCCCAGGGTAAAGGTGTCCGTAACGGTCAACGTCTGCGGGAAGCGGATCAACATTCCTTCGTGCCGCTCCCAATCGCTCGTGTTTGCGACCGGAAGGTTGACAGTCGCAGGGGTTACGCTTTGCCCGCTGCCACATAAGGTGATGCCGCTGATGTTGGTTAATTGCGTAAGGGTAGTTCCGCCACCGGTTGCAAATTCGTTGACAGTGCCCTTGACGCGTACCTTATCGCCGAGCTTGACCGGCACGCCGAAGTTATTATCAAAAACAAAAGTTCCTTCCGATGTCGCTGGGTTGTTGTCTGCATCGGCGTCTTCTTCCTGAACGTAAAAGCCACGTAATTGCGAGCCCTCCTGGTAGTCCCCAACGACTATGCCTTCGATCACAACATTGGTGTTATTGAGTGGGCTCGACAAACCATCCCCCTGAATGGCGTGAATCCGCGTTGCAGTTGCGCCACACTCTGAGCCGCCTGCGGCGATGGTAAAGCTGAACGAGAAGTCAGCAGCGAGGTTGCTCGGAGTCGCGTCCTGATTGCTGACCCGTGGACCAAAGACCGTTACCATGATGCTTTCACCACTTGCGAAATCGCGATCCGGATCGATCGTGTAACTGACAGGTCCACCGCTAACGTTGGCGCCGTGGCTGCCACTTATTTGTCCAACCATCGAGAGCCAGATTCCCGTTACGTTCACCGGTTCGCTGAAGGTGATCGTGAGGTTAGTGTTAAGAGCGACGTTTGTGGCGCCGCCGGCAGGGTTTGTACTCACGACCGTAGGCTCACTGGCACACGACGAAGTGTGAGAGCCAAGACCGGCAAACGTATCGTTAGGGAAGCCCTCCCATTCAAGACTAAGGTCGAACGCGTTGCCGGAGTTAGTGTCGCCGGCGCAGACATCTGCTTTGCGACGTAGTGTGTGGTCCATCGTAGAAACTAAGCCGCTTCCCCACGCACTACCCGGATCGAATCCCACCTGCCCGATGACGTCGAGTATCGTGGTGCCCTTGCGCAGCACGATAGCGTCATCTCCATTAAACCAGCTACCGCCAGTCGTCTGGTCCGCTTCTGCAAGTACGGCAGCATTCGCTGAGCTGTGCGCAAAGATGTATACATCATCATTCGCGACTGTGCCGGTCAGATTTATGGTCAATCCGGCTGTGGTGGCGCCGTTGAAGAAGAATTGGATGTTATAGCCCTGGGTAGCAAGATTGATCGGTGCGCCGGTGCCGTTAAAGAGTTCAAGTGCTTTGTTGTTGGATGACCCCTCCACGTACTCGGAAAAGAACAATTCACTTGGCCGCGCTGCCTGAACACGCAGCGCAGCGCTGCCATAGCAAGTAGTGATGATGAGAAGCGTTAGCAGCCAACATGAGAATTTACGCATGGCGAGGGGGCTCACTTTCGTACATGGGAATAGATATTCAGCCTGGCCTAAATTAAGGAAGGAGAAGTGGGCACAACGTTCCACTAACTTCTGGCCTCATCTATTATGACTTGTACGGGTATTTCGTTTCCTTCAGCATCGCTTTGCCTCAAAAGTCGGACGTCGGGCTTGGAAACAGCCAGTACAGGGAGCGTAGCGACCTGGTCAGTGATCGTATGCGATATTCCAAGAATGATTGCTCGCTAACAACTCCACCCGATTAATATCGCATCGTGGACCATCCGAAATTTGGTTACTTCTTCAGGATTTTGTTAACGCCTTCAGTCTCTGACAATTAATAGAACCTTCGGGTATCCGATAGCGTTTTCAATGCATCAGAGCTCTCGTCGTAAGATTATTTGCACCTCGCGACAAGTCAGTTCAAACCCTTAAAGGAGATCCATTCAATGAAAGACAAAACAGAATCACACGCCCCCGAAGCGTCCGAACAGAATCTGCCGTTCTTCGCGCGTTTCCTCGAAGGCCAGGACACCTCAACGAATTCCTTCATGACACTTAAGTACCCGTCTGACCGGGACGAAATCGATCAACGATTTGAGTTCACGTCGGGCAACAACGGACAGCAGTAATAAAAAAGGTCACGAAGGTACGGACTCGCGCTTGCCAGAAAAACGCGGGCCGTACCTTGAACACTCACCTCGGACGCATGCCTCCAACAACATCGCGCGACGCTGTTCTACTGCTGACGCACAGCGGCGACTTCTACACCATCGATCTCGTCTCACAGGCTCTCGCACGCAGAGGCGTCCGTCCCATTCGCTTCAACACAGATCTCTTTCCATCATGCGTTAAGCTCTCGGCGAGCGCGGGCGACGAACGCGTCGCACATCTCTTTACGGAAGCCGGCGAGCAAATTTCTGCCGCAGAGGTGCGCGCCGTCTGGGCGCGCAAGCTCTGGTCGCCACGCATGTCGGATGATCTTGATGAGCGCTATCGCTCAATGTGCATCGGCGAGTCTGCCGCCGCGCTTGAAGGTTTTCTTGATGCGCTGCACGACGCGCGTTGGGTAAACGACCTCGAGCGCCAACGTGACGCGGAAAACAAGCAGCGACAACTCCGACTGGCTGCGCGCGCCGGCCTGCGCGTCCCGCGCACTCTCGTCACTAACGACCCCGTTGCAGCTCGACAGTTCTTCGCAGAGACTGAAGGTCAAACAGTAGCGAAACTACTTCGCCCGCTCACTGTGAGCATGGACGCCGTTGATAACTTCGTCTACACCAACCGCGTCCGCGAAGAAGATCTGGTGAGCGTCGAAACACTTCGCCATTGCCCGATGGTCTTTCAAGAGTTGATTCCGAAAGCATACGAACTGCGCGTTGCTTGCGTGGCGGGTGAAGTCTTCGCAGGTGCGCTCGACGCGAGTGGCACGTCGCGCGGGCAGACAGACTGGCGGCGTGCCGCGCCTGAGGAATGTCGCTGGCAGAAAGTCCAACTGCCCACTGAAATCGCAAGCAGCCTGCGACTATTGATGTCGGAACTCGGCCTTGTCTTCGGCGCCGTCGATTTGATCTGCACTCCTGCGGGCGAGCACGTTTTCCTCGAAGTCAATCCCGGAGGCGAGTGGGGCATGCTCGAACGCGACCTCGGCCTTCCTATCTCGGAAGCCATCGCCGAAGCGCTACTGGACCACTAATTATGTCCATTCTCATCGTTACACATAGCAACGATAACGACAGCGTCGCGCGAGTGGCTGAGGACATCGCGCGCAAGGGTGGTCACACAATCCGCTTTGACACCGATCGCTATCCCACGGACGTGCGTCTTACGGCTTACTATGGCATGTCGGGAGACGAACGTCTCACGCTTACGAATGAAGCGGGCGAGTTTGATCTGCGTGAGGTCACAGCGATCTGGCACCGCCGTCTCAACTTCGGCGCGCATCTTCCAGCGGGACTCGACAGGCAACTGCGACACGCTTCTCTTGGCGAGGCGAGTGCGGCCGCTCATGGCATGCTCGCCAGCCTCAAAGCCTTCCGCATGGACCATGTGCGCCACATACGTCATGCGGAGAACAAGCAGCTTCAGTTACAAGTGGCCCGCGAACTCGGACTCGAAACGCCGCGCACACTCACGACGAACGACCCTCGCGCTGCCCGCGCATTTGCAAAGAGTTGCGAGGGCGGGGTCGTGACGAAGATGCTTTCTTCGTTCGCGATCTTCGAAGAAGGAAAAGAACTCGTCGTCTTCACCAACCCCGTGAAGCCTGAAGATCTCGCGGACCTCTCCGGCCTGAGTCTCTGCCCCGCCACGTTTCAGGAGTTGCTCCCCAAGTCGCTTGAAATTCGTGTCACAGTCGTGGGCCACCGCGTCATGTCTGCTGCAATCGACTCACAAATCTCTGCACGCGCCGTTCACGACTGGCGCCGCGACGGCCTGCGTATGCTTCGAGAATGGCGGCCTTATCAACTCCCGCTTGGGGTCGAAGAAAAGATCCTGCGCCTTATGGATTACTTCTCGTTGAACTACGGCGCTATCGACATCATTCTCACACCCGATGATCGGCACGTCTTTCTCGAACTCAATCCCTCCGGTGAATTCTTCTGGCTCGAGCACGCTCCAGGCCTGCCCATCTCCGAGGCCATCGCAGACCTTCTCCTCGACCCTGCCTCCCGAATTTTTGCATGAGTACGCCGAAGGCGTTGGCTAATTCAGCCCAGCGTTGGAGCGCAGCGACAACCCTGGGATCACAAAATAAAAAAGCAATTCAACCCTGAAAGGGTTAGCGGTGCACATGCCTAACCCTCCTAAGGAACTACCGCCTCGAGAGTTTGATAGCTGACGAGTTGGTAGCCCAGTGATTTAGCCTTACGCTGAAGCGATTTGATCAGCGTGCCTTTGTATTTTGCTTCA
>Ga0105248_10002571_pt1 | contig 20169 bp, 12 predicted proteins | sample KBSS34metaG_FD_81524 | JGI IMG/M metagenome (GOLD analysis project Ga0105248, IMG submission 81524) | Switchgrass rhizosphere microbial communities from Kellogg Biological Station, Michigan, USA - KBS S3-4 metaG | ecosystem: Host-associated > Plants > Roots > Rhizosphere > Soil | place...
GGCGATCGCCATGCTGCCCTCTCCCACTGCGGCGGCAACGCGTTTGACCGGGCCCAGCCGGACATCGCCACAGGCGAAGATGCCGGGAAAGCTGGTCTCGAGCAGGAACGGATCACGCTCCTCCGACCACTGCCCTCCCTTCACCACATCGTCTCCGGTCGGCACATAGCCGCGCGCATCGCGGAGAATCTCGGCCGGCAGCCACTCGGTCTCGGCATCGGCGCCGATGAACACGAACAGGCCACCGGACTCGACGCGTTCGGTTTCCCCGCTGGCGCTGTTCCGGACGTCGATCGCCGTCAGCGTGGCATCGCCGTGCGCGGCAATGACTTCCGAGTGGAAGCGCACGCCGATGTTCGGCTTCCGCCGCAGCTGGTCGATCAGATACTGCGACATGCTTTCCTCGAGCGATCCGCGCCGCACGATCAGCGTCACTGTGCGCGCATGATTGGCGAAATAGAGCGCGGCCTGCCCGGCCGAATTGCCTGCGCCGATCAGATGCAGGTCGAGGCCATTGGTCGCACCGGCTTCGCTGCGCGCGGCGCCATAGAAGATGCCTTTGCCGATCAACCGCTCCTCGCCGGCGATCGCAAGCCGCCGCCACGCGACGCCGGTGGCGAGGATCACCGTCCGCGTACGGACGCGCTCGTCGCCGTCGAGCACGACCGTCATCGTCTCCGGCTCGATGCGCTGGACCGATCGCGTGACTACAATCTCGGCGCCCAGCCGGCGGGCCTGGCGCAGCGCGCGGCTGGCGAGCTCGTCGCCGGAGACGCCGTTGGGAAAGCCCAGGTAATTCTCGATCCGCGACGAGGTGCCAGCCTGGCCTCCCGGCGCTTCACATTCGACCACGAGCGTGCGCAGCCCTTCGGACGCGCCGTATACCGCGGCGGCAAGGCCGGCGGGGCCACCGCCAATGATCACCGTGTCATAGTCGGCGGCGTTCGGGCTGGTCTGCAAGTCGACGCGTCTGGCGACTTCGCGTGGATCCGGGCGCAACAACACGCTGCCGTCGGCGAATCTCACCGCCGGATAGTCGTCCTCCTGCGGGCGCGGCCCCTGCCAATGGGCGGAGGCTTCGGGAGAGTCAGACGACAGCCACTCAAAATGAACCTGATTGCGATCGAGAAATCGGCGCAGCGCAATGCACGCCGAATCCCAGCGTGGTCCGATCATCGTCAGGCGGGGCTTGGGCGGCTCGGCAGAGACCGCCTGCAATCCCCCCAGCCGTTCGCGTGCGAGCGCACCCATCTTCGCGGCAAATTCGGGCGAAGCGGCAGCCAGCGAATAATAATGCGACGCATCGACTCGCATGACCCGCGAAGGCTCGGATGCGCGATAGCCACCGGGAAAGGGCGCTGCGAGCGCGAGCGGAACTTCGCCGAATATCGTGCCCGGGGGCCGCCAGCCCAGCGTCCGTTCGACGCCGTCGAACAGCTTCACGACTTCGAACTTGCCCGCCAGAACAGCATAGAGCGCACGCTCGCCGCCTTCCGGTGCTGCGAATTCGCCGGGCGCAAGGTAGATATCGGCCGAGCTTTGCGCGAGGCGTTCGACTTCCTGATCGGCGAGCGACGAGAACAATGGTACGGAACGAATGTCCTCGGCCGTCAACATATTTGCAAAGCCCCCCGATGTGCCGGACGTTTGCCGGGTTTCCGACGGAGGCGCAACAACCACCAAGGCCGCGAGCGAGCACGTGTTCCTATTTTGTTCGTGCTGGCTTATAGTGACCGCGTGATGGAGTCGCGATTCATCATTGTTGGGGCAAACTGATGGGACGGCGCGCGGGAAGCGCCGACCTGCCGCTGCATGGCGGCCGCGTGCCGGCGTGGCTCGGCGAGCGGATGACGCGGCTCGGCACGGTCATCACCGAAGCGATCTTGCTCGAATATGGTCGCGACGAATTCCTGCGCCGCCTCGCCCACCCCTTCTGGTTCCAGTCGTTCGGCGCCGTGATGGGGATGGACTGGCATTCGTCCGGCATCACCACCAGCGTGATCGGTGCGCTGAAGCGTGGGCTCGCGCCGCGCGCCAGCGAATTGGGGCTGCACGTCTGCGGGGGCCGCGGCAAGCACAGCCGCAAGACGCCGGACGAACTGGTGGCGCTGGGAAACCGCGTCGGCCTCGATGGCGCCGCGCTCGCACGCACCAGCCGGCTCGTCGCCAAGGTCGACAATGCCGCGATTCAGGACGGGTTCGATCTCTATCTGCACGGTTTCGTCGTCGCCGATGACGGGCGCTGGGTGGTGGTGCAGCAGGGCATGAATGGCGATCGGCGCCAGGCGCGGCGCTACCACTGGCTGAGCGAAGGGCTCGAAAGCTTCGTCGACGCACCGCACGCGGCGATCGACGGGCGGCATCAGGGCGAGATCGTCAATCTGGCCGACCGGCGCGCGGCGGCTTCGCGGAGCGGCCAGCTCGATCTGCTCGCACGGCAGGGACCGGGCGGCATCGTCCGCGAGCTTGCCCGGCTCGAACCCGCCACCGCACCCGATCAGGGGGTGCTCCCCCACCTGATATTGCCCGACCACCATGAGGTTCGCGCCGAGAATATCGTCGAGCGGCGCCTGCACGGCGCGCTGGCCGCGGCGGCCGAGCGCGGGCCGGCGGATTTCGCCGATCTGCTGCTCGTGCCCGGCGTCGGCGCGCGTACCATTCGCGCGCTGGCGATGGTGGCCGAAGTCGTGCACGGCGCGCCGTGCCGATTCAGCGATCCGGCGCGCTTCTCGCTCGCGCATGGCGGCAAGGATCGGCACCCCTATCCGGTCCCGACGCGCGTCTATGATCGCACCATCGCCGTGATGAAATCGGCGGTGCGCAAGGCGAATCTCGGCGCGACCGAGGAACTCGCGGCGATCCGAAGGCTCGACGAACAGGCGCGCCGCCTGGAGCGGACGGCATCGGGTCCGACGGTATCGCTGCTGATCGCGGAGGAACTGGCGCAGTCGGCGGAATTCGGAGGGCGCAGCGTGTTCGGCTGGGAGCCATCGGCGAAGGACATTCGTCAAACCGGCCGGAGCGCTCGCCGATCCGATTGAATCGGCGAGCGCTCCTTCCTCCCTTTTCCGCAGTTTCCGAGCATCCAATGCCTCACGCCGCCTGGGGAGCCTCGATCCGCTGTTCGGCCGCACGGGAGTTTTCACGTGCGTCCTGCTTAGCCCGCATCCGGAAACAATGGAGCAGCGGCTCGGTATAGCCGTTCGGTTGCGCCGCGCCCTGGAACACCAATGCGCGCGCCGCCTCGAAGGCGAGATTGTCGTCGGCGTCGGCCAGCAACGGCCGATAGTGCGGATCGCCAGCATTCTGCGCATCGACCTTTGCCGCCATGCGCCGGAACGCGGCTTCGACGTCATCGCGTGTGCACACGCCGTGCATCAGCCAATTGGCGATATGCTGGGACGAGATGCGCAGCGTCGCCCGGTCCTCCATCAGGCCGACATCATAGATGTCGGGGACCTTCGAGCAACCGATCCCCTGGTCGACCCAGCGTACCACATAGCCCAATATGCCCTGCGCATTATTGTCGAGCTCGGCACGAATCGCCTGCGGCGACCAGTCGCGCGCCTGCGCCACCGGTGCGGTGAGCAGCCGTTCGAGCGACGCGACCGGCTCACGCGCGCGCACTGCCTGGCGGGCGAACGCATCGACCAGATGGTAATGGATCGTGTGCAGCGTCGCCGCGGTCGGCGACGGCACCCAGGCCGTCGTGGCGCCGCTCAGCGGGTGCGCGATCTTTTGCTCGAGCATGTCGGCCATGCGATCGGGCGCTGCCCACATGCCCTTGCCGATCTGCGCCCTGCCCGCGAACCCGCAGGCGAGACCGATCTGGACGTTGCGATCCTCATAGGCCTTGATCCAGTCCGACCCCTTGATCTCCCCTTTGCGCATCATCGGCCCTGCGCGCATTGCGGTGTGGATCTCGTCGCCGGTGCGATCGAGGAAACCGGTGTTGATGAAGAAGATCCGGTCCTTCACGGCATGGATGCACGCGGCGAGATTGGCCGAGGTGCGGCGCTCCTCGTCCATCACGCCGATCTTGAGCGTGTGACGCGCCAGCCCGAGCAGATCCTCGACCGCGTCGAACAGATCGTTGGCGAACGCGGCTTCGGCCGGCCCGTGCAGCTTGGGCTTGACGATATAGACCGAGCCGGTCCGGCTGTTGCGCGCCGTGCCCAGCGACTTCAAATCGTGCAGCGCGATCAGGCTGGTCATGATCGCATCGAGTATGCCCTCGGGCGCATCGCCGCCGTCGGGCAAGCGGATCGCCGGCGTGGTCATCAGATGGCCGACGTTGCGCACGAGCAGCAGGCTGCGACCCGGAAGTTCGCGTTCGGTGCCGTCTCGACCGACATAGCGGCGGTCCTCCGCCAGGCTGCGCGCAACCGTCCTGCCGCCCTTGTCGAAGCTGGCGGTCAACTCGCCCCGCATCAGCCCGAGCCAATTGGCATAGGCGGCGACCTTGTCCTCGGCATCGACTGCCGCGACCGAGTCCTCGAGGTCGACGATCGTCGACAGCGCGGCTTCGAGCCGTATGTCTGCGATGCCCGCGCGATCGTCGCGCCCGATCGGGTGCGCAGGGTCGATCACGACTTCGATGTGCAGGCCGTGATGGACGAGCAGCAGATTGGCGCCCGCGCGCCCGACGAACTGGCGCGGATCGGCGAGCGGCGGATCGCCCGCCCCCTGCCATTCGAGCCAGGTGCCCGTGGCGAGCGGCGCGGCGCGATCGAGGAACGCCTTGGCCCAGCCTATCACCTGCGCGCCCCTGGCACGGTCATAGCCGCCGGGTTTCGGCGCGCCCGGTAGCGCGTCGGTGCCGTAGAGCGCGTCATAGAGGCTGCCCCAGCGCGCGTTCGCGGCGTTGAGCAGGAAGCGCGCGTTGAGCACCGGCACGACGAGCTGCGGACCGGCCATGGTGGCGAGCTCGGGATCGACGCTCTGCGTGCCGATCGTGAAGGGTGCCGGTTCGGGCACGAGATAGCCGATCGCACTCAGGAATTCCTGTTGCGTCCGCGCGGCGACCAACGCCGACGGACACGTCGCGTGCCAGCGGTCGATCCGCGCCTGCAGCCGATCACGCTCGGCGAGCAGCGCGGCATTCTCGGGCGTGAGCCGGCCGAAGATTGCAGCGGCGCCGGCCCAGAAATGTTCGGCGGAGATGCCGGTGCCGGGAAGCGCCCGCTCCTCGACGAAGCGGGCGAGGACCGGCGCGACGCGCAGCCCGGCGCGTTCGACCATGTCGTGCATCTGCGCGCCCCTCAGCCGAGCCGGCCGAGCCGGTGATACAGATGGCCCAGCTTGACGCGCTCGGGTCCCGCCGGCCCCTGCTCGAGATAGTAGAGGATGGCGGTGCGCAGCAGCGCGAAGTCCTGCGTCGAGAAGACCGCGCGCGCCCGCGGCGGCTCGCTCGTGGATTGGGTGGTGTCGGCAATCATGGTCGTCTCTCCTTCTTCTTCTTTGGCGACGCCGGTCAGGCGAACTGGTTCATGGTGTTGTGGATTCCGCCCGCCTTGAGCGCGGCCTCGCCGGCGAAATATTCCTTATGGTCGTCGCCGAGGTCCGAACCGGACATGTTCTGGTGGCGCACACAGGCGATGCCGTCGCGGATCTCGCGGCGCTGCACGCCGGCGACGTAGCCGAGCATGCCGGCCTCGCCGAAGTAATCGCGTGCGAGCTGGTCGGTCGACAGCGCGGCAGTATGATAGGTCGGCAGCGTGATCAGATGGTGGAAGATCCCCGCGCGCTTCGACGCGTCGCGCTGGAAGGTGCGGATCTTCTCATCGGCTTCGGCCGCGAGCGGGGTGTTGTCGTAGATCACGCTCATCAGCGTGCCGCGCTCATATTCGGAGACGTCCGCGCCCGCCTCGACCCAGCGGTCATAGACCTGCTGGCGGAAGTTGAGCGTCCAGTTGAACGACGGCGAGTTGTTGTAGACGAGCTTGGCGTCCGGAACCACTTCGCGGATGCGGTCGACCATCGACGCGATCTGCTCGATGTGCGGCTTCTCGGTCTCGATCCACAGCAGATCGGCGCCGTTCTGCAGCGACGTGATGCAATCGAGCACGCAGCGATCGGCGCCGGTGCCGGGACGGAACTCGAACAGATTCGAGGCCGTGCGCTTCGGGCGGACCAGCCTGCCCTCACGCGCCATCAGCACATCGCCGTGCAGGGCAGCGATATCCGTGACTTCCTCGCAATCGAGGAAGCTATTGTATTGGTCGCCGAGATCGCCCGCCTCGCGGCTATAGGCGATCTGCTTGGTGAGCCCCGCGCCCAGCGAATCGGTACGCGCGACAATGATCCCGTCCTCGACGCCGAGTTCGAGGAACGCGTAGCGGCAGGCGCGGATCTTCGCGAGGAAGTCCTCGTGCGGCACGGTGACCTTGCCGTCCTGGTGGCCGCACTGCTTCTCGTCCGAAACCTGGTTCTCGATCTGGAGCGCGCAGGCGCCGGCCTCGATCATCTTCTTCGCGAGCAGATAGGTCGCCTCGGCGTTGCCGAAACCCGCATCGATATCGGCGATGATGGGGACGACATGCGTCTCGTGATGGTCGATCGCGTTGAGCAGATAGCGCTCGCGTGCGGTGTCACCCGCGGCACGCGCCCTTTCAAGATCGCGGAACAGCAGCCCCAGTTCGCGCGCGTCGGCCTGCTTGAGGAAGGTGTAAAGTTCCTCGACCAGTGCCGGGACGCTTGTCTTCTCATGCATCGACTGATCGGGCAGCGGTCCGAACTCGGAGCGCAGCGCCGCGACCATCCAGCCCGAGAGATAGAGATAGCGGCCGCGCGTCGAGCCGAAATGCTTCTTGATCGCGATCAGCTTCTGCTGGCCAATGAACCCGTGCCAGCAGCCGAGCGACTGCGTATAGTTGGCGGGATCGACGTCATAGGCCGCCATGTCCTGCCGCATGATCCGCGCCGTGTATCGGGCGATGTCGAGCCCGGTGCGGAAACGGTTTTGCGTCGTCATCCGCGCGACCGCTTCGGCGTCGATCCCGTTCCACGTCGCGCCCTGCTGCCGCAGCAGCGTCGCCGTCGTGTCGATGTCCTTCAAATACCCCATCATGCGAATCCTGATTTCCTCGTAACCGGCCATGGTCATGCGCGACCGGAGCGCGGCGAAAAAGGACGAGGAGCGACATCAAGTCACAAAAGGTGTTGTTCATTCTGTCATACTGTGACACTCCTACAGCATGTCGACGCCCGCCGATCGCAAACTCTATCTCGGCCCCCGCCTGCGCGTGCTGCGGCGGGAGCTGGGCCTGAATCAGACGCAGATGGCCGAGGAACTCGGCGTGTCGCCATCCTATCTCAATCACTTGGAGCGCAATCAGCGTCCGCTCACGGCGCAGATGCTGCTGCGGCTGGCGAGCACTTACGACATCGACATGCGCGACTTCGTCGCGGGTGCGAACCAGGCCGCGGCCAGCGATCTGCACGAGGTGCTTGCCGACGGCCTGCTGCGCGACATCGGCATTCCGCGCCACGAAGTGCTCGAGATCGCCGAGAATTATCCGAGCGTGACCGAAGCGATGGTGCGGCTGTACCGCGCGCTCTCGGACCTGCGGCACGTGCCCGACCGCGTCGAGCGCCTGGGCAGTTCGAAACTCGCCACGCCGCTCGACTGGCTCAACGACCTGCTCGAGCAGCGCCGCAACCATTTCCCCGAGATCGACACGGCTGCGGAGCGCCTGTCAGCCGAGCTGGCGCCCTCGCCCGCGGCGCTCGAACGCGCGCTCCCCGACCAACTGCACCAGCGATATGGGATCAGCATCGACGTGGTGCCGCAGCGCACGCTGGCCGGGAGCCTGCGCTTCTTCGACTATCATCGCCGCCGGCTGATGCTGTCGGAGCTGCTGCCGCCGGCCAGCCGGTTGTTCGGCATGGCCTATCAATTTGCGATCCAGGCGCTCGCCGACGAGATCGAAGCCGTCGCGGCACGCGCCGCGCCGCCCGACCAGGAGACCGCGCGGCTGACGAAACTGGCATTGGTCAATTATGCCGCCGCCGCGATCCTGATGCCCTATACCGTGTTCGCGCAGGCGGCCGAGGACAGCCGGCACGACCTCGACCTGCTGACCGGCCGCTTCAACGCCTCGCTCGAGCAAGTCGCGCATCGACTAACCACGCTCGGCCGGCAAGGGGCACGCGGCGTGCCGTTCTTCCTGCTCAGGATCGACGCTGTCGGCAATGTCTCGAAGCGTGTTTTCTCGGAAGCGCATCCGCTCGCGCGTGCCGGCGGAAGCTGCGCCCGCTGGGGACACCACCGCGCGCTACGGCTGCCCGGCGAGACCGTCGCGCAAACGGTCGAGATGCCTGACGAGACGCGGTTCCTGACCGTCGCGCGTGCGATCCCGCGCACTGCGGGTCCCGGCGCGACCATGATCGTGCTGGGATGCGAAGCCAAATATGCCCGCCGCGTGGTGTACGGCGACGGGCTCGATCTCGACCGGGCGGTGCCGATCGGATCGGCGTGCCATGTCTGCGAGCGTCCCGACTGCCCGGTCCGCGCGCTGCCCCCGATCACCCGCGCGCTGGACGTCCACCAATATCAGCGGCCGACCAGCCCCTTCCCGTTCCGTCCGATCTGACCCCCCGGCTGTCCGTCAGCTTGTGGCAAACCGCAGGGCGTGCTCGCGGACCACGGCCTGGATCGCGGTGTCGGTGTCGAAATTGCCGTACCAGCCCTGCGGTTCGTGCGGCGGATCGCCCATAAACTGGGTGTCGCCGTCCTTGAACCGCGAATCCGGGTGCGCGGCGCGCGCCTCGCCGTTCCATGCCCAGAAATTGGTGCCGACGACCGGCCCACCCTCCATCAGGCTCGCTTCGGCCGCGCTGTAGATCAGCCGGTAATAGCGCTCTCGGAACGTCGTCGGTGCGGCGGGATCGTAGAGCTCACCATCGCGCGGGAAGCCGAATTCCTCGATCACCAACGGCTTGCCGGCCTCGGTGGCGAGGCGGACCTGCGTGCCGACATAATCGAGCACGCGCGCGCGGCCGCCTTCCCAGGTGCCGGCGAGGTCCTTGCCGTTCACCCAGCCCCAGTTGAGCGGCCAGACGTGCGCAGTGAGATAATCAATGTTCTGATGCGCACGCGCGACGATGTCGGCGCGGCCAGCGCAGGCAATCGTGCCTTCCATGCCGAGCGAGACGAGATGATGGCGATCGAGGCTGCGGATGAGCGCGGCGGTATCGTCGATCCAACGGTAATAGGCCGGCAAGTTCTTCTCGATCGCAGCGGGCGAGCCGCCGGGGCGCGGCTCGTTGCACAGCTGCCAGGCCATCAGCGCGCGATCATCCGAATATTTCTGTCCGGTCACGGTGTTACGCCGCGTCACCAGCGCGCGGACATAGGCGAAATAGCGCGCGACGGCGGCCTGGCGGGCGTAGAATTCGCTCGAGGCGTCGCCGAACGCCGGCCAAGGATGCGCCGGGTCGTTCGCGTCGATATACTGCCCCGTTTCGTACCAGCTCAGCGTGGTCATGCCGCCCGACCATTCCCAGAAATTGGTCAGGTACAGCACCGCGGTCATGCCGCGTGCCGCGATCTCGGCCATGGCGTGGTCGAGCCCGACCAGCAGCTGCTCGTTGAACTTGCCGTCGCGATTGACGAACCCGGGTCGCACGGCGTTGTGCAGCGGCCCTTCCTCGGCGCTGGCGAGCACACGGACGTTGGTGACGCCGAACGCCTTGAGTCGGTCGAGCTCGCGTGTCAGCCGCGCGCGGTCGCCGAACGCAGCATCGCTGCCGAGCCAGGCGAGGTACCAGGCATTGGCGCCGGCATAGCGATACGGCTTGCCGTCGCGCGTGAGTCGATTGCCCTTGCGGCGGACGAAGCCCGGACGCCGCGCCGCTACGGCATCGCCGATTCCGATTGGGGCGGCCGACGCCCCGAGCCCGAGCAGCACCGTGCGCCGATCGAAGTCGAACCCTTGCGTCATGTCTCATCCTCCCTGGGGCGCCCCATGGCGCTCTTGCCAACCGGCTCGTGATCCGGTCTATGATAGCGCTATCCTAACGGCCCACGCACAGCGCCGGCAATCGGGAATCACGGAGAGGAAGTCATGCCTGGAGTGAAGACGCGTCCCGCGGTGGCCGGCGCTCTGCTACTGGCCACCGGTGCGTTCGCCGCCGTGTCGGTGCAATCTGCTCCACAGCACGCCAAGCCGACCAGAGCAGCGGCCCGCGCCGACGCGCCGGGCACCGCGCATCCGGCGATCTGGCCCGCCTATCACTATCCGGTAGCGAAGACTGCGGCCGGCGAGGCGAAGATCGCCGCGCTGCTGAAGCGCATGACGCTCGAGGAAAAGATCGGCCAGCTCGTCCAGGGCGACATCTGCTGCACCACGCCCGAAGACGCGAAGAAATACCATCTCGGCTCGGTACTCAACGGCGGCAACAGCGGTCCTTATGGCAACGATCTGGCTCCGGCGGCGGACTGGCTCAAGCTAGCCGACGCGTTCTGGACCGCGTCGACGGACCGATCGGGCGGCGGAGTCGGCATCCCGCTGATCTGGGGCACCGACGCGGTGCACGGCCATTCGAACATCATCGGCGCGACCTTGTTCCCGCATAATGTCGGGCTCGGCGCGACGCGCGATCCCGCGCTGATCGAACGCATCGGCGCCGCAACCGCGCAGGAGATTCGCGTCACCGGCCAGGAATGGACCTTCGCCCCCACCGTCACCGTGCCGCAGGATTATCGCTGGGGCCGCGCCTACGAAGGTTATTCCTCAAATCCCAAGCTGGTCGCGTCCTATGCCGGAGCGATGGTGCGCGGACTCCAGGGTCCTCCGCAGCAGACCGACCTGCTCGCGCACGGGAAAGTGATCGCGTCGACCAAACATTATCTCGCCGACGGCGGGACCGACGGCGGCGTCGACCAGGGCGACGCCAAGATCAGCGAAACTGCGCTCCGCGACATCCATGGCGCGCCCTATGGCCCGGCGATCGAGAATGGCGTTGCGACAGTGATGGCGAGCTTCTCGAGCTGGCAAGGCAGGAAGCTGACCGGCAACCGCAGCCTGCTCACCGGCGTGCTCAAGCAGCGCATGGGCTTCGGCGGGTTCGTCGTGTCCGACTGGAACGCGCATGGCCAGGTCGAAGGCTGCACGAACGCCGCCTGCCCGCAGGCGCTGCTCGCGGGCATCGACATGTACATGGCGCCCGACAGCTGGAAGCAGATCTGGCAGAATCTGCTCGCCGAGGCGCAGGCCGGGCGCATCCCGATGGCGCGAATCGACGATGCGGTGGCGCGGATCCTGCGCGTCAAGGCACGGCTCGGGCTGTTCGAGTCCGGCAAGCCGTCGAGCCGGATGTACGCCGGCCAGTGGCAATTGCTGGGTTCCCCGGACCATCGCGCCGTTGCCCGCGAAGCCGTGCGCAAGTCGCTCGTTCTGCTCAAGAACTCGGGCGTGCTGCCGCTCAAGGCGAACGCGCGGCTGCTGGTCGCCGGCGACGGTACCGACGATATCGCGCGCCAGTCGGGCGGCTGGACGATCACCTGGCAGGGCACCGGGCTCAACAATGCACAGTTCCCCGGCGCCACTTCGCTGTGGAAGGGTATCCACCAGGCAGTCACGCAGGACGGCGGTACCGCCGAGCTGTCGCCCGACGGCAAGTTCACCACTCGGCCCGACGCGGCGATCGTGGTGTTCGGCGAGAAACCCTATGCCGAGTTCCAAGGCGACCGGAAGACGCTCGCCCCCGACCCCGACCTCACGCGGCCCTATGAGACGATGCGCAAGCTCAAGGCGCAGGGCATTCCGGTGGTCGCCGTGATGATCACCGGCCGCCCGCTGTTCGTGAACCCGGCGCTCAACCTGGCGGACGCTTTCGTCGTCGCCTGGCTGCCCGGGACCGAAGGCGGCGGGCTCGCCGACGTGATCGTCGGCACGGCCGGCGGCGCGCCGCGCTTCGACTTCACCGGCAAGCTGCCTACCGCCTGGCCGCGCACCGCGCGCATGGCCGACGGCGCGCTCTATCCGTTCGGCTATGGTCTCAGCTATCGCAGCGCCAAGGCCGCGTGGAAGCTGCTCGGTGAAGATTCGGGAGTCGCCAACGCCGGGGACAGCCGCAGCTGGTTCTCGGCCGGCAACCCCGCACCGTCCTGGTCGCTCAGCGTCGGCAGCGCCGACCAGCGCGAGGAGCTGCGCGTCACGGCGGTGCCGGCGCAAGCGCTGGGCGGAAAGGTCAGCATCAGCGCGGTCGACGGACTGGTGCAGGAAGGCGCGCGGCGCTTCCAGATCGCCGAGGGCGACGCCGCCATCGCCGTTTCGACGCAGGGCACGGTCGACCTCTCGCGCGAGACCAACGGCGAAGTGCTGCTGCTGGTCACGCTCGCCGTGAACAAGGCGCCGGCATCGGCGACGATCGGCATGCGTTGCGAAGGCGCCGGCGAATGCGGCGGGCGCACGACGGTCGCGTTGCCAGTGCAGCCGAAGTTCGTGCGCTACGGCGTGCCGCTCAAATGCCTGGCCGCCAAGGGCGTCGACATGGCCAAGGTCTCGCGGCCGTTCGTGCTGACGACCCAGGGCGCGGCGGACCTGGCGCTGGCCGAAGTGCGCCTCGGCACCGACGCCGAAGTCGTGTTGCCGTGTAACTGAGGCAGCTGCTGCGATCGGAGCCTCACGCTCTCTTGCAGAAATGATAGCGCTATCTATACTCGCTCCAAAATGGAGCCGGTACAGCCGGCCCAGAGAACAGGGGAGAGCCATGAAAGCGATGCGTCTCGCGCAGCTGTTGACCGTCGGATTGTGCCTGGCGTGCGCAATACCGGCGGGGGCGCGGGAGCTCCCCATTGGCAAATGCGTCAACGCCGGCAATCACCTCGAGGGTAAGGTCGAAAGCAGGTTCGGCGGCAAAAGGATCGAGCCCGAAGATTTCCGCGCCATGCGCGCCGCGGGCTTCGAGACGGTTCGCATTCCGGTCAACTGGTACACGCACAGCGACCCGGCAGCACCGCACGAAGTCGATCCCCAATGGATGACGCGTGTCACCGAAGTGGTCGATTCCGCGCTCGCGAGCGGGCTCAATGTCATCCTCAACAGTCACAATTTCGCGCCGGTGCACGACGATCCGGCGGTGGGCGGTCCCTGGCTCGCCGATGTTTGGCGCCAGGTCGCGCGCAATTTCGCCGACCGGCCGCAAGACAGATTGTGGTTCGAAATCGAGAATGAGCCCCACGACAAGCTCGACAATGCCAATCTGCTCGCGACGCTCACCCCGGCGCTTGCAGCGATCCGGGAGAGCAATCCCACACGCGCCGTCGTGATCGGCGGCGAGCGCTGGAGCGGCATCGACTCGCTCGCGACGCTCCGCCTGCCCGACGATCCCAACGTCTATCCGACCTTCCACTATTACGAGCCGTTCGACTTCACCCATCAGGGCGCGACCTGGGTGAGCCCCAGTCCGCCGCTCGGCCGCAAATACGGCACCGAGGCGGACGCCGCGCGGCTGACCACCGACATCGCCAAGCTGCGGGCCTATGTCGCGCGCACCGGCGTCACGCCGTTCATGGGCGAGAGCGGTGCGTTTGAATCGATCCCGCTCGCAGGCCGCCTCGCCTATTACCGCGCGATCACTCAGGCCTTCACCGCCGAGAATGTGCCGATCTGCTATTGGGCTTATACCAACACCTTTCCACTGAGAGACAAGCAGACCGGAAAATGGCTCGACGGCATGCTCGACGCCGTTGGTCTTTCGAAGAAATGATTCATTCGCCCATTGGGGATGCGACCATGATGACCCGCACTCTGCTTCTGCCGATCGCAGCATTACTGCTGGCGGCCGCGCCCGCCGGCGCGCAGGACTCGCTGCAAGGCAAGATTCCAGGAAAGCTGATCAACAACCCTGCGTCACTCGACTGGTCGGGTAACGGCAAGGACTATCAGAAGCGCGGCATCACCGGCGCCGATATACCCGGCGGCGGCGCAGCGGCGCATTATGTGATCACGCGTCGCGGCACGCACCCGTACGACGTCACCGCGGACATCCCGGTGATCGACGACATCGCCAAGGGCGACGATGTGACGATCGGTTTCTGGGCGCGAACGGTTTCGGCAGAGACGCCCGACCATCAAGGCACGATCGGCGTGCGCGTGCAGCAGAACAGCGCGCCCTGGCAGGGCTTCGCCGACACGACCGTGGCGATCGGTCCCGCCTGGAAATGGCATGAAGTGACCGGCGCGTCGACGCTCGCTTTGCCCAAAGGCACGGCGATCGTCTCGCTCCAGCTCGCCGGTGCCCGCCAGACGATCGACATCGGCCAGATGATCGTGGTCAAAGGCGCCCAGGCCATCACGCCAGCTACTCCGAGCGCAGCGCCGGCGGCGGCCGATCTGCCCCCGCAACTCGTCGGCAAGGGACGGCTGCTCAACCGCCCCGACAACCGCGCCTGGGGATTCACGGGTCCGGATGCCAGCCACCTCGAGCAGGCGGACAAGACCATCTATCTCGGCAAGTCGACACGCTTCACGTCGCCCGGCGTCGGCGCGCATCCCTGGGACATCAGCGCCCAGGTTCCGATCGACGAAGCCATTGCCGAAACCGACCAGTTGCTGATCGCCGTTGCCGCTCGCACCATTTCCGCCGCCACCGATGACGGCAAGGCGACGATCGGACTGCGCATCCAGAACAACACCCCGCCCGACTATCCGGGCTTTGCCGAGACGACGATCAAACCCGGTACCAATTGGCAGCTGATCCAGATGCGCGTCTCGGGACCGGACGCCGTGCCCGCGGGAAAGGCCGTGCTCGCGCTGCATTTCGCCGGTGCGCAGCAAGTGGTCGATATCGGCCCGGTCTATATCCTCAAGACGAACTGAGCAGGTCGCGCCGCACGGCGGCACGCTTGCTGGACTTAGCGAATTGTTAGCGCTATCAGGATTAGGCCAGAATCGACCGGGGGACGGGCGGCACGCTGGCCGGTGCGCTACCATCGAAGCGGGGCCGATTGTCTGGATGAATGGGGAGGGGAAGTTTGGCCGACGGGGTATCCAAGCCCGAAACGAAGCGCGCGATCTATCCGAGTCTCGCCGGAAAGCGCGTCATCATCAGCGGCGGCGGATCCGGAATTGGCGCCGGACTGGTGGATAGCTTTGCGCGCCAGGGCGCGCGGGTCGGTTTCATCGACATCCAGGACGAGCTGTCGCTCGGCATCGTCGCCGGGCTCGACGCCGTCGAGCATCCGCCGCTGTATCGAAATTGCGATGTTCGCGACTGCGACGCACTGATCGCGACGATCGAGGCACTCGCCGCCGAGCTTGGCGGCTGCAACGTCCTGGTCAACAACGCCGCGAACGACGATCGGCACAGCATCGAGCAGGTAACGCCGGCCTATTGGGACGAACGGATGGCCGTCAATCTGCGCCACCAATTCTTTGCGACCAGGGCCGTGATCCCCGCGATGCGGGAAGCCGGCGGCGGCAGTGTCATCAACCTCGGCTCGGTGAGCTGGCACCTCGGCCTCGCCGGCCTTACCGTCTACCAGACGGCCAAGGCGGCGATCGAGGGCCTCACGCGCAGTCTCGCGCGCGATCTTGGCCGCCAGGGGATCCGCGTCAACGCGATCATCCCGGGCAACGTGCAGACGCCGCGCCAGATGCAATGGTACACGCCCGAAGGCGAAGCCGAGATCGTTGCCGCGCAGTGCCTCGAGGGCCGCATCCAGCCCGTCGACATCGCCGCGATGGCACTGTTCCTCGCCTCCGACGACGCGCGCTTTTGCACGGCGCACAATTATTGGGTGGATGCGGGCTGGCGATAGGCTGGCTTCTGCGCAATCAAGGCCGGGGAGCGAGGATGGCCGCGCATAAGCCCGGCGTCGGCAAAGGGAGAGAATGAATGCGTCGCCTGCTGTTGCTTGCCGCTCTTGGCCCCGTCACCCCTGCCCTTGCCGCGCCCACGCTGTCCCCCGCCTGGTCCGATCATGCCATGATCCAGCGCGACCGCCCGATTCTGATCGAAGGCAGTGCCCGCGCCGGCGAGACCGTCACCGGCACGCTCGCCAACGAACGCCAGAGCGCCACCGCCGATAGTGCGGGCCGTTTCACGCTGCGCTTCGCCCCGCGCCCGGCTACGCACGACCCGCTGACATTGCGCGTACGCGGGGCCGACGGCAGCGAAGCCGTTGTCAGCGACATGCTGGTCGGCGACGTCTGGCTGTGCTCGGGCCAATCGAACATGGAATTGTCGGTCGATCGCGCGCTCAACAGCTGGGGCAATATCCAGGCCTCTGCCGATCCCGAACTCCGGATGCTGACGGTGCCCAAGAGCACTGCGCCCACGCCACGGCCGGATCTGTCGCAGCCGGCTGCCTGGCTCGCCGCATCGCCCAAGACGACGGGCGGCTTCTCCGCCGCCTGCTATTATATGGCGAAGGCGTTGCGCGACAGGCTCGGGATCCCGGTCGGCGCGATCCATTCGAGCTGGGGCGGCTCGCAGATCCGCGCCTGGCTGCCACCCGAAAGCGGACACATGCTGTACGGCGACGCCGAAATGGCATTGCTCAACCGGTTCGCCACGGATCCGCTCGGCGCGGTCGCGGCATTCGCGCCGCGTTGGGAGGCCTGGTACCTCCAGCAGGGCGGCGGCAAGCGCCCCTGGCTCGAACCCGACGCCATCGCCTGGCAACCCGTTCCCGGCATCAGCCCGTGGAACGAATGGACCGCGACCCCGCTCGCCAAGCAGCCGGCCGGAACCGTGTGGCTACGTCGCAGCGTGACGCTTACGCCGGCGCAGGCGGCAGCGGGCGGCACGCTCTCGCTCGGCGTGCTCGACGAACTCGATGCCACCTGGGTCAACGGCCATCCGGTCGGCGTCAGCTTCGGCTGGGACTATCCGCGCGACTACAAAGTCCCTGCCGGCTTTCTAAAGCCGGGAGTCAATGAAATCCTGGTCGCGGTGAGCAACAGCTGGGGCAGCGGCGGCTTTTCGAGCGGCGCCGATCCACTCGCCCTCGCATTCGCCAACGGCGAGCGGATCGCGTTGCGCGACGGCTGGCGCTTCGGCATCGCGCCGGTTGCGAGCTTTCCGCCCCGTGCCCCCTGGGACTCGAATGCCGGCATCGGTGTGATGCACAACCGCATGATCGCGCCGCTTGGCCATTTCGCGGTGAAGGGGGCGGCCTGGTACCAGGGTGAGGCCGACGTCGGCATTCCCGGCTATCGCGATCGCATGCGCGCGCTGTTCGCCGGCTGGCGCACGCAGTTCGGGCCGCAGATGCGCATGCTGGTGGTCCAGCTCGCCAATTTCGGCGCGGCACAGACCGCGCCGGCGGCATCGGGCTGGGCGGAGATGCGCGAGGAACAACGCCAATCGGTGCTCGCCGATTCCAATGCCGCGCTGGTCACGGCGATCGACCTGGGCGAGCGCACCGACATCCATCCGGCGAACAAGGTCGAGCTCGGCAACCGGCTCGCGCTCGCCGCCGAGGGCACGCCCTTGCCGCAACCGCTGCGTGCCATCCGCGAGGGCGGGAGCGTGCGGGTGACGTTCTCGGGCGTGACCGGCGGACTCGCAGCGTGGAGCGGCCCGGCGCCGCTGGGGTTCGAGCTATGCGGCGTCGACCAGGCGAGCTGCCGCTATGCGAGCGCGCGGATCGATCGCGACAATGTCGTGCTGGCGCCCGACGGCAAACCGGCGACCCGCGTGCGCTATGCCTGGGCCGACAGCCCGGTCGTCAATCTGTTCGACGCCAAGCAGCTGCCGGTGCCGGGGTTCGAGTTGCCGTTAGGAGAACAATAGCGTCTGCGGGAATAATCGCGTCAGTTTCGCGCCTGATCCTCCCTGGCAGGGAGACATGACGTTCAGCAATCCACGGCCTCTGCCTCACCGGGTATGCTGCAATTTGCAAAACGACCGCCGCTATTTCTATGCACTTGCTAACCCCAGAGAGGTCGGACTTGCGCAAACCATTGGCCCTCGACTCTTCGAAACTTGGCGCAGCGATAGATATCGTTCACGCTTCGAGCTTCCAGAGCGCCCTCCTCGGAGTTGGGCCAGTCCTCCACTCCGCTATCATGCGCTCCCCAACAGGCAACAGCACTGTCAGGTTGCCCAGAAATTCCGAACACTTTAACGGATGGGTCAAATTGCAGCATCAGCTTTGCAAGCTCCGGGTTCTTTTCCTCACTCGATGGCGCGCGGGGGAGACCTGCCTTGTAGGCAGCCTTCATCACCTCCGTTGCAGCAGGGTCTGACATGGGGATTAATGGCGTGCGCTTACCCAGCCACAAGCGAGTCCGGCCGTTGTGCCGCGCAGTGACCGCCACGACATCGGCATCGTCGAGAACGCTGGCACGATCCAAGCACGGGACCTTCCAGCATCCCGGGTCGAACTTGGCATTCAAGATCACGCTGGCAAAGCGAAACACCGCGTCCTTCGCCTCCTCGCCGAAACCTGTGCCAGCGAGCAAAGATCTGAACTCGAGCGAAGCGCACTTCTTGGGATCGGCGGTCTCGCTGGTCATTTCTTCTGGGCAGATAGAACATTCCCACTCGGCGCATTCGTCGAGTTTGCCCCTGATCTGAACGACCTTCCCTGAATATCTCGCAGGAAATTTTCTCAGGTTGCTGATCGAGACTTTTAGGACGGGGAGCGGCGCTGCCGATAATGTATCGCCATGGCAGGCGGCCTCCGCCAAGCAGACCAGCAACACCGTTTTAACGATGTGTTCGCTTTTCATGCGGATTCCGCCTCCAGCCGGAAGTCTTGGCTTGGGTGCGCGCTGTCGTGCCCGATTGCAACCGTTGATCAATGCGCCGACGAGCAACTATCGGGCTTCCCTTTGCGTCCGCGGGGCGGTGCCATGCCAACCAAATGGTGGCCCGTGGACCGCCAAGTTTGACTTGAGTACACTTGCTAGCTCATTTCGGACGCGTGCTCCCGACACTCAGAGGATCATGCCGGCCGTAATGAACTTGCCGCCCAAGCCATCGGCCTTTTGAATCACGCAAATGTATATCCACTGGGTGCAACGCAATTTACCGACTTGGCGACGCGAGAATGGTACTATTCACCCCGAACGCCTGCGTGGATTGGTTTCTCAACCGGAAGCATATTTTTGAAGGTGAAGCAGATGATAAAATTCAATCGCGTGCGTGCGACTGCACTGTCCTTATTGTTCTTTGCAGCATCGTGCACCGGGCATAGCAATAGAAGTGATGCCTTTGCCGAATCGGAAGCATATCTATCGAGTAAGCGTATCGATGCGACAATATACGAGCCAACGATATACGACCGGGGAAATAATTGGCTAATAGTTTATCAACCACCGAGCTGGGCAGCGGGCGGCAGAATTGAAGTAACGGTAAACAAGAATTCTCGGAAAGTCGTATTTTTTAGCGGACAGCAATAATCTCCCCACGCATCTTGATTAAGCTGCGCGCTCAAGCCGCAATTGAATTGCGCGTGAAACGGCGGGAGAGCTTAACGATCTTTTGCAGATGCGCGCGGCAAGATGGGCCAAACTCGCAGGAACTCTCGTGATCAGGCGGCGGATAGATTACGCCCCGCGCTCTTGATGTGAAGAACAGCTCAATGATTATGCCGCGGCACCTTCGTCGAGGTTCCGCGATACGACAGGGCGAACTCCATCACGCCGCCGTCGCCGAGCTGGCCGGTTTTCTCACGATACAGTTCTTCCCACGGCGTTTCCGGCGGCGGGATCGCGGGCAAGCCTTCGGCCCTGCGCCGCTCGATCTCCGCCGGATCGACCAGCGCGTCGCAGGTCCCTGCGTTCAGGTCGACGCGGATCATATCGCCGGTGCGCAGCCATGACAGCCCGCCGCCGACCGCGCTTTCGGGCGAGGCGTTGAGGATCGACGGGCTGTCCGACGTGCCCGATTGCCGCCCGTCGCCGAGCGTCGGCAACCAGTTCACGCCGCGCCGGATCAGCGCGTCGGGCGGCTGCATATTGACCACCTCGGCCGAGCCCGGCCAGCCGATCACGCCGGCGCCGCGGATCACCAACATGCAGTTCTCGTCGATGTCGAGCGCGGGATCGTTGATGCGGTGATGATAGTCGTCGGATCCGTCGAACACGATCGCCCGCGCTTCGAGCACATTCTCGGCGCCGGGACGCGACAGGAAGCGCTCGCGGAATTCGGTCGAGATCACCGACGTCTTGAGAATGGCAAAGTCGAACAGATTGCCCTTGAGCACCA
>Ga0105248_10002572_pt1 | contig 20168 bp, 6 predicted proteins | sample KBSS34metaG_FD_81524 | JGI IMG/M metagenome (GOLD analysis project Ga0105248, IMG submission 81524) | Switchgrass rhizosphere microbial communities from Kellogg Biological Station, Michigan, USA - KBS S3-4 metaG | ecosystem: Host-associated > Plants > Roots > Rhizosphere > Soil | place...
CCCGTACCGCGCATCATACATAATCTTGCTACCAGCCCTTGCCGTGATTTTGCGCCCCACCATAGCGCCATGAAAAACCACGCCGCGGTCGAGAACAATCTCAGCGTGCGGAGCATAGATTAACCCGTTTAGGCGGGAATTCCGGCCCAGCTTTAGCGGAGCGATCCCGTCGTACCAGATTTCGAGCAATCCGCTCGGAGAGTTTTTATCTTTCTCACCAGGCATATTTATAGTCGCTCCCTCCAAGCATTCAAATGCACTGCCACTGCTGGGTGGAAGCGCGTCTTTCAGAAAGATCCTTACCCGACCACTTTTTGCTATCTCGATTTTGCCGACGCTAAGTTTTTCAACGCTATAGTCTCCGGCGCCAAGGATCAGTTCTTTCCTATCCGCAAGTTGTTTTGCGTCGGCTGGAGCTGCGATCGCCGGTGGCAATTTTCCTTTTGCCATTATGGGCGGTGACATTGTTAATGGTCTGTCCTGCCCGCCATCATATACAAATAGAAAGTCATTTGCCGCCGCGCTATGCAAAGGCTGCTGCGCACCCATTGTGTTGTAGCTTCCGCCATATGAATAGCTGTTCTTGCCGCCTGAGCGTCTTACGGTAGCACCGGCATCCAGAAACAATCCTTCCGTAGCAAAAGCCGCGTAATTGAAGAGATACTTATTGTCGATCGTTTCGACCGACGCCAAGATTTTCGGATCCACCGGTTCGATGCAATTGTATTCATCCGTTTGATCTTCGTTGTCCAGCTTCGCTATCAGTATTGGGTCGTCTGCAGGTGGCAGTTTATGGAAATGCGGATTCGACGCTAGTTCCTTCTGCATATTCAGACTCGTTTGAGCGTCATTCCGGCCTCGTTCCTCTGCGAGAGCTTTAAATTGCGCGGCTATGCGCTCCACATCACTTGTCGCACCCAGTGCTTCATACAATGCTTTGACTTGCGATATACCATATACGCTGCTTCGCATTGCATCGTCCGTGGCACTTTCGGCCAACCGACAGTAGCGCAGGGCTTCGTCGTGGTTGCCGCACTCGTTTTCGATGGTGCCTAAAAATACATATTCATCGGCAGATGGTAGATAGGACATTTCACCTAGTGCACGCTGTAACCACGTCTGCGCTTCATCTTTATGACCAAGTTTGTTGCATGCAGTGATCATGGCTTTGAAAGTGAAGAATTTTTGATAGGCTGGCGATGGTGGCGGGCAACAGCTGTCTGTATTAAATTGAGAATTGTGCGCGAGGCAAACTACGCATTCCGGTGCAAGTTTCTCAATGGTTGGCCAATCTTTGCGCTTAAATGCGTCCTCCAACAGGCGGATACCCGCATTGGCGCAGTTCACATTGTATGGATTGTTAGCGTGCCACCACGCATATGTCGATTGATTATGCTCTTCCTCCGTCGTACCTGTAATTACGGGATTCGTATTTTGTCTTACCTTCAATTCTCTCTGCAATTTTGCAACCGCGTCTGTTTTTGATTCCTTATTCAAGATATTTTCAAGCAAGGTCGCGGCACTGTCTCCGCAACGGAAATTAGTCTCCGCTCTGTATAAGTAGTCTATGGCCAGAGCCTCTCGGGCGTGCTTTTCGGCATTGCTCAGGTCACCGCGGAGAAATTCAATCTGTGCCACTAAGAACAACGCATTACCTGTGCGCAAGTCATCATTGCCATATGTCTGCCTCTGTGCTTCCGACAGGCGCTCGGCAATAGTTTGAGCATATTGTATCCTTTTAGGATTTTTGGTTAGTTCATACGCCGTGGCGGCCATCAGTGTACGCGCTGAGCTATCCACAATTTGCGCTATGCCAAATTCTTGCTTCCTTGGATCTATCTCAAATATTTTGTTCAAAGTTGTCGTTACTTTTGCAACCTGATCGGTCTTTGCGTAAAAGGCAAAAATATGCGCAAGCACGTTGGTCTCTTCAAAGCTCCTCTTGCCGCTGATGCTTTCTGCTTTGAGTAATACTGTGTTCCAGATATCTTCAACTTCACCGACCTTGCCCGCTTTGGCGAGCAGGTCCAGCGTCCGGTCGAAATCTCCGCTCGTGCCGCGTGCGGTAAAAATGCCTCGGTGTTCTTTGTCAATAGCGTTCACAGCCTTTTGCAAATGCATAATTGCAGAATCATATTTTTTTGCGCTGACTTCGTTTTGAGCCAGTTCGCACAGTTGGGATATAGCATCGTATTGGCCGTTTTTTTCAGCTATCGTGGCCGCGGCTTCGCGCATCTTCAGAGCTTGAGCGCTGCGTTCGGCGAATGCGGCATCTTCATCTGGATTACCGATTTGTTCAATAACCCGTGCTATTTCGCGTGCCTGAGTTTTCCTTTCCTCTGTGTCGCCCGTCATGTTTGCGTATGCATCTTGCATCGCCGCCAACTTGGCTTTTTCCTGGCCTGGGGCGTCGAGCACATTGGCCAGATTGGAATACAATTTCGCCAGCTCGGCCGGTGCAGCTTTGGCCGCCAGCGCATAATAAATTGCTTTGCGACAGTATATTTCCTTCCAACCGGGCTGCACGGACATTATGCCCTGGCCTTCAAATGCTGCGTAGAGATCTACGTATTTGGAAAAATTTTGGTATGCAGTGGTGTAGTCATTTTGCGCGACCGCACACTCCGCTCGCACAAGGTAAAACCATTTGGGTGTGTTGTCGCCGTCATAATAGATAGCTTTGTCGATGTAGGCTCTGGCTAAGTCGTACTCCTTGTCGGCCATCAATAGCTTGGCCATATATGCATAGACATCGGCCACTCCGGTTTCTACCAGAGGGTATTCGCTTCTTCTGGCAACAGCAAGCCAGCTGGTTTTTGATTCAATGCGTTGAATGGTACTGCTCAGGATATCTTTTGCGATGTCATCGCTGTTACTCCGGTGACAGGCTGTGGCGAGCAACACCGTTCTATAAAGGATCTTTTTATTGAGCAGTGAGAGACCTTTTGATGCCGCCTGAATGTTCAGATTGTCAAATCCAAGCATCGCCGTTTTGAACAATTTCTGCGCTTCGGCATAGTGCCCGGCGTCGCACTCTAATTGCGCCTGATCGAGCTTGAGCAATACCGATGTAAAGGCGGCGTACTTGGTGGTCGATTTTTTTTGATCGCACAGACGTTGCGTTGCCTCGACCATAGCCTTTGCCCGCTGCGGTTCGTGTGCGGCTATCATCAAGCAGGTCAGTCCGCGCATGAGATCCAGCTGGGAGGTGTTCGTTGGCTCGCAAAGTTGCCAGACTTTTTGCCAGTGGTTCCAACCTCGGCCGCCTGTCAGTTCTGTGTTTATTGCGCGTTCCACATCTAGGAAAAAACTCAATGTCGGCGAGCTTTCGTCACCGGTTGCTGTTGATGCCAGATGACTAAGTATTTGTTCGGACTGGTCGAAATATTTGCTGTTGGCGAGACGCCGTACCGCTTGCATCAGTGCGCAATACTGGTCGATGGACGGTAGGGTGCGTCGTAGTACATGATCATTACTGTCATAGTCTATCAGCAATGACTGGACCGATTTGGCTATCTCTACAGTATTGTTTTTTTCAAGCGCTGACTCAAGCGCCTTATAGTGAAGCGCAAATTGTCGTTCGCTTTGTGGTCTGTCTCGGAAGTCATGCAAGTCAATATTGAGATCCACTAGATTGGGACCCTCATCTGCTTGTGCCAACTTTAGAAGGTCGTCAATGGTTTTTGGGCTGGTCTTCAAACCTGGGACTTGTGAAACTGCCGCCAGTTGAACAGATGCGTATTGCTTCTGAAACAGATTTTTTGCCTGCGTTAAGTGAAGTATGGCTTTTAGGCGGTCACCGCTTTTTAGTTCAATCGCCGCCAGGCCGCGCAACATATCGGTCATGAAAATTACAGTTTGTAAGTCCAACTTTGCCGCTTGCGTTGCACCTTGTGGGATTTCCTCGGCGCGCCTTTGCCACTCGGCAATTTCGGCCGCATACAAATCCCTGGCTTTGTCCAGATTGCCGGCACGAGCGTAGATATTTGCCCTCATAATGGTAGGGTTGCCGTCGGCTATCTGTTCCATCTTAGACATTGGGTCGAGCGTCGCCGTGAATGCCTCTCGGCTGGGATGATTAACCTCGTTAAGGCTGCTTGCGTACGCCAGGTACATGGGAAATTTCACTTCGCGAATTTCAAATGTTGCGTCAGATTTGGCGATATAATAATTTTTCTGATCGGCCTCGATCACTGGTGCGCCGATTTTAATTGCTTCTTCCGGCATATTGAAATAGTTGAGCGCGTTCAGCAGATCGGGGTAGCGCGGGTCGAGTCGGCGTTTGACGTCACTGTCGTACGCAGACAGCTTTTCTATCGTTCGCAATACTGGGCGTGCCTTGTCCAACTTACCCAGCAGCACAAGTTGTGCCGCAACAGGTATAGCTGCGCTGTCGACATATGCATCGGTCGTGCCCGCTATCACGGTGTTGAGATCAAGGCACTCAAGCCCGCTAGCTACCGACAAAAGATCTAAATGACCGTACCCATATGTTTGAGCTACGAAGTTGTATTGCTGCTCCCATGTAATGCCGCCTGTGCCGTCAAAGGCGGCCAGGTTGCCCGGAATCATAAACAGCTTCTGGTCTTGGACCGGCTCCTTTTGCAATGTTTCATAGGGTAGGGCTAGCTCTTGGGATTTTCCGTCCAACGCCAATAGGCCCACACGTGCAGCCTGTCCCGCCGTGCCTCGAAGCAGATTGAAGATTGCTCTTGGCGTAGTGGCGCTCAGTGTCTGCCCATCAATCGACGTGAGATAAAATGTGCCGGGATGCGCCCGCGCTGTTTTGCCGATTAGATGCACTGTCAGACCATTCTGGTCGAAACGTTCAATTGAGAGAGGCAGTCGACCTTCCATTAACTGGATTGACTGGTCGTACTCTGCCGCCATGTCTGGCGTGTTCCGCTGCTTGGGGGCGGCAGCCACCGTAGTGATCATAGTGTTGCCCAGAATAATTTGGGCAAGCAGGAGTGTCATTAGGCGTTTCAGGCTGGGTACTATCATGGGTTGCCGATTTGGATCCGTGTTCTGGATTTTCCATTTTAGTCATAAATGGCCATCGCGACAGGGGATTTGTACGAAACTTGCAACGTTCAGTTCGTTTTCGATTAAGATTAGACGGAGGGCGGGAACACTCGGGATAAATGCATTTGGAGAAATTGCTACGCCGACAAAGGCTCGATCTTATTCACAGGAAAAGCCACTATTGCCGACGTGCGAATGCGCTCTAACGTTTGTCTCGCGCGATGGGCAACAAACGGATTGTCGTCTTCGGACAGCATACTCAGGACATCCGCATGGATGTTGTGATTTTCTGCAACGGAATATTTGATGCTCGACCAGGTCCTTCCCCCACAGCGGTGTCGATTTCCGCCAATTTATTTCTGTCGTCATTTCCTCACCATGGTGTCTTATGTAGTGACGAGACCAGGTGAATAACGGCAGCTCTAGCGGAGTCTCCAGATCGTGAGCGACGTGTTTCGAAGCCTTATCTGCTGTCAGCATACTCGTTTCCAGCGAAACTGGCTTGCAATCTTAAGAATTGAGCCCGTTCTCTGGCGCCAGTTGTCTAAATTTCCCAATCCGCCAACTGCAAATTCCGTTTCAGGGCCGAGTTCTTCAACACGCTCGCTGTAGTGCTTGATTGTGCTGTATAGTTCCATGGGTCCAGAGCGAGGACGAGCCTGCGTCCCTATGGTACAGACTTTTCGATTAAAATAGATCAGTTCTAGCAACGATAAGAGCCTCAGCCATCAATAGCCACAGACTAAAACTCACCGCCGCCATTACCACCCTGTTCCTCACAGCGGTGTCACCCCTCAGCGCCTACGAAATGCGCGGCATAGTCGACACTACTGGTAAAGTGATTGTCCCGTGCGAATTTAGTTACATCGAATCGCTGGCACATGGGCTTTTCTTCCTCGAATATTTTCCAAAAGACAATCCGCTCAATCGTTCCTACGTTGGTCGTTTGGTCGACCATGATGGAAACACAATCAATGTGAACGTCCCAGCCGGCTCCGAGTTGTCCAAGGTCTTTTTGCCACCTGAGCAGATTCCCGATGATACCCTGTGGCACAGCCTGCCGATCGGAACCTTCTTAAGGTTTAAAAATACTGATGGCTTCGGTCTCTGTCGTTTGAATGGTGACATAATTTTAGCTGCCGGTAAACACCAAATTGGCACTCCCAATGGTGGCTACTTCCCGGTATTCTCGAAAATCGGGATTGATGGATCCCCATTGCTTTTCACCGTGGATTCTGCCACCGGCAAAAAGATTGCGGCTCCGGTAGGCGCTTATATTGTAGACAAGCCGCGTACGAATGAAATATTTCCTTTCTACACGTTAAAGAACCAACGTAGGTCATTTGGCTACATGTCTCGCACCGGTGCAATCATCGTGGCTCCAAGATATTCATATGCCAGAGAATTTTCGGAAGGTTTGGCTGCGGTGGAAGGCAAAAAATTTGGATCCGGCGCATACATAGACAAGCATGGGAAAACGCAGTCGCCGAAAGGGTATGCTGCCACCTGGGACTTTAGTGACGGGTATGCTGTCGTCGGCGTTGTGGTCGATGGCATGGCCCGTTACTGTTTGATCGATAAGAAATTCAGGGTTGTTATTCCTCCGAAATACAGTCTTTTGACTCATCTTTTCGATAAGACCTATTTTGCTGTGGAGGATAGAGGTGGTCGCTGTAAAGCAATCGATGTTGCAGGCAAAACGGTTTTTGAATTTCCTGAGGATATTCATTCCACTGCCAGTATGCATGGTGACTTGATTGCTTGTTATAGAAGGACGCCTGGACCCTATCCGATGGTGCCTATCTATTTGGATCATGCGGGCAAAGTAGTAGCTTCCAGTCCTAGCACCAGGTCTCCACAGCAGCCTCCGCAGCCTAAGACCTTGTCGGCCGACCGTGTATTGAAGACGGTTCGAAATGATCACTTCAACAATGCGATCTGGAATGACCAGCAATTGAAGGGTGCGCAGTTTTGTGCTCGCCTTGAACAGTTTAGTAACTTGCTGGCTGACTACAACTTGATTGGTATGTCAAAGGGCGCTCTTGAGAAGCTCATTGGAAAACCCGACAAAAGCGATGGAGACGTTAGTCAATATATTTTGACTACGGGCTTCGGTGGCCTCTTGGGACGCACTCTGGAATTTGACTGCACGTCAGGGAAATTGCTGCGCTGGCGAGAGCTACATCAGCAAGACGAAGGCTATGCCGAGAACTGGGTAACGACGAATGTCATTTACGATTGGGAGTCTGACAGTCCTGCTCGGATTGGTGCGTTCCCGACTATGGTATTGAAGCCAAAACCAGGCTCTAATTGAAGCCTCCCGTCCTCAGTGGGGATCCCCCTATTTACGCCGCCGCAGTCCAGGCCTAATGTCGATAATCCGCCGTGAGCGGCGACTTCTGGTGCGTGGGCAAAGCTATGGGCAGTGATAAAAGCAGATCAATCAGCAAACTACGAGCAAGAGAAATAGTACAGAAGGTGACCGTCGAAAGCCCCTGCGCCGTTGGTTGGGAAACCATGGCTGGCGATGACAAAGTGCGCTTCTGCGGTCAGTGTAAGCTCAACGTCTACAATATCAGCGCCATGTCCGAAACCGAAGCGGCCGGCGTGCTTACCAGACCAGGCGGGCGGCCGTGTGTATTTCTCCGTCGCAAAGAAGACGGCACTGTTGTTACCGACAACTGTCCGGTGGCGCTTCGTTCTATGCGTAAGCACATGGCGCGGTCGGCCATGGTGGCCTTGCTGACCCTCACTTACGGGCTGGCACTTTACACGCAGTCGCAAAACATTGCAGTTGCAGGCCTTGCCGTAAACCCGCTCTACGGACAGTCCAGCGAAGTAGGTCAACTGGCGGATTATGGTTACGACTGCGCTCGCGATATTTCAAGAATGGTTACCGCCTTGGCATTTTTCATCTGTCTATTTGTACCGATGAATAAACGCATTAGAGCTAAGCGAGCCCTGGTGGAATTGATTTTATTGGCGTGTGTGCCTTTGCTGGTGCATATGATCGGCACGTTCTTCATCAATAACTTTGGTGGGCTCGGTGGTGGTATGTAAGCCACTCCCTCAACTCCCTGCTATGCTGGAAAGATGGCCGATCAACCTAAAGCTCCAATGCTCCTTTCATTTTCGTGCCCTGTAAAACTACAGGACATGGAGGGCGACGATCAGGTGCGCAAGTGCGACCGCTGTTCGTGCAGCGTTCAAAACATTACCGACTATTCTCTCGAGCAGTTAGAAGATCTCCAGCAGCGTGTAGACGCCGGTGAGAAGTTGTGTGTTTCCTTCAGTCGTCCCGTTGCGCCCGCTGCGCAATCGCCGCTGAGCAGGCCTGTTATCCGTATTTCAATCGCAGTTGCAGCGTCTATTACCCTGGCCTATTATGCTCCCGCTGTTACAGCGCCAGTTCTTGCTCAGCAGCCAGCGCTGACAACATGTTCTGATTCCAAAACTGCCTCCACCTCGGCAAATTTATTACCCATTGGTCGCAAGTCCTTTGACGCCATTCAACTGACCTCAGAGGAACATGGTCTTTGGGCCGGTCGCCCTGCGCCTAGCGTAATAAGAGATCTCGTCAACGATATCTCTTATTATCACGAGGGCTTGTTCGACTATCTCGCCTATAGTAAGCGCGTTGAATTTAAGGAAAAGGCTGACCATGGCCAGATATCCGTCGCGGCTCTCGAAAGCCTTGCGCAGTCATATGATTTTCACGGTCCGGCGTCGCAGGCCAGGAAGTGTTACGCGCTACTGGTCGCTCTGGCCGACCGTGAAAATCCGACCGAACAGAAGTTGAAGCAGTGGAAAGTGCGAGTGCAGGCAAATGCTATAAGCGAATACAAGAATCTTCTCAGTCAGTGTGATCAGCATGTTATGAATAAGAAGGTTGTTCTGGCGATCCAGGATTTGGAAGAGGCTGAGGCCCTTCGGCGATCTAGCCTAGAAATGATTGCGAAATTTCCGTTTACTGACATTTTGACTCGTTTTGATTCAATGCCAGTAAATACTGCCCCGGACCGACAAAGTTATCTCAATGCCGCTTTTCAGTTGGCCGGGATGGAGAGGCCGTCTCCGGCAATCGAGGCCTGGTTGAAGCCAAAGGTAGGAATCGCTGTCGCTCAATATGACTATTGCGTCACTCAGGTGGCCAAATCAATTGCGCAGCATCAATACGATGAGGCCATAGCCTCTGTTGAGGGCGCCATTACGATTGGCACTATGGATCCACGTGTTGAGAAATGTTGTAACTGGAAGCCACTTACTGAGCACCTGACTCAAATTTCCAAAGCAGCTCCAACATTGTCGGTGCGCTGTGCCGAATTGAAGAAATGTTGTAACCGTTAAAGCGCCTTTTGAAATAGGCGTCTTGGGTGTAGAGTAAATAAAGTGCCCTTGCTGGAGTGTTTCTATGACAGCGACAAAATCCGCACCGCCCAAAGGCTGGATTACCGCCGGCAGCCATCCCAATAGCTACGAGATGAGCCTTTGCACCGACGTCTGCCACTCCGGCACCAGTTGTGCGCGGTTGTGCTCGACCAAAGACGCCATCGACGGCTTCGGCACTCTGATGCAGTCGGTCAAGGCCGATGGTTATCGGGGCAAGCGCATTAAATTGACCGCTTTCATTAAATCGGAGGGCGTCGACGATTGGGCCGGTCTATGGATGCGCGTCGACGCAGGGCGAGAGTTTGTCAGCTTCGACAACATGCAAGATCGGCCCGTAAAAGGCGATACCGACTGGACCCAGTATCATGTCGTGCTCGATGTGCCGGAAAAGAGCACCAACATTTCATTTGGCGTATTGCTCAGCGGTGCTGGTTCCCTGTGGTTGGATGATTTCGAGCTGAAAGTTGTTGGCCAGGACGTGCCATCGACTGACACTACGTGGAACAGTCGTTCCTGTGGCATCCAGTATCAAAATCCGCGGCCGACCAACATGGACTTTTCGCAAGGACTTCGCGGCGATAGCAAAGAGTTTCCAATTGACGCCACCCCTGTCGGCTGGTTCAAACAAAAGTACGGCGAAGGCGATGTGGAAATCGGTTTGTCAAAATCATCACGCAAGGGCGCTCCGGTTTCTGCCTTTGTGAAGGTGGATGGTGCTGTATGGGGATCACTTTTGCAGGCCGTGCACGCGGACGCTTATGTCGGCAAGCGCGTTAAGCTCTCAAGCTCGGTTAAAACAGAAGCGCTTGTGGGTAACGCCACATTATTCTTCCGCGCAGACGCAGGGCGTGAGCTGACAATTTGCCATGATTATATGGAGGGGCGCGAGCTGACCGGCACCAACGACTGGACCGAGTGCGAATGCGTGATCGACATCCCCGAAGGAAGCGACAACATTTATTTCGGCGGCGTGGTCAATGGCGACGGCACCGCGTGGTTTAAGGATTTCGCTTTGACGGAAGTCTCTGCCGATACTGCCACCACTGGCAAGAATGGCAAGCTCAAGAAAAGCAAAAAGCCGGCGAACACCGCGAGTAAGAAGACCCTGCATGCCGAGCCGCTCAATCTGGATTTTGAAGAAGGTTCACATGGTAGCAAGAGTGGTGCCCATCGCCTGCCCATTGGATGGGTGGCCAGCGGTAGTCATCCCGATAATTATAAAATGTGCGTGGACGACAAGACCAAGTTAAGTGGTGGCAAGTGTGCACTTATTGAATCGCGTCGTGATCCTCAAAGTGGTTTCGGCACGCTGATGCAGATGGTGCATGCAGATTTTTGCCTTGGCAAAAAAATGCGTTTAAGCGCGCAAATCAAAAGTGAGGATGTCGGCTGGGCCGCACTGTGGATGCGCATCGACGGTGAGGATGGTGAAATCCTCGGTTTTGACAATATGCAGAAAAATCCTATTAGTGGCACCACAGATTGGAATTATTATGAGTGCGTGCTCGATGTGCCATCTGGGGCGAAGGCTGTAGCGTTCGGCGTGCTCATGAGCGGCGAGGGCAAGGTGTGGTTTTCCAAGGTGGCATTGGAGCCGGCGTCGGATGATGTTGAGGTAACCGATACCAAAGAAATTATCCAGGCGCGGCAAGAGCCGGTGAATATGTGCTTTGAGGACTGACGGGCCGATGATAATCAGTTACGCACAGTAATTGATCTTGTAGTTTCCCGCCGACACGCTCCTTGTCAAGCCCTCCTCGGAGCCATACTGGCGCGTGTTTTGCAATTGAAAATCAATTGTTCGGAGTGCTACGATTACTTTTCGCCAAACATACATATTTCCCTGCCTGGGAAGTATTAGAGCCCTTGCAAAGAGATTTAGAAAATGAAATCACAAAATCGCACAGCACGTTTGCCTTTTGCCCTTTTCTCTGCGGGCGTGAACGTCGCCCTCTTTGCTGCTGCCGCGCCGGCGCTGGCCAACAATCATCCCTTTGCAATGCACAGCCAGTCACAAATGCCTGTTAACGCTCACTTTGGCGGGGCACTTCCTGCCAGTCTTGGTGGGGCGCTACCTTCAAACTTTGGCACCAGTCATACTTCGGCCAGCGTTGCCGGTTCACTTCCTCTGGCTTCATACACGCAACCGCTTCAACATTTCAATCACACCCACACAAATATGATGCACGCAGCGGATATGGCGCGAGTTTTTGCCGGTAATGACCAGGTCAACCTCAACTTAAATTCCAGCAAAACGTCAATTGTTATCACCCCTAGTGTCGTCTCGGCCAACGACAGTGTCACGATATCCGTCGGCGGCACCGACAAGACTTTCCACATGGGTGATGTAGTCACCCCTGGCGAACTCGTTGCTATCTATCAAGCGAAGGGCGGCAGCCAGACCATCGACCTGGACAAAACCGGCAGAGCAGATGGCGGGACGTTTTCTATCAATAACGTGCTCAATGGTCCAGCCAGCGTGCACATCAGCAGTCTGGTCATACCTAAAAATGTGACAGCTATAGACAATCTTGGCGCAAATCAGGATTTCCATCTCTCCGGCAATCTGCTTAACTACGGGACGATTCAAGGACAGGGTGGTGCCGTTGGCGGCGGTGCTTCCGAAGTCAATATTTCTGCGCTTAATATAGTGAATGCCAAAACCGGTCTAATTACGACGGTTATTCAAGACAGCAAAGGTGCTCTGGGCTCGGCGGACCTTTCGCTCGCCGCTCTAAATCAATTTCAAAACGCCGGTGCGATAACAAGCTCCGGCAATCTGTCAGTTTCTTCCAACAACATCACAAACTCCGGTTTGCTTTCATCCTTAAACGGCAATGTCACCCTGGGCGGTGCGCCCGGTCCGCAGGCACAAGATATGTGGGTGAACAACACGGGTGGAACAATCAGTGCCGCCAATGGTGCCATTAATGTAAGAGATGCGGCTTACAGCGGCGTAGCAAACACTTATGTCTACGGCGGCAACTTGCTCTCGCAGCAGGTCAATCTCAATGCCGGAGCCGGCACGACCAATGTAGATGTCGACCAACTCACAGGCGTCTTGTCTTCTATCGGTAACGCAGTGCACGTGCAGGCCAGCACCGACAATCTTGTGCTGGGCAAACAATGCCTCACTGGCGATCCGACATTCTACAATGACGCAGGCAGCATCACCATTGATGGTGACATAACTGTTTCCGAGAGCCTCGCCATTGTGGCCAGCGGCGATATCCTTGCGACGTCAAAGACCAAAAATATTATCGCTCAAGATGCTGACTCCGGCTTTGACATAACGATGATTGCTGGGGCGAGTATTACTCCAATCACTGGGACGCCGACTAATACAATCCCGCCCTTTCCTGCCTCTTCAAGCATTCAGGTCAATGGTGCAAGTGGCACAGGCGGCAGTGTAGATTTAACCGGTGCGGATCCCGCTCTCGGTATCGATGCCTCCGCCCCTAATTTTAGTGGAGGCAACGTCACTTTCGCTGCATTTTCCGGCTCAGCTGCCGGACGGGTAGTCTTGCCCACTGGCAGCCAGATCAATACCACTGCTGTCGGTCCAGACTATTTCTCCGGCAAAGTCACTGTTATTGCAGGTGCTTCCAGCGGCGTTGCTATAAGCGTGGGTAATATAGTCGGCGGAAATATTTCGCTCATCAACTCGCAGCCCACCATCACGAATGGTCCGCTCGCGATTGATACCACCGGCAAAATTACCTCAGGTGCTATAGGCGCCGATTTAAACGCCAGGTCCGGCGGCAACATCGTCCTGAATGGCATTTTCACTGATAGCGGCAACTCTCTCGCCCAGCTCGTTACCAGCGGCAAAGTCATCTTTAATAATGCGAGCGTTAACTATAATCAGCTCCTTGTAGTCGCCGACGCCGGGGTGACCCTGAGCGGAGCAAACCTGGTGACCCGGCTTGGTACCGTAATGGTTACACAAAACGACATTGTCGCTAGTGGCACTGGCTCCTTGGCCAATACCGAGGCATTTGCCTTGACGATGGTTGCTGGCGCCAACTACACAATCGCCGCCGATCCAAGTGGTAACATCAACCAGGTCTCGGTAACTGGGCCCTCCTTGGTTGGTGGAAATATTGACCTTTCCGCTGGTTCGTACAGTATTGACGCGAGTGCGGTGTCGGGTGGAGCTGGTAACGCTGCTGTCCTTGCTGCTTTTCGCCAGGCTGCCGGGCCTCAAATAAACGGCAATATAAAAGTTGGTAGCATCGCTGCAAGCGGCAATAGCTCGGGTGCAAATGGCTCGATTGAGATTACTGCCGGCTCCATGGGGGCTGTGCCTATTACGACCGGCCCCATACATGCGGAAAATGGCCTGACGGGCACCGGCAGCGTTACGCTTGTCGCCGCGCAACCAAATGCGATTACACCCGTTGACGTGTTTAATACCGTCCCGACCTTTTTAGGTTCCACTGTCGATAATGTCAACGGCACTATTTCCACCGGCACAATCAGTCTCAACGGCGGCAACTTGACGATTACGCAAGGCGGTCAGTTGAACGTGCCGTCGGTGTTAGGCAATGTAGGCACTTATGCGGTATCGGCGGGCCAGAAAGCCATCATTTCCAACCCACTTCTGAACGTTGGCTTCTTATACGTCTTCAGCAATCAAATTGATGTGAACTCTTCAATTAACGCCGCAAATACTGCACTTATCTCTGCCGGTGGGGTCAATTTCGGCGGAGGAAGTAGCATCACTGGCGGCGGCATCGTCGTTGTGGCGAGGGGTGACATCAAAGCTACTGGTTTTGGTATCACTATCAATACCGATACCGCTAATGGTGCTAAACCTCTAACCATGATCGCGGGCGCTGACTACAACCTCAGTGGCACCGATCTTACCGATATTAAAATCACCGGTCAATTCGGATCAGGAGGCTTGATAGACTTTGCTATTGGCAGCAATGTAGCATCCTTTGGTTCCGCTTCTAGCACTGGAGCGGGTAACACCACCACACTGGCTGCGTTCAGTGACAACTCATCCAAAGGCAGCATATTCTTCAATGGAGCACCAATCACTGCCGGTGGTGCCAGCGGTAAAGCTGCCGGCGAAGTGGTGCTTGTTAGTGGCAGACAGATGCTTGGCGGAATACAGGTGCAGGGCATAGATGTATCCACAGGCACAAATGGAAATATTTATGCCTCCGCCTCGCAGCCAAATGTCACCGGTCTCAGTCCTTTGGAGATCAATCTGGCTACATCGTCGATTGTCAGCGGCACTGTGAAGGGCGGACCTATCGTGGCTGGCGGCGGCACCTTCAGTCTCAGTAACGTCAAAATGAACGGCGGCACCCTGGCCTATCTTGTTGATACCGGCATAACGACTTCATCCGATTTTGGCAGTGTGACAGGAGCCGGTACTGTTGTAGCTTCCAGCAATGGCTCGATTTTTGTCAACTCCTCCATAGGTACGGCTGCAATTCAGCTCCTGTCCCAGCAATCGATTCAAATCCTTAGCGATATCATCGCGCCCGGCGGCATCTCACTTATTGCAGCCAAAGATGTCATCGCAGGAGGCACTGTGTCGTTAGCCACATCATCTGCCTCCGGGGCTGGTCAGCTCAATATAGTCGCTGGGGCCACTTTTAGCTTCGATGGCACGAAAGCAACTGTCACTTCCGTAAGTGGCAATGGCAGTATTGATCTGAGTAATACGATTGCAATCAATTCCAGAAGTAGCTCGGGCGCTGGTGGCGATATGAATTTCGTTGCCGGTAAGACAATAACGCTTAATCCTTCCTCGGGGATCTTAACTGACGGCGCCACTACAAACGGTAGCGTGACCATGGTGGCCGGCCTCACTGGCGGCACCGCCATAACTACCACTGACATAGATTTGACAAACGTTGGAGCGTCTACAGGTAGCGGCGGCAAAGTTCTTTTACAATCGGGCACACTCAACGTGTCGGCTTCCTCGCCACTCGTATTCAGTTCAACTAAGTTTCTGACAGGTTCTTTAACCGACGTCAACTTCAACTCAAACTCTGATATAAGTGCCGCTGACATAAAAGGAACTAGTGGATCAACTATTCAGATTCTCAGCAGCAGGAATGTTGTCACTGGCGATCTCGACGTCGGCGCAAGGGTTGGTTCCTTCGGTAGTGGTGGCAAGATAGAAGTTGTCGCCCGCGGCACTGAGACTCTGGTAATTGGCGGCGTTCAGGGTACCAGCAAAAACTTCATTGGCTCACTTCTTGCCACTCCTGATATCGGGGGTGGTCAAGGCGGCTCGATAGCGGTTTCCAATATTGACACGGCCAATGCCGGAAATGGCGGCATTAAACTGGCTAGCCCGACCTCTATAAATGTTGGTGGGATCTCCGGTGGCTCTATTGCGCTTATTGCTGGTCGTGCCGCCGGCGACGACATAGCGCTGGGTGCTCAGGATACTCTTACTGTGAACCAGATTGGTGCCGGCGCCTCCGGCGCTATTACATTGATCGGCAATAAAGTCACAACAGACTCCGGTGCACTGAACTTATCCGCTAACGGCGTGATGACCGGTGGTTCCATCACATATGTAACGGCGGACACGACCGCCCTTGTTCTGGATAATAGTTCCAAATTGAACTTCAGCGCAACTGGTTTATCTGTAGGCGGCACGATAGTTATTGAACACGGTGGTAACGTCACCTATGACCCGACTAGTACAAAGATTGTATTCAATCCCACGGCCGCCGGTACTGGTGGCAATTTGACTCTGCATGCGGGATTTTTCAATAACACCGCTCTGGCTGGCGGAAACGCTAACCTACTGGTCACAGGTTCATTGAAAGCTGATGGCAGCGGAGCCAGCGGAAACGGTGGAAACTTTGATCTGGCCTCCAACTCACCGACGGTGTTTAACATCGGTGCCACAACCAAAAACACCAACGGTGTAATGGGTACGATTTCTGTAGCCGGTACAAAAAACGGCAGTATTTCGGCAGGCAATGCCGGCGGCGGCCTGACCAATTCGGTGGCGCTGACTAAGGTAGATACTTTGACTTTATTTGCTGGTGGCACTGGCGATTTGATCATCGGTGCGCCCGTCGGTACGCCTCAGAGTCCAATCAATCCTACAGGGCCTCACACGTCGCTTTTGACGTTGATAAATCTAGGTACTGGCAGTATCGTGCAATCCAAGTCAACGAATACTATTGGTGCCGAGACTGTTAGTACAGTGGTTGCTTCCGGCAGTGTTGGTGGCAAATCCACATTGACTGTCGACGCGCCCAATTTGCAGGTCAACGCCACGGGTAATGCCACGATTTCAGATACGGCGCTCAATGTCTCTTTGAAGTCAACCACTGTTCTTGGTGTTTTCACTTTGACTGCCGCAAATAACATCGCACTTTCCGATATAACCGCCGGCAGTGTCAACATCAAAGCCAAGTCTGTGGGCCTGGGCGGCGATATTCTCGCTTCCAAAACCGGTAACGTCACCATTGCGGCAACGACGGGCGATATCGCAGAGCTGGTTACAAATGACATAAGCGCCGGAGGCACAATCACACTTTCGGCTTTGAACGGCAATGTTATAGCCTGCGACCTGGGCACTGTGCTGGCGCCTTCCAAAATTATTGGTACGGCGTTATATGGATTTGGCGCGGATACGATACACGCAAACGATTCAATCACGATCAAGACGACATCGCCGGCCACAGGTAGTGGCATTGTGATAGCTACGGACGTCATTGCGAATAATCCAAGCAGCGTAGTTACACTTTCGGCAGTAGGCGCCGCTGCTCCGATCATTGTCGGCGGAGATATAGCCGCCGGTAAATCCATTACGGTTACGGCTACTAACGGTGCCATTCTTGTTTCGGGTGGTGTCGGTGCGGTGGTGCAGTCTCCCGGTGCGTTGACGATGACCTCAGCTCTCGGCATTGAGATCGATGGTGCTGTATTTGCAGTTAACTCCATTACTCTGAAAACAACGACAACTTCAAATAGCCCGTCGGTCGGCAACATTGACATTCCTTTGTCAATTGCCACAACCTCACCGACCGCTGGCGTTATATCAATTACATCGTCAGGCGCCGGTCCTGCCATCAAAGCCAATCTTATTGATGCATCTAAGTCGATAACTCTGACAGCCAGTCGGGGAGACGTGGTGGTTGATACTGTAGGAGCGTCGGCGCCCAATCCCGGCGCCGTCAGTATCACGGCCAATAGTTCCATCACCGTCAATAACTCTATTACTGCCGTCAACACGATCGCGTTGAAGACAACCGGCAAGGCTATCGGTCAGGGAGACATCACGACTTTAGGTAATATTCTGGCCACCTCGTCTAAGGGATCTGTGACTGTGACCAGCAGCAGCCAGAGCAACGGCATCCTTGGTAGCGGTGACTTCACTGGTGGCACGGTCACATTATCGGCGCCGAAGGCGAGCATAGTTACAGGCAGTATCGGTAATGGCCCCACTGGTAAAGGTGTGACTTCTAAGGTTGTCATCTCGGCCTTGAGCGGTATCACTATCAGTAACCAGATATTCGCCAATACGTCAGTTTCCGCGACAAACACCGGAGCGGGTGCACCGATTCAAATGCTGAACAGCATTACAGTCGGCACTACAAGCACCACTACCACTGTAGGCACGGGTACTGTTGCTCTGACCACTACAGGCAAAATTTCTTCGACCTCGGGCGTCAGCATCTTCGCCGGCAAATCTGTGGCTATCACTTCCAGCAAGGGTGATATCGATCTTCAGGGCAATACTGGCGATGCGGGCTTTCAGCCAAATACAGTCACTATCAAAGCTTTTGGTAATCTAAATACCGGCTTTATAAACTCGATTGGAGCAGTGTCGGTCAGCACCACGGGCAAAGGAGCCGGCGATGCGCTCACTGTTAACGGTGACATCCTTACGGCGAATGCACCGATAAGCATAATCGCCTCGGGCTCTTTCTTAAACGTGATCGGTGCCAATATCTTCGCCGACTCTGCGTCGGCTAAGACCAAGGCTACCGTGCTGATTGAAAACAGCAATAAAACGGGCGGCTTTATCAATTTGACTAACGCTGATATTCGGACGCTGGACGCTGGTGGCGGTGACGTGAATATCGCAATCGGCGCACCGGGCAAGGGCTTCAACACCACTGTTCCAGGTCCCGGCGTTAACGTTGATAACAGCAAATCTCCATCAAACCATGCGTTTTTTGGTACACCAGGGGCGGTTGATCCGGCATCCAGTGGATCACTTATCCTGCAAGGCAAAAACATAATCTTCACTTCCAATCTGCCCAATTCAATACTGTTCACAGGTACCCAGATCATTGCTGATCCGCCGGTCGGGCAGAGTGTTGCTCTAGTGGCCACTGGTAATCATGCCGCGGTTATTGCTCCCGCGCTGGCCGGTCCTGCCCTGTTCGCTCCTGTTCTATCTGCCCCACTGATGGCAACCGCACCTGCGCCAACTAGTGATACCTCAAGCGCTAGAACTATTCAGTCGGGAGATTTCCAACAGATTGTTGCCGGGCTCTCGCAGTTGAATCAGTCGACACTGCCATCACTACAAGGCGAGCACAATCAGCCCCACTTCAGCCGTATGATTTCCGAAACAGAACTCGCCGGAGGCGAGGTCCCTGTCGCGCTTTTGAGTGGTGGCAACGTTGAGCTTGGAGCAGCGGTTTCGCAAGATGCCGCCGACTTTGTAGGCGGAACAGATGCCCACCTGGAGAGAGGCTCACTGCTGGCGGTGCCTGCCGCAGATACAGTCGTTAAGACAGCGTATGGCGATGTTTCTGTCGCAGGTAAGTCGGTTGCACTAATTGTCGCCACGAGTAGAGGTCTTGCGGTGTTCAACCTGGACGACAGGAAATCCGACGCAGTTACGGTTAAGGCTGGTGGCAAGAACATTTCAATCAGGCCGGGTACGAGTGCTTTCATCGTGTCTGAGTCGGTGCGCTCGCTCGAACAGATCAATCCTGTGCAGCTTGTCAGTCATCGCCGGATCTATGAACAACAACTAGGACAGGGTCTGAAAGCTTTCCGCTCAGAGTTTGCCGTGCAATCTGCTTTTGCTGCGCTTAAACCGCTTCGCCACATGGTGCGCTCAACCGATAAGCAAACGCGCGAAACTGCCAATCATCTTCTCAAGACGATTTCCATATTGGTGCAGCTGCAATCTGGTGGTGAAGACTTCAAACGAGTATTGCGCCCGCAGCTTACCGCGATGGTGCAGTAGTCATTGATCCTCGTCCGATATTTGCGGCGTCGGTTTGGACCGCGGAAGTCTAATGCGCTTCGGCAAGTTGTCTTCTTCCAATTCACGGCCAAATCTGTCCACGCCTACATCAACAAGGTTGCTAACTCGATCAATCATTCCGAGACAGAATAAAATCGTGGCATAGGTGCTCATTGCTACATTTGGATCTCCGTTTTCGACTTTATATAACGTCGTGCGGCTGATTGATGCGCGCTGGGCTAGTAACGCGGTCGGTATGCGGCGCCGTAAGCGTGCGTTGCGTATGTCCTGTCCGAGTTTGCGAATTGCTCTGCGAACAGGGATGGGTAGGTTTGGTTTTGAATAGTCTTTATCCATAGCGTTCAGTAGGTTGGACTGTAAGTTTGTTAGTGTACAGTAACATGAACCTTAAGTCTCCCGCACTTTCTAGATGCACGCAACAAAAAGACCGCCCAGAATAAACTGCAGCGGTCTAAATGCTATTGCCTGACTGCCCATTGCGGTGGGCTCAATATCTACTTACGCTTCAGTCAGTCCGTCACGTAAATCGGGCTGC
>Ga0105248_10002573_pt1 | contig 20150 bp, 12 predicted proteins | sample KBSS34metaG_FD_81524 | JGI IMG/M metagenome (GOLD analysis project Ga0105248, IMG submission 81524) | Switchgrass rhizosphere microbial communities from Kellogg Biological Station, Michigan, USA - KBS S3-4 metaG | ecosystem: Host-associated > Plants > Roots > Rhizosphere > Soil | place...
CGCCCACGGCCTGATGCGCAACGTCGTCGTCCGGGAGGGCCGGCGCACCCTCGACAAGGGGTTGGTGCGTGGCGAGCGCCAGCCCGACGACTCCTGGCGCTGGTACCGGTACGATCGCGACGGCCGCCTCGTGATGCAGGGGATCCGGCAGCGCGGCCGCAGCACCTCCGACCTGATGCCCGCCTCCTCTCCTCCGTCCGGGTCGGGCCTGGCACCCGTCACCGCGTCCGGTTCGGGCATTGCGCCCGTCAGCGCGTCCGGTTCGGGCATTGCGCCGGTCACCGCGACCGGGTCGGGCGGGTTCGTGCAGCGGTCCTACAGCACGAGAAGCCAGCCGACGCGAGTCCTGCACTACCGCGAGTCCCCGGTGATCCAGGACCCGGGCGGCGGGACCCACGTGTCGCCCCTCTACCAGGAGATCTCTCCGCAGGCCAAGGAGACGGGGAGCCTGGAGCCGGTCGCCGGCGGCCACACGCTGAGGATCACCCGCTACGCCGAGCAGCGGCCGCCGCAGTTCCTCTGGCAGACCCGCGACGCGGTGCCAGGCGCCGCCGCCCGGCAGATTGCCCGCTTCTTCGGCGCCGAGTGGGGCCGGGTCGACTTCCCGAACCGCGGCATGGTCTTCGCCGACAGTCGCTACCAGGCGTACAAGTGGGAGGAGAAGAACGGCACCGACCTCGCGACGGCCGCGACCGTCGCCCGGGGCGTGCGTGTGATGACCCCCGACGGATCGTTCGCCGACTTCACCGCGGACGGGCACTTCGTCCGCGGCGCGCTCAAGCTGGACGACGGCAACACCGTCGAGATCGGCCGGCTGGCGGACACCTGGCCGTCCCTGGAGGGCGACCTGCCCACGGGCGCCGCCCGCGTGCTGTCCTGGCGCAATCTCACCACCGGCGAGATCGGCGAACGGCACCTGCTCGGGGGTGGCCCGGGATGGATCGACACCGTCCAGCCGGGCGGCGTGGCCGCTCCCCGCGTCGTCGTCCGCCACACCGATCCCCGGGGCAACGTCGTCTCCTACCTGGGCCCGAATCGGCCGATCTACCAGGCGAGCCCGCCGCCGGGCGGCGCCCGCTTCACTCCACCGACGACGGGAGCGATGATCACCCGCAACACGATGGGTGAGATCATCGGGCGCCGCGACACCCTCGCCGACCCGAGCGGCCCGCCCGGTCCGAACACCGTCAGCGTCACCGGCACCGGCACGCCCACCCGGGGAACGACCTGGTCCTGGACCGACGGAACGAACTCCGGCCTGCGCATCAGCAGCCGCAACCACCAGTGGACCGGCAGCTGGGACGACTCCTTCCGCGACTACCAGCAGACCGCCCCGGGCATCCAGACCCGCATCCGCGACGTCCGCTCCCTCGGCAAGGCGGCCGCGCTGTTCTCCTGGCGGGACGGCACGGGCACGTGGCACTCCGAGATCCGTGGCCCCTCAGGCGTAGTGAAGGCGGGTAGCGCGGGGCGCCGCGAGTGGCGCACCGCGGACGGCCGTGGCTGGCAGGCCGACGTCCCGCCCGGCACCGATCCCACCGACTGGCGTGACGTCGACCCGGCCAACGGACAGCGGGTCCTGCGCGAGCAGGCCGGCGGGCGGGTCCGTGAGTACATCCGGCCGCGCCTGGTGGGCCAGCCGAGCGGAACCGGCGAGTGGCGGGAGTACGACCATGGTGACGTGTTCCGTGAGCGCAAGGAGACCTCCGCGGGCTCAGGCGTGTACCGCGAGTCGGAGAAGTTCCACAAGCAGTGGCGGGAGACCGACGCGAACGGTCGGCTGCTGCGCTATCGCAGCCTGTCCGGGCGGGTGTGGGAGCGCAGCCCCACCGGCCGTTGGCGGCTCCTGCCCGGCACGTCGTTCACGCTGGTCGGCCGGGAGTTCGAGTACCGCGGCCCGCTCAACCAGGTCCGCGGCTATCTGCGGGCGTGGCGGGAGTCGAACCGACTGCAGTACGCCGCGGTGGACGGCCTGGTCGGGACGTTCGTGCCCCGAGACCGGCGCGTCGCGCAGAAGGCGGCGTTCGACTTCGCCCAGGAGCTCGCGATCGACATCCCCGCCCGGATCCTCGCGAACGCCGCGGTGAACAGGGGGCGGTTCCGATCCGAGGACTGGGGCCGCATCTTCACCGCCGCCGCGATCGGCGCGACGATCAAGACGGCGAACAGCCTCCTGCACGACACGTGGAGCCCGTTGAAGTCCTGGAAGGACGGCATCGCCAACGTCGACGGCGGCAAGCACTACACCCGCAACCCCTACAACCACGACAAGCACTGGGACAACGAGTGGGCCGGCCCGGAGAACCCGCCCCGCTGGCGCGGCACCGCCTACGACTACTTCCAGGCCACGCTTCTCATCGGCTTCCTGGCGTCGTTCACCGCGAGCGCCACGACGTCGGCGGCATTCGGGCTCCCCTCGGCATATCTGCCCCTGAGCGGCCGGGACGCGCTGATGGCCGGCGCGATCGCCGGGGGTGGCACCCTGCTGTCGGGCATCTTCCTCGGCGGGCCGCGCACCCTCGCCGTGCAGCTGAGCTCGGGCCGTTACTTCCACCGCGGCGGTTCCGCCGACATCACCCTGGCCTTCCTCATCCGGTTCGTGGAACGCACGATCGCCCTGGCCACCCTGCGTGCTCTGGGTCTGCGCGCGCAGACGCCACCCCATGTCCTGCCCGGCGGTGGACCCGGGTCCTCGGGCTCCGCCGACGGCGCCACCGCCACGCCCACACGGTGAGGTCACCGTGTCACATCATGATCATCTGGAGATGTGGGGAAGCACGGTGAACGTCCGCGCGCCCGCCGGGCGTGCAGGCAGGGGAGGGGGTCGCCGGGCGCGGGTGGGCGACCCGACCAGGAGGAGGGAGAGCGGTGACGGAAGCTCCCGAGATGCATGCGGCCCCGGTGCTCGAGGCGGCCCCGGTGCTCGAGGCGGCCCCGGTGCTCGGGGAGGCAGAGGCCTGGCACCGGGCGCTGCTCGGCCTCGCGGGCCGGCTGCCCGACGAGCTCGTCAGTGAGGCGCGTGCATGGCTGGCCGCGGGCCTGCGCCTCGATGTCGCACAGGCGATCGCGTTCACGGCGACGGGCGGTCAGGTCGAGCTCGACGACGCCGAGCTGCGGCTGGTGCGCGCCGAGCTCGTGGGGGCGGGCCGTGACGACGACCTCGTGCTGGCCCTCGACGAGCTCGCTCGCGCCACGGCGGCGGACGGCGGATCGCAACCCTCGACGTCGGCTCCACCGGCGTCGAGGGCCTGGGAGTTCCACTCCGAACAGCCCGTCGACGGGGAGCCTGGCACGACGATGCCGCTGGACCTCACCGGCGATGATCCGTCCGGTCTGCCCGTGCCCGACCGGGCTCTCGTCGCCGCTGTCCGCCGCGAGCCGACCGCCATCGGCCTGTGGCGCGCCTGGCGGACACCCGCCGGCGGACTCGCCTGGCCGCGGCCGCATCGGGTCTACGTCGTCACCGTCGATGCCACACCGCCGCCTCCCCAGTCGCAGGGACCGCACCTGACAGACATGGCCGCCCGGCTGGGAGAGGTGCTGGCGGCCGCCGGGGAGCCCGACCCCCAGGTCGAGGTGTGTCCGGCGGGGGAGGAGCCGCCCTTCTACCAGCTGTTCGCCCGGGTGTGCGGCGCGCTGCTGTGGGCGCGCGGGCCGGCCGCCGAGGTGTCCATCGCGCGGGTCTTCGACGAGGTCGACCCCGTCGCGGGGCCGCGGTTCACCCCCGACCACCCGCGCCTGGACGACCCGGACACGCGGGCCGAGCTGCTGCGCCGGCTCGACCTCGGCGTCCCCATCCTGGGCACGACCGCTCGCATGGCCGATGTCCTCGACCCCGGCCCCGGCGAGGTCGTGCCGATGACCTTCCGCACCGACGGACGCTGGATCTGGACCGACGCCACCTCCTACTACCTGGACCGGCACGGCATCCTCCCTGACCCGGACCTGGTCCGACACCTCGCGGCCGGCACACTCGCCGCGGGCACACTCGCCGCTGGCACAGTCCCCGCTGGCACAGTCGCGGTCGGCACACTCGCCGCGGGCACCGACGAGGTCGCTCTGCACCGGGCGCTCGCCCACCTGCTCGGGCGGCCGACGGAGGAACCCGTCTGGGTCGTTCCCCAGATGGGCGAGCCGCTGACCACGTCGGACGCCCCGTGACCATCCCTCCCACCGCCGCGGCGCTCGTCCCCCCACCGCTGCAGCCGCCCCTCCCGCGGGTCCGACGGGTCGAACCCGCGCGCCCGCGGCCGGTCCTGCCCACCGCCGTCCCCGCGGATCCCGCCCCCTGGACGCCCTCCGTCCCCCCGGCGCCTCTGGAGGCCGCCAGGCTCGCGCCGCCGGCCGCGGGGACGCGCAGGGCGGAACCAGCCCTCGCCGGCAGGCCTGCTGCCCCGGCGATCGTGGTGCTGTCCGGCGACGGCGTCGTCTGGCAGGGCAGTGGCCGCCCCAGGCCCGCCGGGATGATCCGGGCGACGCCACCGGCGCGACTCCCGCGGCCACGGGCGGGACGGCGCCGGCCGGCACCGTCCACCTCGGCCGACCCGGTCGTGCGCCGGCTGCTGGCCGAAAGCCACCCGACCGTCGCCGGCCGCTTCCTGATCGAGCCCTGGACGCAGCCCGAACGGCTTCCCCCAGCTCCGCCCGGCCTGTTCACGGTGCATCTGGGTATCGGCGCGGCCGGATTCCAGGTGTCCGGCCGACCGGTCCCACCGGCGACGCTCGCCCGCCTGATCCGCGCCTGCCCCGAATGGCGGAGCCGACCGCTGCTCCTTCTCCCACGCCCATGCCCGGCGCCGGAGCGGCTCGCGCGCCTCGTCACCGCGCTGATCGCCGACCTGCGGGTCCCCATCCACACGGCGAACAGCGGCGTCTGGCAGCTGCCCGGGCTCGCGTTCACCGGGGGCACCTTCCTGCGGTGGCCCGCCCCGCACGCCGGCTCTCCGGCGCCCACCGCGGACGTCGGTGCCTGGTTGCCACGACCCGCTGACGTCACACACCACCGCCGCGCACCCGCCGCGACCGCACCGCAGCCGGCGGCGCCGCCCTCCACCGCCGTGCCGCTTCCCCTGCCGCGAGACCGGACGTTCGCCGCCGGGCACGAGCCCCTGACGCTGCCCGCCGTGGTGCGGCGCGCGCTGCCCGACGACCCGGTCTGCTACCCGCCGCCGCCAGCCCCGGCAAACCGGCCGGACCAGGACCTGGGCCGAGAGACCATCGACGCGGGACCGGCCGCCGCCGACACTCCCGCATCCGGCCGCGCGTCGGCGGGGTCCCGATGGCCAGGCCGGCGCGCCCGGCGCCTCGGGTTCCACTCGTCGCGTTCCCGCGCCACCGCCGATCCCACGGCCGACCATCCCACGTCCTCCGGCGGTGCTGCGTCCCCTGGCCATCCCGGCGGCACCGCCGCGCCCGCCGCCGCCGATCCCGCGCCCGCCGCCGATCCCGCGCTCGGCGTGCCCCCCGCCGCGAAGGATGCCGGCCGTCCCGCGCGGCTCGGACGTGATGCCCAGGCCGGGACCGGCGGCCCCACGGACGGGGCCGCCGGTCCCGCGGGACACCCCGCCCGCCTCGGCACCGGCGCACCCGGACCGACCGGTACTCCCGACCCGGCAGCGGCACCGAGCACGGCCGCGGCCGGGGTTGGGGCAATGGGGACGGCGGCGTCGTTCGAGCGAGGTCCGGGTCACGCCGGCGAGATGGCTCCAGCCGGCTCGGCGGGGGGCGGACGGCCCTGGTGGGTCGTGCGGCAGGCGGCCTCCGCGAGGGATCGTGACCGGCTGCGGGCCCTGCTCGGCTGGCGGTACGAGGGGCACGCCCGCGCGGTCCTCAGCGCGCTCGCCCTGCATCCGGGGTTGCGGACAGCGGGCGGCGAGCAGGACGTCCTCGCCGGGTTGGTCTGTGTGCGTGCCTATCTCGCCGCCCGCGCGGCCGCGGCCGACGGCCTGCCCTCCGGCGCTGGCCCGTCCTGCGCCGCCGACGCCGGAACGCCGGGCGGGACGGCTGCGGAGAGCGCCGTCGACCTGGTGTTGCGCGGTGACGGGCCGGGGCCGGCGGAGGCGGTGCTGGTCGCGCGCTGTGCCTGCGCGGGTCTGGCCCGGCTGCCCGCCGTCGTCGGACTGGTCCATGCCGACGCGGTCGCCGATCCCGCCGTCGTGAGCCGCTACCGGGTGGGTGACGTGCTGGTCGAACCCGCCTTCCTGGAGGCGTCGACGACGGTCAGGCCGTCTCCCGAGCGCACAGTCGAATATCTCATCTGGTCGTCGACGGCGCGCCGGACGGGCCTGCTCGCCGCGGACCTCTCGCCGTCGGGCGACCCGCTTCCGGACGCGCTGTTCGCCGCCGGTACCCGCTTCGCCGTCCTCGCCGTCGAGCCAGGCGAACCCGTCGAACCCGTCGAACCCATCGAACCCGTCGAATCCCTCGACTCCGTCGTCCCCGACCCGTCCGCCGAGGACGCGGGCCCGGCCGGTGCCATGCCACAAGGCGGTCCGGTCGCCCGGGTGCTGCTGCGGGAGCTGGTCGCGGGACGCGTCGACAAGACGGCCGACGAGCGTGTCCTGCGGCGGCTGCGTGAGCATCCGTCGGCCCGCGCCCACGCCCGGGCGGCGACCCGTCCCGTCCACCGGGCGGTCGGTCTCGGCCACGACGGCCGGGCGTTCCACCCCGACAGTGGCCGGCCCGCGCCCGACCACGAGCCGGACCCCGACCTTGCCCCGACCGGCCAGCCAGGCCGGACATCACCAGGGAGTCCGCGATGAGCGCCACCGTCCTGTCCGTCTCCGCGACGGACGCCGACTGCGTGAGCGGCATCGCCCGCGCCCTGGTCGCCGCCGGCCCGGGCGACACCGTCGCAGTACGCCCGGGGCACTACCGGGAGGCGCTGGTGTTCACCCGCGACGTCGTCCTCGTCGCCGAGGAGGGGCCGGGCAGCGTCGTGCTGGAGGTGCCGCCAGGCTCCGCCCTGCTCGTCGCCGGTGGGCAGGTGGCGCTGCACGACCTGACGCTGCGCGGTGGCGACGAGCGGTTCCCCCTCGTGCAGGTCGCAGGCGGCGCGCTGACGCTTTCGGGCTGCGAGATCCTCGCGGACGCCCCGGCCGGGGTGCACCTGCGCGGCGGGCAGACGTCGATGCGCGGCGGGCGGGTTCGCACCTCCGCCGGCGCCGGCATCGTGGCGGACGGGGGCAGCGGCGAGTTCATAGACGTCGTCGTCGAGAGCCACGGCGGCCCGGGCCTGCTGGTGTCCGGGACGGCGGCTCCGGTGCTGCGTGGCTGCGAGATCCGCGGCGTCGACGGGATCGGTGTGCTGGCGGCCGGGCGTGGTTCGCCGTTGCTGGAGGGCTGCCGGATCGGGCCGGTAGCGGGCTTCGGCGTGCTCGCCCAGCAGGAGAGCCGGCTGCGGCTGGTGGGCAGCGAGGTGACCGGCGGGCAGGCCGGGCTGGTCGTCGCCGACTCCGCCACCCCCGACCTCGACCGGTGCCTGCTGCGGGACGCCTCGGGACATGCCGTCGTCACCCGGGACCGGGCCGCCCCCCGGCTCATCGGCTGCGTCGTCGCGGACCCGGCAGGCCATGGCCTGCACGCGAGCGGCCGGTCGGCGCCGACCCTCGAGGGCTGCGAGGTGCGAGGCAGCGGCGCGGCCGGGGTGGTCGCCGACGACACCGCCCGGCCGGTGCTGCGCGGCGGGACGATCACCGCTGCCACGGACGTCGGCGCGCTGCTGATCGGTCGATCCGCAGCCCACCTGGAAGGCCTGCGGGTGCAGGGGAGCCCGATCGGTGTCGCCGTCGAGGGGGACGCCGAACCCGAGGTCACCGGCCTGTCCGTGGACGACGCCAGCTACGGTCTGCATGCCTCCGGCGGCGGCGGCCGGTTCGCCGACAGCGGGGTCCGCGGCGCGCGCCGCAGTGGGATCCGCCTCGGCGGCGAGGCACGTACGGAGCTGGACAACGTCTGGACCTCCGGCGGTCGGATCGGGATCGAGATCGTCGAACGGGCCACCCCCGCCCTGCGCGCCGTCGAGATCGACGGTGCTCGGGATGCGGCTCTGCTGGTGCGTGACCACGCCCGGCCGACCGTCGCCGGCCTCCGGGCACACGGCACGATCGGCCCCGGCCTCGTCCTGGGGCCGGGCAGCCAGGCGGAGATCACCGACGTCGAGCTCGTCGGCAACGGCGGGGCCGGAATCCTCGTCGAGACCGTCCTGCCCGTAACGGTCACCGGCGGTGTCGTGCGGGGCAACGGCGGCGACGCCGTGGAGGCCCTGTCCCCCAGCCATCAGCTGCGGATGACCGGCGTCGACACCGGCCACAACAACATCCATGTCGACCCGGCGCACTCCGCGTCGCGGCACATCACCGCGGTGGGCGATGGCACCGCGGTGGGCGACGGCACCGCGGTGGGCGACGGCACCGCGGTGGGCGACGGCACGGTGCTCAGTGACGGCACGGCGACCGGGGACGGCACAGTGGCGGCCTGGCACGCGCCCGCCGGCTCCGCGCTGCCCGCCGGCTCCACGCCGCCCATCGGCTGGGGAGCGCTCATCGGCCCGGGAGCGCCCGGTGCCCACGACCCGGCCCGGCCCGGACCCGGGGTCCCCTGGGCAGGCGGGTCCACACCGGACGGTGCGTTCGTCCCGGGAGGCGGCCCGTCCCCGGACGTCCCACCGGCCTGGGGGAGCCGCCCCGACCCGGGCGCTCACCACCCCGGCGCCCACCCTCCCGGCGCTGGAGACGTCTCCGGCGCGCCCCCGACACCGGGTCACTCCGAGGCGCCGGGCTGGCCGCCCGCATCCGACGGCCAGTCCCAGCCAGGCGGTTCGTCGGTCCGCGGCGGCCCGCCGGCGCCTGGTGGTCCGCCAGCGCCCTCGGACGCGGTGGCGGCGCTGCTTGCCGAACTCGACGCGCTCGTCGGGCTGGACGGGGTCAAGCGGGAGGTGGCGACGCTCGTCGGGCTGCACCAGGTGGCCAAGCGGCGTCGCGAGGCCCGGCTCAGCGTCCCGCCGATGTCCCGCCACCTGGTGTTCGCCGGGCCGCCGGGAACGGGCAAGACGACCGTGGCCCGCCTGTTCGGCCGGATCCTCGCCGCGCTCGGCGTCCTGTCGGCGGGGACGATCGTCGAGGTGGCCCGGGCCGACCTCGTCGCCGAGCACGTCGGCGGCACCGCGGTGAAGACGACCGCGAAGTTCACCGAGGCCCTCGGCGGCGTGCTGTTCATCGACGAGGCCTACACCCTGACCCCCGACGGCGGGCACGACTTCGGCCGCGAGGCCATCGACACGCTGGTGAAGCTGATGGAGGACCACCGCGACGACATCGTGGTCGTCGTCGCCGGCTACTCGGCGCAGATGCGGTCCTTCCTCGCCGCCAACCCCGGCCTGCAGTCCCGGTTCTCCCGCACCATCGAGTTCGACAGCTACTCCACCGACGAACTGGTGACGATCGTCGAACGGCTCTGCCGCAGCCATCACTACGCGCTGGAGTACGAGACCCAGGAGGCGCTGCGCCGCCATTTCGCCGCCATCCCGCGCCCGGAGACGTTCGGCAACGCCCGCGTCGCCCGCAGCGTCTTCGAGGAGATGCTCGGCCGCCAGGCCTACCGCTTGTCGGCGACACCGGACGTCCCGGAGCTCGAACTCGCCCGACTGCTGCCCGAGGACCTCGGTGAGGACCCGGCCGCGACCGGGTCGGCCGACGCCGCCGACGCGCAGCGGGGCGTCGTCGACGGCCTGCTGCGCCGCCTCGACGCGATGATCGGCCTGTCCGAGGTCAAGCGGGAGGTCGCCGACCTCGTCGACCTCATCGCGTCCGCGAAGGCCCGGCTCGAGGCGGGCCTGCCGGCCCCGTCACTGTCGCGCCACCTCGTCTTCGCCGGTCCCCCCGGCACGGGCAAGACGTCGGTGGCCCGGCTGTACGGGCAGCTGCTCGGCGCCCTCGGCGTGCTGCGCAGTGGCCAGCTCGTCGAGGTCGCCCGCGCCGACCTCGTCGGCCAGTACGTCGGGCACACCGCGGTGAAGACCACCGAGGTGTTCCAGAAGGCCCGCGGCGGGGTGCTGTTCATCGACGAGGCGTACACGCTCACCGCCCGCGGCGAGGGCCACGACTTCGGCCGGGAGGCCATCGACACGCTGGTCAAGCTCATGGAGGACCACCGCGACGACATCGTCGTCATCGCCGCCGGCTACACCGGGGACATGGCCCGCTTCCTTGCCAGCAACGCCGGTCTCGCCTCCCGGTTCAGCCACCAGATCACCTTCGCGTCCTACTCGGCGGACGAGCTGGTGGCGATCCTCGAGCGGATGGCCCGGGCATCCGGCTACGAGCCGCAGGGCGACGCCCTCGAGCTGCTGCGCCGCCATTTCGCCGGCGTGCAGCGCGGCGAGACCTTCGGTAACGGCCGCTACGCCCGCCAGGTACTCGACCGGGTAATCGTCCGCCAGGCCGGCCGCCTGCGCACCCTCGCCGCCCCCACCACCGTCGACCTGCAGAACCTGCTCGCCGTCGACGTCGCCGCGGCCCTCACGCCTCGCTGACGGTGCCGGCGTGGACCACCAGGGCACCGCCCCTGCCCGGCCACATGCCGCCTCAGCCGGTCTGAAGGGCCGTCCGGTCGAGCTCGCGGCGCAGGGAGCGCAGGGCGTAGTGGACACGGCTCTTCACCGTCCCCTCCGGCACGCCGAGGACCGCCGCGGCCTGGGCGGCGGTGCGGTCACGCAGGTAGACCTCGGTGACGGCGGCACGGTGCTCGGGCCAGATCCGACCCAGCACCGTCGCGACGGCGGTGGACAGCGCCACCGTGTCGGCGTGGTCCGGCGCGGACGCGAGCTCGAGGTGGTCGGCGGTGAACTCCAGCTCCGTGGGGCGCGCCGCCCGGCCGCGGAAGCCGTCGACGACCAGGTTGTGGGCGACCCGGCGCAGCCAGCCGTGCACCGACCCACGCTCGGGCGTGAGGCGGTCGAGATGGTGCCAGGCCCGCAGGAACGTCTCCTGGACGACGTCCTCCGCCCGGCCGCGGTCGCCCCCGGTGAGCGTGGTGGCGTAGGCGAGCAGGGCGGGCCGGTGCCCGAGGACGAGTTCGGTGTAGCGCGCCCTGCTGGCGGCGGCGACATCTGGCTGGTCGTCGTTGCTGCCAGCGGCGGTGGCGGTGGCGGTGGAGGCGGCGGCGTCGGTGGCGCCGGCGGGTACTGGCGCCGGCATCGTCGTCCCGGTGCGTGTCTCGGCCATGCCCTGACCGTCGCTGTTTCGTGGGTGCCGACGCTACGAGGTGCTCCCTCCTCCCGAGGGGGCCCGCCCCCATGCCGATGGGGGCTTCCCCCACCCCCATCCACCCTGGCCGGGGCGCCCCGCCGGTCCGCCGGGCCGTTGCTCCCAGGCCGGACTGGTCGGTGTTCAGACGAGTTGCGCCAGGACCGCCGGCGGCGACAGCGGTGGCCCGGGGGCAGCGGACCCGCGGTCGCGGTGCGCGTAGCCGTACAGGCCGCCCGCGAACGCCGCGAGCAGCAGCACCAGCACGGCGAGCACGGCCACCAGCAGCGCCCGCCGCGACGGCGTCGCCGTCAGCCGCCCGAATCCGCGGATCGGACTCGGGACCCGTCCGCTGTCCGTCCTGTACCCCGGTGCCGGCGGCGGACCGCCCGGCGGCGCCTGTTCGGCCGCGGGCGTCACCGACGGCCCAGTGCTGGGCCCGGTACCCGGACCCAGGTGGGGTCTCCTGCGCCGCGGTGCCTCGGGACCGGCAGCCCGACCTGCCGGCGACTGTCTCCCTGAGCCGGTCGGTGGGCCACTCAGTGCTAGCGGACCAGTCCCGAACCCTGCCGGAGGCATGGCCCTGGGCCCGGTCGTGGGCCCGGTCGTGGGCCCGGGCACGGGCCCAGCCGGGGACCCGATCATGGGCTCAGGCATCGGCCACCCGGGTGTGGGTCCGGTCCTCGGTCCGGTGCCATGCCCTGGGCCCGGCCCGGCGACTGCTCGCGGAACCTCGCCCAGGCCCGGCCCCGGGCCGCTGTTCGCGGTCGGCGACGGGGCCCGCAACGGCACCGGGAGCATCCCCGGGGACACCTGCGCCGCGGACGGGGAGAACTGGGCCCCCGGAGAAGTGGACTGGGCCTCCGGAGGGTTGGGCTGAGCCCCGGGCTGGGAGGGCTCGGCCTTCGGCGGGGAGGGCTGGGCCTCAGGGAGGAAGGTCTGGGCCGCCGGCGAGGAGGGCTGGGCCTGTGGAGGGGAGAGCTGGGGCACCGGCGGGAAGGTCTGGGCCTGCGGGGGGGACGTCTGTGCCCCGGGCAGGTATGCGGTGGCCAGCGGTAGGGAGGCCGGCGCCACGAGAGAGGCGGGCGGCGGCGCGGGTGAGGCCAGCGGTGACGCTGGTGGGAGGTCGGGCGCTGGCGGGAGGTCGGGCGCTGGCGGGAGGGCGGGATGCGCGGAGGGGGTGAGCTGTGCGGCGGCGATGCGGGCCGCGCCGAGGGCGACCGCGTACTTGGGATGGGCGTCGAGCATCGTCTGGCGCCCCAGGGCCGACTCGATCATCCGGACGACCAGGGGAACGCGCGCGGACCCCCCGGACAGCAGCACGGCGGTGAGCTCCTCGGGCGCGACCTCGGCCGAGCGCAGCGCCCGATGCACCGCCTCGACCGTGCTGGTGAGCGCCGGGCTGATCATTCGCTCGAACGCCTCCCGGGTCAGGCGCACCTCGGCCCGGACCGCGGGCAGGGACACCCCGATCACGACCTCGTCGTCGAACGACAGCGCCTCCTTCGCCAGGACGCACTCCTGACGCAGCCGAGCCAGACCCACCAAGTCGTTGTGGTCGCGCGGATCGAGTGCGTCGACGGCCCCGCCGAGTTCGGCGTCGACGTGGCGCAGCACGGCCTCGTCGAAGTCGACGCCGCCGAGCCACTCCACCCCCTCGGGCACGCCCAGCGGTCGGGCCTGACCGTCCTCGAAGCGCAGCACTGCCGTGTCGAACGTGCCCCCGCCGAGGTCGTAGACGGCGACGAGGTCCCCGTCGGCGAAGGCGCGGGCCGCGGCGAAGTGGGTCGCCGCGGCCACCGGCTCGGGGACGACGGTGACCGGGCCGAGCCCGGCCAGGCGTGGCACCTCGTCGAACTGCTCCATCCGGTAGGGACCCCATACCGCCGGCCGGGTGAGCACGATGGCGTCGGGCAGCGCCCCACGGGCCGTGACCGCCGCGCGTACCGCGTCGGCCAGCGTGGCGGCGAGCATCGCCGTCGGGGAGTAGGGGGAGCCGCCCAGCACCAGCGGCATGGGATCGCCCAGCCGGCGCTTGAAGCCCACGGCCGCGCGGTCCGGTTCCCGCACGGCGCGGCGCGCCGCTGCCTCACCGGTGAGCAGGCGCCCGTCGTCGTCGGCGACGACCACGGCCGGCAGCAGGACGCCGCGGTTGCCAAGGCCGATCATCTCCGCATGTCCACGGCCGGCGGACGCCAGACCGGCGGCGATCGCGGTAAAACTCGTCCCGAGATCGACTCCGAGGCCGTACGGCACGGTTCGGCTCCCCGACGGATGATCGTGGCGGACGTGGGCGCTATGTCATGGATACGCTCCCTGTGCGTGCCTCAGTCTAGATGTGGGCGGCCCGGTTCCGGGCCGGACGGTTCCGCATCGCCCTGCCGGGACCCGATGTGCCTCCAGCGGGACCCGATGTGCCTCCAGCGGGACCCGATGTGCCTCCAAGGAGGACCCGATGTCACCATGGCGGGACCCGATGTCACCATGGCGGGACCCGATGTCACTCCGTCTGGGCGTGGCGTCGCTCCGTCAGGAGCGGTGGCATTCCGTCGTGTGTGGGTGTCAGCCCACCAGGACACGCAGCGCCCGTGACGGGCACAGCCGCACAGCCCGGTGGACGGCGTCGTCCAGCCCGGCGGGCACCCGCTCGGCCAGCGGCGCGACGAGGCCGTCGTCGTCCTGGTCGAAGAGCGCGGGCAGCGCCGCGACACACATCCCGGCGCCGACACTACGGTCACGGTCGGCGACGATTCGCGCCGTGCCGTCCGTGCTGGCGAGTCCGCCGGGCGTGCTCACCAGGTCACCGGCAGGGCCAGCAGCCCGTGGATGACATGGGTGGTACGGAACGGGACCTGCTCGAACGGCACCGCCAACGCCAGGTCCGGGAAGCGGCGCAGCAGCGCGGGAAAGGCGATGCGCATCTCGAGGCGGGCCAACGGCGCACCGATGCCGTGGTGGACGCCATGCCCGAACGCCAGGTACCCGTGCCTATGGTGGAGTCGTGCGGATCGCGCCGTTCCAGGCGTCACTGCTCGACGCCGCCTCCGCCGTGGAGATCGGCCCGCTCGGGGGGCCGGCCACGCGCCGGCACGTGCTGTCTCCCGGGGCGTGGGTGGACGAGCGGCGACGCTGGATCGAGGGAGCCGACGCGCTGTTCGAGCGCCTGCGGGCCGGGGTGCCATGGCGGGCCGAGCGGCGCCCGATGCATGACCGTGTCGTCGACGTGCCCCGGCTGCTCTGCTGGTACGGCGAGGGCGCCGACCTGCCCGACCCGGCGCTGGACGCGGCCCGCCGCGCTCTCGACGCATACTACGGCGGCGAGCTGGGCGAGTCCTTCGCCACCGCCGGGCTGTGCCTGTACCGCGACGGGCGCGACAGCGTCGCCTGGCACGGCGACCGGATCGGCCGCGGCGCTCGGGTCGACACGATGGTCGCGATCGTGGTGCTGGGCAGCCCACGGCCGTTGCTGCTGCGCCCCCGCGGCGGCGGCCCCGCCCGCCGCTTCGACCTCGGCCACGGCGACCTGCTCGTGATGGGCGGCAGCTGCCAGCGCACCTGGGATCATGCCGTGCCGAAGTCGGCCCGCCCGATCGGCCCCCGCATCAGCGTCCAGTTCCGCCCCCGCGACGTCCGCTGATCGCCCCATCATCCTGCCCGAGGCTGCCATCCTGCCCGAGGCTGCCGTCCTGCCCGAGGCTGCCGTCCTGCCCGAGGCTGCCGTCCTGCCCGAGGCTGCCGTCCTGCCCGAGGCTGCCGTCCTGCCCGAGGCTGCCGTCCTGCCGGGGACCGTCTTGACCGTCTTGCCCGGGACCATCCTGCCTACGGTCGGCGCTGGGCCCATAGCGGCTCAGTCGGGCAGAGCTGCCAGGTAGATCCGGACCAGATGGCGGGGCGCGCCACGTGAGCGGAAGGCCGCACTGTCGCGGAAGATCGCCGGCCGCGACGGATCCCGGGCTACTGGTAGGGCTCGTTCTCGCGAGCGGCCCGCAGCGAACGACCCCACCAGACCATCCGGTCGAGCAGAAGGCCGACGGCGGCTGTCGTGCCCGTGTCCCCTGTCAGTCGGCCGCCATCGGCGAAGTCCGATGCTGTCGCGCCGTGGATGCTGACGCCATCACGGACGGTGACCATGTGCTGTTCGGCGAAAACGGCGCGCAGGTGCTCCACAGCCCGAAGGCCGCCACTGACGCCACCGTAGGAGACGAAGCCGACCGGCTTGGCGTACCACTCCCGTCGGTAGTCGTCGATGAGGTGCTTGAGCGCCGCCGGGTAGCTGTGGTTGTACTCGGGCGTGACGACGACGAAGCCGTCCGCCGCGGCCAGTCGCCGACCGACCCCCTCCCGATCCGCCCTGGCCGGCACGATGTCGGGTCCCTGCGCTGGGGTGGATTTCTGCGCGATGTCGGATGCCGCCGGTGGCGTGCCGGCGGACACTGCCGTCGGGGACACTGCCGTGTCCGGGGACACTGCCGTGCCGGGCGATGCCGCGGTGCCGGCCGATGCCGCCGGAGAAGGTGCCGAGGACAGGGCTGGGTCGATGACGTCGAGGCGCACGTCACCGCGGGTCCGGGCCAACCCCACGAACCAGTCGGCCACCGTCGGCCCGAGCCTCCCAGGCCGGACACTGCCGATCAGAACGGCCAGTGCGAGGGGCCGCGGATCGCGTTCCGCGGTCTGGGGCCGGGAATCCGTCATGGTGATCATCGGAATCGCTCTCCTGCGGTGTTGAGAGGCACCGGACGATCGCGTCGGGCGCGATCCCGATGCCGCGGGTGAAGGTGATGCTGCGGGGTGAAGCCGACTTCAGGTCAAGTGGGCGCTTGAACGGTCCCCCTCCGGTTACGATGCGGGCGTGCCCGCCTGGCCGGCCGCGCGCCGCCGTGGGGCGCATGCGAAGAGGCGGAGGGCGGGATGATCGGGCGAGGTCGGGTGCTGGTCGGAGCGGGCGCCGCCGGTGGCAGCGCCGTCGTCGGCGCAGGCGTGGGGCTGTGGCGCCTAGCCCTGGTACAGGGCACGGTGGCCGACCGCAAGGTACGGCCGCTGACCACACCCGCTCCGCCGGTCCGTGAGTTCTACGGCAATCCCACCCATCCGCCGTTCACCCTGGCCATGCTCGGCGATTCCAGCGCGCAGGGCACCGGGGTACATGACTACGACGACACCCTTGGCGGCTGGCTGGCCTGTCGTCTCGCGCACGGCGTCCGGCATGTGCGAGTGGTCAGCGCGGCCCGTGACGGTGCCCGTGCGGCGGACCTCGCCGGCCAGGTCGCCCGGATCGCCCCCGCGTCGCCCGATCTCGCTGTGATCTCCATCGGCGTGAACGACATCCGGCACCGCACCCCGCCGACGCGCGCCGCACGGCACCTCTCCGCCGCCGTCACCGACCTGCGTCGCGGAGGCGCTCAGGTGATCGTGGGGACAACGCCTGACCTGAGTGTGATCGCTGCCGTGCGTCCACCGCTGCGGGAGATCGTCTGGCTTCTCGGCCGGCGCCTCGAACGCGCCCAGACCCCCGCTGTCCTGGCAGCCGGCGGTACGCCGGTCACCCTGCGTACCGGGGTGTCGAGAGCCTTCGCCGCCGACCCCTCCCTGTTCGCCCCCGACGGCCTTCACGCCGCGGCCGCTGGCAACGCGCTCATCGGCGCCGCTCTGCTCGCGGCCTTCCTGCCGCCGTCCCGTGCCAACCTGGCCGGGATCGTCAAGGCTGGCATCCTCGCTCCACCGTCGTAGACAGCGCTCCGGTTCCGAACGGAACCCATAACCGAGCTCGCTGACCTTCGACCGCGGACGCGAGTCGGGGGCATCAGCGGACGGGGAGGTCAACGGGTGCGCCGGAGTCGCCGGCCGCTGCCGTCCCTCCGAGCAGGTGAGAGATGGGTACCGGCTGGCTGTAGGGGTTTCGGCGGGGCTGTTGGTGGGGGTCGATGTGTCGAGGCGGGATGAAGGAGGGACGCCGGTCGTCTTCGATGACGATGGTCCAGGCGTCATGGTGGACCTGCCTGTGGTGGCGGCCGCAGAGCAGGACAAGATTGTCGAGCGCGGTAGGGCCTCCGAACAGCCAGTGCAGGATGTGATGACTCTCTGTCCACGCGGGAGGGATGTCGCAGCCGGGGAACGCGCATCCGTGGTCGCGCGCGATAAGGGCACGGCGAATGTGCGGGGGTGTCACGCGGGTGCTGTGTCCGACGTCGAGGGGGGCGCCCGCGGGGTCGAGAAGGATGCGGGTGATGGCGGCGTCGCAGGTGAGGCGAGCGAGGGTGCTGCGGGGGAGGGGTAGTCCCCAGGCGGTGGTGGCGGGGTCGGCGCCGCCGTGGATGAGGGTGTTCCACGGGATGTGAACGGTCAGGTGGGGTCGGACGCCACCTGAGGCGGGAACGGCTGCGCTGGTGAGCATACGGGCGGCGAGTTCGACGAGGGCGTCGGCACGGCGACGTTGTGGGCTGCGCGGGTCCGGGGCGCCGTCGGTGCTGGGGGTAGGGGCAGCGAGGCTGTCCAACGCGGTGCGCAGGAGGGCGGCACCCTCGGCGTCGAGTTCGCCGTGGACGAGGGTGGTGCCGCGGGAGGTGTCGGTGAAGGTGAGGCGGCGTAGGGCTGCGGGGTCGGGCGAGGGGCGGTGCTCGTCGTCGGCGGGTCCGCTGTCCGCCGTCTGCCCGCCGCCGCTGTCGCTGTCGCCGTCGGTGCCGCGGTCACCGCCGTTGCCATCGTCAGTGGTGGGCTGATCGCCGGGTTGGCCGGTGCGGCTGTCGGCGTGGGGGTCGTCACCGCCAGGAGATGTGTCGACGCGGGTGAGGTGTTCACGGATGCGGGCGGCGAGACGGACGAGCCGGTATGGGTCGAAGATGCGGGCGTGGTCGAGCAGGGTCTGTTCGACGGCGGCACGCTCGTAAGGGCTGGTGGTGTCGGGCAGGAAGGTGAGGGCTTCGCGGATGACGTGGGCGTGGTCCGCGGTGAGCTCGCCGCGGGCGAGGGCCGCGCCGGTCGCCTCACAGGTGCCGTCGGCGATGGCGTGGGCGAGGGTGACCTGACGGCGGGCCTCGCGGGTCGACAGAGCAAGGCGGTCGCGCAGCCAGCCGGCGGTGTCGCTGGCACCGGCGCGGGTCGCGAACCCGCGATCACCGGCCTCGGTGATCAGGCGGCTGTTCACGGCGGCGAGGCGACCGTCGAGGCGACCGATGCCCTCCAGCAGGCCGTCGAGGTCGCTGTCGGAGAGCTGCCAGGCGTCGTCGGTGAGCAGCCCATCGATCTGGGTGAGGATCACCGCCAGCCGGCCGGGCATACCCCGCCCGCAGGCTCCGACATCCCAAGGTCCGGTAGACGCCGTGCCAGCCGAGGCCGAACTGCCCGCCGAGGCCGCCCTATCCGCTGAGACCGCGGTGTCCGCCGAGGCCGCCGGGCAGTGGGCACAGGGCCCCTGCGTGGAATCGGAACCCGCTGCTGGGCCGGAGGCCGCCGCCGGGCTGGTGCGGTCGGAGGTGGGGATGGCGTCTGGAGGCGTCGGGACGGTGGGCGAACCGGGATCGGGAGGACGGGCGGGGCGTGGGGGTTCGTCGCCGCACGGGGCGTTGATGACCATGGAAGTACGTTAGAGGGGGCACCCCGGACTGTCGAACGCATGTTTGGAGGCTGTGGATAAGGTGCGCAGGCTGCGGCACCTGGGGACAACGGTGCGGCCGCGGCACACGACAGGAGGGGTGCGACGAGGCGGCGACGGCGTACCGAGGCGCGCTGGCCTGTGGACCGGCAGGAGGCACGAGAGGCAGCGGCGATCCGGAGGGCCATCGGCGGACGTCGATGCAGTGTCTGACAGCGCCCCGGGTTACCGACGCGGTGACCTCGACTTGGGCGAACCAGCGGTCAGACCGGCAGCGCGAGGACGATCAGGTTGTCGCGGTAGCTGTGGCGTGCCCGGTCGAACGGACCGCCGCAGGTGACGAGGGCGAGCTGCGGAGATCCGTCGGTACGGAACAGGCCCGCGTCGGAGAGGGACGCCTTCGCCACATGCACTCGGGCGACCACCCGGTAGCCGTGCGGGCTCCCGTCAACGCTGGTGACGGTCACCACCGTGCCCAGCGCGGCGCGGGCCAGGGGGAGCAACGCGCCGGGCTTGCCGTTGTAGTCGACATGTCCGGCGAGGACGACGGTTCCGGAGGTGTCGCCGGGTGCCGCACCCGCGCCCCACCAGCCCACGATCGCGGGATCACGCGGAAGGCTGAGGGCTCGGGTGGCAGAATCGGCAAACTCGGGAACGACGGACGCGTCGATGCCCTGGGCAGGAACGGCAAGACGGGCCGGCCTGCGCAGGTCGGCGTTCCGGGGGTCCGCGGCTCCCGGCCGCAGGGTGGCGGACGGAACCGAGCCCGCGGGGGCGGCCCGCCCGACGGCGGTCGGAGGCATGGTGGCCCCCGACGCCGCCGCCGGAACCGAACCCGGCGCGAGCGATCCGACATCACCCGGCGCCCGCGACGCCGTCCACTCCACCATGCCCGTGACCCCGACCGTCCCGGAGAGCGCCGCCGTGACGATCAACAGCCACCGGGCCAGCCGTCCTCCCCGGGCCGGGCCTGACCGGGCACAACGTGGCCGCGCCGCGACGTCGGTCATCCGTCGCGGCGAGCCAGCCGCGACCGTCGACGTTGCATTCCGACGAGAACGCCCGCCGATCCGAAGGCAAGTCCGAGTGCGCCGACGGTCAGCGCCGACGGCTCGTCGTTCGCTGCCGCAAGTCCGCTGTTGCCGGCGTTGACGGCGGTGGGCACCGTCCCGGACCCACCAGCGGGCCCAGTTGGGTGGGACACGGAGACCGGCTGGCCGCCGCCGGGGACGCCGCCGCCGGGGACGCCGCCGCCGGGGACGCCGCCGCCGGGGACGCCGCCGCCGGGGACGCCGCCGCCGGGGACGCCGCCGCCG
>Ga0105248_10002575_pt1 | contig 20140 bp, 12 predicted proteins | sample KBSS34metaG_FD_81524 | JGI IMG/M metagenome (GOLD analysis project Ga0105248, IMG submission 81524) | Switchgrass rhizosphere microbial communities from Kellogg Biological Station, Michigan, USA - KBS S3-4 metaG | ecosystem: Host-associated > Plants > Roots > Rhizosphere > Soil | place...
AACACGAATCCGACCTCCGGGTGCTTGTCGAGCAGATCGCACGCACGCGCGAGCGCACCGGGAAGAAGGTAATCATCAGCGGACAGCAGCAGCATGTAGTCCGCTTCCGCCCACGCAACCCCCTCGTTGTAAGTGGCAATGTGTCCCTGGTTAGTCGAATGCCTTTGGACTCGCACCCGGGAATCGTGCCGGGCGAGCGCCGTCGCAACCTCGAACGTATCGTCCGGCGAGGCGTCGTCGATCACCAGGACGCGTACCGAAGGACCGGGCTGAGCGAGGACGCTCGACACGCACTGCCGGAGGAAGTGGCCGTACTTGTAGCAGGGAACGATGACGTCGATTGAACTCATGGAGTCGGCTCGCCTCTCCCGGCCGAAATGTCAGTTTTGGGAACCAGCGACGAAAGTCGGCTACGCGTTGATCGATCGTTCGAAGTATGGAGGCGAGCGCATCGTCAGTGAATCTACCTGCCGTTATAGCGGTATATATCAATCGATATAGCCGTCAGTCATCGAGGCCGCGACGGCCGCGACGAACGCGCGTGGCGGCCGACCGCAGCACGCGCGGCAGACTCGACACAGGCACGAGGAGGAGCAACGCGTCGAGCGAATAGGCGGCGCTCGCGAGCGTGACTGTCAACGCCACGCCGGTTCCCCACCACCCCGGGAGCAGAAGAAGCGCGCTGAATGCGACGGCAATCGTGGCGAGAAACAGCAGACCCGTCTTCCGGTTCGCGGCGGACCATCTGAAACCACTCAGCCTGCGCACGATCGGGTAGATCATCAGGCCGTGAAATACGTACGACCCGAAGAACGCGATCCCCGCGCCATTCACTCCGTATCGGTTCACGAGAAGCCAAGCCAAGCCGACGTTCACTACGGTCCAGGCGAGCTCGGTCGCAAGAAAGATCGTTTGCGCCCCCTTCGCCACGATGATGAATCCCATCGGCCACGTGATGACGCGTAGCGCCATGCCGAGACACAGCCAGCGAAGCACACCGACGGCCGCGGCGAACTGTTCCGTGTAGAGGATGTGGATGACGAGCGGTGCGCAGGCGAGCGTGGCGAGAACGCCCGGCCCTGCAAGCAACAGGCTTACTTGCGCCTGTTCGTTCACGACGCGATTGCACTCGTTGTCTTGATGAGCGACGCCCACGAGGCGCGGATAAAAGTCGGCGCTCATGGCCTGCAGGACGAACGCGACATACAGTCCGCCGATGGCCCACGCGGCCTGGTAGAACCCGGTGGCGGCGAGGCCGACGTCGCGAAGGACGATGATGCGAACGGCGTACGCGGACCCCATCATCAGGAAACTGCTGCTCATGAAGGCCAGCCCAAGCTTCAGCAATGAAGCCGTTTCCTGCGCGATCTCTGACGCGCTCATCGCCGGCGCGTCGATCCGTACCTTGCGGCTGTACCACCACGATGTCGCGATCGCGGTCGCGGCACCGGCGATGAGCGACGGGACGATCCCGTTCTCGCCGAGGAAGTAAACGAAGGGAATCGTGACGGCCGTGCCAAGCAGCGCGCCGAGGACACCCATCTCGGCGAAATCGCGAATGCGCCGCATGCCCTGGATCAAAGCGCCCTGCGCATCGGCGATCAGGCGGAACGCGAGCACCAGCGAAAGAAGGGCGATCGCGCCGGAATGCACTTCGCTGCCGAACGTCAATCTCGAGATTGGGCCCCGAAATGCGACGAGGAAGATGGCCCCCATCGTTGCAAGCAGCAATGCAACTCGCCGCAAGACGGTCACGGTGCGCGCGATCCGTGCGTGGTCGCCGGAACCGGTCGCCGCGGCGATCTGGCGCACCCCGCTTGCGTTGATGCCCATTTCGGCGCCGCTTCGCGCGAGGTCTGCGACCAACCCATAGATTCCCATCAGTCCAAAGCCTGTCGGGCCGAGCAGGACTGACAGGGCCTTGGTGCGAACGATGCCGATGGCGAGCGTCACGACGGACGAACCACCGATCATCACCGATGACTTTAGGATCTCGCCGTAGGTGTGTCGACCGCGAGCCATGCTCGCGCCGACATCGACGATTGTGGCAGGCGCGACCGTCGGCGAATCAGGCGGCATCGGCGACGTCGAGACCAGTGCTGAAGGCAGGTCGCCGATGCGTACCGGCTTCGTTCGCGACGCATGCAGCAAGCAGCGCCCTCGCGACCTGGCGCTGCTCATCGGCCGTCATCTGGGGATAGAGCGGAAGCAGGATGCAACGGTCCTGCGCCCGTTCGGATTGCGGGAGCTCAAACCGCCGAGGAAGACCCCGATAAGCGGGTTCGCGATGACTGCACATGACGCCGCGGCGCGTGCTCACGTTTGCATCGAGCATCGCCTGCATCACGGCACGCTGGTCACAACCGTGCGGCAAACGGACACAGAAACTCTGCCAGTTCGTGCGGGCCCACTCGGGTTCGGTAGGCATTTGCAGACCGTGAATCGTCCCCAGCCAGCGCCGGTAACTGGAAGCAAGACTGCGCCTCCGCCGGATGATTCCCGGAAGACGTTTCAGTTGCTCCCGTCCCACTGCCGCCTGGATGTCGGTCAGCCGATAGTTGTAACCCACCTCCGGATACCCTTCGAAGATCACGCGGCCGGACGCGTGCCTGACCGCGTCGGGCACATCCATCGCATGCTGGCGAAGCAAACGGAACTTGCGATCCCACGCTTCGTGCCGCGTCGTGATCATTCCGCCGTCGCCGGTGCTGATCACCTTCCTGGGATGGAACGAGAAGCACGCGGCATCGCCATGCGGCTTGCCGATCCGTTCCCAGCGACCGTCGTCGCGGATCTCGCTCCCCATCGCGCAGGCGGCATCCTCGATGACGGGCACGCCATGACGGCGAGCGATCGGTAGGATGCGCGAGAGGTCGCAGGGCATGCCGAGTTGATGCACGGCGAGAATGGCGCGCGTGCGTTCCGTGATGGCGTCCTGGAGCAACGCGGGATCAAGGTTGAACGTCGACGGGTCGATGTCGACGAACACCGGCACCGCGCCACAGTAGCGAATGCTGTTCGCGGTCGCGATGAACGAGTGGCTCACCGTTACGACTTCGTCGCCGGGTCCGACCCCGGCCGCAAGCAGCGCGACGTGCAGCGCAGTCGTGCAGCTGGACACGGCGCATGCGTGCGGCGCACCGACCAGTGATGCGAATTCCGCCTCGAACGCCGCCACTTCCGGCCCTTGCGTAGCCCAGCCACTGAGAATCACGCGCCGGGCGGCGTTTGCTTCCGCCTCCAGCATCCAGGGTTTAGTGATGGGAATCATGGTGTCGCGGACGCGAAGCGGTTGGGTTGCTGCTGCCACCATTGCGTCAACCGCGAGAGCCCTTCCTCGAGACCGATTTCGGCGGAGAAGCCCAGAAGCCGTTTTGCCTTCGACGTATCCGCAAGGCGACGACGCACGGGATTGACGTTGCGTTCGGCGCCGAAGATCGGGCGTACATTCGAGTTCATCGTCTTGATCAGCGCATCCGCAAGCTCGATCAGCGTCGTCTCGCGCCCGCTCGCCACGTTGATCGCGTCGTCCGAGACGTCGGATGCCAGCGCGAGAACGTTCGCGCGGGCGACGTCGTCGATATAGACGAAGTCCATCGTCTGGTTGCCGTCGCCGAGAATCAGCGGAGGCTCGCCGGCGGCGACGCGCTCCATCCAGCGGACCAGCACCTCGGTATATCTGCCGTGAATGTCCATCCGGGGCCCGTACACATTGAAGTAGCGCAGCGCGACGAAGGAGAGACCGAACATCGCGTGGTACGACCGCAGCAGGCCCTCGAGCATGACCTTGCACGCGCCGTACCAAGTGTGGTTGTTGTAGGGATGCTGCGTCTCGGGCGTCGGAAACGTGTCGGCCATTCCATACACGGATGCCGATGAAGCGGCGATGACCTTCGCGACTTTCGCACGACGCGCCGCATCCACGACGTTGAAGGCGCCGTCACACATCACTTCCAGTGCGTCGCGCGGCTCCGCGGCGCACGCGGTGATGCGCAGCGCTGCCATGTGAATCACCGCGTCGATGCCGGCGAGCGCCCGATCGACCATCGCGTTGTCCCGGATGTCTCCCTCGATCAGTTCGACGCGGGGATCGGCGAGCGCGTGTTCCACGTTTGCGAGAGAACCGCGCTCGAGGTTGTCGAGTACCACGATGCGGGTGGGTGAATGATCGCGCAGCAGCAGGTCGATGGTGGCCGATCCGATGAGACCGCAACCACCCGTGACAAGAATGCTCGCGCCGTCGATTTCCATTGCTTGTGCATAACAGCGACGAGTCCCGGATGATTCCTAGCCGACGCCATTCCTTTTGATGATGATGATTGCGGTCTTGCAGATGATCTTGAGGTCGAGCAGCAGGGACCAGGTGCGCACGTAGCGTAGGTCCATGCGCACCATTTCATCGAACGTCGCGGCATTGCGACCCTCGACCTGCCACAGACCCGTGATGCCGGGCTTGATTTCGAGCACGCGTCGCAAGTGCCAGAATTCGTACGCAGCGGCTTCATACGGCAGCGGGGGACGCGGGCCGACGAGGCTCAGGTCGCCCTTCAGCACATTGTAAAGTTGCGGCAACTCGTCGAGACACGTCTTGCGGATGAAGCGTCCGACAGGCGTGACGCGTGCATCGCCCTCGAGCTTCGCCCAGGCGCGGGTTGCATTGCCGCCGTTGCCGCCCGCGATCAACCCCAGAACGTAATCCCGGTGCACGCGCTCATCGGCATCGCGGAACATCGAACGAAACTTGTAGAGGACGAACGTCTTGCCGCCGCGGCCGAGCCGGACCTGCTTGAAGATGATGGGGCCCGGCGACGTTGCCGCGACGCCGAGCGCCGTCAGCAGCATCAGTGGCGAAAGCAGCGCGATGCCAGCGAGCGCACCCGCGATGTCGATCGTGCGCTTGATCGCGTGCCGCGTTCCATGTTTCGTGCCCCATCCGTCCGCCAGCGAGTCCAGCGGCCGGCCGCCTGGGCGATCGGCCGTTGTAAGACTGTCGAACAAATGGTCCGGATACGTGACAACGGATGCAACGAGGCGCGCGAGCTCCGGGCGGGCGATGACCTTGTCCACGAAACATCGGGCGCCTTCCGCATCCGTGCCTGGGAGTAGGGCGGCGAGAACGGGGTCATCCAGCTCGCCGACGAGGTCGGTGTCGCGTTTCATCTGCGCGATCACGCCCGGTGCGATGTCGAGCGCGTCGTCGGTCCCGCGTTGCTCGTCGTTCTCGAAGAGCACCATTGAAAACGCCGCGCGTGATCGTTCTGCCCGCCGCTTCTCCCGCTCCAGTTGTTGCAGGAATTCGTTCCGCGACAGGACCTCGGGTCCACGTCGCCTCGAGGGCGAGACGCGGACCGCTGGCTGCTCATGCGGCGTGACGGGCGAGGGCACCACGTCACGCGGGCTGGGAGCGCCGCCGGAGGCGAGATGCAGGTGGTGGGGCGCACCACCATGTCGGGCTTCGCGCATGTTGATGGATAGGTCGCGGTTCATTGTTCTTGCCTGGCGCAACATGCGCTCGACATGCTGGCCGAGTATGCAGGCAAACACTGTGCCCCCATAGATATCGGCGGATATAGCGCCCTATACCGATTGGTATAGCGACGACGACGCCGCGTCGAGTTCGACCGGGTGGCGCCGGTGGTTTTGATCGCCTTTACGCGCGCAGGTTTGTTTCGATTTGTTTCGGCGGTTGCGCGGGATCGACCACGCGATATAGCAACGTACATCGATCGGCATATGTATGAACCGGCTGCTCGGGACGATGATCGCAGTTGCGGAGTTCGCGCGGCGCTGGAACCCCTCGCGGCGTTTAATTCCGGAAGCGTGCATTCGCGAGGAGAGTTGCCGTATGCCGATATCCGACACCGTTCATCTGGGCGTCAACGTCACGATCCACCATCCCGACCTCGTCAATCTCTATGGCTGCACGATCGGAGACGACACGAAGATCGGGGCCTTCGTCGAGATCCAGAAAAACGTGAGCGTCGGCGCGCGGTGCAAGATCTCCTCGCACACGTTCGTCTGCGAGGGCGTGCTCATCGAGGACGGCGTGTTCATCGGCCACGGCGTGATGTTCACCAACGACCGATACCCGCGCGCCACCACGCTCACCGGGCAGCTGCAGACCGAGTCGGACTGGGCCGTCGAGAAGACGCGCGTCGGCCGAGCCGCCTCCATAGGCACCAATGCCACGATCATCAGCGGCGTGTCGATCGGCGCAGGTGCCCTTGTCGGCGCCGGCGCGGTCGTGACGCGCGACGTCCCCGAGTACGCCCTTGTCGCCGGGGTGCCGGCGCGCGTCATCGGAGACACGCGCGACCGTGCCGTTGCGTCCTCTGCGCCTTCATCCGCGTTCACCTCCCTTGATTCAGGAATCGCATAGCAATGATCAACATCGCCATCATCGGATACGGTTATTGGGGCCCGAACCTTGTCCGGAATTTCTCCGAACTGCCCAACGCCAAGGTCGTCGCGGTTGCCGATCTCGACAAATCGCGCCTCGAAGTCGTGGCGCGCCGTTACCCGACGGTGCGCGCTACGACCGACATTCAGGAAATTCTTGCCGACTCCGGCATCGACGCCGTCGCCGTTGCCACGCCGGTGAACACTCATTTCCAGCTCGGCATGGCCGTGCTCAAGGCCGGGAAGCATCTGTGGCTCGAAAAGCCGATGACCGAAACGTCGCTCCAGGCGCGCAAGCTTGTCGATGAAGCGGAACGGCGCAAGCGTGTCCTGCTGATCGACCACACATTCCTGTATACGGGAGCGGTGCGAAAGATGGCGGAAATCATTCGGAGCGGTGATCTCGGTCGCGTCTACTACTACGACTCGATTCGCGTCAATCTCGGCCTGTTCCAGCGCGACGTCAGCGTCGTCTCGGACCTCGCCGTGCACGACTTCTCGATCCTCGATTACGTTCTCGGCGAAGACCCGGTCGCTGTGTCGGCGAGCGGCACCAATCATTTTCCCGGCACGCCGGAGAACCTCGCCTACATCACGCTGTTCTACGCGTCCGGCACCATCGCGCATACGAACGTGAGCTGGCTTGCACCCGTCAAGGTCCGCCAGATCTTCGTGGGCGGCAGCAAGAAGATGATCACCTACGACGATCTAGAGCCGAGCGAGAAGATCCGCGTGTACGACAAGGGCGTGAGCTTCACCGACGATCCGAAGCAGATCTACCAGATGCGCGTCGGCTATCGCACCGGCGACATGTGGGCGCCGAAGCTCGAGGTGACCGAGGCGCTGCAGGTCGAGGGCGCGCACTTCATCGATTGCATCGAGCACGGCGGGACGCCGCAAACCGACGGTCGGTTGGGGCTGCGCGTCGTCGAGCTGATCGAGGCAGCGACGAGCTCCATGCGGGGACAAGGAGAAACGATGTACATGCAACGACAGGGAAAAGCCGCATGATTCCGTTCGTCGATCTGAAGGCGCAGTACGCTGCGATCAAGCCGGAAGTCGATCGCGCCATTGCGGGCGTGCTCGAAAACTGCGATTTCGTTCTCGGGCGGGATGTCGCGGCCTTCGAGAAGGAGTTCGCCGAGTACTGCGACTCGGACCACGGGATCGGTGTGAACACGGGGACGAGTGCACTGCATCTCGCGCTGCTCGCCGCACACGTCGGGCCCGGCGACGAGGTCATCACCGTCCCGTTTACGTTCGTTGCTACCGTTTCCGCGATCGTGTATACAGGCGCCACGCCGGTATTCGTCGACATCGACCCGACGACCTTCACGATCGATCCGGATGCGATCGAGGCCGCGGTGACGCGCAGGACGAAAGCGATCATCCCGGTGCACTTGTACGGACAGACTGCGGACATGGACCGCGTGCTGGCGGTCGCGCGCAGGCATCGCCTCACGGTCATCGAGGACGCGGCCCAGGCTCACGGTGCCGAATACAACGGCCGGCGCGCGGGCAGCTTGGGCGACATCGCGTGCTTCAGCTTCTATCCAGGAAAGAACCTCGGCGCGTACGGCGAAGGCGGTATGGTCGTCACCGACAATCCGCAGTATGTAAGGGCGATCCGAATGCTTCGCGACTGGGGTGCGGAGCGCAAGTACCATCATGTGCTGAAGGGGTACAACTATCGCCTCGAGACCATCCAGGCGGCGGTGCTGCGCGTGAAGCTTCGCTACATCGAAAAATGGACGGAGGCGCGACGGAGCGCGGCCGCGCGATACGACCGGCTGCTCGCCGACAGCGGAATCGCCACGCCGCGCGCGATGGCCTACGCCCGGCACGTCTATCACATCTACGCAGTGCGTACGAAAAGGCGCGCGGCCTGGCAGGAGGCGCTTGCGGCGCAGGGAATCCAGACCGGCATCCACTACCCGACACCGGTCCATCTGCTCCCGGCATTCGAGGATCTCGGGTACCGCGCCGGACAGTTTCCGCACTCGGAGCGGGCAGCGAACGAAGTGCTGTCGCTTCCGATGTATCCCGAGATCACGCCGGCCCAGTGCGAGGCGGTCGCGACGGCGCTTTGCCGTCTCGCCTCCACGGAAGAAACCACGGACGACCCGCGCGTGCGAACCGTCGACATGACGTGAACCGGGACGAGCACGGAGACGAGCCGGCGCCGCTGCTCATCTTTCCGTGCAACGGCAATGGTGCGGAGGCGCTCGACTGCCTGACGCCGCGCTTTCGCCTCGTCGCCTTCGTCGACGATACGCCCGCGAAGCAGAGGCAGCCCGCCTACGGACACCCGGTTCGCGCACGTGCGGCCTTCGCCGAATTCGATGGCGCCTCGGTTCTCGCCGTTCCCGGCAGCGCCGAGTCGTTCCGTGGACGTCGCGACGTCATTGCAAGCCTCAGTTTGCCCCGGGCTCGTTTCGCCACGATCGTTCATCCCCGAGCTACCGTGTCGGCGCATGCGACGCTTGGACGGAACGTGCTGATCATGGCCGGCGTGGTCGTGACGAGCAACGCACGGATCGGCGATCACGTGTGCATCCTGCCCAACACCGTCATCCACCACGACGCCCTCGTCGGCGATTTCTCGATCATCGGTGCGAACGTGACGATCGCCGGCGGCGCGACGATCGGCGAGAATTGCTACATCGCGAGCGGGACGTCGATCATGAACGGCATCCGCATCGCTGACCGCGCGCTCGTCGGTCTCGGCAGTACCGTGCTACGCGACGTGGCCGTCGATGCCGTCGTGGCCGGCAATCCGGCCCGGGTCCTGTGATGCGATCGCCGGCGCAGGACGACGCGCCTTTACGTTTGCGGCGCGTCTGGCAAGGCATCGGCCTCGCGTTGATCGCGCTCGTCATCTACCTGTCGCTTACGCCCGATCCAATCGTTCTGCCCGGCGAGCGTGGCGACAAGTACGGGCACGTCATCGCGTATGGAACATTGATGTTCTGGTTCGCGCAGCTGCATATGCGCATTGCCGTGCGCGTCATCTGGGCGCTCATCTTCATTGCGATGGGCATCGGGCTCGAATTCGAGCAGGGGCTCACCGATTACCGCACGTTCGAAGTCCAGGACATGGTGGCGGATGCGATGGGCGTCCTCGTCGGTTGGATCGCGGCCCCTCCCCGCTCACCGCATCTGATCCGTTTCGTCGAAGCGCGCTTCCTGGCCGTTTAGCTGTGAAGCGCCAACAGGTTGTTTTTGGACTGAGCCAGGCGACTGACAGGCGCGAGGCGGCCGATTCCGTGGTGTGGCCGATGCCAGTTGTAATGATGCATCCAGCGACTGAGCATAGTGGTGCACAAGGAATGCCGATAGGGTATGCCGTAAGCCCATTCACGCACGGCGGACTGGATGAACCGTTCGGCCTTGGCGTTGGTTTGCGGTCGGTAGGGTCGGGTGAAGACGTGCCGCAGCCCGAGATTTCGACACGCCGCCGCAAATCGCTTGGAACGGAACGCGGAGCCGTTGTCGGTGAGCACGCGGCGCACCGTCACGCCGAGCTTGCGGAAATAGCGCACACAGCCGAGCAAGAACTCGCTGGCGCTCGCGCCGCGCTCGTTAATCTTCATCTCGCTGTACGCCAAGCGGGCATGGTCATCGACGGCCACGAACAAATATTCCCAGCCCCGCTCCGTCGGTCGTATCGCGCCGATCCCCGGTGATCCGATACCCGAGCTTTTCGATGCGCCCCAGCTTCTTGGTGTCCAGATGCACCAGGTCACCCGGGCACGCATGCTCGTAGCGCATTGCCGGCTCACTGGGTCGCAGGTCGCTCCAGCGCGCCAGTTTTGCGCGTCGCAAGACCCGTCCCACAGTGCTCGCCGGTTTGCCGAGCGCCCGCGCGATGGCGGCGTGGGCGAGGTAGCGGCGCCGCAGTTCGACGATGCCCAGCGCCGTCTTCGACGCAATAGCGCGCGGCGATGCCTGAGGGCGCGACGAGGCATCGCGCAGTCCGATCGCACCGCAGCTAAGGAAGCGGCCGACCCACTTGCGCACCGTCGGCACGCTAACGCCGTGCGCTGCGGCGGCGGCCGCGTAGGTCAGCTTGCGATCGACGACGTCCTGAACCATTTCCAGTCGACGGGCGAGGGTGAGTCGGGCATTCTTGTGAATGTTCATTCGGCTGAGTCCCTAAGAGGTGTGGGTTGGGTCGCACCTCCCAGTCTCTCAAACTCAGTCCGAATGAACAGTAACGACGTCTTGGCGCATCACAACTAGCGCTCGAACCGGCCCTGGCGGCCCGCATATATATCGGCCGCTATATGCCGCTATATCGCTCGGGTAGTTATGGATGCTGCGAATCGCGCCGATACTCCGGACAGCGCGTGCATCGCGACTCGCACCCGCTGCACGTCGAAATTGTCCCTATGCAATCCGTCCTGTCCCGCGTCGCGTGGATGACCGCCGCGCTCCCAATGCTCGTTTCGGCCGGTGTCGCAACAGCGTCTTCCATTGATGCTCGTTACCTGCGGCCCGTGGCGGACGTTTCCGTCAATGCGAGAGCTCTCCCATCAGGCGCGTCCGGGGCGGCGCTCGGAAAGCGACTCAACCCGCACCGCTGGAACGGCATCACCTCGCTGACGCTGAGCTCCGATGGGGGGACCGTTGCGACGACGGGGGCGGACGGAAGCGTTCGGGTGTGGAGTCCGCTGACGCTTCAGGTTCGGTTCACGATCCCTGGCAGCGCTGCGATACCGGCGTCCGATGTCGCGTTTGTCGCGGGAGGCATAAGGTTGGCAAGCGTGGGACGGGACAGCAATGTCCGCCTGTTCGATGTGGCGAACGCCACGCAAGCCGTCGTTCTTCATGGTCACGAACAACCGATACGCGCCATCGCCGCAAGCGCCGACGGCAGTCTGATCGCCACCGGCGGCGAGGAAACGCGCGTGATGTTATGGGATGTCGCGACCGCCACGTTGCGCAGGATCCTCATGGGCAGCACCGACTTCGTGAATACGGTTGCGTTCAACCCCGACCGGCGACTCGTCGCAGCGGCGGGGCCGAGCGGCAGGATTCAGGTATGGGATGCGGCGAGCGGGGCATTGCTGCTCACGCTTCTCGGCCATTCAGGCGAAATCAACAGCCTCGCCTTCAGTCCGGATGGTTCGCTGATCGCAAGCGCCGGTGACGACGCACGCGTGTTGTTGTGGGACGTGAAGCTCGGGCAGCAGGTCGCGGCGCTCGAGGGTCACCAGGCGCCGGTCAGGACGATCGCATTTTCCCGCGACGGCCAAACGCTTGCGAGCGCAGGTGAGGACAGGCGCATCCTCATCTGGAACGTCGCCAGCCGCACGCTGACCACGAGTCTCTCGGGCGCGACGGCATTCATCAACAGTGTCGCGTTCAGCGCGAATGGCAATCAGCTTTTCTCGGCGGGCGAGGACAACCGGATCACACGCTGGAACGTCGCGGCGGGGATCCCGGAGCTTACGGCAGGTGCACCGTAGGTCGAGTGCTCAGGCAATAGCGGCAACAGCGGCGGATCACGGCATGAAGTGGTGGAACATTTTCGGGAATCGTTGAGAAAACACGTCGCGTCGTTGTTGCTGCTGCTGGTTGCAGTCGTCACGCTGGTAACGTCGTTTCAGGTGGTTGCGCTGGCCCCCGATCAGGGACCCGGCGGGCCGATCCTAGTCGTCACCTCGTCCGCATCGGCCTCGAGCAAGTATTACGCGGAGATTCTGCGCACCGAAGGGTTCCAGAATTTCTCCGTGGCGGACATCGCAACCGTGAGCGCGACGTCGCTCGCCGCCTACGACGTCGTCATCCTGTCCAAGATGACCTTGACGTCCTCGCAGGTCACCATGCTTTCGAACTGGGTGACGGGCGGAGGCAACCTCATCGCAATTGCGCCCGATGTGCAGCTCGCGGGCCTGCTCGGGGTCACGTCCACCGGGACAACCCTCGCGGACGGGTACCTGCGCGTCGATGCGTCGCGGAGCCCGGGCAACGGCATCTACGCGGATACGATGCAGTTCCACGGGGTGGCGAGCGGCTATACGCTCGCCGGCGCCACGAGCGTGGCGACGCTCTATTCGAGCGCAACGACTGCGACGAGCAATCCCGCGGTCACGCTCCGAAGCAACGGATCCGGTCAGGCGGCCGCGTTTACGTACGACCTCGCGACATCGATCATCCAGACGCGGCAAGGCAATCCCGCGTGGGCGGCGCAGGAGCGCGACGGCCTGGCGCCGATCCGTTCGGACGACAAGTTCTACGGCAACGCGACCGGCGACCCGCAGCCGGACTGGGTCGACCTAAACAAGGTCGCGGTGCCGCAAGCGGATGAACAGCAACGTCTGCTCGCGAACCTGATCCTCACGATGAACGCGCGGAAGAAGCCGCTGCCGCGTTTCTGGTACTTCCCGAACGGCAAGAAAGCGGTCGTCGTCATGACCGGCGACGACCACGGCAACGGCGGCACGGCAGGACGCTTCGACCACTTCAGCGCGGCGAGTCCCGCCGGCTGCGACGTGTCGAAATGGGAATGCATCCGCGGCACATCGTACATCTATCCGAGCACCCCGCTGACCGACGCGCAGGCCGCTGCGTACAACAACGCCGGTTTCGAGATGAGCATACACATCAACACCAACTGCAGCGACTTCGATGCGACGTCGCTCGAGTCGTTCTACAACCAGCAGCTTGGCGACTTCAAAGCCAAGTATCCAAGCCTACCCGCGCCCGGCACGGAGCGCCACCACTGCATCGTGTGGAGCGATTGGGCCACCGCGGCGAAGACGGAGCTCGCCCACGGCATGCGCTTCGACGTGTCGTACTACTACTGGCCACCGGGCTGGGTGAATAACGTTCCCGGCCTGTTCACCGGCTCGGCCATGCCGATGCGACTCGTCGATACCGACGGATCGTTCATCGACGTATTCGAGGCGACGTCGGCGATGACCGACGAGTCGGGCCAGACGTATCCGCTCACCGTTGACACGCTGCTCGATCGGGCCGTGGGCGCCGAGGAGTTCTACGGCGCATACGTCATCAACGCGCACACCGACCAGGTCGCGTCGACCGAAGCGGACGCCGTCCTCACCTCTGCTGGCGCGCACGGCGTTCCGATCGTATCGAGCCTCCAGATGCTGCGCTGGCTGGATGGGCGGAACAATTCGACGTTCAACAGCTTAACCTGGGACGGCAGCAAGCTGCAGTTCAGCGTCGTGCAGGACGCCGCGGCGATTGGATTGCAGGGATTGCTGCCGAGCCGGTCGGGATCGGGCGGCGCGATCAGCAGCATCACGCGCAACGGCACGGCCGTCTCTTTCTCGCTGACGACGATCAAGGGCATCCAGTACGCGTCGTTTCCCGCGTCGTCCGGCAGCTACATCGCAACGTATGCAGCGGATACGACGCCGCCGACGGTGACATCGACTTCGCCGGCCGCGGGTGCGACGGCCGTATCGGTGTTCGCGCCGGTTTCCGCCACGTTCAGCGAAGGCATGGACCCGGCGACCATCAACACGAGCACGTTCCTGCTGCGCAATGCAGCGGGGACGACGGTTCCGGCGAGTATGGCGTACGACGCAGCGACGCTCAAGGCGACGCTGACGCCGACGGCGCCGCTCACTCAGTCGACCACCTATACGGCGACGATCAAGGGCGGCACGACCGATCCGCGCGCGAAGGATTTGTCCGGCGTTGCCCTTGCGGCAGATGCAACGTGGTCGTCCACCACCGGCGCATCGATGAACTGTCCGTGCAGCGCATTTGCGGCCAACGCAACGACGACCAGCGCGTCGGTCAATGATCCGTCGGCGGTCGAGGCCGGCGTTAAATTCCGCAGCGACGTCGACGGCACGATCACCGGCATCCGTTTCTACAAGGGCACCGGCAACACGGGCACGCATATCGGCAACGTGTGGACGATCACCGGGCAGCGTCTCGCGACGGCGACATTCGCCAGCGAAACCGCATCGGGATGGCAGCAGGTCAACTTCGCGCAACCGGTGACGATCACCGCGAACACCGTCTACGTCGCTTCGTACTTCGCACCCGCCGGACACTATGCGGCAGACAACAACTATTTCACGACGAAGGGCGTCGATAACCCGCCGATCCATCTGCTGCAGGAAGGCGTGAGCGGCGGCAACGGCGTCTTTTCGTACGGCACGACCAGCACCTTCCCGACGTCTTCGTACCTGTCCTCGAACTACTGGGTTGATGTCGTTTTCGCCGCGGGGTCGAGCTCCGGGGGCACGGACACGACGCCGCCGACGGTGACCGCGACGACCCCGGCAAACGGGTCGACCAACGTTGCCGTTGCTGCGAAGGTCACCGCCACGTTCAGCGAAGCGATCGCTCCAACGACTGTCAGCGGGAGCACGTTCCAGTTGCGCGATGCGGCGAACGCGCTCGTTGCGAGCACGGTTTCGTATGACTCGACATCACGCACGGCGACGCTGACGCCAAGCGCGTCGTTGGCTGCGTCGACCACGTACCGCGCCACGCTTGTCGGCGGAACCACCGATCCGCGCATCAAGGACACGGCGGGCAACGCCCTTGCAGCGAACGTGACGTGGTCGTTCACCACCGGCGCATCGCCGACCTGTCCTTGCAGTGCACTTGCGGCCAATGTCACGCCGACCACCGCGTCGGCCAATGACTCGTCGGCCGTCGAGCTCGGCGTCAAATTTCGCAGCGACGGCGCCGGCACGATCACCGGCATTCGCTTCTACAAAGGCACCGGCAACACAGGGACGCATATCGGTAACCTGTGGACGATCACCGGGCAGCGCCTCGCGACAGCGACCTTCGCCAGCGAAACGGCGTCCGGATGGCAGCAGGTGAACTTCGCGCAGCCGGTTGCGATCACCGCCAACACCGTCTATGTCGCTTCATACTTCGCACCCGCGGGGCACTATGCGGCGGACAACGACTATTTTTCGACGAAGGGCGTCGACAACCCGCCGATCCATCTGCTGCAGGAAGGCGTGAGCGGCAGCAACGGCGTCTTTTCGTATGGCACGACGAGCACCTTTCCCACGTCTTCGTACCAGTCCACGAACTACTGGGTCGACGTCGTGTTCACGGCGGGATCCGGTGGCGGCGGCGGGGGCGAGGGCGGTGGCGACACGACGCCGCCGACGGTGACCACGACGACACCCGCAAACGCGGCCACCAATGTCGCGACGAGCGCCAAGGTCACGGCGACATTCAGCGAGGCGGTCGACCCGACGACTGTCACGACGAGCACGTTCCAGTTGCGCGATGCGGCGAACGCGCTCGTTGCGAGCACGGTTTCGTATAACTCGACATCACGCACGGCGACGCTGACGCCAAGCGCCGTGCTGGCTGCGTCGACGACGTACCGCGCCACGGTTGTCGGCGGAACCACCGATCCGCGCATCAAGGACACGGCGGGCAACGCCCTCGTGGCGAACGCGACGTGGTCGTTCACAACCGGGCAGGCAACGACCGGCATCTGCGCCTCGCCTCCGAACGCAGTGGTCGCGGAGAACTGCCTGCCGGGCAATCCCGCGAGCGAATGGGACGTGAGCGGCGCCGGCGACACGTCGATCCAGGGCTTTACCACGGACATCAGCGTCGACCGCGGGGGGACGGTAACCTTCAAGGTAAAGACGACCGCAAGCGGTTACCGCTTCGATATCTATCGCCTCGGGTACTACGCCGGCAATGGCGCGCGCAAGATCGCCACGATTCAGCCGTCCGCCGGGTTGCCGCAATCCCAGCCGAATTGCCTGAACGATGCAGCGACGGGGCTCATCGACTGCGGCAACTGGTCCGTATCCGGCTCGTGGACCGTCCCTACGACCGCCGTTTCGGGAATTTACATAGCGCGGGTCGTGCGCAGCGATACCGGCGGTGCCAGTCATATTCCGTTCATCGTCCGCGACGATGCCGGACGGTCCGATCTGCTGTTCCAGACCTCGGACACCACGTGGCAGGCCTACAACAACTACGGCGGCAACAGCCTGTACCAGGGCGGGCCGGGAACGAACCCCGGGCGCGCATACAAGGTGAGCTACAACCGGCCTTTCAACACACGGGCGGTCGAAAACGGTCAGGATTTCCTCTTCAACGCCGAATATCCGATGGTGCGCTGGCTCGAGGCGAACGGCTACGACGTCAGCTATACGACGGGTGTCGACAGCGAACGCGCCGGCAGTCTGATTCGCAATCACAAGGTCTTCATGTCGGTCGGGCACGACGAGTACTGGTCCGGCGGACAGCGCGCGAACGTCGAAGCCGCGCGCAACGCAGGCGTGAACATCGCGTTCTTCAGCGGCAACGAGATCTTCTGGAAGACGCGCTGGGAAAACAGCATCGATCCGTCCGCAACGGCGTATCGCACGCTGGTCTCCTACAAGGAAACGCACGCGAACGCCAGGATCGACCCGGCCGATCCGCCGACGGCGACGTCGACCTGGCTCGACCCGCGATTCGGGCCAGGCGGCTCCATCTCGCCCACTGCCGACGCCGGACGTCCGGGCAACTCGCTCGCGGGAACGATGTACGGCGTGAACGACGGCGCGACGAGCGCAATCGCGGTTCCGGCCGCCGATGGCAAGATGCGGTTGTGGCGCGGCACGAGCATCGCAACGCTTGCGACGGGCACGACGGCGACGCTCCCCAATGGAACGCTCGGCTACGAGTGGGACATGGATGTCGACAACGGATCGCGGCCGCCGGGGCTCGTGCGCAACTCGACAACCACGGTCTCGAACGCGCCGATGCTGCAGGACTATGGCTCAACGTACGCATCATCGACGCCGACCCACTACGTGACGTTCTACCGACACGCGAGCGGTGCACGAGTGTTCGGGGCCGGAACGGTGCAATGGTCGTGGGGCCTCGACGCGCAGCACGATCGTGCGGGAACCCAATCGGACGTCCGGATGCAGCAGGCAACCGTGAACGTGCTCGCGGATATGAACGCGCAGCCCGCCGCGTTGCAATCGGGGCTCGTCGCCGCCACCGCATCGACCGACACGACACCGCCTGCATCCGCGATCACGTCCCCGAGCGGAGGCGCCGTAGTCGCGAGCGGCAGCACCATCTCGATCAGCGGGACCGCGAACGACACGGGTGGTGGCGTAGTCGGTGCCGTCGAGGTCTCGGTGGATGGCGGAGCGACGTGGCATCCCGCGAACGGACGCGCCAATTGGACGTATACGTGGACACCCGCGGGCAGCGGTAACGCAACCATAAGCAGCCGCGCAGCAGACGACAGCGGCAACGTCGAAACGCCGAGCGCCGGCGTCACCGTCACCATCGGCAGCGCGACCGGCGGAGGTGGGTGCCCGTGCACGATCTGGCCGGCGAGCACGACGCCGGCGAACCTCAGTCTCCCGGATGGCAGTGCGGTGAATCTCGGCGTGCGCTTCCGCGCCGATCAGGGCGGCTTGATCACCGGCGTGCGCTTCTACAAAGGGACAGGCAACACGGGGACGCACGTCGGCGCCCTATGGACCAATACCGGCCAGCAGCTCGCCATCGCCACCTTCACGAATGAATCCGCGACCGGCTGGCAGCAGGTCAATTTCGCGCAACCCGTCGCGATCACTGCGAACACTGTCTATGTCGCCTCCTACTTCGCGCCGAACGGCAACTACCCTGCGGATCGGCCGTTCTTTTCCACCGCGGGCGTCGATGCGCCGCCCTTGCATGCCCTGCAGGACGGTGTGAGCGGCAACAACGGCGTGTTCACGTATGCGTCCGGCACGGCGTTTCCGACCGCCTCGTACCAGGCGTCCAACTACTGGGTCGACGTGGTCTTTACGCCGGGGATGGGAGCCGACACAACGCCGCCGACGGTCACCGCGACGTCACCGGCGAATGGTGCGACTGGCGTTCCCGTCGGCGGCACGACCAGCGCGACGTTCAGCGAAACGATGAATGCTTCGACGATTACGACCGGCACATTCGACCTGCGAGACGCGTCGAACGCAGTTATCGCGGCAACCGTCACCTACAACGCGAATACACAGACGGCGACGCTCGCTCCGACGAGTGCGCTTACTGCAGGTGCGTCCTACCGGGCGACAGTGCATGGAGGCAGCACGGATCCGCGCGTGAAGGACCTGGCGGGCAATGCGCTCGCTGCAAACATGACGTGGACGTTCACGACGGCCACCGGAACGACCGAAACCACCTCGCCCACAGTGACGGCGACTTCGCCACCGAATGGCGCGACCAACGTTGCGGTGGGAAGCGCGATCAGCGCCTCGTTCAGTGAAGCAATGAATGCCTCGACGATCACGACGAGCACGTTCCAGCTGCTCGATCCCACGAACGCGTCCGTCCCGGCGACGGTCAGCTACAACGCGGAAACCTTCACGGCGACGCTTACACCGAGCGCGCCGCTTACGGCGGGCGCCTCCTATCGCGCGACGCTTTTCGGGGGCACGACGGATCCTCGCGTCAAGGACGTCGCGGGCAATGCATTGACCGCGAACGTCATGTGGACGTTTGCCACAGCCCCGGCCGTTACCGATACGACGCCGCCGACCATTACGTCGGTCACGCCAGCCGACGGCGCCACTGGCGTGAACCGGAACACGAAAGTTATAGTGCGGTTCAGCGAACCGGTGGATCCTGCGTCGGTCAACAAGAACACGTTCGTATTGCGCACCCCGTCCAATCAAGTCGTCGCCGGCACTGTTACGCTCGACAGCACCGGCACGATCGCAACCCTCACCCCAACCTCCCCGCTGGGGTCGACCAGAACGTTTACTTCGAGCGTTATTGGCGGCGCGGGCGGCGTGAAAGACGTGGCCGGGAATCCGCTCGCGTCGACCAAGACCTGGACGTTCACGACGCGGTAGTTGGCCGCGATCATCAGCGGGACTGACTCACGCCGCCGACGCGGGTTTCTGACGTCTTGCAACCCGCTTTTGCCACTGGCGGCGCGCACTGTAGCGTCCGGGCACCGGGGGAGGAAAAGCGAGGTTCCAGTAGCGTCCCCCGGCGAGATTGCGGTCCAGCATCCATTGAATGAAGAAGTCCTGCAGGGATCCCACCAGACGCTGGGATGCTGCGATGCGCGACATCACCCGCGCATCCACATGAAAGAGCCGATGACGCTCGAGAAAGCGAAGCATCACATGCAGCGACGCGGCGGCGAGTTCATTGTCGAGGAGGCCCACTACCCGTTGCCAATCCATCGTCAAGGCCGAGGCCTTCAGCAGGTAGATCGCGTCAAAAAGGGATGGGACGAAACTGGGATTGATGCGGTGCGTCGTCATGTCGCGAATCCACGACGAAGCGACGTAGATCAATTGCAATTCACGGGAGAGTCGGTAGACATTTCTTCCACGGAACTTCGAAGGGCGCGTCTCGCACGCGATCGTTTCCGCTTTGAAGAGGGTGTTGTCCAACAATCCTGAACTGCTCGGAAAGAGAGACGTGTGTAGCTCCACCCACACGCGACGCCGAGCATCGTAGAGGGGCGGACCGTGATACGGAGCGCCTTCCTCTCCGTGATCGTACGCAGGCTGAAGAAAGTTGTTCTGAAGCAGCGCGGCTTCGATCTCCGCGTACCGGTCAGGCGGAAGTAGCAGATCGATGTCGCCCATCGGGCGCAGATGCGCTGCCGGATAGAACTCCTCGCTCGTCGAAATGCCCTTCAGAAGAGTGACCGGGACCGACCGCCCGAGGCAGATGTCAATGACGTGGTTGGCGGTATCGACGAGATTACCGTTAACGACTTGCGCAGTGAGGTGCGCGCCGTGAAGCGGCGCGCGCCACT
>Ga0105248_10002576_pt1 | contig 20139 bp, 15 predicted proteins | sample KBSS34metaG_FD_81524 | JGI IMG/M metagenome (GOLD analysis project Ga0105248, IMG submission 81524) | Switchgrass rhizosphere microbial communities from Kellogg Biological Station, Michigan, USA - KBS S3-4 metaG | ecosystem: Host-associated > Plants > Roots > Rhizosphere > Soil | place...
ACCGGAACGTCCACTGCACGCACGACGGCATCGATGATCCTGCGTGCAAGCGGCTCGTTCGCGAGCAGCGCCGATCCTGCCGCAGCGTTGCAGACCTTCTTGGCAGGACAACCCATGTTGATGTCGATGATCTGCGCGCCACGGTCGACGTTATAACGGGCAGCATCCGCCATCAGGAAGGGGTCGGCCCCCGCGATCTGGACGGCGATCGGCGCCGATTCCCCGGCGTGATGTGTGCGTTGCCGCGACTTTGCGGTGTCGCGAAGGCGCGGATTCGATGCGACCATTTCCGAAACAGCGTAGCCGGCGCCCATCCGCTTGCAAAGCATGCGAAATGGACGATCGGTGACGCCCGCCATCGGTGCGACCGCTAGATTGTTCGGCAGTAGATGGCCACCGATGCGCACGTATCGGAATGAAATGTTTGTTCGGAGGGGGTCGGATTATACCCGGTTGAATGCGCGCGTCGAGCGCGAGGCGACGGACGAGCGCTCGTTGCCCGAAGCATAAACACGGCGGCGGAGTCGAAGCGCTCCGCCGCCGTCGGCGCACCCACGCGCGGCGTTCGATGTCGCTCGCGATCAGCGCCGTGTCGTGGAGCGCTGCGTCGACGTCTTTGCGCCGCTGGACGAGTCGTTGCGGGTGCCGTTCTTATCGGCATCGTCGTTGGACATCTTGCGTCCCGATGGCGTCCCGTCGTTCGCGATCGAGGGCGAGCTGCCGTTATCGCTTCCGGGCTGGTTGCTCTCGCCCGACGTCGTCGTGTCGCGGCTTAGCGCACTGCGTCCCGTGTTGTCCTGGCTGGCCCGCACGCCTTCGCTGTTCCGCGTGCTGCGCGGGGAGACCGCATTGCCATTGACGCTGCCGCTGTTCGCGTCATTGGAAAGGTTCGTATCCGACGACGCTGAACTTCCGCTCAACGAACGATGGGAATGGGTGTCGTTGGCACCCGCGGCCCCTACGACGCCCAACGTGGCGACCACGGCCGTAACCTGCATCCATTGCCTTGCGTTCATACGATTGCTCCTGGGTCAAAAGTGTTTGATCAAAGCGAGCCCGCGCATCGCGGCTGCGACTCCAATGCCCGGTCTGCCACCCAGCGGATGCGCCAGGCATATGAAACCGATACTGACGCACGGCCGCAGATGCAGAAACGGAGCGGCCCCGAACGGCGTGTAGGTGGATAACGACCCCGACAGCCCTACGGTGGGCGACGCGCGCCCGGCGGTCAGCGCATCCCGAACAGCATCGCCCGGGTGAACGTCCGCTTAGCGAGCGGCATGCTGTCGAGGAGCATCATTGCCACGCCGCGGGGAACGCTGACAAGCGGGCGATCGGTGCCGAACAGGCGCACGAGACCGTGGGTCAGTGCAATCCCGGCGCGCCGATCCCACGAACGCGAGGCGGCGTATCGGGCGAGCATCGCAGAATCACCAATCCGCCGGACCGGCGTGTCGACGATCGTGCGCGCGAGCTCGAACGCATCGCGAAGCCCGAGGTTGAAACCCTGGCCGGCGATTGGATGAAGCGCCTGCGCCGCGTTGCCGATGATCGCAACGCGTGTCGTCGTCGTATTGCGCGCCACTTCGAGCGCGAGCGGAAACGAGCGCTGCCCGCTTGCATGGGTGAATTCGCGTACGCGGTTGCCGAAGTGTGCGCGCAGCGCCGCGACGAAGTCCGCTTCACTCAGTGCGAGCGTACGCGCCGCCTGCTCCGGTGTCTGGGTCCACACGAGACCATAGTGGTCGCGTTCGGGAAGCAGCGCGACCGGACCGTCTCGCGTGAACCGCTCATAGGCGACGCCGCCGTGCGGATGATCGAGGGTGACGTTGGCAACGATTGCGACCTGGCCGTATTCGTGTCGACGCCGCTCGATGCCCCGCACCGGCGTCGCTGCGCCGTCTGCGATCACGGCGAGTCGCGCTTCGAGCGCAGCGTCCGGCTGCCCATCGATTTCGACGACCGCGCGATCCGGCGAGCCTTGAACGCCACGCGCGGCGGCACCGAACTGCACGTCGACGCGACGTGCAAGAAGCGCCTGGTCGAGGACCTGCTGCAGCGCACGATAGGCGACGACGTATCCGAGTGCCGGCACCCGATGCTCGGCCGCTTCGAGTCGCACGGAACCGAACCCTCCCGCCTGGGACACGTCGATGGCGACGATCGGAGTGATCGCACCGCGCGTTGCGGAAAGCGGCGTCCATACGCCAAGGCGCTCGAGGATCAGGCGCGCGCCATGCGACAGCGCGAGCGAGCGGTCGGCGCGCATCGCCTCGCCCGGCGGTCGAGCGTCGACGACGACGAGATCGAGATCGGCGTCGCGCAGCGCCAGTGCAAGCGTCGCGCCGACCGGCCCTGCCCCGACGATGACGACGTCGCGCACGTGGTATGCCGTGGCGTGCGCGAGCGGCGCGCGTCAGACGCCCGCTACTCGCACGCCGCCTCGACGTCCGCGACCCGCTTGGGGGCCGCAGCCGTCAGGTTGTCGATTCCATCCGCGGTCACCAGGACGTCGTCCTCGATCCGCACGCCGATGTTCCAGAAATCCTCGGGCACGTTGTCCGCCGGCCGGATATAGAGACCCGGCTCGACCGTCAACACCATGCCCGGCGCGAGCCGCACCGACTCGCCGTGTTGCTGGTAAAGCCCCGCGTCATGCACATCCATGCCGAGCCAATGGCCCGCCCGGTGCATGTAGAACTGCCGATAACTTCCGCTCTCGAGAACGCCTTCGAGGGTGCCGGTGCAAAGACCAAGGTCGATCAGGCCTTGCGTCAGGATACGTTCGGCGACATGGTGGTAATCGTGGAAGGCCGCGCCGGGGCGAACTGCGTCGATGCAGGCCTGCTGCGCGGCGAGTACGACTTCGTACACCGCCTTCTGCGGCCCCGTGAAGCGGCCGGTGACGGGGAATGTGCGGGTGATGTCCGACGCATATCCCTGGAATTCGCAGCCCGCATCGATCAGCAGCAGGTCGCCATCGAGCATCTGGCGATTGTTGTCGCGATAATGCAGCACGCACGCGTTGGGGCCGGACGCAACGATCGAGGTGTAGGCGACCGATTGCGCGCCTTCGCGAAGAAATTCGTGCATCAGCTCCGCTTCCACCTGGAATTCATAATCGCCCGGCCGTGCCGCGTGCATCGCACGGCGATGCGCGCCGGTGGAAATCGCGCAGGCACGGCGCATCAGCGCGATTTCGTGCAGATCCTTGACGAGGCGCATCGTGTCGACGGCGGCCCTAACGTCGACGACCTCTTCCGGTGCAGCGACGCCGGTGCGCACGCGGTTGCGAACGACGTTGAGCAGATCGGTGACCTCGCGGTCCCAATCCCGGAAGAGACCCAGCGGCGTGAAGAGCGCGGGGCGGTCGGCGGCGAGGTCCGGCAGCCTCTCGCGCATCGCCGAAATCGGATGCGCTTCATCGAAACCGAAAATCTCGCGCGCGGCCTCGGGACCGTAGCGGAAGCCGTCCCAGATCTCGCGCTCCTCGTTGCGCTCGCGGCAGAACAGCAGGTGCCGGTCGCCGTCGGGCGCCGCGACGAGCGCAATCACCGCCTCGGGCTCGGGGAATCCCGACAGGTAGTAGAAATAGCTGTCGTGCCGATAGGCGTAAAGCGAATCGCGGTTGCGCGGCACTTCCGGTGCGGTGGGCACGAGCGCTAGGCCGCCGCCGCTGCGATCGCGCATCGTCTGCAATACGGCATCGCGCCGGGCGCGGTAGATTTGGTGGGCGTGGTTCATCGTGTCATCCTGCGGGAGGACGCATCATTATAGGGAAGCTAAAGAACCGGGGCCCGTTGCCGCCATGGGTGCAAATGCGAACGAGCGGCATGAGCCGCCAATCGAGGCAGACGAAGAAGCGAAGATCGGGCGTCTTGGCGAGGATGCAACGCGCATGTTGAAAGGAGCCGCATGAACGATCGCAATGAGCATGGACATGGGTTGGCCGCGCCGCTGCCGGCCGTCGGCGTTGCCGAGTTCGCCGAGGGACTTCGCAGCGGACGTTTCACGGCGGAGGCGACGACGCGCGCGCTGCTCGAGCGAATCGCGAAAGAGAACATGCAACTCGACGCCTTCACCGCCGTCGATGACGGCGGGGCGCTCGCCGCGGCACGCGCAGCCGACCAGTACCTGACTGCGCGCACCGACCTCGGGCCGCTGATGGGCGTTCCCGTCGCGCTCAAGGACTTGTACGCAGCCGAAGCGCTGCCGATGAGCGCCGGGTCGCGCGTCGATGTCCGCGATCTCATTCCGACGGAAGGCAGCATCGTCCGCGCATTGAAACGCGCCGGTGTGGTCGTCCTCGGCAAGACGCGAACCACGGAGTTCGCCTTCGGCACGTACAACCCGTCGCACCCTACGCCGCGCAATCCGGCGGATCGCGCCACCCACCGAATGCCGGGCGGATCCTCATCCGGTTCGGCTGTTGCCCTCGGCGCGAATCTTTGCGCCGTGAGCTTCGGCACGGATACGGGCGGATCGGTACGGCAACCCGCCGCGCTTTGCGGCGTCGCAGGCTTCAAGGCGTCGGTCGGCCGGTTCCCGATGGATGGCGTATTTCCGCTGTCGCCGACGTTCGACAGTCCCGGCTGGTTCGGCCGCCGCGTCGATGATCTGCAGCTGGTCTATCAAGCGTTGTCGGGTGAAGCGCGGCATCGCACCCGACCGATCGGCACAGTGACCTTCGGCCGGCCCGATACGCACTTCTTCGAAGGACTGGACGCCGATGTTGCACGCGCCCTCGAGATTGCCGAGCGCCGGCTCGCGGCGGCGGGCGCTCGCATCGTGCCTGTCACGATGCCGCCGCTTGCCGACCTCGATGCGGCGTTCGGCGCGTTCCTTTCCGCCGAGCTTGTCGCCTACCTCGGTCGCGAGCGCGTGCTCGGCTCGCTCTCCCGCATGGACCCCGTCGTCGCAGCGCGCATTCAACCGGGGCTCACGCTGACCGCCGAGCAATTCATCGCGATGCGCGCGCGCTTCGGCGCACTCGCGCGTGCCGCGCAGGCTGCGATGACGCATGTCGATGCGCTCATCACCCCCACGTCGCCGCGCATCGCAGCGCCGGTCGCGGGCCATGAAGATGCCACGACCGCAGCCGCGTGGAGCAAAGAAACGCTGCGCTTCACGCGTCCGGGAAACTTGTTCGGGCTCTGCGGCATCTCCTTGCCGATCGAGCACCTCACCGGATCTCTGCCGGTGGGATTGCAGCTGCTCGCGCGCGGCGGCGCGGATGCCGAACTGCTTGCCCTCGCCCGTACGGTCGAAGACGTTCTCGGCCGGCCCGGGTGATCGTGTCGCCCGCCCGCCACGCTTCCGCGCAGCAGATTCGACGGTGAGCATCGCCGACGAAAAGAGGACGCTGCGCCAGACGGTGAGCATCGCGCGCGATGCGCTCGACGCCGGCGCGCGCGACCGAGGTTCCGAAGCGATTGCGGCACGGATCCTGGCGCTGCCAGGTTATCGTGCTGCACAGGTCGTTCTGCTGACGTTGCCTTTCAGGAGCGAGTGGAACGCGGCGCTGCTCGCGCAGCATGCGCTCTTGGGGGGCAAGATCGTCGCCGCGCCCCGCGTCGAGCCGGCGGCGCGAATGCTGCGGCCGCTGCGAATCCGCGATCTCGCGAGTGACGTGGAAGCAGGCTACCGCGGCATTCCCGAACCGCGCGCCGATTGTCCTCCGGTGACGCTCGAGTCGATCGAGTTCGTCCTCACGCCGGGCGTCGCGTTCGACCGCGAGGGCCGGCGCCTCGGATACGGCGGCGGTTACTACGATCGCCTGCTGCCGCTGTTGCCCGCCGCCGCCTGTCGCGTGGGCGGCGCCTTCGAAGTGCAGATCGTCGCACGCGTGCCGGCCGCGCCTCACGACGCCTGCGTCCAGTACGTGGTCACGGAGCGGCGGACGATCGAATGCGGGCAACCGTCCGCATGACGGCGGCCCGCACGGCATTCGTCGCGCTCGCCGCGACGTTGACCATCCAGATCTACGTGTCGCTGACCGCGACCGCCACCGCCGTGCTCGCGCCCGAAATCGCCCGCGAGTTCCACGTCGACGCGCACTGGGTGGGCGTCTTCGTTGGCATCGTTTACGTCGGGGGAGCGTTCGCGAGCCTCGCGAGTGGTGCATTCGTGGAACGACACGGCGCGATCCGCGTGTCGCAGATCTGCGTCGTGCTGTGCGCCGTCGGTACGGTCGCGATGGCGGCGACACCCGAGCGCGCGCCGATCATGCTCGCGCTCGCCGCCTTGCTCATCGGCATCGGCTACGGTCCGATCACGCCGGCGTCCTCGCATTTGCTGCAGCGGACCGCGCCACCGTCGCGCATGGCGCTGACGTTCTCGATCAAGCAAACGGGTGTGCCGGCCGGTGCCGCGCTGTGCGGTGCGCTGTTGCCTGCGTTGACAGTCGCGCTCGGCTGGCGCATGGCATTCGCGATCGTCGCGGCGGTCGGCATCGTCGTCATCGCCCTCGCACAACCCATCCGCGCGGCGCTCGACGTGGATCGGCGGCCGCATCGGGTGTTCTCCATCGCGGCAATATTCGCGCCGCTCGCGCTGCTGCGGCAGACACCCGGCCTGCTCGAACTCGCGCTCGTCTCGCTCGCGTACTCGGCCACGCAGGTGTGCCTCATGAGCTTTCTCGTCGTGCATCTGACCGAGACTCTGGATTGGACGCTCGTATCCGCGGGGTTCGCGCTCACCGTTGCAACCATTGGCGGCGTGATCGGTCGCATCGGTTGGGGCTACGTCGCGGATCGGCTTCTCGCGCCTCGACACGTGCTGATGCTGATCGGAGCGCTCGCCGCCACCTGCGGCGCAGGCATGGCCATGGCGACGACTGCGTGGCCGACGGCGATCGTCGTTCCGCTGGCGCTCGCGTTTGGCGCGACGGCAATCGGCTGGAATGGCGTTCAGCTGTCGGAGGTCGCGCGGCTTGCACCGCCGGGCGCGGCGGGCAAGGTCACCGGCGCCTCGGGCTTCGTCACGTTCGCCGGCGTCGTCGTCGGACCGCCCTCGTTCGCGCTGCTGTCGTCGCTGACCGGCGGCTACCGGACGGGCTTCGCGACGTTTGCCGGCTTGAGCCTCGCCGGCGCGCTCGCACTCGGACGGGGCGGAAAAGGCCGCGCGCGCAAGGCGAATACAATGAAAACGCTGTCGTAGATACCACCCGCCATCCAGCAAAAGGAAGGCGCAGGAGGAACACATGGACCGCATTCCGGACATCGATCCGCAGGAAACGCGTGAGTGGCTCGAAGCGCTCGACGGGGTGCTCGAGGCAGAGGGGCCCGACCGCGCGCACTTCCTGATCGAGCAGCTGATCGACAAGGCGCGCCGATCCGGCGCGTACCTGCCGTTCTCGGCCAACACCGCGTACATCAACACGATCCCGGTCGAGAAGCAGGTTCGAATCCCGGGTGACCAGAACATCGAGCATCGCATCCGCTCGATCTCGCGCTGGAACGCCATGGCCATGGTCGTGCGCGCGAACAAGCACACGAACGTCGGCGGCCATATCGCGAGCTACGCATCCGCCGCGACGCTTTACGACGTCGGCTTCAACCACTTCTGGCACGGCGTCTCGGACCAGCACGCGGGCGATCTCGTGTTCATCCAGGGACATTCGTCGCCGGGCGTGTACTCGCGCGCATTCCTGCTCGGGCGCCTCACCGAGGAACAGCTCGACAACTTCCGGCAGGAAGTCGACGGCCGCGGCATCTCGTCGTATCCGCATCCCTGGCTGATGCCGGACTTCTGGCAATTCCCCACCGTGTCGATGGGGCTCGGTCCACTGATGGCGATCTACCAGGCGCGGTTCATGAAATACCTGCGCGACCGCGGCATCGCGGACACCGAAGGCCGCAAGGTCTGGTGCTTCTGCGGCGACGGCGAAATGGACGAGCCCGAGTCGATGGGTGCGATCGGCCTGGCATCGCGCGAAAGCCTCGACAACCTCATTTTCGTCGTCAACTGCAACCTGCAGCGCCTCGACGGACCGGTGCGGGGCAACGGCAAGATCATCCAGGAGCTGGAAAGCGATTTCCGTGGCGCGGGCTGGAACGTGATCAAGGTGATCTGGGGCACGCGCTGGGACGCGCTGCTGGCGCGGGATACGAAGGGATTGCTCAAGCAGCGGATGATGGAATGCGTCGACGGCGAATACCAGACGTTCAAGTCCAAGGACGGCGCGTACGTCCGTGAGTATTTCTTCAACACGCCGGAACTGAAGGCGATGGTCGCCGACTGGTCCGACAAGGACATCTGGGACTTAAACCGCGGCGGCCACGACGTGCACAAGGTCTATACGGCGTTCCACGCAGCGGTCAATCACAGCGGCCAGCCGACGGTCATCCTCGCGAAGACGATCAAGGGTTACGGCATGGGAGTCGCCGGCGAAGCCCAGAACATCACGCATCAGCAGAAGAAGATGAATGTCGACGCGATCCGCCGCTTCCGCGATCGTTTCGACATACCGGTGCCGGATGACAAGCTCGAGGAGGTCCCGTATGTGAAGTTCGAGGAGGGATCGCCCGAGCTCGAGTACATGCGCGCACGGCGGATGGAGCTCGGCGGCTACCTGCCGGCACGACGGCGCAAGGCGGAAGCGTTGCGCGTGCCCGAACTTTCGGCGTTCGACCGCTTCCTGAAAAGCACCGAAGAGCGCGAGATCTCGACGACGATGGCGTTCGTGCAGATCCTCCAGACGCTGCTTCGCGACAAGACGCTCGCCAAGCACATCGTGCCGATCGTTCCCGATGAATCGCGGACGTTCGGGATGGAAGGCCTCTTCCGCCAGCTCGCGATCTGGAACCAGCTCGGCCAGCTCTACACGCCGGAGGACAAGGATCAACTGATGTTCTACAAGGAGGACAAGCACGGCCAGATCCTCCAGGAAGGCATCAACGAGGCGGGCGCGATGTGCGACTGGATGGCCGCGGCGACCAGCTACTCGACGCACGGCGTCCAGATGATCCCCTTCTACATCTTCTATTCGATGTTCGGCTTCCAGCGCGTCGGCGATCTCGCGTGGGCGGCCGGAGACATGCGTGCGCGCGGCTTCCTCATCGGCGGGACGGCCGGACGCACGACGCTGAACGGCGAGGGACTGCAGCACGAGGACGGCCAGTCGCACGTATATTCGGCGACGATCCCGAATTGCATCTCGTACGATCCGACGTTCGCCTACGAGCTCGCGGTCATCGTCCAAGACGCGCTGCGGCGCATGTATGTCGAGCAGCAGGACGTCTACTACTACCTGACGGTGATGAACGAGAACTACCGTCACCCGGCAATGCCCGAAGGCGCTGCGCAAGACATCATCAAGGGGATGTACCGGTTCAAGGCCGGCGCGTTGAAGTCCGATGCTCCGCGTGTGCAGCTGCTCGGATCGGGCACCATCTTCCGGGAAGTGATGGCCGCGGCCGACCTGCTGCACGACGAGTGGGGCGTCGAGGCGGATTTGTGGAGCTGTCCGTCGTTCACCGAACTCGCGCGGGATGGCCATGCGGTGTCACGGCGCAATCTGCTGAATCCACAGGCTGCGCCCGAGCTCTCGCACGTCGAAGCGTGCCTGCGGGAGACGACGGGACCGGTAGTGGCGGCGACCGACTACGTGCGCGCGTTCGCGGATCAGATCCGGGCGTACGTGCCGCGCCGCTACGTCGTACTCGGGACCGACGGGTTCGGCCGCTCCGATACGCGCGAGAAGCTGCGCCGCTTCTTCGAGGTCGATCGGTGGCAGGTCACGGTCGCCGCGCTGAAGGCACTGGCAGACGACGGTACGCTGCCCCGCGACAAGGTGATGGAAGCGATGCAGAAATACGGTCTCGATCCGGCCAAGCCGGCGCCATGGACCGTATGACGCCTCGCAGCGCAGGACGAGCGAACGGGGCGCCGACATGAACGTCATCGAGGTCAAGGTTCCGGACATCGGCGATTTCGCGGACATTCCCGTCATCGACGTGCTCGTGAAGCCCGGCGACGTCGTCGCCGTCGACGATTCCCTGATCACGCTCGAATCGGACAAGGCGACGATGGACGTGCCGTCGCCGGCCGCGGGCGTCGTGCGTGATCTGCGCGTTCGCGCGGGCGACAAGGTCAGCGAAGGCAGTCTCGTATTGACCCTCGACGGTTCACCAGCGAATGCCGGCAACGCCGAGCCAAAGGCGCCAAGCGGGGATGGCGTCCGTCACGCGCAGTCCATCTCCGGCACGCTTTCCCCTATGCCGGCGCCCGAGCGGGAAACGCCCGCGCCGCGCGGCGAGAAGGGTCGCGCAGACACGCCCGGCGAAGGCTCGAACTCCACACCGCCCGCCGGGCCGACAATCGAAGTGCGTGTGCCGAACATCGGCGATTTCGCGGACGTGCCGGTGATCGAGGTATTCGTAAAGCCCGGCGACATCGTGAAACCGGATGATCCGCTGGTCACGCTCGAATCGGACAAGGCGACGATGGACGTGCCCTCGCCCGTCGGCGGCATCGTCGAGGGCGTGCGCGTCGCAGTCGGCGAACGCGTACGCGAAGGCACGGCGCTCTTGTCGCTCAAGACGTCGGAAACGGGCGCCGAACCCGCAAGTCGCGCTACGCCGCCCTCGCATCCCGACGACAGTGACCGCGCCACCCCACCGGTGTCGGCCGGTAATGCACGCGGCTCCGCAGCGGAGGCACGCGAATCGGAGTCGGATCATCGCGACTCGACGCGTGCGCGACGCACCGAATCGGACGAGCAGCAGCGTGCATCGGATGCAAGCGGCGCGCCCGCCGGGCATCCGCATGCGTCGCCCTCGGTGCGCAAGTTCGCGCGCGAATTGGGCGCGAACCTTGCCGAAGTGGGGGGTAGCGGACCACGCGGACGGATCGTCAAGGAGGACGTGCAGGCGTTCGTCAAAGAAGCATTGACCGGCCAGCGTGGGCGCCCGATGCAGCAGGCGGCCACACCAGGAGCCGGACTGGAGCTTCTGCCCTGGCCGTCACCGGATTTCTCGAAATTCGGTCCCACGGAAAGCGCCGCCTTGTCGCGGATCCGGAAGATTTCCGGTGCCAATCTCGCGCGGAACTGGGTAATGGTTCCACACGTGACGCAGTTCGAGGACGCGGACATCACGGACCTCGAAACGTTGCGCGTCGAGCTGAATCGCGAGCAGGCCAAAGCGGGCGTGAAGGTGACGATGCTCGCGTTCCTGATCAAGGCCTGTGTCGCCGCATTACGCAAGTTCCCCGATTTCAACGCCTCGCTCGATGCAACCGGCACGACGCTGACGCGCAAGCACTACTTCAACATCGGCTTCGCCGCCGACACGCCGAACGGTCTTGTCGTTCACGTGCTGAAGGATGCCGATCGGAAAGGCGTCGTTGAGATCGCGAAGGAAATGATGGACCTGTCGGCGAAGGCGCGCGAGGGCAAGCTCGCACCTGCTGACATGCAAGGCGGATGCTTTTCGATCAGCTCGCTCGGCGGCATCGGCGGCACGGCGTTCACGCCCATCGTGAACGCCCCCGAGGCGGCCATCCTCGGCGTATCGAAGAGCGCGATGAAGCCCGTGTGGGACGGCACGGCATTCGTGCCGCGACTCATGCTGCCGCTGTCGCTGTCGTACGACCATCGCGTCATCGACGGCGCGCAGGCCGCGCGCTTCACGACGTATCTTGCAACTCTGCTCGCGGACTTCCGGCGAGCACTGCTGTGACGCAGGACGAACAGAAGCAGCTGGTCGCGCGTGAAGCGCTTCGCTACGTCGTCGACGACGCGTGGCTCGGCGTCGGCTCGGGATCCACCGCCAATCTCTTCATAGACCAGCTCGCGCGGATCAAGCATCGGATCAAGGGTGCGGTCGCAAGCTCCGTCAAGACCGCGGAACGGTTGAAGTCCCACGGCATCGACGTCGAGGAGCTCAACAACGTCAGCGACATCCCCGTGTACATCGACGGGGCGGACGAGGTCACCGAGCGCGGCGAAATGATCAAGGGCGGCGGCGGCGCGCTCACGCGAGAGAAGATCGTCGCGGCGGTCGCGCGGAAATTCGTCTGCATCGTCGACCAGTCGAAACTGGTCGACGTGCTTGGCAAGTTTCCGTTGCCGATCGAGGTCATTCCGATGGCTCGCAGTTACGTTGCGCGCGAAGTCGTACGGCTCGGCGGGCGTCCGGCGTTGCGCATGGGCTTCACGACCGACAACGGCAACGTGATCCTCGACGTCTCGGACCTCACGATCTCCGATCCGTCGGGACTCGAAACCACGCTGAATCAGATCGCGGGCGTCGTCACCGTCGGTCTTTTTGCCCAGCGTGGGGCCGACGTCATTCTCGTCGGCACACCGGAGGGCGTGCGCACGCACTCACCCGGAGGCTGACGCGGCGAGACACCCGTACTTCTGCCACGTACGGGCGACTGACAGGCGATGACCTGCAACAGGTCGCGCAGCTGACGCGATCGCAGGGGCGTGTCCCCCGGCGACGTGCGAGCGCGGTTTTTACGCTGCGTTTGCACCGGCCAAACGATTATTCGCGACGCTTTTGCACGCGATCGCACACGATCGAATCCCTTGAACGCAACGCGTCTCGCTTGGCGACCCGGTGAGCGCGTCGATAGTCGGAGCATTCGATGGACATTGCTTACCTGCTGCTGACCGCCGCACTCGCTGGCGTGACGATCGCCCTGATCTTCGCCTTCGAGCGCCTTCGCCAATCCAAATGAGCACGCTCTACATCGTCGGTGCGCTCGTGTCCGCGGGCCTGTTCGTTTATCTGATTGCCGCGATGCTCAAGCCGGAGTGGTTCGAATGAGCGCCGCGTGGCGAAGCCCGAGGCCCGCAGGGCCCGACGCGGCGCGATTGAGGGAGGCCGACACGCCGGCGCGACGCTATGCACTGCGCGTGCAAGGAGGCCGTGAATGAGTGGCAACAGCTACTTCCAGCTCGCGTTCTACGTCGTCGTCCTGCTGACGCTCGCGAAGCCGCTCGGCGCGTATATGGCGCGCATCTACCAGGGCGAACCGGCGTTGCTCAACCGCGTAGGCGCGCCGTTCGAGCGCGTGCTCTACAAGACGTGCGGCATCGATCCCGAACGGGAAATGCACTGGACCGAGTACGCGGTGGCGGTCATGGCGTTCAACATCCTCGGACTGCTCGCCGTGTATGCGCTGCAGCGGCTGCAGGCCTTTTTGCCGCTGAATCCACAGGGGATGGCGGCGGTTTCGCCGGATTCTGCGTTCAACACGGCGGTCAGTTTCGCTACCAATACCAACTGGCAGGGATACGGCGGCGAGACGACGATGAGCTATCTGACGCAGATGCTCGCGCTGACCGTGCAGAACTTCGTGTCCGCAGCCAGTGGAATGGCCGTCCTCGTCGCGCTGATCAGGGGCTTCAGGCGCGCATCGACGTCGACGATCGGCAACTTCTGGACCGACCTTGTCCGCACGACACTCTACATTTTGCTGCCGCTCTCGCTCGTGCTCGCCCTCGTCCTCGTCTCTCAGGGAGTCGTGCAGACGTTCTCGCCGTACAAGACCGTGGAGCTCGTACAACCGGTCACTTACGACAACCCGAAGACGGATAGCGCCGGCCAGGCGGTCAAGGACGAAAAGGGTAATCCCGTCACCGAACCGGCGACCGCGAAGGAGCAAACGATCGCCGTCGGACCCGCTGCCTCGCAGATTGCCATCAAGCAGCTCGGCACGAACGGCGGCGGATTCTTCAACGTCAACAGTGCCCACCCGCTCGAGAACCCGACGCCGCTCGCCAACTTTCTCGAGCTGCTGTCGATCCTCCTGATCTCCGCAGCCCTCTGCTACACGTTCGGCGTGATGGTCAAGGACACGCGCCAAGGCTGGGCGGTGCTCGCCGCGATGACGATCGTTTTCGTCGCGCTGCTCGCCCTTGCGGCATGGGCCGAGAGCGGTGGGAACCCGGTGCTCGCATCGCTTGGCGTCGACCAGACGGCGAGCTCAGCGCAATCGGGTGGCAACATGGAAGGCAAGGAAGCGCGCTTCGGCATCGCGAATTCCGCGCTCTGGGCGACCGCGACGACAGCCGCATCGAACGGCTCCGTAAACGCGATGCACGACTCGTTCATGCCGCTCGGCGGACTCGTGCCGATGTGGCTGATACAACTGGGGGAGGTGATCTACGGCGGCGTCGGATCGGGGCTGTACGGCATGCTGATGTTCGCGATCATCGCCGTTTTCGTCGCCGGCCTGATGATCGGGCGGACGCCGGAGTATCTCGGCAAGAAGATCGAGGCGTTCGAGATGAAGATGGCGGCGATCGCGATCCTCGTTCCGCCGTTCCTGGTGCTGACCGGCACGGCGGTGGCCGTTCTGGCGCCCGATGGACTCGCCGGTCTCGCCAATCCCGGCGCGCACGGCTTCTCCGAGATCCTCTACGCGTTCTCGTCGGCTGCGAACAACAATGGCAGCGCGTTCGCGGGCCTCAGCGCGAACACGCCGTTCTACAACACGATGCTCGGGATCGCGATGTGGTTCGCGCGCTACTGGCTGATGATTCCCGTGCTAGCCGTCGCCGGCTCGCTCGCCGCCAAGAAATCCATCCCCGCGGGCGGCGGCACGCTGCCCACGCACACACCGCTTTTCATCGGTTGGCTGATCGGAACGGTGCTGCTCGTCGGAGCCCTCACGTTCGTCCCGGCGCTTGCGCTCGGCCCGATCGTCGAGCAGCTGATGCTCGCCGGCGTCCGCTGACCCTTTCAGCGATCACCATACGAAGATCGTCATGACGCGCAAGACACTCCCGTTGTTCGACCCGAAGCTGCTCGGACCTGCGCTCGTCGACGCGTTCCGCAAGCTCGACCCTCGAACGCAGGCCCGCAATCCGGTGATGTTCGTCGTTTTCGTCGGAAGCCTGCTGACGACATGGCTGTGGATCGACGCCTTGCGTGGACAAGGTGAAGCGCCCGCGTGGTTCATCGGCAACGTCGCGCTGTGGCTGTGGATCACCGTACTTTTCGCGAACTTCGCCGAGGCGATCGCGGAAGGCCGCAGCAAGGCCCAGGCGACGGCGCTGCGCGGCATGCGGCAGAAGGTATGGGCGAAGCGCCTCAAGGAGCCTCACCGTGGCGCTGCCATGTGGACCCAGCCGGCCGAAGAGCTGCGCAAGGGCAACGTGGTGATCGTCGAGGCCGGCGATCTGATGCCGTGCGACGGCGAAGTTATCGAAGGGGTTGCGTCGGTCGACGAGTCCGCGGTAACCGGCGAATCCGCGCCGGTGATCCGCGAATCGGGCGGCGACTTCGCGGCGGTCACCGGCGGCACGCGCGTACTGTCGGACTGGATCGTGGTTCGTTGCACGACAGACCCCGGCGAGACGTTCGTCGACCGGATGATCGCAATGGTCGAAACCGCGAAGCGTCGCAAGACGCCGAACGAGATCGCGCTCGAAATCTTTCTCGCAGCGCTGACCGTTGTCTTCCTGCTCGCAGCAGTCACCCTGCTGCCGTTCTCGATCTACAGCGTGAAAGCAGCGAGCTCAGGCACCGCGGTGACGGTGACCGTGCTCGTAGCACTGCTCGTCTGCCTGATTCCGACGACGATCGGCGCGCTGCTCTCGGCGATCGGCATCGCAGGCATGAGCCGGATGCTCGGCGCCAACGTGCTCGCCATGTCCGGGCGCGCCGTCGAAGCGGCCGGCGACGTGGACGTGCTGCTGCTCGACAAGACCGGGACGATCACGCTGGGCAACCGGCAGGCGAGCGCGTTTCTTCCGGCGCCGGGCGTCAACGTGCGCGATCTCGCCGACGCCGCGCAGCTTTCCTCCCTCGCCGACGAGACACCCGAAGGACGCAGCATCGTCGTTCTCGCGAAGAAGGAGCACGGCTTTCGCGAGCGGCAGATCGCCGAGCTCGGCGCGACGTTCATTCCCTTCACCGCGCAAACCCGGATGAGCGGCGTGAATGTCGGCGCACGGCAAATCCGCAAGGGCGCCGCCGATGCCATCGCCCGTCACGTCGAATGTCATGGCGGCACGGTGCCGCCCGCCATCAGCCGGCTCGTCGAGGAAGTCGGGCGGCGCGGCAGCACGCCCCTCGTCGTCGCCGAGAACGGCACCGCGCTCGGCGTCGTCGAGCTGAAAGACGTCGTCAAGGGCGGGATCAAGGAACGCTTCGGCGAACTGCGCCGCATGGGCATCAAGACGGTGATGATCACCGGGGACAATCGACTGACCGCAGCCGCAATCGCAGCCGAGGCCGGTGTCGACGACTTCCTGGCCGAGGCGACGCCGGAAGCCAAGCTCGCGCTCATCCGCAAAAACCAGAGCGATGGCCGGATGGTGGCGATGACCGGCGACGGCACCAACGATGCGCCCGCGCTAGCGCAAGCCGACGTCGCCGTGGCGATGCACACCGGCACGCAGGCGGCGAAGGAGGCCGGCAACATGGTCGACCTCGACTCGAATCCCACCAAGTTGATCGAGGTCGTCGAGATCGGCAAGCAGATGCTGATGACCCGCGGCGCACTGACGACGTTTTCCATCGCCAATGACATCGCGAAATACTTCGCGATCGTCCCGGCCGCGTTCATCACGACCTATCCACAACTCGGCGCGCTGAACGTCATGCATCTCGCGACGCCATCGTCGGCGATCCTATCGGCAGTCATTTTCAACGCGCTGATCATCATCGCGCTCGTGCCGCTCGCGCTGAAGGGCATTCGCTATCGCCCGCTCGGCGCGGCGGCGCTGCTGCGCAATTTCATGCTCGTCTACGGCGTCGGCGGCGTGATCCTGCCCTTCATCGGGATCAAGCTCGTCGACATGATCCTCTCAGCCGTCGGCCTCGTCTGACAGGGACCCCCCATGGCCCGCACATTCCGAGATTCGCTGCTGATGCTGATCGTCATGACGCTCGTCACGGGCGTCGCCTATCCGCTCCTCGTCACGGGGATCGCGCAGCTGACGATGGGCCGCACGGCGAACGGCAGCATCGTCGAGCGCGACGGCAAAGCGGTGGGAAGCGCGCTCGTCGGCCAGCCGTTCAGCGATCCGAAATATTTCTGGGGGCGTCCGTCCGCGACGTCGCCGATGCCGTACAACGCCGGCGCATCGAGCGGATCGAACCAGGGACCGCTCAATCCCGCCTTGGCGGACGCGGTGAAGTCGCGCATCGAGGCGCTGCGGTCGGCCGACCCGGACAACCGTGCGCCCTTCCCCGTCGATCTCGTCACCGCGTCCGGCAGCGGTCTCGACCCGCACATCAGTCCTGCGGCCGCCGCATATCAAACGGCGCGCGTTGCCAAGGCGCGAGGGATTGCCGTCGATCGCGTGAGCGCGCTCGTCACCCAGCACACGCGCGCGCGACAGCTCGGCTTTCTTGGCGAGGCCGTGGTCGATGTACTGCAACTGAACCTCGCATTGGATACACTGCAAAGGTGAGCGCGCACGAAAGCGCAGGATGACCGAGGGTCGCGACGACGATCGGCCCGATCCGGACGCGCTCCTTGTCCGCATCGAGGAAGACAAGGCACGCGCGGCGCGGGGCCGACTGAAGATCTTCTTCGGCGCATCGCCCGGCGTCGGCAAGACATTCGCCATGCTCGCGGAGGGGCAGCGGCTGCGCAAGGAAGGTCGCGACGTCGTCGTCGGCGTCGTCGAAACGCACGGGCGCGCCGATACGCAGCGTCTGCTCGAAGGCCTCGACACGATTCCGCGCAAGCGGGTCGACTATCGCGGCCAAGTGCTCGAGGAGTTCGATCTCGACGCGGCGCTCGCGCGGAAGCCCGCCATCTTGCTCGTCGACGAGCTGGCCCACACGAACGTGGCGGGATCGCGCCATCCCAAGCGTTACCAGGATGTGGAAGAGCTGCTCGCAGCCGGCATCGACGTCTACACGACGGTCAACGTCCAGCATCTCGAAAGCCTGAACGACATCGTCGGCGGCATCACCGGCGTGAAGGTGCGCGAGACGCTGCCGGATCGCGTCTTCGACGAAGCCGACGACGTCGTGCTCGTCGATCTCACGCCCGACGACCTGCTGAAGCGCTTCAAGGAGGGCAAGGTCTATTTCGCCGAGCAGGCGCAACGTGCGGTCCAGAACTTCTTTCGCAGGGGTAACCTGCTCGCCTTGCGCGAGCTCGCGTTGCGTCGGACGGCGGATCGCGTCGACACGCAGATGCGAACGTACCGCGTCGAGCACGTTGCCGGCGCGCCCGTCTGGAAGACACGCGATGCGTTGCTTGTCGGCGTCAGTGCTGCACGCGGCAACGAAGCCGTAGTCCGATCGGCGGCGCGCCTCGCGGCGGCGCTGGATGCGACGTGGCACGCGGTCTATGTGGAGACGCCCGCACTCGCGCGCCTGCCGGAAGCGCGAAGGAGAACGATCCTCGCGACGCTGAAGCTTGCGCAGGAGCTCGGCGCCAACACCGCTACGATCGGCGCCGCCGATGCCGTTGCAGCACTCGTCGACTACGCGCGAATGCACAACATCGGCAAGGTCGTTCTCGGACGCGCTTCGGCACGCCGGTCGCTGCGCGACCTGTGGGGCGCGAGTCCGGCATTACGCGTGAACCGCCTCGCGCCGGACCTCGACGTCGTGCTCGTCGGCCGCGAGCGTACAGCGGCGGAAACGACGTCGGACGAAACGCCCGCGACGCCGCCGGATCGCCTGTCGCAGCGCTACGGTGGCGCGCTCGCACTTTCTGCCGCAACGACGCTGATCGCATTTCCGTTGCAACACCTGTTCGAGCTCTCGAACATCGTGCTGCTCTTCATGCTCGCCGTCGTCGCTGCCGCACTCCTGTTCGGGCGGGGGCCGGCGGTGTTGGCGGCCGTCATCAACGTGCTTGCATTCGATTTCTTCTTCGTGCCCCCGCAGTTCACCTTCGCGGTCTCCGACGCGCAATACCTCTTCACCTTCATCGTCATGCTGCTCGTCGGACTGATCGTGGGCCAGCTGACGGCTCGGCTGCGCTATCAGGCGACCTTTGCATCCCGAGGCGAGGAACGCGCACGGCGGATGTTCGAAATGGCGCGCGATCTGTCGGCGGCGCTCGCGCCCGAGCAAGTGACGGAGATCGGCGAGCGCTACCTCGCAGCAATGATTCCTGGCAAGAGCGGCGTGCTCGTGCTGGACGAGGACGAAACGCTGCGCCCGGTCCAAGCGAGCGATGCGCGTCCGGAAATCGACATGGCCATCGCCCGCTGGTGTGTCGATCGCTCGGAGCCGGCGGGTACGGGCACCGACACGTTGCCCGCGGCGGGCAAGCTCTATCTGCCGCTCAAGGCCCCTGTGCGAACGCGCGGCGTGCTCGTCGTCGAGCCGGCCGATCGGGGGCAGCTGATGGTTCCCGAACAGCGGCGGCTGCTCGAGACATTCGCTGCGCTCATCGCGATCGCCCTCGAGCGCGTGCACTTCGTCACCGTCGCGCAGCGCACGCTCCTCGACATGGAATCGGAACGGCTTCGCAATTCGGTGCTCGCCGCGCTGTCGCACGACCTGCGAACGCCGCTGACGGCGCTGGTCGGCCTGTCCGAGACGCTCGCGCTGGAGCTTGCGCGCGGCGGCAACGCCGGCGAAGCCAAGGCGCTCGCCATCCGCGACCAGGCGCGCCGCACGGCAAGACTCGTCGACAACCTGCTCGAGATGGCGCGTCTCGAGGCGGGTCGCATCAACGTTCGCCGGGACTGGCAGTCCATCGAGGAATTGGTGGGAGGCGCGCTCGCAGCGCTCGAAACCACGCTGGCCGGTCGTGCGATCGACGTCGATCTTCCCGCCGACCTGCCGCTCGTCGCATGCGACGGAACGCTGATCGAACGCGTGCTCGTCAACCTGCTCGAGAACGCTGCGAAGTACACGCCGCCGGGCGCGCCGATCCGCATGACGGCGCGGTTCGCGAATGGCGTCGTCGAAGTCGCCATCGAGGACCGCGGACCCGGCCTACCCGCCGGCCGTGAGCAGGCGATATTCGACAAGTTCACGCGCGGCGAGCGCGAATCCGCGGTGCCCGGTGTTGGTCTCGGTCTTGCAATATGCCGCGCAATCGTCGAGGCGCACGGCGGGACGATCGCTGCACGCAATCGCGAGGGAGGCGGCGCGCGCTTCGCATTCACGCTTCCTGCCGGCGAGTCTCCACCCGTGCCCGTCGAAACGACGTCGGCCGCGGCCGCGTAAGCAAGCAGCGTGGAAACGACGCCGCTCG
>Ga0105248_10002577_pt1 | contig 20137 bp, 19 predicted proteins | sample KBSS34metaG_FD_81524 | JGI IMG/M metagenome (GOLD analysis project Ga0105248, IMG submission 81524) | Switchgrass rhizosphere microbial communities from Kellogg Biological Station, Michigan, USA - KBS S3-4 metaG | ecosystem: Host-associated > Plants > Roots > Rhizosphere > Soil | place...
GCATCACCTCACCTATGCCATGCCCGAACTGCGCGGCCAGGCCCCACGGGGATGGCCGGTGGGAGCCACTTGGGACGCAGTTGACGGCTGCTGGAGCGCGAGCAAAAACGAGATAGTTGTGACCGAGGAAAGACAACAGCTATCAGGCAATCTATGGATTCCCAGCGGTCGGGTGCGCGAAGTATTGCGCCATGAGACCGGTCACGCCGTCGACTTTACGATCAAAATGCTCTCCGACCACAACGACTTCAAACAAGCCTATGATGACGATCTGCAAGCCATGCCCACAGCAGATAAAAACCAACTGGCTTACTTTCTGCAGAGCGGTTCAGCCGGTCGAGAAGAGACCGCCGCCGAAGGAGTGGCCGATCGTGATGGCGGAGCCACCGGTGGTGCGGCTTTCCACCGCGACTTTTCACGCACGCTAAAAGTAATCAATGACACTCTTATTTCCGTTTCCGGCGTGCCGGTGAATGGCACCGGCACTTTTGTTGCACCAGTTATACCCGGCGGGGGATCTGTCGTTCCTGGCGGGGGATCTGTTGTTCCTGGCGGGGGCCCTGCTGTTCCTGGCGGCTCAGGCAGCGGCGGACCGGCTGTACCCAACGGCGGCGTCGACCGAGTGCCGATTCAAACCTATTGATGATTCAAACCTATTGATGATTCAAACCTACTGATGATTCAAACCTAGTGATTTAAAGGGCAGCAGCCAGTATGTCATCGCTGGTCATATCCGGCATAGCGCGACCGCTTTCAAAATTCAGAATGCCCATCTCGGCATAACGAGGTCTTGTTCTGTCGGTAAGCAATCCTAATCGTTTGAGATTAGGCACCATCAGACGAAACATTGATGTGCGGAAGAAGGTCATGAGCTGCGAATCCGAGGCGAATTTATTCCACTCCTTCAAAGTGAAATAATTGCCCCAGTATTCTTCGTACATTTCGTGGATAAGAAATCTGCGCTGCAAAAGCAAGGCAATTTCAAAAGCCAATTCTTCGCGCTCAGCTCTTTCCTTCTCATTCAGTTCCGTATCGTAATAGCGCTTGAGAGCCAGTACGCCGTAATTTACGTGACGTGCTTCGTCAATTACGATCAGCTTGAGAATCTCGCGCAGCAGTGGTTCGTTTACGATGCCGCGGATCATTGTAAAAGCACCAAGTGCAAATCCTTCGATCATTATTTGCATGCCCAAAAATTTGACATCCCAACGAGGATCGGCTACCAGAGCCTCACTCAGAACATACAAGTTTTCATTGATCTCATATTTGCGTTGCAGCTTTTCGTCTAAGTAACGGTGAAAAACTTCAACATGCCGCGCTTCATCGACGACCTGGGTGGCGCCAAAAAGTTTGCCGTCCATCCAGGGGACCGCTTGCAAAACCTGGGCCGCACCATAGAGCGCGCCCTGTTCACCGTGCAGGATCTGGCTCAGCATCCAACTGAGGAGCGCCTGTCTGTGCTGCGCCTTTTCTTTTTCACTCATCTTGCCCCAGATAGGCAACACCACGCCCGGACAGTAACTGTCCGGGATGATGTGATTAACCTCGTCCAGCGGGTCAAACTCCCGACTCCAATCGAGGGTGCCGTCGTTGACATTCCACTGTCCGGACTTAGCCGCTTCGTACAGTTTGGCCATAGCCGGAAATTCGCGCAGATATTGCCAGTCATAGTGCACGTCATGGCGGGCTGTCATCGCGGTCGACTTCGCGCCCTTATGCGATTGCAAGAGCAGTCCCCTATACGCCGGTCCGAGGAAAGAGCGGAGCATATCCATATTGCCTCTAGCGACCGTTTCTGATACGGTGGGCCAGTTTCGCTCGAGAGCGATAAACAATTGGGATAGAGACTTAGCTGCCATGAGAGATTCCTGAACAAACCGTTTATTTGGTGTCAACTCGCTTTTCCAAGCCCATTTTGTGGATCTTGGTGCTGACTTTATTTAAAGCGCCTTCTATTTTCAGCTTGTCTTTTTCGCTGACCGTTCCATCGTTGTCGCCTTTCATTTCATGTTTGCGATGGGCGATGTCGGCCAGTTCACTGCGCAGCTTTTTGGCTTCTTTCAGCGTTAAAGCACCGCTCTTTTGCCCCTCGTTGATTTCCTGCATCAGTTTGGCCGCGCGGGTATCTATAGTCCACACTTTGCCTTTGGCCGAGGCTGGTAGGCCGTTCAGACACAGCACGGCCGCCAGCGCCAATATATTTTTTGCTTGACTCAGATTACGATTCATTTTTAACTATTACCTCCAAAATTACTTTGGCAAGAAATTCACTACAAAAAACTCTTAACGCGCCGTTCGATGGCTGGCACCTTCTGTGCGAATCCAGTCAGTGAGAAGAAGCGCGAGTTGACTCTTCAATTGATTCTCTTCAAGAAGCAAATGTTCACCGTCTCCTACAATCAAAAGAAGCTTGTCACTCGTTGAGAGGTCGTTGAACAATTCTATAGTGCCTTCGGGCTTAACGAGTTTATCTTTGAAACCGGCCATCATCAAAACCGGGGTTTTTTCGATAAGCTTAGCGGCATCGTTATTGCCTTTCATGAAAGAGTCAAACTGTTTCAACTCTTTTGGCGTAATCTTCATACGATTGAGCGGTTCGGACTCCATTTTTGCGCGCAGGGCAGGATCATCGGTAACACGGTCGACAACCTCAGGGGTCAGATCTACCGGTTTATTGGCATCGGCCAGATAGTGCGCCCCGATCACAAGCTCCGAGCTATATTTGGCATAGCGATCACTGGAAGGCACACTGGAAATGAGACCGTCAACCAGGTCAGGATGCCGGGAATTGGTGGCCAGGGCAATGGCGCCGCCCATAGATTCGCCGATCATGATAATAGGGACACCGGGGTAGGCTTTGCGCAATACCTTCAAGGCAGCTTCAACGTCATTGAGGCAGGCCTCAAAATCAACCTCGGCCTCGCCTTTCTTATTCATCCATTGACCAAATCCGCGCACATCCAGCGCGTACACAGCAAAACCATGCCCGGCCATAACCCTGCCAAACTGCGAGTAGGAAGCACTGCTGAAGCCCAGACCGTGTACACAAAGGAGCACTTCAGTGGGCTTGTTGAGCGGTATCCACGAGCGGTAAGGCGTCTTTATGCCCTTACTCCAGGCCGGGCCTTTGAAAACAGTAGTAGTCTTTTTCGCTTCGGTTTTGACCGTAGTGGTGGTGGTGGTGGCCGTGGCGGCCGATTTGGCCAGGGCCGGCCAGGTACCGACAGTGCCAACCAGGCCAGCGATAGCCAACGTCAGCGAAATTTTGAATGTATTCGTGCGCATTCTTTGTCCTTCCCCGGTAAAAGCAGGGTCTTGAGCTGTAAACAAGCGGATAACGGGCCGAGGGACATTTAAGTTCCCTGCCTTACCTGTAACGACGGGGCAAAAATGTTTTAGTGCCATATGGCCACAATTTTCCTAAATTCTAGCAGTACCCACAGCGACGCCTCTGAATTACATTTATACTCATGCCAATCAACTTTGAAGGCGTCCCGATATTCCGGTCCAAATAAACGCAAAATTGCACCGCACCATATATGGTGCAACCATTAATCGCCAAAATCCTCACTTCAAAATGACTCTAAATAAAATGCGAAAACTTGCCTTACTGGCCCTGCTCGTGGCGCCTGTGATAGCTCACGCCCAGCCACTCTGCGCTCAATATGTAGGTAGCGCCAGTCCGGTGGGCATACCCAGATTTCACATGCGCGACGGCAATACACAATGTGCAGGAAGAGCCTTTGCCATTCAGTGGTTCAAGGGCCGCAAGCTCTTACTCATGCCCCTGCATTTGCTCGGTCCCGGTGCCGGTTATCCTGTCTATATCGAGCCGCAGAACGTCAACCGCGAAGTCACCTCTCTTGAGGTAATGGACCTGACTCTGGGATCGGTCGTCACCACAGCCTCCAATTCACTGCTCAAAACAGGCGTGCCTGTGGAAAAAGCTCAGGGTGATCTGAGTGGCGATCTGATGGCTTTTGAACTGCCGCATCATACAAATTTGCCGTTGCTGGCTCTGTGCCCCACTCTCGTACCGATAGGGACAAAAGTCTGGGTACTCTCAAAAGAAATGAACGCCACCAGTCGCGAAGTTGATCGTTATCCCGGCACAGTAATAAAAGCTTATCCTTCGGGCGTGACAATCCAGATGGATAGCTCGCTCAAAGCGCTCTCAAGCAGCGGCGCCCCTGTGGTTAACGCGAAGAACGAAGTGGTCTGCATGATGGTCGGCAAACAAGATCTGGCACGCACTGTGGTTATGGGTATTCCGTCAACAAGCATCTATGCTCGGCTCTATAGAGAAATAGGCCAGTAAACTAAACTTAAATAGGTTGCGCTTCTTGCCGGGGATGAATCTGTTCCAGGCGTATAAGCATCTCGATTGCGTCCCACATAGCCGTCTGAGGCGCGCCTACTTCCAGACGCAGCTCGTGGCGCTTGCCCTGTTTTTCGAAGATGAAGAACCAGGGACTGGCCTCCTTAGTCCGCACCTTACCCTCATCGGTTTCAATCCACATATCAATCTGATCAACATAGGTGCGCTTCTTAGCGGCACCAGGACCGGCGGACCAGCCGACTTGCTTGATTTCACCATAGGGCAGGGAATGGTACATACCGCCTGAACACCAGTGTACGAGCCTGGTAGTAAGCAGACACCAGTTGTCGTCATCAAGGAAACAGACTACAACCGGCAGATCTTCTTCGCGCGATTTGCATCTCTTGGTCAGGTATGACTGCTCTCGCACTGAGAGCTGAAAGAAAGGCATAGTCTTCGATGTCGGTGTGCATGCCTGCAAAAATTTATGGGTCGCTCTGCGGGAGCGATATTCTTCAGAGCCGGTTTCGCTCATAACTTGCTCCTTTGGCCACTTACAGGTCCACTATCAACAAATTCGCCAGCCCCTCTCGCTCGATATATGCCCAACCCCTCACAAGCAATTTCACGCATATCCAAAAGTAGAATTAATCAATTTAACTACTGACAACTATAGCGCATCCAGAGAATTTAATCTTGGCCAAGACCGGCACAGGACTTGGAGTCTCGACTTTAATATGTGTAAGCGCTAATCTTAATCCCCGCTAAACATTCAACCGATGGCGCGAGCGGGCATAAAGAACTTGGTGGCTGATAACAATGGGAGTCAATTATGTCCACGGTTGGAACTAAGAAAGCTAAAAAATCAGCAGCGCAGGAAGCCCAGAGCGCTCTCAAAGAAACTATCAAGGACATTAATCAGGCGATTAAGTCCGGGCAATTGACCGCCAGCAAACCGGGCCAGCAGGCCGGTAAAACCCAAGAATTACACCCAGTACGCCCGCCTTCACCCGATGCCTTCGAAGTAGCGTACGACGCCCGTGGCCAGGCCCAGGTGATTGTCACCGCCGGTGGTGACACAATCACAGCCAGAGAGGGTGCCAAACCTTCTTACCGGCACTCCAAGCTCAAGGGCCTGGATATCAACCTTCTCAACCTGGACGAGACTTATCACGAAGTTTCCTACGAAATCAAAACCCGCGAAAAACGCGCCGTCATCACCGAAGTAGGCAACGGCGAGAAGAACGCCGAGCTCTATCTCGGTAAGCGCGCCAAGCCCAGACACATGCTTCTGACCGCCGACGGCACGCAGGTTATTGAGGGCGCCGAAGGCCGCATGACCATCGATCCCACTTTCAGCAAATATCTGATGCAGTCCAAAGACAAAGGCTCCATCTATGTTGACCTCAACATCAACAAGATGCATGTCACTTATCCCGATGGTCTGAAACAGACCTACGGTGTAACAACAGCCGAGGCTGCGCTACTGAAGCAGGGGCCCGTAGGCTTCAAAATCCAGTGGTTGATAGACAACAACGGCAATCACCGCTTCCAGTGGTCGGCCATAGTCGCTTATGCCAAATTGCCCAGCTAAAAATCTTCAGATACTTCATCACGGTTGAGCAGATTTTCAACGGTCCGGCATTTATCAACAACTTGATCCGGCATGCCGGCCGCTCTGATGTATTGTCGGCACAGGTCCAGTGTGCGACGCAGACTGCGCACGACATCGCCTTCATCGTAAGGCGTGGCGTTGCGAATAGCGTGCCAGCTCGCACCCTGGGCCCACATCTCGGTCAATCCTGACTGATGAGGTCCGAGCTCGATCGGCATTTCAACTTCAAAATCTTTTTGCAGGCGCAATATCTTACGCTGTAATTTGTGCGCCTCTTCCAGGGCGTATTCCACCTGGGGTGACACTTTGACGCGCATGGAATCATGCCCGCCGCGCGCTTCGTCACCGACAAGAGCGGTCAACAGCGCCGATAGCTCGGGGCCGTTCAAATGATTGAAGATGCCGCTCATAGCCATTTCGGTCAGATAGAGTTCGTTCTGACCGCGGATGGCGGCGGCCATGTTGCCCAGTTTGGTCGGCTTATTGCCGTCCAGATAACCAAGCGTGCGCAGGATATTTCCCAGAGCTTCAAAAGTGCGCCAGTAAAAATTAGTCTCTTTAGCGACACGCTTATCGATTTCTTTAATTCGTTTGTTGATCTGGCCCACCCTCTCAGTCTGGCGACTGCAGGGCTTTTGCACGGGACAGCCGTGGCAGGGCATAGCATAAGCTTCCTGCAAGGTAGCATGGATTTCGCTACGCGTACTTTCCAGGTCTGCCAGTCCGGGATTGGGTCCGCCGCCCTTGGGAGTGTGCTGTTTGAGGGCCTTTTCGGTAGTCTTCAGCTGTTTATGCCTGGTCCTGATTGCTTCCAATCTTTTTGCATAGAGATTCAAATCGCCGATCTCCCCAGGGCAGAGTGGTGATTGTAATTTCTCCAACTCAGCTTCCAGAGCCATCTTCTGAGCGAAGGTCGGCTCCAAGGTTCGATTGATTAGAAACTGTCCGAAGCTGCGTTCGATGAGATCGCGAGCGTCATCTATTGAATGACGCTCAAGCAAATTGAGTACCATGCCGTAGGAGGGAGTGAAACGACTGGAGAGGGGATCAGCTGGTGCCTGAGCCAGTTTGGCGGCATCTTCCACAGACTCAAAGGGATTGTGTAAGACAACCACATGGCCGACTTCATCCATGCCGCGTCGGCCCGCTCGTCCCGACATCTGCAAAAATTCGGAGGCGCGCAGTTCACGGTGTCCTTCGTCGCCGCGCTTTTGGATGCAACTTATGACCGTCGATCGTGCCGGCATATTAATCCCGGCGGCCAATGTCTCGGTGGCGAATACAACTTTCAAAAGTCCTGATTGGAAAAGTTTTTCAATCATGCCTTTCCAGCTGGGCAACATGCCTGCGTGGTGCACCGACATGCCTTCCATCAAGTAGGGAATATGCGGGTGGTTGGCGAGATTGGGATTGTCGCGGGTAAACTGTTCCACCTGACGGCGCAATTCGACTTGTTCTTCCTGGAGCAATAGAGGTATGCCCCGGGCCATCTTCATCGCTTCTTCGCAGCCGCGACGGGAGAACAAGAAATAGATGGCGGGCAACATATTGCGCGCCGAAAGCTGGGCCAGAACATCGCCCGGATGGGTGTAAAGACCGCCCATAGGCCGGCGCTTTTTGTCTTTGTCTTTATGCTGGAAGCGCTGCTTCTTACCGAAGCGGGACTTGAGGAATGTATTGACTCCGCCGCCCGGATTAATCAGCGGATAAAGTCGGCGTTCACCGAAATAATGGAAGCGCAGGGGAACGGGACGGAAGTCGGAGATGACCAATTCGGTCGGGCCGTGGGTATCGTCGATCCACTCGGTCAGCTCCTGGGCATTGGCCACGGTAGCCGAAAGCGCGACCAGTTGTATATCTTTTGGGGCATAGATGATCGATTCTTCCCAGACGGTGCCGCGCTGGGAGTCGTTCATATAATGGCATTCATCCAGAACGACGCTGGCTACATCCTTGAGGTTTTTGTGCACGTCACCAAGGATGGTGCCATAAAGCATGTTGCGGAAAACTTCGGTGGTCATAACAACAATCGGCGCGTCGCGATTGATGGAAAGGTCGCCCGTGAGCAGGCCGACTTTGTTTTCGCCGTACTTTTGTCTGAGGTCGTAAAGCTTCTGGTTGGAAAGAGCTTTGAGCGGCGTCGTGTAGTAACAGCGCTTATTGGACATTAGCGCCATTTCAACTGCGTACTCGGCAACTACCGTCTTACCGGACCCGGTAGGTGAGCAAACCACCACGCTTTTGCCGGCTTCGAGATGCCTTATTGCCTCAAGCTGAAAATCATCCAACTTAAAAGGAAAGAGATGCTGTACGTCAACTTGCACTGATTGGTCTGGGGACTCCGACTGTATATGCTCGTATGCAAGGTCGATTCTAGCAGTACTGAAGGCAACTTGCGGGATTTTGGCAGCGCTTTTCAATAACGCTCGTTAAGCCCGTGGGCCGGCACATATCCCCTTTGAAATCATATGTAGTATAGTCTGGGGTATAATGCCAGACCATGGCCAGTGGCGTGACTATCGGGGCGTGGCGCAGGGGTAGCGCGCACCTTTGGGGTGGGTGAGGCCGGAGGTTCGAATCCTCTCGCCCCGATTTTTTCCAACGCCACTGGCCAAAATTTTCCTAACCTCAATCAGGTGTAATTCCTTGATCAAAATAAAAGCTCTGGGTGTGCCTAGCGTGGTCGCACTCCTATTTCTCACCGGCTGCTCCGGGACAAAAGAAGCTCCCACCAGTGGCACTCAGCAGCAGGCACCGGCCTCCGGCGGGCAGACGCAGATGGCGTCAATACCGCAGATGCAACCGTTGCAGCCTGGCCAGCCTCCACAAAAGCCGCCCAAAGGCATGTTCGCTAAGATGCAACCGGTCCAGGGCGGTAATCCAGGCACAACGGTGTTGCCTAATCCCCAGCCGTTTACACTGGGCGATTTTGAATATCAATTCATCGGCATGACGTCTAAAGGCTTCGTAGGACTTAAGGAAAGTCCGGCCATGCAACCGACTCAAGGCAATACTTACTTTGTTGTGCGCTATCAAGTAATCGATCACGGCGCTCCCACCGTTGTACCAAACCCGGTTGCGGTGCATCTGATGGGCCAGGATAAACAGGTAGTCGACATAGACCAGGCGGCGACAAACGCTAACGTACAGTCCGGTGCCGCCACTGGAATGCCCAATCAGCTCAGTCTTAATACTGACGAACCGCAGATTCAGACACTGGTTTTTCAGCTGCCTGCCTCAACGGACTTCGGTCAGTACGCAATTCTTGTGACTGATCCTAAAGACCCAACGCACCTCTTCCAACTAGTTCAGATATCTAATTAACCTAAAAGCTTTGTCCCCAGGCAGTTCCCAGACTTATAACGGGTGTAAGATAATTATTGGGGACCTTTACAGCTGGGGGAACGGGCTTTGGCTCTGTGTTGCTTGTTATGCCAGGCCGCAATAGAAAAACTACAACAGGTGCGGCACTGCAATAGTTGCGGCATTATCACCTGTGATAGCGACTCGTGCGGCACCAGCACCTGTAGCGGCGCTCAGGAAATTTGGCTATGCGAAAACTGCATCACTGTCGACCTCGAGCCTGCCGCTAAGCTGAAATCGCCTTAGCGTACATTGCGATCATCTGCGCAATCGTAATAGTCAGCTCGCGTGACTGCGGCATGTAAGAACCCAATTTTGGCAGACGTCTCCACATACCCAGCACCCCGAGCGTTTCACCCTCGGCCTTGAGGGCAAAAAGGGCGGCTACCTCGTAGCCGAAATGCGGATCTGTTTTCACCTTCGCCGCCATTTCGGCGTTGATGACGGTGTTGCGACCGGATGTCGCCACTGCTACAAAGGGATTCTCCGTGTCTTTCATACTGAGTTTGCCTTCTCCCCCCGCTTCTACCTGGGCCTCAAGAAAATCACCCTTGCCTTTGTCGCTGAGCAAGTAGATCTGGCAATGCTCGAAACCCATTTGTTTGGCGACATGAGAGGCGGCCGAGGCAAAAGCCGACTTAGCATCTCTAGTCTCAGCAAGAATGGAACTCACCTGATTGACCATCTTCAAATCGGCCACATCTGCGGCCAATTTCGCCATATCAATCATTTGTTGCACCACCACAGATAGTGCCAAACCGACTTCCTGAAGAGCACGCGCGTCGTCTTCATTACAGACGGTGTCAGCTTCATGCCTGCCCCAGTGCATGTCGATAAATCCGCAAAACATTCCGCGAGCGCGCAACTGACAGAGCAGTTGTCCACCGGGAGGGCTCACCTCCATCAAAGAGTCGAGTACCGGTGAGAGCGACTTAGCGCCGCCCTGGATGCGGATCACCCCGGTGCCGGATTCATCGGGAAAGCGTGAGAGAAAATCCAGCACAACAACCGTCGACTCCTGCGCACTCAAAACATGCTCGCGGAAGTGCACCATTCCTGTAGTTGAGTACTCTTCACTGGCCACTAGATTGTCGCCGTCTACAATCCAAAAAACACAGCGCACTGCTCCCAGGCCCTTAGTCAGGGCCTCGGCGGCATAGGCGAGAATGCGCTGCATATCGGACCCCTGGCGCATCATGCGCAGGATTTCGTTGATTATGACGGCTGAATTCATGTCATCTCAGCTTATAGCTAAAGCTAACTAGTCGGACTCACACTTACGGGGATGTCTTCTTCTTGCCGGTGTCAATCTAAACTTGTTAGGACAGGCGATATCAAAGCCCGAGAAGTACGCGCGTCCATCAACAGGCAATGCTTCACTCTCCAGCTGCGACAGCATGCCGCGACGTACCGGCAAATCTTCTTTAGCCGGCTCGGAAATTTTGGAATAGCTATCGACGTCGATTGACGGGATGCAATTGAAGATTGGGTTGAGATGAACAAATTCGCGGATTTTGATTTTCAAAATCGCCTTTAAATGATCATCGAGTTTTTCCAGGCGTACTGGAAGTTCATCTGGTAATAAGGACATGAGGAAGAACCTCAAAAACACGGGAACAGAACTGGGCCTTAGCCACAAGTGGAGAATGTTAGCAGAGTTTAACGGATTGTCAACAGACCATCCACTACAGCGTCACAATTTAATCAACATGCTTAATGAACTAGCCTAACGCCGCACTCCGCGCTCGGTTTCTCGGGCATCGGCGGCCATGATCTCCTTCAATTTCTTCAAAGCACTATGAACCGCCCTCGAAACACCCATCTCAGATAGGCCCAAGACATATGCGGTCTCTTTTTGCGAGAGATCATAGAGGAAAACAAATTCGATAATTTCTCTCGTGCGGCCACCCAGCCGTTTGAGTGCCTGGTTTATCAGTTCTCTGTCTTCAGAAGTATTGAAAGAATCTTGATAGCGACGGTCGGGCACTACCTCGGAAAGCGAACGCTTATCGTCGCGCTCTTCCTCGTCCGAATTGCCGTCGAGCGATTCGTAGTGGATGCGCGCTTCCCAGGACTGCTGGGCCTCCAGCACTTCTTCCACCGAAAAGCCCGACGCCGTAGCCAATTCCTGGACAGTAGGAGCCCGGTCCAGGGACCTTGTCAGTTTCTCTTCTAGCTGTGAAAGCTGGGTGTTGAGCTCGGTCAACCGACGCGGCACCTGCACAAGCGAGCAGTGATCCCGCAAATAATGACGAATCTCGCCCCGGATGTAGCAGGTGGCCAACGTTCGGAAACTGGCCGTGCGTGCCCGGTGCGGGTCATAATATTTAATAGCCTTGAGCAGACCTATGGCACCCACCTGCACCAGGTCTTCAAAGCTATCCGGCTGAAACTGGCTATATTTCCGGGCTATCTGGCGCACCAGAGACATGTGCATGCGCACTATCTCGGTGGTCTCGCCGCCCGAAAAATCATGCCGCGTGGGCATTTCGCTCAACAAATCTTCACTTCTAACAAGCGTCTTTCTGCTCAAGGTCCAATCTCCTGAATTGTCCTTGACCCTACGCTCCCCATGCCACCCCAAACTCAATGTGCCCTTGACATCCACAATTTAAACAGTCGAGCTTTATGACACTTCCTTACCGAAAATCGGCAAAATGACTGACTAGAGCGCCATTTTGGCTACAATTGGGCTATGAGAACAACCAGGTTAATGACAAAATTGCGTTTGCTCTGGTCCAAGGTACCGGCGCAGAAGCAGCTCCTGGTGCTGGGACTGGCTTGTATCGCAGCGGCTGTGACCGTGACCGCCTGGGTCTGGCTCAATCGCGCCCAGGCCTCCATCAACGATTCGGTCAAGCAATTTGGTTTGGGCTTTGCCCAGGCCCTGGCCCGAGGCGGTGCCGAAACCCTCTCCAATAACGGCAATCTGGAGAGTTTGCGCTATTACATCGCAGCACAGCGCGGCCGCATAAAAGGTATCGCCTACATTATTTATGAAGACATGGCCGGCAATATTTTGCTGGATACAAATCCCGAAAAAGGGATGGAGCATGTCTACCCAATATACAAACTCTACAAAGAGAACCCGGAAAATTACACCGTCCCCAATACCTATAACAGCCCCCACGGCTTCGATCCCATCACAAATATCGTCGTGCCCATGCGCAAAAACAACAAGGATCTCGGTCTTTGCTGGGTCGGCCTCAACAACGACGTATTTACGATCCTGGGCACGCAGCAAGAAACCTCCAACTTCCTCATCAGTATCTTTTGCCTTGTAGGCGTACTGGGTGCTCTCGGCGTCTGGGCCAACTACACTCTGATCAACGCCCCACTGCGCACCCTATCGCAGGGTGCCAGTCAGATTGCCGCCGGGCACTTCGGCCATCAGATTAAGGTGCAGCGCGCCGGCAAAGAAATCGACCAGCTGGTCAACGCATTCAACTATATGAGCAGCAGATTGCAGCTCTACGATAAACACAACGTCGACAATTTGATGGCTGAGCGCAACAAGTTCATTTCGGAGCGCAATAAGCTGGAGCTGGTTCTGATGTCGATTGCCGACGGCGTTGTCGTCTGCGACCGCGACAACAAAGTACAGATCGTCAACCGCGCCGCCACCGAAATTTTTGACAAAGACGCCAAAGACCTGCTGGGCAAGCCGCTTGTCGTTTGTACCGAAGGTCCCGACCAACCGCAAATTTGTCTTGTCGTGCAAGCCTTTACGGACACAACAATTGCTCCCGGATCGCTTGAGCCTGTTGTGCAGCAGATACAGCTCGGTGAACAAACCGTTCGTTTGAACATCGCGCCGATTGTCCTTAATAAGGAACTGCTCGGATCGGTAATGATCATGCAGGACAACACGAAACAGGCCGAACTCGAAAAAATGAAAAACGAGTTTATGTCCAACGTCAGTCACGAGCTGCGCACGCCCATTACGTCGATCAAGAGCTATGTGGACACGCTCTGCCATCACGGCGAAAAGCTCGATCCCGAGATACACCGCGAGTTTCTGCAAATCATCGACACCGAAGCCGATCGCCTGATGCACCTCGTCAATGATGTGCTGGAATTAAGCCGTATCGAAGAAGCCGACCGCGACTTCGAAATGATCCCACTGGATATACAACGCGCCTGCGAAACCGCCATTCGCTCACTCAACCTCATGGCCAGAGACAAAGGCATCGAGCTGGAGCTGGTCAGCAAAGGCGACTTGCCCCTGGCCAACATCAATCAAGAATCAATCGAACGGGCAATCATCAATTTGCTCACCAACGGCATCAAGTACACGCCGGAAGGCGGCAAAATCGCCATCATTGTCGAAAGCGCCGACCACGACCGCCTGGGTGTGCACGTCAAAGACACAGGCATAGGCATACCGGAAGACGCACTGGCGCATATATTCGACCGCTTCTACCGCGTAGAAAAGAAAGTGCACACAATCAAGGGCACCGGCCTCGGCCTGACAATCGTCAAGAAAATTATCGAAAAACACGGCGGCACAATGGATGTGCAATCTGCGCCCGGTGAAGGCTCCACCTTCAGCTTCTATCTGCCGGCCGTTAAAGTACTGGCAGAGGGCGAAGAGACCGACCACGTAGAGCCTTCAGCCGGCGGTGGTACGGCCGGTGAATACGGCAACGGCAGTGGTAGCTCGAGCGGCAATGGAAACGGTAGCGGATCCGGCGATATTAAGAATTCGATTGGCCAGGGTCAGGGCGGCGAATCCATGGAAGTCGCGACCTAAAAGCTTTTTCTACCACCATCGCATATACCCCATAAATACAATGGATTTACATTCTGCCAAGCAAGGTAAATCCTCTGAACATTAGCAACTTATCCATTTGTACTTTCGGTTTTCAAGCTCCCTCGTGCTATCATCAGTCCGTTGACAAGGTCTCTCTGGACTGGCGTCCATGAGGCACAAAAAGCGCGCTCCCCGCGTGCTTGGGAAGGAGGAATCTAAGGTTTGGTCAGAGCCATTTACCCAGGCTCCTTTGATCCAATGACCTTGGGCCACTTCGATATCATTCGTCGAGCCTCAGTGCTTTTTGATGAAGTGATAATGGCAGTGGTAGGCAATCCAGGCAAAGCTCCGCTTCTGCCGGTAACCGAAAGAATGGGCTTGATCGAAAAAGTCGTAGCAGACTTGAAAGGAGTGAAAGTAGGACAGTTTCAAGGGTTAACTGTTGAATATGCGAGACAAAACCATATAACGGTATTGATTCGCGGGTTAAGAGCTATTTCAGATTTCGAAGCAGAACTCGGTATGGCACAAACCAATAAGCAACTTTTTCCTGAACTAGAAACTATTTTTCTCATGACAAAAGCCGAGTATTCTTTTATAAGCTCCTCAACTGTTCGCGAAATCGCCCGACTGGGCGGTGACGTACATCAATTCGTACCAACTCCAGTAAATGACTACTTAAATGAGCATTTCAGCAGAGGCATCAAGTAAATGACAATGATCACTGCACCGACAACTCCCCAGGCCGCCAATACATTCAAGCAAACGACGATCTATAAGCATCTCGATTTGCTTGAGCATCTCATTGATGATGCTACCGGCGTCTACAAGTTCAAATTTATCAACGCCGACGATTTCCTCGACGTGCTCGATAAAGCCAGAGCTCGCTTGCCTGAAGAATTGCGCGAAGCCGCAGATGTCTTGCAGCAGCGTGATGAAATAATCGCCGAGTCGCAGCGCCGAGCCGAGCAGATCATAACGACAGCCCGCCGTCAGGCGGAGTCCATGCTGCACGAGAGCGAACTGCTCAAAGCAGTGCAGGCTGAAGTCGAACGCATTCGCAAACAAGTCGTCCAGGAAGTTGAGCAAATGCGCCGCGAAGCACTCGCCGAAGCTGAGCGCATCAGACTGGAAGCCGATGAAGACGCCGCCAAAATCAGAGAAGGCGCCGATCATTATGCCGACCAGGTCCTGACCCGCATCGAAACCGATCTCACAGGCCTCGCCACCCGCGTTACCGAATCACAAGCAATCGTGCGCAACGGTCAACGCATTCTCGGCCAGGTCAAACGCCATGGCTCGCTCAGCTCGGTCTCCTTGCCGCTTACGGCAACAACCGTCAGCGCCCAAGCGATCACCGGTGGGCAAATCACCCAACTGGCCAGCCCATTGCTCAATCCGACGGTTCGTCCTGAGTACGAGTAACGATCACGAATAAAGATCACGATTAACAGTTACGAGTAAGGCAATGAAGCAGTAAAAAGCATCAAACAGGCAGCTAAACACTGCCTGTTTTTTTTGAGAAATCCAATCCATGAACCAGCTCTTCGACCACAATCTAATAGCAGCAAAATCTGCATTGTCCAGCGGCGACATGGCTATTGCCCAACAGTTTTTTGAAATGGCTCTGACCCTGACCGACAATGGCGGCATCAATCTCGAAGAATATTTGGAATGTCTTTTTGGTCTGTCGCAAATCTACGGACAATTGGGTGCATACGATAAAGAAGAAGCGATTGTGGTGCGCGCCTTATCGACCATTCAAAAACGCCTGGGCAAAGATACCGCGGTGTACGGCAAACATCTCAATGATTTAGCCATTGTCCGTCTGCATCAGGGCAAACTGAAAGAAGCGGAGTCAGTACTTTTGGAGTCGATTATTCTTTTAGAAAAATTGTTCAACAGCAAACATCCGGAGCTGCTCAAGTCGCTGGAAAATCTTGGTCATGTTTATCAAGAACAAAATCTTACGAACAAGGCAATTCAGAGTTGGGAGCGGGCGATAAGTATCCGCGAAAAAGAATACGGTCTCAACGATCCGGGCATCAAGTTTTTCAAAAACATATGCAAAGAAGCGCTCTCCGCCTCGCGCAAGGCCCAAAAGACAAACAAACCCGCGCCCAAGCGCGACGAAGTGCAGTTGATGTTATTTACTGAGATCAATTAAAATCCGAAAAATCAAGCCGCCACTACTGGTGGTGACATCCGAAAGACCAAGGTCAGAACACAGGTACCGTATGCCCAGAAAGAAACGAAAATCTGTCGTCGACAGAGTGCGTTCTCTGGAAGAATGCCGCGACACCTACGAGAAGGCCATGCTATGCGGCGAAGAAGATGACTGGTCAGGCTTTGAATCGAACATGACCATCGCCCTGGTAGAGACGACTAGACTGCTCGACAATCAAAAGAAGGCTGCCGCTGACAAGGCGGACATCGCCGAATCGAGAGAATTTCTCGGAGACTGCTGTTACGAGCTGGGTTCATTTTATCTAGAACAAGACGAGACCTATCAGGCTGAGGGTCCGTCCCAAGCCAGCGCCAGGAAAGCAGCCCCGCATCTGCGGCTGGCTTTAAAATTTGGCGAAGACGAGGACAAAGTCACAGCGGCTTATTACAAACCAGCGGTGATAGCACTTTCTGAAAGCTATACGACCTTGCACCAACACGATCTGGACATTGAACTCTGTCGCGGCACGATCGCCAAGATGGTGGCCCGCTATAACGCCGACACGCCCCTACAAAACGACATCCTCGTTGCCCTGGCCCAGGCATTTAACCGGCTTAACCGGCTCAGCGAAGCAGAAGAGACTTATCGCCGCATCGTCACCATCTGCAAGGAAAACTTTGGCGCTGACTCGGAGCAGACCAGAGAATCGGAAGAAGACTTGCAGGAATATCTGGAAAGCAAAGTTGCCAAAATCTGCGATTGCCAAAATCAAGGCAACCCGTAAGCCTGAGAGACACATCAGGTGGAATTAGCTTAGCCCGGACCGCGTGGCGCCGAGGGCACCACTTGAACACCAGATGGTGTTTCAACGTAAGTTTCCGAATGCACGCGGGGCTCGGTACGCAGAAGGTCACCACCACTGGTTCCGTCAGGCTTGACTGCGGCGCTGGCGCGCTCGGGCAGAGAAGTTCTAGTTTTGGCAATCTCCATTGACTGGGGAGCGGCTTGACCTGTGACAAAACCACCGTATGTTATGCCCGACAGCTTGCGCACCAGTTCATTAGCACGCCTATCGTTATGTGGTCTTTGCACCTGTACGGCGACGATATATTTGCCGCCATTGGCCGCGGTAATGATCCCGGTGTCACCAACCATTGAGCCAATGTCTCCGGTCTTGTGGGCGATTTTAGCGCCCGGCCCCAAACCCTGGGGCAGAAGTGTACGAGTCTTGGTGCGCTCCATGATGGCCAGCATGCGTGCCCGCGACGCGGGTGAGAGGATCTCGCCGCGGTCCACTCGGGCCAGCAAATAGACCAGATCATAAGGGCTGGTCTTGTTGGTGCCTTCGAGATCCGGCAGCCAGTTATTGATGTTGGTCTTTTTCAGCCCCCAAGAGGCGAACTTCTTATTGCAGACATCTTTGCCGCCGAGCAAATCAATAATCATATTGGTGGCGGTATTGTCGGAGATGATAATCATCAGCTCGGACACCTGCGACAAGGGTAGTTTGGTGCCCACAGGGCGCCACTGTAAATGACCGGAGCCGCCCCCGACCAGATCCTGCCGCATAGTCAAGATGGCCTTACTGTCCACTTCTCCCCGGTCGATAGCGCTAAATAGTGCCACCAGAACCGGTACCTTTATCATACTGGCGGCGGGAAATTCCCTGCTGCCGTTATGATCGACGTAGGCACCGCTTTTAGGGTCAATAGCAAATATGCCCGGTGTGAGCTTTCTGATCTTGCAGGCTTCTTCAACTACTTTTTGAGTGTCAGCCAACTCGCCTGTCATGGCAAACGGCGGTGCCAGTGGTACCGCTCGAGTGGCACCATGGGCAGTACTTTCACAGGGGCCGAGCACCGGCTGCAAAACCTCTTGACCGGCCACCAGGGCCAGTGCAATCGCCATACAACGGATCAGACGCTGTCCCGGAGGCAAAGGCCGCTTGCGCTTAGACTTAGATTTTGACGCAGCGCTTTTATCAGCATTGCTTTTAGCCGCGACCTGCGCAGCCACCGCTGCTTTCGCGACTGCAATTTTTTCAGGGGACAATACCGGCATCCAATACCCCGAACGAGTTATCCTGGAGATATACAAGCATCATATCCGGTGCGATACCAGATTAGATACCATCATTTTACTTGAGCGCGCCCGGAAGTCTAGCCCCAGGAACGGTAGTTGAGGGCCCTCAGCCAAGTTTTAATATAGCAATTTTAGACTACGCTTCGTCGGCGCAATAAATTTCCCAGAGACGCGGATAATTAGCGCGCATATAACGCGAGTCATGTTCGTCAAAACTATCACCGTCCGGCGCCGCTTTGCCCTCTTCTCGGAAGCGATCGTAAATGCCACCATCGCTGTTACGCTCTTCGTAGACTTCGCAAGCCAGGTACAAAAAGTCCTCACACTCATCGACGTCTCCGACGTCGGCCAGAGTATCGGGCTCGACTACCGCCGCTTCATATATATCTTTGCCTTTCATAATCAAGCCGGCGCGGAAATATTCAAAGGATTCGTCCGAGCAACCACCCATCATCATGTAGGCGGCTCCCCACAGGCCCCAGCGGTAAGCCTGGGCCATCATATGGTCAATCATTTCCTGGAAGGCAATCAGGTCCTCGTCGGGCATGTTCTGCAATATTCGGCGCAGACTGGTTAGTTGTTCCTGCTGATCGCCTTCGTCCTCGAGGGAGCTGGCGATGATATACCAAAAAGCCTGTTCGTCCATAAAAGATATCCTGAGTTAGCAAAAAGCCAGGGTCATGCTAGCAGATATCCCCGCCAGTCCAATAGTCAGGGTGTCAAGAGAACTCCACAATTTCTCCTTATTTTCTTCATTGGTTATCCACAGACAGTTTCTACGATTGTAATGAGGGCCGCCAAGTAAAAGTAAAAGGAGGCAGGACGGTGAGTGATTTCAGGCGAAGCAAACGCGTAACGCTGGGCCAGGTTTCGGCCCTGACCTTTATGGTTTTTGCCGGTCAGGCCGTCGCCGGGCCCCTGGTAGCCGGTGCCAGCCTGGCGGCTTTCGCCATTTCAAGCAGCGAAGATGAAGTACTGAGCAAGTGGAAACGCAGCGCCGCCTCGACCAAACTGGGGATGGAGCTTTTGCAAATCTTGAACGACTGCAACCGCAGCCTGGCCATCAACTCGCTCAACTCCCGGGCGAGCTTCCGCCGGGGCTATATTTACGGTGTCCTGGGTTGCACCTACTCAGCCATCACCGACCTCAACCTGGCCATCACCATCGCGCCCTACGACGGACGGTCCTTCGCCGAGCGCGGCCTGTGCTACATGGACCTTAAACAGTATGACCGCGCCCTCTCCGACCTCAACCGCGCGGTGCAATTGCAGCCAAACTCGGGCAATGCTCTCTTTGCCCGGGCCAGGCTCTTGCTGGCAACAGGCAGACCGCAACTGGCTATTGAAGACCTGCGCCGCTGCCAAAACCCCGTAACAGTTTTCTCCACAGAATTGCCCGGAGAATATGGCGCCAACCATTACAACGCCGTTGCCTATTACCTGGGCACAGCTTACGAAGCCGTGGCCCGTCCGGACAAAGCCATCGTCGCCTACAAAGACAGCCTGAAAGTGGACGACCTGACAGCCACAGGCTATCTCCACCGCTACGCCGAGCAACCAGCCGACGTAAAAACCCGCATAGCTCGACTACAGCGTAGCCAAAGCGGCCCTCCCCCCAATACTCAAACTTCCGACGTCCCCCCGATAACAGCACAAGTTTTTTTTCAATGAAACAAAACAGTGTTTTACTGGCCGAGGGGAAAAAAATCTCGGCAGACAGACTGAAGCAACTGGCAGTGAGCGAAACAGGATTCATTTTTGATCCCCAGACCGGTCAGAGTTTCACAGTCAACAAAACGGGTCATCTGGTTTTAGCCATGCTAAAAAACAGTGCCACCA
>Ga0105248_10002580_pt1 | contig 20127 bp, 19 predicted proteins | sample KBSS34metaG_FD_81524 | JGI IMG/M metagenome (GOLD analysis project Ga0105248, IMG submission 81524) | Switchgrass rhizosphere microbial communities from Kellogg Biological Station, Michigan, USA - KBS S3-4 metaG | ecosystem: Host-associated > Plants > Roots > Rhizosphere > Soil | place...
CACGACGGCCTGCTGGTGCATGATGCCGAACGGCGCTCCGGCGAAGCGCTGACGCTGGACTATTTCGGCCTGCACGGCATCGACATCGAAGCGCGCATCCGCCGCCTCACCGCCTGGGTGCTCGCTGCCGAAGCCGAACAGCGCAGCTATCGACTGCGCCTGCCGCACGAGACGATCGGCCCCGGCCTCGGCGCGCAGCAGCGCCAGGCTTGCCTGCGCGCACTCGCGCTGCTGCCGCAGGCCGATGACGGCGGCGGCGCATGACCGAACGCCTGGACGATCGCCAGTTCGAACTGCTCTGCGCAGCAGCAGGGGCGACACTGCTCGCCCATATCGGCCACCTGCCGCTGTGGCTGTGGCTGCCGCTGGCGATCCTGCTGCCGCTGCGCGCATGGATGCGCCGGCAGGGCGCGCAGAAATTCGGCGCCTGGATCCGCCTGCCGCTGACCGCCCTGCTGATCGCGCTGGTCCTGGCGAACTTCGGCAACGTGTTCGGCCGCGAACCCGGCAGCGTGCTCGGCTGCGGCCTGCTCGGGCTGAAGCTGCTCGAAGCCGAACGTGTGCGCGATGCGCGCGTCGCGCTCGGTTTCGCCGCGTTCGTATTGATGAGCGCGCTGCTGTTCACGCAGACCTTGTTGTTCAGCGCGGCGGTCGGCGCCGTGCTGGTGCTGCAGGTCGCCGCACTGGTTTCGCTGGAGCCGGCGCCGCTCGCGCCACGCCGGCCATTGCGCACGCAGCTGCGGCTCGCCGCCCTCTTGCTCGGCGCCGGTCTGCCGCTCGCGGCGGCGGGCTTCGTGCTGATGCCGCGGCTCGGTTCGCCGATGTGGGGTTCCCCCGGCAACGACACCGGACGCACCGGGCTCAGCGACAGCATGTCGCCCGGCGATCTGACGCAGCTGCTGGTCGACGAATCGCCGGCGTTCCGCGTCGATTTCGACGGCGCGCCGCCTCCTCCCGCCCAGCGCTATTTCCGCACGCTGGTGCTGTGGGATTTCGACGGCACCGCGTGGACGCGCGCACGCGGCCTCGGTCCCGCCGAACAGGCCGAGGCGCAGGGGTCGTTGTTCGACTACACCGTCACGCTGGAACCGACGGGCCAGCGCTGGGTGCCGGCGCTCGACCTGCCCTTGCGTGTCGGCGACGACACCGCCTCCCTCGGTGTCGACCAGAATGTCGTCGCCACGGCGCCGGTGACGCAGCCGCGCCGTTTCCGATTGCAATCGGCACCGCGCCACCTGCTCGCGCCGTCGCTCACCGCCGCGCAGCGCGCACGCGCGCTCAAGCTGCCGGATGGCTTCGATCCGAAAACGCGCGCGCTGGCCGCGCGCTGGCGCGCCGAAGGCCGCGACGACGCGGCCGTCGTGCAGGCCGCGCTCGATCTGTTCCACGCGAGCTTCACCTACACGCTGAGTCCGCCGCCGCTCGGACGCGACTCGGTCGACGATTTCCTGTTCGGCACGCAGAAAGGGTTCTGCGAGCACTACTCGTCCGCATTCGTGGTCCTGATGCGTGCGGCCGGCATTCCGGCGCGCGTGGTCACGGGCTATCAGGGCGGCTGGTTGAGCGGGGCCGATTCGTACCTGCTCGTGCGCCAATCCGATGCGCATGCCTGGGCCGAAACGTGGATGCCCGGGCGCGGCTGGCAGCGCGTCGATCCGACCGCGGCCGTGAGTCCGGCGCGCGTCGAACTCGGCGCCGCAGCGGCGAACGGCAATCCCAGCTGGGAACAAGCCGACTGGCTGCGCGACCTGCGCAACCGGCTCGATTTCGCCAACCGCTTGTGGACCGAGGGCATCATCCGCTTCGACGCGCTGCGCCAGAAAAGCCTGCTGACGCCGTTCGGCATCCCCGAAGCGAACCAGGGCGACCTGCTGCTCGCCCTTTCCGTCGTGCTCGGCGCCGTAATGCTGCTGGCGACGATCTGGGCGATGCGCAGTAGTCCCGGTCCGAAAGGCGACGCGCTCGATCGCGCCTGGTCGCAGATGCGGCGCCGCCTCGCCCGCAGCGGACTCGGCGCGCGCGCGAACGAAGGCCCGCTCGACTGGCTGCAGCGCCTGCGCGGCAGCGCACCTGCACTCGCGGCGGAGTTGGCGCCCCTGGTCGACGACTACACAGCTTTGCGCTACGGCGCCGACGCGCCCGATCCGGCCCGCGTGTCGGCGTTCGCGGGTGCGGTCCGGCGCTGGCGGATGCGAAGTCTTGTAAAGGGCTCGAAATGACGCGACGGCGCCGCATTCAGCGCCGTCGATGTAGCATGCGGACTACCGTCATCCGCCTTGCCGTCCCGACTATCGATTGCTCGAGGAATCCATGAACAAGCTGTCCGTGAACAAGCCGCTAGCGCTCGCCCTGCTGAGCGCCGCCCTCGCTTCCTGCGCGACCGTGCCGAAGCCGTTGCAGGGCCAATTCTCGCCCGCCACCCCGCGCGACGCCGCCGCTGCCGGCAGCGGCCAGACGGTGCGCTGGGGCGGCGAAATCATCAAGGTCGAGCCGAAGGCCGACGCGACCTGCTTCGAGATCCTGTCGCGCCAGCTCGACGACAGCGCGCGCCCGATCAAGCGCGATCCGAGCGACGGCCGCTTCATCGCCTGCCGCGCCGGCTTCTACGATCCGGAAGTGTTCGATCGCGGACGCGAAGTCACCGTCACCGGCCAGCTCAGCGGCACCGATCACGGCAAGGTCGGCGAATTCAACTACAGCTATCCGCACGTGGCGGCCGATGCCATTTATCTGTGGCCCAAGCGTCCGCTCTACGTCAACACGCCCTACTACGACCCGTGGATGTACGGCTACGGCGGCCCGTGGGGCTGGGGTCCGTATTGGGGCCCGTTCTGGGGCGGCGGCACCGTGATCATCCGCGACCATTCCAGCCCGCCGCCGAAGCCGACCCACTGACGCTGCATTTCCGCTACGCCGGCGTCATGCCGATGCCGGCATAGCGATCCAACCCATCCTACTGTCGGCATCCGCCGCAGATTGCAGAATGCTCCGATCGCCCGATCGGAGCATTCGATGAACCCCCGCCTCCCTCTGCTGCTCGCCGGGCTCGCGCTCGCATCGGCCGCACACGCCGACACCGTCCTGCTGAACGCGTCGTACGACGTGATGCGCGACTTCTACCGCGACTACAACCCGGCCTTCTCACGGCATTTCGAAGCCACTCGGCACGACAAGATCACGATCCAGCAGTCGCACGGCGGCTCCAGCAAGCAGGCGCGTGCGGTCATCGACGGCCTCGACGCCGACGTCGTGACGATGAACCAGAGCCTCGACATCGACATGATCGCTGCGAAGGGCAAGCAGGTGCGTGCCGACTGGGCGCAGCAGTTCCCGAACGACTCGGCACCGTTTTCGAGCCTGCAGGTGCTGATCGTGCGCAGCGGCAATCCGAAAGGCATCAAGGACTGGAACGACCTCGCCCGGCCCGGTTTGCGGGTCATCGTGCCGAACCCGAAATCCTCGGGCAACGGCCGCTACACCTATTTGGCGCTGTGGGGCTACGCGCTGCGCCAGCCCGGCGGCGACGATGCGAAAGCGCACGCGCTGGTCGCCGGCGTATTCCGCAACGTGCCGGTGCTCGACAGCGGCGGACGCGCGGCGACGACCACATTCATGGAACGCGGCATCGGCGATGTGCTGGTCACGTTCGAGAACGAAGCGGAGATGATCGCGAAGGAGTTCGGCCACGGCGGCTTCGAGGTCGTCTATCCGGGCGTGTCGATCCGCGCGGATCTGCCGGTCGCGCTCGTCGACGCCGTGGTCGACAAGAAGCGCACGCGCGCGGCGGCCGAGGAGTACCTGCGCTATCTATGGAGCCCGGAAGGCCAGGAAATCGCCGCGAGCAACTATCTGCGGCCACGCGACGAAGGCGTCGCCAGGAAGCATGCCGCGCAGTTCCCTGCCGTCGCGCTGTTCGGCGTCGACACGTTCGGCGGCTGGGCACAGGCGCAGAAGACGCACTTCGACGACGGCGGCACCTACGACCGCATCGCCGCGGAGATCGCGGCCACCAGGTAACCGGGTCGTCAGCCCGGCGGCCAATGCATCGCGCGGCCGGCGAGCAGGTGCAGATGGATGTGAAACACGGTCTGTCCGCCGTCGCGATTGCAGTTCATCACGACGCGATAGCCGTTTTCGGCAAACCCCTGCGCCTTCGCCCAGCGCGACGCCGCCAGCACGAGCTTGCCGACCGTCGCCGCGTCGGCTTCGGTGAGGTCGTTCAGGGTGGCGAACGGCTGCTTCGGAATGAACAGCACATGCACCGGCGCCTGCGGGTTGATGTCGCGGAACGCGAGCACGTCGTCGTCTTCGTAGACGATGTCGGCGGGAATTTCGCGGCGGATGATCTTGGCGAAGAGGGTGTCGGCCATGGGGCGGGAATGGGGAATGGGGAATGGGGAATGGTAAAGCAGGCCCCTACGATTCCCTATTCCCCATTCCCAGCCTTCAAAGCTCTTGCCTCCCCCCAAACGCATGCGCGAGCGTGCCGCGGTCGATGAACTCGAGCTCGCCGCCGAGCGGCACGCCGTGCGCGAGGCGGCTGGCGCGCACGCCCGCGGCGCGCGCGAGTTGCGCCAGCATGTGCGCGGTCGCTTCGCCTTCGACGGTGGGGTTCGTCGCGACGATCAGTTCCTGCACTTCGCCTTCCGCCAGGCGCGCCGCGAGCAGGTCGAGGCCGAGCTCCTTCGGGCCGAGCCCGTCCAGCGGCGACAAGCGCCCGAGCAGCACGAAGTACTGGCCGCGAAAGCCGGTCGCCTGCTCGATCGCGAGCTGGTCGACCGGCGTCTCGACGACGCACAGCACGCTGCGATCGCGCGAACCGCTCGCGCACAGCACGCAGACCGATTCCTCGCTGAACGTGCGGCAGCGCGTGCAGTTGCCGATGCGCTCGACCGCGACCGCGAGCCGCTCGGCCAGCTTGCGCGCGCCGACGCGATCGCGCTCCAGTACGTGAAAGGCCATGCGCTGCGCGGTCTTCGCGCCGACGCCGGGCAGGCAGCGCAGCGCGTCGATCAGGTCGGCGAGGAGAGGAGAACCTGCACTCACGTCAGAACGGCAGCTTCAGACCCGCAGGCAGGTTCATGCCGGCCGTCACGCCGCCGAGCTTCTCCTGGCTGATCGCGGCGACCTTGTTGACCGCATCGTTGACGGCGGCGGCGACGAGGTCTTCGGCCATCTCCGGATCGTCCGCGAACAGCTTGCGGTCGATCGTCACGCGGCGCACTTCGTGGCGGCCGCTCATCAACACGCTGACGAGACCACCGCCAGCCTGGCCGGTGACCTCCAGCTGCGCGATCTCTTCTTGCGCACGCTTCATGTCTTCCTGCATGCGCTGCGCTTGCTGCATCAAACCGGCGAGTGGGCCTTTCATTTCATTCACCTTTATTTTTGCGATCCGTCCGGGATCGCCGCAATCTGCAAGGTTGCGGCGTGCCCGCGATACTTGAGCTTCGGGATGTCTACCAGCAGCCATCCATGGCTGCACTTTTCAAAAAGAGCATTTCTTCAACCATCGGCTGGGCGGACGCTTTCGGGGATCACGCGGGCGCCGAACGTGTCGATCAGCGACTGCACGACCGGGTCGCCGCGCACGGCGTCTTCGGCGGCCTGGCGGCGTTGGCCGTCGGCGCGCGCGCGCTGCTCGGCCGGCGTTTCGGCGCCGCCGCTGTCGCGCTCGAATTTCACCTTGACCGGACGCCCGAGCGCCGCGCCGAGGCGCTGTTCCAACCCGCCGACCAGAGGACCTTCGGCCAGATGCTCGTGCGGCGGCCTGATCGCGAGGCGTACGAGATTGCCCTCGATCGCGATCAACGTAGCGTGATGCGCCAGCTGGCCGACCGGTCCGCGCAGCTCCGCTCGTTCGATCAGCGCGCTCCAGTCGTCGGTCGTGTGCGAACCATGGCTCGTCGACGGCATGCCCGGTGGCGCGACCGCTGCAGACGATACGGCCGGCGTCGCTGCGGGGGCGCTGCTGCGTATCGGCGGTTCCGGTGGACGCGGTTCCGACAGGCGCGGCCCCGGCGGCGCAGACGGTGGGCGACTGCGATCCGCGTCGGGTGCCACACGCGCCGGTGGTGTCGGCCGTGCCGAACTTGTCGGCGTCGCCGCCGGTTCGCGCGAGGCCGCGATACCGGCCGCGCCGGCCGGCACGAATGCCAGCATGCGCAGCAAGGTCATCTCGAAACCGACGCGCGGCGTCGGCGCCAGCGGCAAATCGCGACGGCCAGTGACTGCCATCTGGTACCACAGCTGCACGTCCTGCGGCGACAACCGCGCAGCCAGACCCAGCAGTTCCGCGTGGTCTTCACCGGCCGCATCGGGGATCAGCTGCACCAGCTGCACTCGATGCAGCAGGCCCGCCAGTTCGTCGAGCACCTGCGCGAAATCCGGCGCGAAGCTGGCGATGCGTTCGATTTCCTCGAGCAGAGCCGCGCCGTCGCCATTGGCGAGCACATCGAGCAGCACGCGCACCTTGGCGCGCTCGACCGTGCCGAGCATCGCGTGCACTTCGTTCGCATGCAGCGCGCCGCCGCCGTGCGCGATGGCCTGGTCGAGCAGCGACAAGCCGTCGCGCAGCGATCCGTCGGCCGCGCGCGCGAGCACGTCGATGCCCTCGGCATCGAACGCGATGCCCTCGGCGCCGAGGATCGCCTGCATCTGGCCGACGATCTGGTCCGGCGTCAGGCGCTTCAGGTTGAACTTGATGCAGCGCGACAGCACGGTCACCGGCAGCTTCTGCGGATCGGTCGTCGCGAGCAGGAACTTCACGTGCGGCGGCGGCTCTTCCAGGGTCTTCAGCAGCGCGTTGAACGCGCTCTTGGAGAGCATGTGCACTTCGTCGATCAGGTAGACCTTGTAACGGCCGCGCGTGGGCGCGTACTGCGCGTTGTCGATCAGCTCGCGCACGTTGTCGATGCCGGTATTGCTGGCCGCGTCGATCTCGAGCAGGTCGACGAAGCGCCCGGCGTCGATCTCGACGCAGGCGCCGCATTCGCCGCATGGATTGGAGGTCGGACCGTGCTGGCAGTTCAGCGACTTGGCGAAGATGCGCGCGATCGTGGTCTTGCCGACGCCGCGCGTGCCGGTGAACAGGAACGCGTGATGCAGCCGCCCGCTGTCCAGCGCATGCGTGAGCGCGCGCACGACGTGCTCCTGGCCGACCAGTTCGGAAAAGCGGCGCGGACGCCATTTGCGCGCAAGGGGTTGATACGACATGGGCAATTCGCAGGAGAGATTGGGATTGTAGCAAGCGGGGCAAGAGCCCGGCTCGCCGTTCGCAGCCTGGGTGTCGTTTGCTTGTGCGGCGCCGATGTGGCGAGTATCCTGCGCGGCCCGTCAGGCGGGTGCGGCTGGAATCGCGCGCCTGGCGGGATGCGGAGAGGTGTCCGAACGGTCGCATGCGGCGCTCGCGTCGCATGCGGGTGAGGCAGGATGCCGAACGGCGATCGCACCAGGGACGGGTCGGATCGCAAGGTTTCAATTGCGGAGAGGTGTCCGAGCGGTTGAAGGAGCACGCCTGGAAAGTGTGTAAACGGGTCAAACCGTTTCGCGGGTTCGAATCCCGCTCTCTCCGCCAGTTTCAAGAGTGATGCATCGCCACGCTCTGTTGCGAGCCCAATCGGAGCCGCAGGAGGGCGGGGTTCGAACCCGCGAAATCCAATACGCCGGGTTCGACAGATCGGCAGGAAGCCGATCTGCACAGCGAAGCTGCCCGAAGGGCGAGGCACAGGATGTGCCGAGTGCATCCCGCTCCCAAGTTCATGGTGGCCCCGTCGGTGCCCCCGCGACGATAGCTTGCGAACTCCGCCAGGTCCGGAAGGAAGCAACGGTAGTGAGTGATTCGGGTGCCGGGGTGTCGCTGGCGGGGCCGCCACCTTTCTGAAGTTCAAAGCAGGTCTCTCGAGCAGCCATCCCTGGAGCTGCTCCCCGGTCGCCATCCATGGCTCCCCCGATCGCAGCGTGAGCGCTGCGATCGACCGGAAGGAAGCAACGGTAGTGAGTGATTCGGGTGCCGGGATGCAGCTGGCGGAGCTGCCACCCTTCAAATTCAGATAGAACCTCTCAAGCAGCCATCCCTGGGGCTGCTCCCCGGTCGCCATCCATGGCTCCCCCGATCGCAGCGTGAGCGCTGCGATCGACCGGAAGGAAGCAGCAACTCGCCTCGCGGGAACTCAGCGACCGGTACGAGCATCTGCGTATGTCTCGACCGAGCCATGGTGCGAATCGCGTGTTTGCCATTGCCCTCGTGTTCCTGCTGTTCGGCATCCTTGTCGCATTGCTGAACTGGGCATGCATCTTCGCCTGTCATCGCCGTCGACGTTTAGGGAACCGAAGCGGCGTCTCCTTGGTGCCGCTGATCGGCATGGCGAGCATCGGCATCGCCGCCTGCGTGTCGATCGCAAGCACTCCCCCGCTGATCCCCGGATGGATACTCGCGCTCGCTGTGCTGTCCGACCCGGCTTCGATCTCGCTCCTCTATCTGCCGATCTTTTTGCTTCGCAGCAGAGCATCCCGTAAATAGGCCAGAAGAAATCGCGCACCGTTCCACCAACGCAAATGCTCGTTAGGCAAGAATCCCAGCCTTCTTGTCCAAGCGCACCGCGGGCCTGCGGTTGAAGACCGCGGGCGACCTCCACCTCCAGACCGAGCCCCCTCCGTTTGCCATCGGTTGTCCCCCGCAAGCCGCCGTGCGACCTTGCGCAGTCCTTCGATCCGACTGCGGGCCGACGGATAGCCGTCTTGCAATTACTGGGGAATCACCGATGTCCAAGTACCGTTCTTCCCGGTCCGCGGGGAAAATCGCGGCGTTGTTTTCGATCGCTTTCGCGTCGATCGTATCGACCGCGGCCGTCGCTGCGCCGTCGACGCAGACGTTCTGGCAGAACACGCAGGCGCGCGCGCTGCCTGCCGACGCGCCGCAAGTTTCGTTGTACCGTCCGCTGCTGCTCGATGTCGGCGGCATCCAGGCCTATCTTGCCGATGCGCGCCGCAGCGGCGCCGCGTTCGAACTGGCCGTGCCGCGGCCCGACGGCGGTTTCGCCGAGTTCCTGGTCGCCGATTCGCAGACGATGCCGCCGGCGCTGCAGGCGAAGTATCCGCGCATCGTGAGTCTTGCCGGCAGCGACACGGCCGGCCGCAAGGTGCGTGTCGACGTCTCGCCGATGGGCTTCGAGGCGATGGTGTTCGAGAACGACACGGTCTGGGTAGTGCGTCCGGAATCGAATGCCGGCGGCAATCGCTACCTCGCCTTCCGGCGTGCGGATCTTGCGGCGCCGAACGACGCGTTCCAGTGCGGCGTGCACGGCGACTCGCCCGATCCGGCCGGCCATGGCCTGCTCTCGCAGCCGGGACCGACGACCCAGACCGGCCAGACCCAGCGCGTCTATCGCGCGGCCGTCGCGGCCAACCACAACTATGTCGGTCGCGTCTGTACCGGCAACGTCACGGTCGAATGCGGCCTGGCTGCCGTCGTCACCGCGATGAACCGCGTCAACCAGGTCTACGAGACCGAGCTCGCGGTGCACATGACCCTGGTCCCGAACAACGACGAGATCATCTATCCGACCGCGGCGGGCGACCCGTACTCCAACGACGGCGGCGCGCTCGACGAAAATCCGGGCAACCTCAACAGCGTGATCGGCCTGGCCAACTACGACATCGGCCACGTGTTCACGACCGGCAGCGGCGGCGTCGCCGGCTTGCGCGTCACCTGCACGACCAGCAAGGGCCGCGGCACGACGGGGCTTTCCAATCCGACCGGCGATGCGTTCTGGATCGACTACGTCGCGCACGAAATGGGCCACCAGTTCGGCGGCAACCATACGTTCAACTCGACGGCCGGCAGCTGCGGCGGCGGCAACCGCGCCGCGTCCGCCGCGTACGAACCTGGCAGCGGCACGACGATCATGGCCTACGCCGGCATTTGCGGCGCCGACAACACGCAGCCGCATTCCGATCCGTACTTCCACGCCAAGAGCCTGGAAGAGATCGGCACCTGGATCGGCGGCAACGGCGGCAGCTGCACCGTGGCCACGCCGAACCCCGATATCGCTCCGGTGATCGACACGGCGAGCCTGACGACCGGCTTCACGATCCCCACGCACACCGCTTTCGCACTCAGCGGCAGCGCCAGCGACGCCGACGGCGACGTGTTGAGCTACAACTGGGAACAGTACGACCTGGGACCGGCGACGACGCTGGCGCAAGGCGATACCGGCGCCGGGCCGATCTTCCGCACGTTCAACGCGACTGCGGACGGCACGCGCATCTTCCCGAAGATCGAGAGCGTGCTCGGCGCGCCCCTCGTCAAAGGCGAGGCGTGGCCGGTCACGACGCGCGATCTCAATTTCCGCCTGACCGTGCGCGACAACCACGATGTTCCGGGCACGCCGCAATACGGCGCGACGGTCAGCGCGAACGGCATTCAAGTCCACGTCACGACCGCAGCCGGACCGTTCGCCGTCACGCGTCCGAACACGAACCTGACCTGGGGCCGCGGCGAGACCCATCTGGTCAGCTGGGACGTGGCCGATACCGACGCCGCACCGATCGCCTGCAGCAGCGTCGACATCGCTCTTTCCGTCGACGGCGGCGCGACCTGGCCGAACACGCTCGCCACCGGCGTGCCGAACAACGGCGGCGCCAACATCGTCGTTCCGGCACAGCCGGACACGACCCAGGCGCGCGTGCGCGTGACGTGTGCCGACAACATCTTCTTCGACGTCTCCGACGTGAACTTCGCGATCGCCGCCACCGGCGATCCCGACCCGATCGCCGCGAACGCCACGGTGACGCCGAGCAGCCTCGCCTTCACGCTGAACGCCGGCGCGACATCCTCGCTGCCGCTCGCGATCGGCAACAGCGGCGATGCGAGCACGACGGTCGGCTGGACGATCACCGAGTCGACCGACGGCTGCGCGACCGACGGCGATGTCGACTGGCTCGCCGTCGCGCCCGCCAACGGCAGCGCCAGCGGCGGCGCCAGCGACACAGCCAATGTCACCGTCGACGCGACCGCGCTCGCTGCGGGCACGCAATCGGTGAGCCTATGCGTACGCACCGACGACGCGCTGCATCCCTTGTTCGTCGTACCGGTCGACGTGACGATCAACGAGCCGGCGGGCGACGAGATCTTCAAGGATGGATTCGAAACAGAAGGCGGCCAGGTCTGCGTGCCGACGCAGCTGTTCGAGGACGCGAGCTTCGAGGCGACCGTCGCCGGCGATCCGGCGACCAATCCATCGTGGAACGGCGACGACAGCGTCAGCGGCTCGCCGTTCTGCGACGAAAGCTGCGACGACAACGCAACCATCGTCGCGCGCACCGGCGACTGGTTCGTCTGGTTCGGCGGCTGGGACCAGCCGAACACCTCGTCGTTGAGCCAGTCCGTCGTGCTGCCGGCCGGGCAGCCGCGCTGGCTGAACTACTGGATCATCAACGGCATCGCGGGCGACGCGACGGCGAGCTTGAACGTCAGCATCGATGGCACTGCCGTGCTCGCCGTCGACAGCGGCGACACCACCGACGCCTACGCACCGCGCTCGTTCGAAGTGCCGGCGACGTACCTGGACGGCCAGTCGCATGCGATTCGTTTCGACTGGTCGGCCGACGCGAACAACGGCGATGTCGGCGGCGCGATGATCGACGACGTGACGCTCGACTGCAGCGCGCAGCCGGTGAAGGTGGCTCCGTCGAAGCCGGGCACGCTGCCTGCGCGACGCCATCACCACTGACGACGACCGTTCGAAGCAATGCGAGAAGGCCTCTTTCGAGAGGCCTTCTTTTTTACGGGGATGTGGCGCGCTCGGAACCGTCGACGGGCGTATTGTCCGGATGCAGCCAGCCCGATTCGCCGTCGGCGTAGTGCTCGTTCTTCCAGATCGGTACGCGCCGCTTCACTTCGTCGATGATCCAGCGGCACGCGTCGAATGCCGCACCGCGATGATCGGCGCTGACGCCGACCCAGACCGCCATGTCGCCGATCGCCAGAGTGCCGACGCGGTGGATGCAGCGTACTTCGCGGATCGCGAAGCGCACCGCGGCTTCGTCGAGCAGCTTCTGCCCTTCGCTTTCGGCCAGCGGCGCGTAGGCCTGGTAGTCGAGCCGCTGCACGGCACGGCCGTCGTTGTGGTTGCGCACCCAGCCTTCGAAGCTGGCATAGGCGCCCGCGGCGGCGTGATCGAGCGCGACGCGTTCACGGGCGACGTCGATCGGGGTGTCGCTGAGCCGGAAACGTTGCGATGACATGGAGAGGTCCGGAGGCGCTGGGTTCCGGCGTCCGCCGGAATGACGTGAGAATAATCGCGGTGACGAGGTTGCGTTTGTCGTGATGACGAAGTTGTGCTTTCAGCAGCGCAGGTGCTGCGCCGCCGACCGGCGCAGGCTATCCGCCCGACACCGGCGGCAGGAACACGACTTCGTCGCGTTCGGCGAGCGCCTGGTCCCAGCCGACGAACGCGCCGTTCACGGCCACGCGCAGGCGATCCGGCGCGAACGTGAAGCCATGCGCACCGGCCACTTCGGCATACAGCTCGCGCGGGGTGCGCGCGGCGCTTTCTCGCACTTCCTCGGAACGTCCGGCACGGTCGGCGAGGCTCGCGAAGTACAGCAGCTTGTAGCTCATGCGACCACCTTGCCCTGCTTCACGCGGCGCTTGCCGCCGCTCTTCTCGACCAGATGCAGGCCGTCGATGACGATCTCGTGGGACAGCGCCTTGCACATGTCGTAGACGGTCAACGCGGCGATGCTGGCGCCGGTCAGCGCCTCCATTTCCACGCCGGTCTTGTGCGTCAGCGCGACGGTACAGCGGATCCGCAGTTCCTTCTTCGTCGCGAACTCCGCTTCGATGCGGCAATGCTCGATCGGCAGCGGATGGCAGAACGGGATCAGCTCGTGCGTGCGCTTGACCGCGAGCGTGCCGGCGATGATCGCCGTGTCGACGATCGGGCCCTTCTTCGTACGCATGTCGAGTTCGCGCAGCACTTTCGCCACTTCAGCCGGAAAGCGCACGACGACTTCGGCGACGGCCTCGCGGCGCGTGGCGGCCTTGTCGCCGACGTCGACCATGCGGGGACGGCCTTCGGGCGAGAGGTGGGTGAGTTTCTTGGTTGAAGATTGGGTCATGGCGTTCTTGCGTTCATCGTATGCGCCTCGCTGCCCCCTTCCGCCCTTCGGGCACCTTCCCGCGCGCGCGGGGGAAGGAACAGCAAAGGGGGTACGACACACATGTCGCGATGTGCCTTCCCCCGCCTGCGGAGAGGTGCCGAAGGGCGGAAGGGGGCCACGCATCCCATCGCGCGCCCTCACCCGCCGATCGCATACATCTCCACATGTTCGCGCGACGCCGCGGTCGCCGCGGTGCGCAGCTCGCTGTAACGGTCGTCGCGCGCGTGCCAGACGGCGCGGATCAAGCCGGTCATCTCGGCATCGCTGGCGCCGGCGCGCAGCGGACCGCGCAGGTCGTGCCCGCTGCCGGCGAACAGGCAGGTGTAGAGACGGCCGTCGGCCGACAGGCGTGCGCGCGAGCAGTCGCCGCAGAACGGCTCGGTGACCGAGCTGATGAAGCCGATCTCGCCCTGGCCGTCGGCAAACCCGTAGCGGCGGGCGACTTCGCCGCCGTAGTTCGGTTCGAGCTCGACCAGCGGCCAGCGCGCGGCGATGCGCGCGCGCAGTTCCGCGCTCGGCACGACCAGGTCCTGGCGCCAGTCGTTGCAGGTGCCCACGTCCATGTATTCGATGAAGCGCACGATGTGCCCGCTGCCGCGGAAGCGCTCGACCAGATCGACGATCTCGCCGTCGTTGGTGCCGCGCATGACCACGCAGTTGAGCTTGAGCGGTCCGAAGCCGGCGCGTTCGGCCGCCGCGATCGCTTCGAGCACGGTGCCGATGTCCCCGCGTCCGCCGGACATCGCGCGGAAGGTTTCCGGCACGATCGTGTCGATGCTGAGCGTGATGCGCTTGAGTCCGGCCGCACGCAGCGCGTCGACGTGCGGCGTGAGCAGGCTGCCGTTGGTCGTCAAAGCGATGTCGTCGATCCCCGGCACTGCGGCGAGCTTTCGCACCAGTTCGGGCAAGTCACGCCGCAGCAGCGGCTCGCCGCCGGTCAGGCGCAGCTTGCGCACGCCGAGGCCGGCGAAGATCGACGCCAGACGCTCGATCTCCTCGAAACGCAGGCGCTCGGCCTTGCTGAGGAATTCGTGGTCGCGCGGGTACTGGTCTTCCGGCATGCAATAGGGGCAGCGGAAGTTGCAGCGGTCGACGACCGAGATGCGCAGGTCCGTGAGCACGCGGCCGCGCTGGTCGCGCGGCGGCGACAACTCGACCTTCAGCGGAATCGCAACGCCCATCTCAAGCGACCTCGGACTTTTCCAGCACGCGCTGCGGCGCTCGCAGGGCGACCACGTCGTCGCGGCGCGCGACGCGGAATCCGCGCGCTTCCATCGCGCGCGCATCGGCTTCGTTGGCGTAGTGATAGAGCATCATGCGTTCGCGCAATGGCGCAGGGTACTCGTCCAGGTCGTCGAGCCCGGTGTGCGAAGGGTTGCCGATGACGGCGCAGTCGTGTGCGACGAGTTCATCATGCGCAGCATACACGCCCAGCATCTCCGGTACCGGCCGCGTATCCCCGGTCCATACGACGCTGCCGGCGAGCGACAGGCCGAACGACGTGCCGGGCGCGTGATGGCGCGTGGCGAACACGTCGAACCAGAGGCCGTCGCACCAGAAGCCGCGCGACAGCGGCACCAGCGTGAACGCGTCCCAGAAGTTCGCGCCGCCTTCGGCCAGCACTTCCGGGTAGTCGGCCACGCGCGCCTGCAGCAGCGGCACCAGCGCCGCGTGCGCATACAGGCGCACGCGGCCGCGCCGATGCATGTCGAAATACACTTTGTAGAACAGCCGCTCGAGACCGCCGACGTGGTCCATGTGCGTATGCGTGAGATAGATCGCCTGCGGCGCTTCGCCATAGTGCGCGAGGTACGCCGACAGCGCTTCCGGCCCGCAATCGATCATCAACAGCGGCGCGCCGTCGCGCTCGATGACGCCGCAGGCCGAGCCGAGTTCCGGCGCCTGCGCGCTGCCGACGCCGAGGAAGCGCAGCGCCAGGCTCACGACACGGCCCCGCGCGGCGCGGCGGCATCGACCGTGCCGGCCATGCCCGCGTGATAGGCGGCCAGCAACGGATGCCAGAATTGCGCATCGAAGTCCGCGGCACGTTTCGCGCCGAGCTTGTCGAACGACCGGCGCAGGCGCTTCAGATTCGCCTGCTGCCAGGCGAGCGCAGGCTTGCGCAGGCGGCTGCGATCGAAGTCGATCAGCCAGACGCCCTGCTCCGCGTCGACCAGGATGTTGTGGGCGTTGAGATCGGCATGCCAGACCTCGGCGGCATGGAAGCGCGCGATCGTGCGGCCGACGCGTTCGGCGAGGGCCGTGCTCAGCGTGGCTGCGGCGAGGCGCTGGGCGAGGGTCTGCGCCGAGGCGATGCGCCGCGTCAGGAGATCGGCGCGATAGGACAGGCCTTCGCGCACATAGCGCGCAGCGACCGGCGCCGACACGGGCAGGCCGCTCTCGGCCAGGTGCGCGAGCAGGCGGAACTCGCGAAACGAACGCGTTCGCGCGGCGCCGCTCCACAGGTAGCGGTCGGCGCTGACCCGCGCGGCAAGGCCGCCGCGGTGGTAGTGACGCAGCGCGCAGGCGCCTGCCGGCGTCTCCACGAAGACGACGCCGCCGCGGCCGCCGACCTGGACGTCCGCCTTGCCGAGCGCGGCCCAATGCGCGCGCTCGAACCACGCGTCGTCCGGCGCGGTCCCGATTGCACGGTCGAACAGGATCGCCCCTGTACCCGTCGTACCCGTACCCGCCGCGCCAAAGCCAGCCGATGGAACTTGCGCCTCGATCATGCGTCTGCCAAGTTTCCGGTTCGCGTGGACGCCGCTGCGCCCACTCCCCTGCAAATGGTAGCAAGCGCCGCATGGATCAAGCTGCAATGTCCGCCACCGCGGCCGGTTCGCTGTGCCTGCTGCGTACTTCGGCGCTCGGCGACGTCACCCATGTGGTGCCGCTGGTGCGTACGCTGCAGAAGGCGTGGCCGCAGACGCGGCTGACCTGGCTGGTCGGGGCCTTCGAGCATCGCCTGGTCGGCGACCTACCCGACGTGGAATTCATCACTTTCGACAAGCGCGCCGGCAAGAGCGGCTTTCGAGAAGTTCGCGAGAAGCTGGCCGGGCGCCGATTCGATGCGCTGCTGCACATGCAGGTCGCGCTGCGCTCGAACCTGCTCAGCCTCGCGGTCAAGGCCCCCTTGCGCATCGGCTACGACCGCAAGCGTTCGAAGGATCTGCACGGATTCTTCGTCAATTGCCGCATTCCGGCGCGCAGCGGCGAGCACGTGCTGGACGCGATGGCGAGCTTCATCGAACCGCTCGGGCTGAAGCAGACCGAGGTGCGCTGGGACATCCCGATTCCGCCGCAGGCGCACGAATTCGCCCAGAAACACCTGCCGGGCGAGAAGCCGACGCTGCTGGTGAGCCCGGTCTCCAGCCACCGCCTGCGCAATTGGCGGCCGGAGCGCTACGCCGCGGTGATGGACCACGCGTCGCTGGAACTGGGCTGGCGCGTCGCCCTGTGCGGCGGGCCTAGCGAATTCGAGCGCGAATTCGGCGACGCGATCCTCGCGCAGATGAAGACGCGCCCGCTCGACCTGATCGGCAAGGACACGCTCAAGCAGCTGATGGCGCTGCTGCAGCGCGCGACGCTGGTGCTCTGCCCCGATTCCGGACCGATGCACATCGCCAACGCCGTCGGCACGCCGGTGCTCGGGCTGCATGCAGCGAGCAATCCGGCACGCTCCGGACCGTATTCGGATCGTCGATGGTGCGTCGACCGCTACGACGCGGCCGCGCGCAAGTTCCGCAAGAAGCCGGCCGACGCGCTGCCGTGGGGCACCAAGCTGGAACACCGCGGCGTGATGGACCTGATCGAGGTCGACGCGGTCATCGAGCGGCTAGAGGCCTTCGCAGCGGCCCGCGCCGAAGCCTGAGCCGAACGCCGGCGTGCGTAGGTAAAGAAATCCACAAGGCACCGGACGGCATTTCTGAAAAATGTTTCATCCAGACCCGCCCTTTATATTCAGGCAGGCGGCGCCATCCTTGTGCTCGCACCGGGGCGACCTCTTCCTCCCCAGTTGATGCCCCCGGTCGCTGCATGCGTGAGCATCCAAACCAGGACGGTCGTTGCAGCCATGGAAGGCCGTGCTCGCGGCGGCAGAGGTTCGAGGTGCAGGCAGCGCGGATCGCTTTGCCCTCCTCTCAGCGGTAGCTTTCGTAGGATTTTTCTTCCACCAGCGTCGAGCCGAGCTTGTCGTTGATCGCGCGCTTGACCGTCGCGCGCTCGTCGTTGCGGATGTACACGGAACGCGCAAGCTCGATGAACTCGTCATCGAAGGCCTTGGCCTTCTCCTTCACGCGAATGCGGTCCTCGATGTCCCACAACGCTTCGTTGACCGCACGCAGTTCGCCGCGCTCGGCGGCGATGTCGGTGCGCGAGGCCGCCGCGGCCGCCCACGTCCCGTTCAGCAGGTCGAGCTCGACCCGCACGTTGACGAGCTTGGCCGAATCCTTGATGCGTTCGGACTTGATCTCGAGGATCGTGATCTTGTCGATCAGCTCGCCATAGGAGACCGGGACGGAAATCGTGCTCATGGGGATGGGTCTTCGTCGATTCGGAGAGGATGCAGCGGCCCCGGGGAGGGGCGCGGCCAGCCCGCAAGTGTAGCCTGACGCCGCAGACGGTTGTTTCGTCGCGCGCACCCCCGTATGATGCGCGACCTTCGACACGGAGAGGTGGCAGAGTGGTCGAATGCGCCGGATTCGAAATCCGGTTTACGGTTATGCCGTAACGTGGGTTCGAATCCCACCCTCTCCGCCAAATCAGTAACTTAGGGCTTGCAACGAGCCTGAAAATTGTCCTAGCCTCTAGCCGTTGGGACAATTTGGGACACTGAGATGGCAACAATCGAACGCCGCGTCGGTTCGTCTGGAAAGACGACATGGCGCGTGCGCGTTCGACGCCAGACCGGCCCCTCCCTCACCAAGAGTTTCAAGCGCAAAGTCGACGCCGAGGAATGGGCGCGCGGCATCGAGCACAAGCTCGACATTGGCGATCACGTCCCTAACTCGGAAGCACGAAAGCGCACGCTGGCGGACGCCATCGACCGCTACCTCGAAGTCACCCTACCCCGCTCGAAGCATCGCAAGAACGCAGCCGAGCAAACGCGCCTCCTGAACTGGTGGAAGTCTGAGCTTGGCGACCGCGCGCTAGTCGGCATCACGCCCGCAACGCTCGCCGAAGCCTGCGATAAGCTCGCTAAGCGCAAGTCACCCTCGGGCAAGCCGCTGGCCGGCGCCACGCTCAATCGCTACCTCAGCGCAATCTCGTCAGTGCTGACGGTCGCGACCAAGGAATACGGCTGGATCCCACGCAACCCCTTAGAGAACGTGAAGCGTCCCGAGGACAGCCAGTCCCGCGAGCGCTTCCTCGACGCGGACGAACGCGCCTCCCTGCTGGCTCAGTGCGACGCCTCCGCCCTGCCCGCCCTGCGAACCGTCGTCGACCTGGCGTTGGCGACGGGCGCGCGCAAGAGCGAACTGATGCGGCTGGACTGGTCGAACATCGACCTTGAACGCCGCGTCGCTCGATTCCTCGACACCAAGAATGGTGACGCTCGCACGGTCCCACTTGCACCTTCGGCCGTCGTCGTGCTGAAGGCGTGGCAAGAGAGCACGACGGACAAAGGCGCCGTTTTCGACTTCTCGCTCGCGCAGCTTCACAAGCATTGGCGGATCGCGCGCGATGCCGCAGGACTCGCTGACGTCCGCTTCCACGATCTCAGGCACTCCGCCGCGAGCTACCTCGCGATGAGCGGAGCTTCGCCCATGGACATCGCCGCAATTCTTGGACACCGCACTCTGACGATGGTGAAGCGTTACGCGCACCTGTCGGAACAACACACAACTGCGGCCGTCGACCGCATGGCCGAGAAGTTTCTTGGCTGACCGCATCCGGCCTGGCGCCGGGTAGCAAACGTCGCGCTTGAACTCGGCCCGGACGAGCAGGTGGACGAGGAGGCCGCGCGTAAACAGGTTCGGCGCTACCAGGCGCGCCTAGCCAAGTGGGAGGCGGAGCACCCTAACGCGTTCGAGGATGCCGGACACATTTCCGAAGAAGTTAGAAATTCGGTCCTGTCGGATCCATTCTAAGAGTTCCAAGCTCACCTCACCGGCCAATCAAGGCCAATGAGGACGAACGATGAGCAAGACAAGTCAGCGCGCGGCGAACGATAGCGGCGCCGCGCTCGATCTCCCTCCCGGCCGCACCCGCCGTCTGGAGCGCGTCAGCAAGATTCCCAGCCTTTATCCCTTCGCTGAGCCTCAAGTTCGCTGGTGGCTGCACAACGCGGCTACAAACGGAATGAAGGAGCATGGGGTTGTCGTTCGCGTCGGCGGCCATCGAATCTACATCGATCTGGACGCCTTCAGCCGCTGGATCGACTCACAGAACAAGACGGTGGCCGCATGAGCACCGTCGTCGATCTCAGCGTACACCGTGAGCGGCACTCAGGGACTGACCGGATCCGTCGATGCACTCCTATTGCCTCGCCGCGAGCGTGGGCAGATGGACGCGGCGCTTTACGTTACCGGTCGCGACATCGAACACGAGCAGGACTATGCACTGCAGTTCGATCCCGAGTCGTGCACATGGTCGTCCATCGGAAATGTCCACGAAGCGAGGGTAACGCGCGAACGCGCCGAAATTTTGTCGTTCCTTCGGAAAAATGGACCCAGCAAACCCAAGGACATCGCGGAAGGCCTTGAAAAGAAAGGGCCTGCGATACGACGCCTCCTTCAGAAGATGCTCGCGGACGCCGAAGTCTGTGTTACCGATGGCCGCTATGTGCCTGTGACCATGCCAGCGACGAACGTCATCTCGTTCTTAGATGCCGGCCGGCGGCGCCTCGCCAAGCAGATCGCCGCAATCGAGGCCGAGCTTGAGCTTGGGCTACTGACCATGAAGGTCATGGCGCGCTTGCGAACGTTCCCGGAGATGGATGGGTGCACGATGTCGAGCAGCGAA
>Ga0105248_10002581_pt1 | contig 20127 bp, 16 predicted proteins | sample KBSS34metaG_FD_81524 | JGI IMG/M metagenome (GOLD analysis project Ga0105248, IMG submission 81524) | Switchgrass rhizosphere microbial communities from Kellogg Biological Station, Michigan, USA - KBS S3-4 metaG | ecosystem: Host-associated > Plants > Roots > Rhizosphere > Soil | place...
GGAGCTTTTTCCCGGCGGCGCCCTGCGCGAAGATCGTGCGCGCCGGCACCATCGCCTCCAGCAGCGGCAGCGCCATCGTGACTCCGACGCCCTTGAGGACCGCGCGGCGGGAAATAGCCTTATTCGTGATCAGCATTCGCTCTCCTCTACCGTTGACCGGAGTTCGACCGCTTCGGCTCGCCGGCGTCAGTGGTCAAGAGATGGTTGTCGGGCTTCGCCATCCGGAACGCGCCGCTGTTGACGACGCCCAGAATGAACGAGGACATGCGGTTGTTGCTCGCCGACGCATCGCGGATGATCGCCCGGACCGCCGGCATGTCGGCGAATTCGACGCGACGGCCCAACGCGTAGGTCATCAGGTTTTCGGTGAAGCTCAGGAGGAATACGTCCGAGTGTTTCAGGATCGCCTGCCGCAGACCGGCCGGTCCTTCCATCTTCGTGCCGTCGTAGAGATCGCCGACCGAGTCGATGGCCACCTCGTTGTCCTTGATGCGCCACGCGCCGGTCGCGTCGAAGTTCTCGAGCGCGAGGCCGAGCGGATCGATGACCTTGTGGCACGACGTGCACGCGGGGTTCTTCCGGTGCTCTTCCATGCGCTCGCGCGTCGTCAGATTCTTGCCGCCGATCGCGGCCTTGGTGTCGTCGAGCGCCGGCACGTTCGGCGGCGGCGGCGGTGGCGGCGATCCGAGCAGGACTTCCATTACCCACTTGCCGCGCTGGACCGGCGAGGTCCGGTCCGCCACCGACGTCAGCGTCAGGATGCTGCCCTGGCCGAACAGCCCGCGGCGATACTCCGGCAGCTGCACCCGTTTGAACTCGCTGCCCGTGACGTTGGCGATGTTGTAGTGCTTCGCGAGCCGCTCGTTCACGAACGTGTAGTCGGCCGTCAGCAGGTCGAGCACCGGACGGTCCTCGCGGACGATGCTGTCGAAGAACAGCTCGGTCTCGCGCAGCATCGCCTGCGCCAGGGTGTCGTCGTATTGCGGGAACAGCAGGTAGTCGGGGTGAATCTTCTCGAGGTCCTGCAGCCGCAGCCACTGCGCGGCAAAGCGCGTTGACAGCGCCTCCGAGCGCCGATCGCTCAGCATGCGACGGACCTGTTTTTCGAGGCCCGGCCCGGTGCGCAGCGCGCCGAGACTCGCCGCCTTCAGGAGGTCGGCGTCAGGCGCCGTGCCCCAGAGGAAGAACGAGAGCCGCGATGCGAGATCCTGATCCGACAGCCGGTAGGCGGACGAGGCTTTCACCACGACCGGCCCCTGTTCGAGGCGGAACAGGAAACGCGGGCTCATCAGCACCGACTGGAGCGCCATGCGGATCCCGCTCTCGAAGTCGCCCGTCTTGCGCCCTTTCTCGTAGAACGCCAGCGCGTCCTGCACGTCGTCGGGCGTCGCCGCGCCGCGGAACGCGCGGCTCGTGAGGCCCTTGACGATGTCCGCCGCGCAGGTCTCTTCTTCCTTCGCGCTGGTCGGCCGGCAGGCGAACACCATCCGGCGGCTGATCGTGTCGGACACGCCGGTCACGTTGAACGGACCGAGGATCGTCATGTCGCGCATGTGCGGCAGCGCGGTGACGCCGAAGCTGATGTTGACGTCGGCGAGCGTGTTCTCGAGCGGCACGAGCAAATCGTCGACCGGGCCGTCGAAACGCTGGATGAACGCGGCGGAGATGCGTTGCGGTCCGGCGGCGATATGAATGGGGGGCGTCTTGATCTCGAGGCTGTTCTTCGGGTCGGTCTCGCTCATCCGCACATTGAGGTCCAGCAGCGCCGCGCGCTCGCCGTTGACGGAGACCTCAATCTGCTCCTTGATGTCCATCGTCGCCATCGTCGTCCGGCCGTAGATGCCGCCGAGCGGTTCGTTGTGCAGCGAGACCTTGACGCTGTACTCGCCGTCGGCCGGGAACGTGTGCACGACGGACACGCCGCCGCGGGTGCCCATCGGCGCACCGTCGACGTGGCGCATCTGCGAGCCGGTGCGGCCGATCTTGTAGGTGACCGAGGTGTTGCTCGCCGAGCGATCGCCGACGGCGAGCCGGCTGATCGAGCTGGCGGCGCGCAGGTAGCTTTCCATCAGCGTCGGCGAGAACGCCTGCACGTCGGCGACGTTGTCGAAGCCGCGGCTGATCGTGTCGGGCGGCAGGAAGGCGTTGACGTCGACGTCGATGCCGAGCAGGTCCTTCACCGCGTTGCGGTACTCCGCGCGGTTCAGCCGCTGGAACGGACGCCAGCCCGGGTTGGGGTTGCGCGCCGCCGCGGCGTCCATCTTTGTTTCGAGCGCATCGAGAAAGGCTTTTGTGGTCGCGGCGTCGGGACGTCGGGCGCCGGGAGGCGGCATCATGCCGGTGCGCAGCTTGCGGATCATTTTTTCCGCCACATCGGGGCGATCCGCGATTGTGGCGGCGTCAAAGCCGGCGAGGACGAGCTGGCCCGCTTTCATCCTCTCGCTGTGGCAGCTGGCGCAGTTCTGGGCGACCAGCTTGTTTTGTGCGTCGACGGCCATCGACGTCGCGCCTGTTCCGAGCTTGGTTGAGGGATGCGACGCGGCCAGCTTCGGCGGCGTGGACGGCGTCTGCGCGTTGTGAGGTCTGGACGTTTGCTGGGCCGAAAGACCTGAGCCGAACAACGCCGCCACCGCGGCCGCAACCGCTAGCTTTTTCATGCGTTTCCCCGCCAAGAAGTATAGAGCCGGAGGGGTGTAAAAGTTGCCATTAGTCGTCCCGAGTTGTCACCAGTTGTAAGGGGTCTGACCCCTTACTTTTTCGACGCCCCGTAGAGCACCCGCCCCGGCCGGGCGGCGGTCATCCTGCCCCCTTCAAACACGATCTGGCCGTTGACGATGACGAATGCGACACCTTCCGCATACTGATGCGGACGCTCGAAAGTAGCCGTGTCGCGAACGGTCGCCGGGTCGAAAATCGCTATGTCCGCCTTCATCCCTTCACGCAGCACGCCGCGATCGGCAAGGCCGATCCGCTGCGCCGGAAACGACGACATCTTCCGGACCGCGTCTTCGAGGGTGATGACCTTCAGCTCGCGCACGTAGCGCCCGAGCACGCGGACGAACGTGCCGTAGCTGCGCGGGTGCGGGTTGGCCTGGCCGAAGATCGGCACCTCGCCGTCCGACCCGATCATCGTCGCCGGATGCCTGAGGATCCGCTGCAGATCCTCCTCCTCGATCGCGTGGAAGATGCCGCCGCAGCCGCCTTTCTCGACAATCCAGAACACAGTCTCGGCAGCGTTGTCGATGGTCGGCTCGAGACCGCGTCCCTTCGTCACGTCGCCCAATCGCTTGCCGTCGAGCGAATGATCCCAGTCGCAGCGCGACAGCTGCACGTTGTTCGGATCCCCGCCGCCGCGTTCCTCCGCGATGATCCGCGCCGTTTCCTTGCGCAGCTCGTTGCGCATGCCCGGCGTCTGCAGCCGCTTCAGCACCGCTTCGCGTCCGCCCTCGAGCGCGTACGCGGGCATGAGTGCCGCCTGAATGCTGGTCGCCGACGCGGTGTACGGATACTGATCGAGTGTCGCGTCGACGCCGCGGGCGCGTGCCTCGTCGATCAGCTTGAGCGTGTCGACCGCCTTCCCCCAGTTGGCCTTGCCGATGATCTTGTGATGCGTGACCTGCGTCGGCAGCCCGCCCTTCTCGCCGATCTCGATCGTCTCTCTGACGCTGGTGAGCACACCGTTCGCTTCGTCGCGCATGTGCGAAATGTAGATACCGCCCATGCGTCCCGCGACTTTGGCCAGCTCGACGACTTCGGCGGTGGGCGTGAACGTGCCGGGGACGTAGAAGAGGCCCGAGCTGAGACCGAAGGCGCCGTCCTCCATGCCGGAACGCACGAGCCCGCGCATCTTCTCGAGCTCCGCGTCGGTGGCCTTGCGGTTGACCGGACCGATGACCTGATCGCGGATCGTGCCCTGCCCGACGAACAGGCCGAAATTCGGCGAGACCTTCAACGCGGCGACGCTGTCGAGAAACGGCTTGATCGGCAGGGGCGACGACCCATCCGGCCCTTCGATCAGCGTCGTCACGCCCTGACGCGTGTAGTTCTCCGCAGTCGGCACCTGGAAGATGCCGCGCCGCGCGTGCGTATGGATGTCGATGAAGCCGGGCGCGACGACCTTTCCCGCCGCGTCGATGGTGCGCGCCGCCGGGGCCTCGATCCGCGGCGCGATCCGGACGATCGTGTCGTTGCGCACGCCGATGTCGCCGAGGTACCACGGGCTCCCCGTCCCATCGACGATGCGGCCGTTGCGAATGACGAGATCGAACGCCGGCGCCTGCGCGCGCGGTGTGGCAACGAGGAGCGCGAGCGACGAGACGGCGAGAAGAGAGGCGATAGATACGCGCATGGCGCGGAGTATACCTGCACACTCAGCCTGCGCCGCCGCGGGTTACGTGGGTCGAGCGACGCCGGCTTCGTGCCGGCGCCGCCACCGTCTACTTGGAGAGGTCGATGATCGGCTTCTTGCCGAGCCCGAAGTTCAGGCCTATGAGGGTCACCAACGTCTTGTGGTCCGCGTTGTCGAAGTCCTTGCCGAAGCTTGCGAAGACAAGAGTGCCGTCGCTGACCCGGTATTCCGCCAACATGACGGTGCGATGCGTGGCCGCGGCTGAGGGCAGGGTGATCGGCCGGTTGCGGCGGACCGCTTCGATCGACAACGCCAGCGGCTTATTGATCTGCCAGGCGAATCGTCCGCCGATATCCCAGCGGCTTGGGTCCGACTTATTCGTGCGGTCGGAGAGATAGCGAAGCACGCCGATCAGATCCACTGACGACTGACAGTCGAGTTGATCGTCCTTGCTGAGTTCGCACGGCCGGATCCGGTACGAGGGCGTCGCCCAAACGCCGGCCGTGGTCCGCGAGCCGTCACTGGCTGAATCTCCGGGAAACCCCCACACCTGACCCGCTGCGATCGCCAGCATGAAACCATCGCGCTGGCCGTCAAGCTCGCGAATGCGCGCAGTGAGCGCCCGCGCGTCGGCTCTGGCCTTGTCGCGTGTCGCGATCGCTTCGGGAGTGTTCGCCGCCGCCTCCGCCTTCTCGAGCGCCTCGATTTTGGCGTCGTCTTCCTTGATCAGCTGCTCCAGGCGTGACCGTCTCGCTGCGTCAGTCACGACGGCAAGTCTGGCTGCGGCGCGGGCCCGTTCGTGCCTCAATCCATCCAGCCCTCGGAGCCCGCCCAGCAGTATTTTGTCCGCTGCCAGCAACTCGCTGCGCAGTTGGGCGAGTAGCGCGTTGGCGTGGCCGGGCACGACCATCGTTCGCACGCCGAGCGCGACCTTCGTACCGTCGGCCGGCGCCTTGGGCGTGATTGGCGCCGTCGCCACAGAGATCGATAGCGTACGAAGAATGCTGAGGCCCGGGGACTGACTGTAGTACTCGGAGAACGTCAGATTGGGATGCGAGGCGAACCAGTATGGCGTGATCTCCAGCGCGTAGTTCTTCGGGAGGCCATCGCCGGAGTTCGCGGCTGACAGCAGGTTCAGAGTCAACGCCTTCGCGTTCTGCGGCCGATCCACGGACGCGGGTGTCACGCCCAGGATCGAAAACGCCGGTGACGTCGGCGCACGCAAATCGTCGACAGCCACATCGTACGCCGCGGGTTCGGCCGGTGCTGCGGCTGTCGGCGGGACGGCGGCCGGCGCGGCGCTCGGCGGTTGCGCGGAGAGGGGACGGGGCAGCGTGATCAGCACAGCAGGCAGCAGCCACGCGGCGCAGACGAGCGCTTGGGATTTCCGGGGCATCGCGTCTCCTCCTACTCGAAATCGACCAGCATCTGGACGCCGACGGGATCATCCGATGTGGCGGTGCCAGTGGCCACACACGTCCCCTTGGCCGGACCGCCGGTGAAGGCGGCGGTGACCACAATGTTCTTGCTCGTCACGGGATTGACGATGGAGTCGATCTCGAGTGTGCGATCCTGAAGATCTTCGCCAGGGCCGAGCGCCCATTGATTAGGACGTCCGGGCACCGGCTCGATCTCGTCGCCGCCGAGAAAGACCGTGGTCAGCCCATCGTTCCCATTGCCGATCGTGACGACGAGGGATACGTCGCCGACGCCGACGGTATACTCGCACTCCTTCCTGATGTCCGGGTCGCTCTCGGCCATGTCCATCTCCCATCGTGAACGCGCGGTTGCTCGCAGCCTCGCCGGAGTCCCCGCGGTACGGATTCCGGCGACGGTCGCCTATGGGACGCTGGTCGTTGCCTCTAGTGACGGACGCGGAACCGGGTTTTCGGTCCGCTGGCGTCAGAGCCGCGGTTCGAGCAGGATCGCGTTCCTGGCGGGATCGTGAACCAGCAGCCCATCGTCGGTCTGTTCCGGTGCAATACCGGCGGCCCGAATCCGTTCCAGTACGGCGTCACGCGCGGCGGCGTCAGGCAGCGCCAGAGCGAAATGTTTCAGTCCAATCGCGCCCGGTGGAGGCGGAGGCGCGCCGACGCCGGCCCACGTGTTCAACCCGACGTGATGATGATAGCCACCGGCGGCGACGAACAGCGCGCTCGGACCGTAACGCTGCGTCAGCTCGAACCCGAGCGCATCGACGTAGAACGCGTGCGCCTGTTCGAGCCGTGATACGTGCAGGTGCACGTGCCCGATCACGGTGCCTTCCGGCAGGCCGGCGCCGCTGTCGGCGCGCCCGGCGTCCGCCAGAAGCGCATCGAGATCGACCGGGGCCGCGCCCATCTGCAGCTGGCCGTTGACGAAGGGCCATTCGTCGCGCGGGCGATCGCGATAGATCTCGATGCCGATGCCGTCTTCGTCGGCGAGATACAACGCCTCGCTGACACCGTGGTCCGCCGCGCCCTGCATGATCGTGTTGGTCGCGACCAGGCGGCGCAGGGCGTGAGCCAGATCGAGCCGGGAGGGAACGAGGATCGCGAAGTGGTAGAGACCGGTGGTGCCGCGAACGCGCGGCGCGCGTTCACACTGCGACAGGATCAGCAGATCGCCGCCGCCGGCGCCAAGCCACGCCGTGCGATCGTCGCGGCGGTGAACGGTGAAGCCGAGGTGACTCTCGTAGAAGCGGACGGATCGGCGCAGATCCGAGATCGTGAGATGGACCGCGCCGATCCGCGTACGGGGATCGATCACCGCGCGGCGGATGTCTGAGCCGGCTTCTCCGCGAGCAGGCGTTCAACCAGCGCCGTGACTTCTTCCTTCAGCTCCGTGTGGAACTTGCCGCTCGCCTTGCCGGCAAAACCGGCGTGCGCGCTCCGGACCCGGCCGTCGCGCCCGAGGAAGAAGGTGGTCGGGAACGAGTTCAGGTTCACGCCTTGCGGCACCTTGTCGTTCAGCTCTTTCGGCTCGCCGGGAATCAGCACGGTGTAGTCGACGCCGTAGCGTTTGTTGAACGCTTTCACGCGGACGGGATTCTTGATCTGCGCCTCCTCTTCGAAGGAGAGCTCGACGATCTCGAGGCCTTGTTTCCGGTACTTCTTGTACAGCTCGACGAGGAACGGCGTTTCGTCGTGACAGTTCGGGCACCAGCTGCCGCCGATGGCGACGATGAGCACCTTGCCGGCAAACCGCGGATCCGTGTTCGAGACGATCTTGCCCTCGAGATCGGGAAAACTGAAACGGAACGGTTCGGTCGGATCCTTGACGCTGGTGAAGCGCGTCGGATCGCTCGGCTTCGGCAGCCCCTTCGCGTCCGCCTGCTCGGCGCGCAACGCGGTCAGCGGCTTGTCGGTGTTCTGCACGACGGCGAGCGTGCCGTCCGTCGCCGGCGTCAGCTCGAGCCGCAGCGGCCGCGCGCCCGAGAAGTGACTGAGCGCGAACTTCCCGTCGCGAAAGGTGCCGGTCAGCGTGCCCGTGTCGCCGTCGATGCGCAGGATCACGGCCGACACTTCGGCGCCGGCCTGACGCACGATCAGCTGCCAGGCCGCTTCACCCTTCGAGCTCTTCCCCACCTGGACGTTCCACAGCCCCGCGATCGACGGGACGTTGGTGTCGCCGGCCGTCACCGGCGTGAAGCGTTTCGCCGCGAACGGATACGGCGCGCCGCGCGTGCCGCGCGAGTACTGGCCTTCGAGGCGGCCGTCCTTCAGCGTCGCCTCGAGCCTGGTGCCCAGCTCGTCGAAGTTCAGCGTCAGCCGCCCGTTCTCCAGCGAGCCGCTGGTCGACGTCGTCTTGTCGTCGCCGTTGAAGAACGACCCCTTCACGTTCGGGCCCGAGCCGGAGAGCTCGAACCGGAACGGGATCTCGAGCGCGCCGTTGTTGACGACGACCGTGGCATCCCACAGGCCGTTGACCGGCTGTGCCGCCGCGCGTTGCGGCAACACCACCAGGGCGAGTAGCACGACGAGGAACGTGGATAGCTTCGTGGTCATTCAAACTCCCTGAAACGCAAAAAGCCCGAAAGGTGTGAACCTTCCGGGCCTGCTATCGAGCTGGACTGAAACGCGCCTGAGTCGATTCCTGCCGATTACGTGGGCGCGATTTCCGTGTACGCAGCTTTGGGCAGGCCGGAGAGGTCTCCGGCCATACAACACAAGCAGCCGCAACAGCGGAACACGTTCATGCCTGCACATTTATCGCCGAGAAGGAACCGTCCTGTCAACCCACACCGCAGTGCGCGCGCATCGGCGAACCCGGCACCTGCGAACAGCGGCGGTGCGTTAGCATGGGCTGTGCGCGCGCCTCTTCCCCGGCTCGCTCTCTCCGGTGCGATGGCCGCGGTCGCCGCCGTCACGCTGCTCGCGCGGCAACAGCCCGTCGCCGACAGCCGTCTCTTCCAGTCCGGCATCGAGATCACCAGCATCACGGCCACCGTCACCAATCGCGAGGGGCACCCGGTGACCGGTCTCGAGCGTGAGGCGTTCGAGGTCTACGAAGACGGCGTGCGCCAGACGGTCACGCAGTTCACACGCGAGCGCGTGCCGATCGGCCTCGGCATGCTGCTCGACATCAGCGACAGCATGTTCGGCAAGCGCATGGATGACGCGCGCGCGGCGGTCGAGAAGTTTCTGTTCGAGCTGCTCGACCCGGCCGACGAGTTCTTTCTGATGGCGTTCAATCACCGTCCGCGCCCGCTGATCGGCTGGACGCGCGACCAGGGGGACGTGCGGCATGCGCTCGCGGCCCTGCGGCCGTCTGGCGGCACGGCGATGTACGACGCCATCCTCGAAGGGCTGCCGTTGATCGAGAAGCGCACCCGGCAGCGCGCGGCGATCCTGGTGATCTCGGACGGCGCCGACACGGCCAGCACGGCGACGCTGCGCGAGCTGCGCCCGGCGCTGCGGCGCAGCGACGCGTTCGTCTACGCGATCGCGATCGATTCGCCGGAGCGCCAGCCGATCAACACGCGCGTCAACGCCGCCGCGCTCAACGAGATCACGGCGGAAACCGGCGGCCACACCGAGATCGTGCAGAACTCGGCGCAGCTCGAAGAAGCGGCCGCGCGCATCGCGGAGGAACTGAACAGCCAGTACGTGCTCGGCTACACGCCGCCGCGCGGCGCCGACGGGCAGTTCCACAGCCTGCGCGTGCGCATCACCGGCTCGGACGACCGCGTCCGCGCCCGCCAGGGCTACGTCGCGACGCCGCCGCGCAAGCGCAGCGATCATTGACTCAGTCAACTAATTCGTTGACAATGTCAACGTCATGGAGAGCCGCGTCGACGCCGTCCGCGCCTTCAACCGCTTCTACACCCGCCGGGTCGGCGCTCTCGGCCCGCACTACCTCGAGAGCCCGTTCTCGCTGACCGACCTGCGCGTGCTCTACGAGCTCGCCCATCGCGAGGCGCCGACCGCCGCCGACATCGTCCGCGAGCTCGGCCTGGACGCCGGCTATCTGAGCCGCATCCTGCGCCGGTTCGAATCGCAGGGGCTCGTCGGCCGCACGCCTTCTTCCGCCGACGCACGCCAGAGCCTGCTGCGCCTGACCAGGAAAGGACGCGCCGCCCTCGCCCCGGTGGAAGCGCGCGCCCGCGGCGCCGTGGAATCGCTGCTCGGCCGGCTCCCCGATCCGGAGCAACGGCAGCTGGTCGATGCGATGGGGACGATCGCGCAAATGCTCGCCGCGCCGGCGGTCGACGCCCATCGCGCGGCGCCCTATCTGCTCCGCGCGCACCAACCGGGGGACATGGGCTGGATCGTCCATCGCCACGCCGTGCTCTACGCGCGCGAATGGGGCTACAACGCGGAGTTCGAGGCGCTGGCCGCGCGGATTTGCGCCGACTTTCTCGATCACTTCGATCCGGCACGCGAGCATTGCTGGGTCGCCGAGCGCAACGGCGCCATCGTCGGCTCGGTATTCCTCGTCCGGAAGTCGAAGACCGTCGCCAAGCTCCGATTGCTGCTGGTCGAGCCGGAGGCGCGCGGGCTCGGCATCGGCCGACGGCTCATCGACGAATGCATCCGGTTCGCGCGAGCGGCCGGCTACGCGAAGATCACGCTGTGGACGCAGAGCGACCTGGATGCGGCGCGCCGCCTGTATCAGCAGGCCGGTTTCCGCCGCGTCCACACGAAGCGCCACGACAGCTTCGGTCGCAAGGCGCTCGTCGCCGAGACCTGGGATCTCAGGCTCTCGGCGCCTCGCGCATGATCGCGAGCATCTGCCCCTCGGGATCGCGCAGGAACGCCATCCACAGATCGGCGTGCGGCAGCCGCGCGACGATGTGCGGCGGCTGCTCGAAGACGACGCCGCGCGCGGCAAGGGCCGCGGCGGCCTGGTGGATGTCGTCGACGGCGTAGTAGAGGATCGCACCGAACTGGTGCCCGGCGTGGATGCCCGTTTCCTCCGGCAGCGACAGCATCAGGCGGACGCCGCCGCAGTCGAAGAATGCCATCGCCGGCGGCGCCTCGAAGAGGAACCGCAGGCCGAGGACGTCGCGGTAGAACGCGATCGCCCGGGGCAGGTCGCTGACCGTCATCGCGATCTGGCCGATGCGCGAGACGCCGATTCCGTCACTCACTTCCGTCATGGCCGCCTCCGTGTTATCATTTAGCTGCACTAAACATTTAATTAGCATATGCAAGTATCTGCCGTCAACCGCAGTGTCGCCGACCGTCTGCACTCAGCCGCCATCCGCCTGCTCCGCCGCCTGCGCCGCGAGGACGACGCGATGGGGCTGACGCCTGCGCGCGCTTCCGCGCTGTCGGTGCTCGTCTTCGGCGGGCGGCCGCTGACGCTCGGGGCGCTGGCCCAGGCCGAACAGGTCAGCGCGCCGACCGTCACCCGCCTGATCGTCGGGATGGAGCGCGATGGTCTCGTGCGGCGGAAGGCCGACGCGAAGGACGGCCGTGTCGTCTGGCTCCATCCGACGGCGAAAGGCGCGCGGCTGCTGCACGCCGGGCGCCGGCGCCGCGTCGCCGCGCTCGAGGCCAACCTGGCGACGCTGGAGCCGGCCGAGCGCGAAACGCTGGCCGCCGCCACCGCTATCCTGGAGCGGGTGCTGCGGGAACCCGGCATCGCCGGGGGATCCAGCACGGGCGGTGAAACCACGTGACCACACTGATGCTGGTGGCTTTTCTCGCGCTGTGGCCGGCGCCGGAGACGATCGAAATCACCGCGCGGTCGCGGGCGATCCAGCCCGGCGAGATCGTCGTGCTGTCGATCGTCGCGCCGGAGACGTCGGCCGTGCTCCGCGTGCGTGCGTTCGACCACGACGTGGCCGCCTACCGCGACGGCGATCGCGCGTGGAAGGCGCTCGTCGGCGTCGACCTCGACGTCAAGCCGGGCACCTATCCGGTGACCGTGGACGCGGGCAGCGGCGCGGGCACGGCGCGTGCGACGTACGACCTTGTCGTCAGGCCGCGCGTGTTCCGTACGCGGCGGCTGACCGTGAACGAGGCGTTCGTGACGCCGCCGGCGTCCGAGCAGGAACGCATCGCGCGCGAAGCGGCATTGCTGGCGGGCGTGTGGCGCGCGCCCGCCGCGGAGAAGTTGTGGACCGGCGCGTTCGTCAGGCCGGTGCCGCAGGAAGCCAACAGCGCCTTCGGCACGCGCAGCATTTTCAACGGCAAGCCGCGCAACGCCCACGGCGGCGCCGATTTCCTGAGTCCGGCCGGCACGCCGATCCATGCGCCAAACGGCGGCCGTATCGCCGTCGCGCGGCTGCTCTATTTTTCCGGGAACACAGTGATCATCGACCATGGCCTGGGTCTGTTCTCGATGCTGGCTCACCTGTCCGCCATCGACGTGCACGAAGGGGATCGCGTCACCACCGGGCAACTGATCGGCCGTGTCGGCGCCACGGGACGAGTGACCGGCCCGCACCTGCACTGGGCGGTGCGGGCAAGCGACGCGCGCGTCGATCCGCTGTCGCTGCTCGCCCTCCTGGGAAGATCACCGGCGACTCAGTAGCGATCGCGGCGGTGGGGTTCGCGAGCCAACCGGTCAGGCTCCAGATTGGTAACCTCGACCATTTGGCATGTTCCCGATCGGCACACACGACGGGCACTGACAGACCGGATCAGACGGGATTTGTCGAATATGGATGTGGTACTCCCCTTGCGGAAGCCGCTTCCACTTATGACCAGGCGCGGGACCGATACGCGGGTGCTCACCTGGACGTTCCGGCGCCAGCATGAAACCGTCATCTGCCAGCTGGGGCTGAACCGCGACCGTTCCGCGTACGAGCTTCGGCTCAACCCGCCGTGGGCTCTTCAGAGCACAACGACCGAGATTTTCGACGATGCCGTGCCCGCATTCCAGAGGCACGCCGCCATCGAACGAGTGCTCGTTGACGAAGGCTGGCTGCTCGAAGGATTCGAGTCGGTAAATGGCGCGGCGCTTGCTCAACTCTCCCTCGGAGGTTGACGCAATGCGTTACATCGTCGCGTGGATGCTCGGAGTGCCCTTCTCGGTCATCGTCCTGTGGTACGTCGTCGGTCACGCCGCCTGCGGCCGCTGAACCGGGGAGTTCGTGACATCAGTCGCCGCGAGCGGGCAACGGTAACCGGACGACGAACATCGCTCCGGATCCCTCTCCGTCACTGTGAGCTTCGATCGAACCCCCGTGCAGCTCGACCAGGTGACGCGCGATCGCGAGGCCGAGACCCAATCCGCCTTGCTGACGCGTGACTGATGCATCGGCCTGACGGAACTTATCGAAGACAAATGGCAGGAACGACGCCGGAATACCTATTCCCGTGTCGCTCACCCGCAGTTCGGCGTGCTGATCGATCGACTCGACGTCGACCGTCACCTTTCCGCCAGCAGGCGTGAATTTCAGCGCATTCGACATCAGATTCCAGACGACCTGCTGCAGGCGGTTCGCGTCGCCGACCGTGACGAGCGCTGCCGGGGCGCGCACCTCGATGTGAATCTTCTTGCCCAGCGCAGCGGGAGCCACCGCTTCCACAGACCGATGCGCCACGGCGACGAGGTCGAACGGTTTCATCTCCAGCCTGAGGTTGCCGCCCATCCCGCGCGCGACGTCGAGGATATCGTCCACGATCTTCGCCTGCGCCTGCGCGTTGCGTTCGATGGCCTCGGCCGCCTGCTTGACCTTTTCGGGATCGAGCTGACCGCTGGCGAGCATCCGCGACCAGCCAAGCACTGCCGACAGCGGCGTGCGGAGCTCATGCGACAGCGTCGCGAGGAATTCGTCTTTCAGCCGGTTGAGTTCGTCGGCCTTGCGGAACAGCCGTGCGTTCTCCACCGCGACCGACACGCGGCGGGCAAACTCCTCCACCATGCCCACGTCGGCATCGGAGTACTCGCGTCTCGAGTGGTCTTCCGTCGTGCCGAAGGACATGACGCCGACAACCCGGCCGCGAACGCGAAGCGGCGCACCGACATAGGCGTAGGCGCGAACGGCATCGCCAAGCTCGGCGAACTCAGCCGGCAGCGGGGAGGGCAGCAGCGACACCGCCTCGAGCACCTGATCGTGCGACACGACCATGGTCTCGCCGCTTTTCATGACGCGATCGGCGAACGTCTGGATACCTTTCGCGTCGGCGATCTCCAGGACCCGCACGGCGAGATCGCGAAGCGCGCGCTCCTTCGATCGGTCCACGTGGCCCCACGCGACGTGCCGAAGCGGCCCGTCGTCGGTCGCGACGAGCACGTTGCAATAGTCGCCGAGACGGGGCAGGGCCACATGGACCGCGCGATCGATCGTTTCCTCGTAATCAAGAGACGCCGAGAGCGCGGCGCTCACTTCGGACAAGAACGCCAGACGATCCCGGGCCGCGACCGCTTCGTCGTTCGCCATCCGCTGCCGTTCGACGAGCTCGGCCTGCAGCCGTTCGATCCGTTTGCGATCCGTGATGTCGCGCGCGATCTTCGACGCGCCGACGATGGTTCCCGAGTCGTCCGATATCGGCGAGATCCTGATCGACACCTCGACGTGGCTTCCGTCCTTGCGCCGGCGCAACGTTTCAAATGGCTCGACCCGCTGACCCGAGCGAATTCGGTGAAGGATCTCGTCCTCCTCTGCCCGGCGCTCTGCCGAAATAATGAGCGTCATCGACCGGCCGACGGCCTCGGCCGCCGAAAAACCGAAGAGCCGCTCCGCGCCGCGGTTCCACGAGGTGATGTTTCCCTCCAGGTCTTTCCCGACAATCGCATCGTCGCTCGACTCGACGATTGCGGCGAGGCGCCACTGGTCACTGCGTGCGGCGCGCACGATGTGGATGAGGCCTGAAATCACCGCACCCACCGCCACGAAGCGAACGACCTGCAGCAATTCCATGGGACCGCCCATGGCAAACACGCCGAGCGGCACGCGGTAGCCGATCCTCAAGGCCGCCGCCGACAAGGCGGTCACCAGCAGGCCCGGGCCGAACCCACCGTAGCGCGCCGCAATCAGGATCGCCGGAAAATAGAGCAGAAACGGAAACGATTCTCCGAGCCACGGATCGACGGCGAAGCGCAGGAGCGCGGCGAGCAGAAAGGTGAGGCACGCCAAGCCGTACGCCCGGGCGCGGGAATCGGATCGAGCGGCCACGTGCCGATTCTAGTTCACGCCAAAGTCGACGACCGCCAGCAACGGATAGTGATCCGAGCCGAAGCGTCCGGGCAATCGCTTCACGTGTACACGCGATGAAGCGCCGACGACGAAAATGTGATCCAGCATTGCGCGAATTCCGAGCGGTCCGCGCCAGGTCGGCGCCTTCTCCGTGACGGGCGTGTCCGGAAATGCGTCGCGCAAGAGTCTCACGGCCGATTCATGGCGGCCATTCCACGTATTGAGATCGCCACCGACCACCGTCATTCTGGTTTCGTTCGGAGGACGGTTGAATAGTCGCAGCGCATCGAGCAACGCGCTCGCCTGGCGGCGGCGCGCCGCAAACGGGCCGCCGTGAAACAGCGCGAGCGACGTGTCCAGATGCACGTCGACGATCTCGAGCTGCCAGCGCGAACGGACGCTGTGCCCCGCGACGGTTGCCGCGGCCGCGACACGGCGTTGCCGCTCCAGCGGCAGCTCGATGACGCGGGGATCCGCGAGCGGCAGCGTCGAGACGATGGCATTGCCGCGATCTTCGGCGCCGCCGCGCTCGTCGCGCGCGTGTCCGTCTCCGTTTCGCATCGACGGCGCGTACAGCACCGCGAAGCCCTCGTCGGCGAAGCGCTGAACGTCCGTGTCGGCGGAGCCCCCACGGGGCGCGATCCGTCTCGGCGCCGGAGAGCCGCGAGGAATCCGAACTGGCACCGCGCCGCTGCGCCGTGTGGCCTCCTGAAGCAGCAGCACGAACTCGCCGATGGGAGCGCCGCCGGTGAATTCCCCCGCCCGAAGCCGCCGAATCAGATCGTGGACGTCGCCGCCGCCCTCATGAATGTTCCACGACACGATCGCAACACGGTCGATCGACGCGGCGGGGGCGAGCGCGGGACGCGGCCGAAACAGCACGGGACCCACGGTGTCGCACCAGCGCGAAAGGCGTAAGCGGCTTGCCGGATCGGACGGCTCGATCCACTCAGGAACCGGGTCGGTTGATGAAGGCGGCTGACGGCACGAACGCTCGACCTGAGCAGGACCGAACGCGCGAGGCACACGCGCGGCACACGCGCAGGCGGTCAGCACGCACAACGTGAGCGCATACGACAGAGGCAATCGGGCAACGCGGATCATTCGGGCATCGTCTCCGCTCGTGATTCCCCGCTGTGCGAACGGTGTGCCACCAATCCACCAATGACTGGCCCACGTAAATTGACCTGTATGCCACGAACGGTCTTCGTCACGGGAGGCACCGGATACGTCGGGGGTCGCCTGATCCCGCGGTTGATCGCGCGCGGCCATCGGGTCCGTGCGCTCGCGCGCCCCGGGTCCGCCGCGAGAGTGCCCGCCGGGTGCGACGCCGTCATCGGCGACCCCTTCGATCGGGCGAGCTTCACGCAGGCGATGAAAGGTTCGGACACCTGTGTCCAGCTCGTTGGCGTGCCGCATCCCTCGCCCGCCAAAGCCCGGCAGTTCGTCGAGATCGATTTGCGTTCCGCGCTCGAAACATTCGCCGCGGCGAAGGACGCGGCCGTCGCGCATGTCGTCTATGTCAGCGTCGCACAGCCAGCGCCGGTGATGCTGGCGTATCAGGCGGCGCGCGGCGAAGCCGAGCGCGCGCTGGCGGCGTCGGGGCTCCCTCATACGATTGTGCGCCCGTGGTACGTGCTCGGCCCCGGGCACCGCTGGCCGTACGCGCTGCTCCCCGCCTACTGGCTGCTGGAGCGACTGCCGCAAACGAGGGACAGCGCGAAGCGGCTCGGACTCGTCACGCTCGATCAGATGGTCACTGCGCTCGTTGCCGCCGTCGAAGCGCCAGCGGTGTCGCGCATCGTCGAAGTCCCGGAGATTCGAGCCACGCCGTCGGAACGCGAAGGCCGCTAAGCTCGCAAAGCAACGTTTCTTATTGCGCGATTGGCCCGCTTGGCGCGCTTTGCGCGCTTTGCGTTCCCCGAATCATGATCACACACGCATCAACACGCCGTGTGCCGGCCGGCCGGTCGCCTGAGCGATCGCCGACGCGTACAGCGCGACCTGACGGCGATACCGATCTTCACCGCTCGCCGCGATCTCCCGATCGGTCTTGTAGTCGACCACGGTCCACTCGCCCGATTCCTCGAAGGCCAAATCGACGATCCCTTCGACCAGCGTGCCGTCCGGACCGGTCCAGGTGATCGGCGTCTCTCGTCGACATGCCCCGCGCGCATCGGCGGCGCGCGCGCGAGCGAGAACGTCGTGAGTCAGCAAGCGCTCCACGACGGAGGCGGCGGCTGACGCTTCGTCGTCGCTCAGTCCCAGCACGCGCGCATCGATGGCGGCGAGATCGTCGAGCGCCGCTCGCGAGGCGCCGAACGGGACGACCGCAAGCAGGCCGTGCACGAGCAGACCGAAGCCGATGCCGCCGGAGCGCGCCTCTTCTCCGCTGCGCCCTTCACCGACGGTCTTCACGAATTCTGAATTCACAATTCCGAATTCAGAATTCTGCACCCATTCGCGAGCGGTCGTGACCGCGAGCGAGGGCACTGCCCCGCTCTCTCGCGCATCGTCGCGCGCGAGATGCCAGCGATCGTAGCGGGTCCGGCCGTCCGCGATCACGTTTCGAGCAACATCCTTGACGATGAGATCTTCGCGGCGAACGCCGAAGGCCGGTTTCTCATCGAGCTTCAACGCGCCCGGATCCCACCAGACGACCGAGTAGCCGGCGTCAAAGGTATGCAGGCCCGGACACACCGTTCCAGGACCAGCCGGTTCGTCGCCCGGCCGCTCGAGCACGGAGTCCTTCGACTTGAACGCCGGACAACTCGGGCCGCGCGCCGCCGTGCGGCGCGACGCGACAGGTGGGTATAGCGCGCGATTCAACGGACTGAACCAACCCCCATCCCACGCACCGTCTCCGACGACGGGGACCACGAGCAGATCGCGCGCGCGCGTCGCCGCGACGTACGCCAGGCGCACCCCCTCGGCCTGATCGCGGGCGACTTCTTCGCTTTCGTGCTGGTGCAGCTCGTGAGGCGCCCAGCCCCCGATCTTCATCGCGCACAGCCCGCGCGAGGCGTCGAGATACCGGCTCGCATCCCGGCGGCTCATGTTGCACGTCAGGTCGGCGAGAATCACGACCGGAAACTCGAGCCCCTTCGCCTTGTGCACGGTCATGAGGCGGACGCCATCGCTGCCTTCCTCGAGAATCGGCGCCTCGGCGGCCTCGCTGGCTGCCGCCGTGCGCAGCTCGTCGATGAAGCCGCGAAACGAAATACCGCCGTTCGCCTCGTACTGGCGCGCCAGCTCCGCGATATGGAGCACGTTGGCGAGGGCCTGTTCGCCGGCGGGTCGAAGAATGAATCCGACGTGGGCGCGTGTCTCGGCGAGCAGGCGGCCGATGGTGTCGGCCACCGGACGGTAGTTGCGTCCGCGATGCAGCTGCTGCAAGAGGCGCAGCGCGTCGCCGATCGGCGTGAGATGCGCGGTCGGCTCGCCGGTGAGGGCCAGATCCTGTCCGGAGTTTCCGCCGAGCTCCTTGGGGATCCGGAACGGGTGGAACCGGCCAAAGCGATGCCGGAACTCGAGCAGATGCTCGTCGTCGATCGCGAAGAGCGAGCCCTTCAACGAGGCGAAGACCGACAGCTCGTCGTCCGGCCATTCGATCGCGGCGAGCGCGGCGCGGATGGTTTCCACCTCCTCGCGTCCGTGAAACGCTTTGCCGCCCACGAGCAGGTGCGGGATGCCGCGCGCCTCGATCGCGTCGATGTACGCGCGCGTGACGTCTTCGCCGAAGCTGACGAACCGGCGGAACAGCACCGCCACGTGGCGCGGCTGCAGCGGCACGCGCACCTCCGCGCCGTCAGGCTGTTTCTCAGAAACGGTCCAGCCGCTCTTTTCGGTCAGCCAGGCGATGTAAGCGCCGATCGCGTCGGGGAGCGATCCGTCGATCGCCTTTCCAGAGGTCTTCAGTCCGCCGAACCCGCCGCGGCCGTACGGCCTGGGGACCGGAAGCGCGACGATGGCCGGCTGCGAATCGTCACCATCTCTCGCCTGGGACAACGGGACGTAGTTGGCCTGACGCGTGCTCCGGTCGCCGGTCATCTCCGGCGCGAAAGCGGCGTTGACGAAGCGCTGAATGGCCGGCACGCTGCGGTAGCTCGTCGTCAGCTGGAGCACGCGCCCGCCGCGCTGTTCGAGCTCGCGGCACACGTCCCAGTACGTCGAGACGTCGGTGCCGCGGAATCGATAGATCGCCTGCTTGGGATCGCCGACGATGAAGAGTTTGCCGCGGACGTCGTTGGCGAGCAGCAGCAGGATGTCGGCCTGAATCGGATCCGTGTCCTGGAATTCGTCCACGAAGATGTGCGTGAACTTTCCCTGCAGGTGCTCGCGCACGCGGGTGTCGCCCTTGATGAGATCGCGCGCGCGCGCCAGCAGATCGGTGAAATCGAGCACGCCCGCCGACCGCTTCAGTTGCTGATAGCGTTCCGTCGCGCCCGCGAGCTCCTGCTGCAGGCACGCCGCGAGGTCCGCGTCCGCCATTTTCCTGAACTGCTGCAGGTCGTTGAAGAGCGTGTCGCGCGCGGACAGGACGTCGCTGCGGTTGGCGTCCTTGCTGAATTTGTAGCCGCTCCCTTTTCGGGCGCGCGAGAAGCCGCGATCGCGCGGGAGATCGATCAGCCGCGCTTCCCATCCGTCGAGATCGCGACGGCCGAACGACTGCTCGAGCTGAATCTGCCGGCTGAGACGCCGCACCCCTTCGGTGTCGATGTGGAGGTTGTCGCGCGCTGACAACGGCGACGCGGTGAGGGCGGCGAACGCGTGCAGCGCCGCGACGAGGCGATCGATCTCGGCGCCGCGATCGAAGGACGGGCGTTCCCACGGGTGCGGAAAATCGCGCGCTTCGGCCAGCGACCGGCCGGCGCCGCGCAGCCGGTCGATCGGTCCGCCGTCCCCGCCGTCGGTAAATCTGGCCCCGCCCCCGCCGGCGCTCGTACGTCGCAGCGCCCGGCGCACGCCTTCCGGCGGGTTGTTCAGCGCTTCCTGCAGCCAGGCGCGAAAAGCCCGGCCGTACAGGCGGTCCGCCTGGGGCTCGGTGAGGACGGCGAACAAGGGGTCGACGCGTGCCTCGACCGGCCGCTCGCGCAGCAGCTCGGCACAGAAGCCGTGGATCGTGTTGACGTGCGCTGCCTCGAGCGTCTTCAACGCCTCTTCGAGCGCATCTGCGACGCCAGGATCGGCCGACGTCGCGCGCGCA
>Ga0105248_10002583_pt1 | contig 20126 bp, 12 predicted proteins | sample KBSS34metaG_FD_81524 | JGI IMG/M metagenome (GOLD analysis project Ga0105248, IMG submission 81524) | Switchgrass rhizosphere microbial communities from Kellogg Biological Station, Michigan, USA - KBS S3-4 metaG | ecosystem: Host-associated > Plants > Roots > Rhizosphere > Soil | place...
GCCGGCGGCGTGTTGCCCACGGCAATCTCGGTGAAGGGGTCGATCACGTAGTCCGGATGGAGACGAAGCGGAATGCTCGCGCTTTGTCCGTTGGCGACGATCGTCCACGTGAGGCGATCATCCGGGCCGAACGTCTTCGGCACCGGCACCACGAACATGCCGTACTGCCGGCCGGGAAGGAAGTGCGTCGGCTGCCCCATGTCGGGACCGCCCGGCTCGATGCGGTTGCCGGCACCGATCGATACGTCGAGCGTCTGCTGGCTGTTGCGGTTGTAGTAGCCGACGAGAAAACTCCGGCTGCCGTCTTTGTTGACGAACCAGCCTTCGAACGCTCCGGTCACGCCGGCGCCGAACTGCTTTCTCGGCTCGGGGAGCTGTTGCTGGCCGAGCGCCAGCACGCCACCGGCCAGCAGCGCGGCCGCGCACAACGGGACGAGTGGTCTCACGCCGGTCTCGTCAGTTGCCCGCGACGACCGTGCCGGTGCGACGCTTCGCGGCAAGCGTCTTGTACTCATCGTCGGTCAGGTAGACGACGTTGATCCAGGCGTGGGCCATCTCGTCGACGGTGCGATCGCCGTAACCGACCCACTGATCCGGATCGGGATTGTTCTTGTTCGCCCTGGTGTTGTCGTACCACGCCGTCACGTGGATCATCGTGCCCTTCGGCAGCAGAGGCGCGGCATCGTCGGCGAAGATGTAGTTCGTCATCCAGTTGAAGTTGAAGTTGCCGACGTAGCTGACGATCTGCGAGCTGCCGTCGGGAAGAATCGCTTCGACCTGCATCGACTTGCCGCGCAGGTGGAAATGCGGCTGGAAATTCTCCAGCAGCGCATTCTCCTTCAGTACCGTGAAGCCTTCCGTCTGCGAGAACGAGTTCGGCGGGATGTCGAGCGCGCGCGCCTGCTTCAGCCCCGTGAACGCCACCAGGTAGCTGCGTTTTTTAGGCTCCTCGCCTTTCTTGTAGAACCAGATGCCGATTTCCGATCCGCTGGTGATCTCCTCGCCGACCGCGTGAATGTGCTGATCCCAGGAGATTTTCTCGCCGGGCACGATGAGCTTGCCCGTGCCGGGACGATACAGGTCGTAGCCCTTGCCGACAGCCCATTCCATCAGCTGGGGACGGCGATTGGCGAGATCGTCCTGCGAGCTGCGATCGGTACCACCGCCGGTCGCGGTGCCGGTGTTGACGGCGTCGGGATCGTTGTTCAGCACGAGGTACGCGATCGAGTGATGCACGATCCTCCGGCCCTTCAGCGTCGTCGGACGAATCTCGACCATCCGCGCCCACTTCGGCTCCGCGATCGGGATATCGGACATCGGCCGGTACCAGACGTCCTGATGATTCGCCGCCATCGTGTACTCGGGCGACCTGATCACGAGGTCCGGCGGCCCGTACCCGTCCCTGACGCCCTGCCACTCGTTGTCGGTGATCAGCGGCTTCGGGGGCGGCATGTCCTTCGGATTGCCCTGCGGCGCGCCGCCATCGACCCAGCGAACAATCGTGTTGAGCTGCTCGTCGGTGAGCGACATGTCGTTCTTGAACTTCTGGACGCCGACGCTGCGGTCGATGTGCCACGGCGGCATCTGGCGCGTCTCGACGCGGTTCTTGATCGACCGCGCCCATGGCCGTGTCTCTTCGTAGGTGATGAGCGACATCGGCGCGATCGAGTTCGGCTGATGGCACGCCTGGCACTTGTCCTGGAGAATCGGCGCGACGTCCTTCGAAAACGTGACGGGTGCGGCCACACTCGCGTCAGCGGCGAGAGCAGCAGGCGCCACCGCGAGCACTGCGCCAAGCGCGACCAGACCGGTGAGCGTTCTCATGGTTCTCTCCTTCACGATTCGGGACGGCACTCCATCAGGAGCGAGCTCTCAAGCGCACCTTATAGTATGACGATAGCCAGCATCGCAGCCGTCTCCCGGTTGGATAACGTTCGTCCTCAGTTCTGCCCACCAGAAGTCTGCTTCTTCTTGAAACCATTGACCTTGCCGGCGTCGGGCCAACTACCGCGGCAGCGTCGGCAGGGCCACCGCCGTCCATTCGACCAGCTGACCGTCAACCGTCGCCCGGACCTGCATCCGGTTCTCCTCGACGCGTCCCTCGTACGTTGTTTCGCCGACCGTGAAGGAGATCTCGTCGCCGCGGAGGCGCCCATGCGCGATCGGTTCTTTGCCCAGCATGCCCGACACCACCTGGAACTTCTGTGTCAGTGAGAGGTCGCCTTTCGGCGTGCGCCACGTGCCGCCGACCCTGGCGGGCACAATCCACAGGAGCGCCGTGCACCAGCGCTCGCACGGCTCGACCGTGGCCGTCTCGTCCGGTTGCCAGTCAGCAATCGCGAACGTGTTCGCGACGATGCGCGTGCCTGGCCTCATGGCGAGGAAGGTCGGCCGGAGGCGCAGGTTCATCGACGGCAACAGGAAGGTCGTCACGACCGACGCGTCCGAGAAGTCGGTCTCGAAGATGTCGCCGCGCACGAAGCGGGTGCGCTTGCTCACGCCGGCCTCTGCGGCCTTGCGTTTCGAGTACTCAACGAGTCCGCGGTCGTACTCGATGCCGCGCGCGCGGAGGCCTCGCTTCGCAGCCGCAATCACGAGGACGCCATCGCCGGATCCCAGGTCGACCAGCCGGTCCTTCGGCGTGACCTTCGCGAGGTCGAGCATCTTCTCGACGAGTGCAGGCGGGGTCGGCACCCATTGGACGTCCTTACCCGGCTGGTTCAACTGCGGCGTATCGGGCTGACCGCTTCCCTGCTGTCCACCAGCGGAGCCGATCGTGATGGCCATGACAACGAAGGCCCCAACGAGCGCAAATGCCGCGCGTGTCTGATTTCGCGTGCTGACTGGATGTTTCATGATGGAGATCATCGGGACGCCCACCGGCACAACACGACGATGCGCCGGCACCGATGACACGCAGGATTGTTCGACGAGAGCGCGGTGATTTCACAGACACCGAGCGGGGAACCGTGGAAGAGCAAGCGCCTGTAATTATAGCCAACGCTCCGGCCGGCGATCAGGGCGAGCCAACGCCGGCTCGGTCAATCGCACTCCACTCGGTTCCGTCCGGCGGTCTTGGCCCGGTAGAGCGCGGCGTCCGCCCGCTGCAGCGTGTCTTGAAGCGACTCGTCTTGACGTAGCTGCGTCACACCGCACGAAACCGTTACCTGGCGGCTCAAGTCGCTCGCGATGCGGGCACTGAGCGCTATTCGTTCCCGGATGCGCTCAGCGCATTCGCGGGCTCCGTCTCGTCCCGTCTGGATCAATACCAGGAGAAATTCGTCTCCGCCGTAGCGGCCGATAAAGTCCACGGCGCGCAGCTGATTGCGGGCGATGTCAGCGACGGATTGCAGCGCCAGGTCGCCGGACCGATGACCTCGGGTATCGTTGATGTCCTTCAACTCGTCGATGTCGACCAGACACACACACAATGGACCGGCGCCGCGGTCACAACGGATCTTCTCATGGGTGAGCATGTCCAGGACTCGACCGCGGTTGTAGACCCCGGTCAGGCGATCGTACCCGCTTGCACGCAGACGCTGGCGCAGGTCATGGACGTACCCGCCCATGAACGAGAACCAGACCAGCACCGTGGCCAGGACGAGCCCCCGCAACACCTCGAGAGTCTTCGAATCGAGTTGCGCTGGCTGCGGTGCCGGGAGCTCGACCACGAGGGCATACGCGCACATGATGAACGCGCCGACCAGCAGGAGGGCGCCCGTCCCAAGGCGCAACACGCCGAAGAACATGATCATCGGATAGATGAGCAGGAACACCGTACGCATCGCACCGAGGTGATACAAGGCATAGGTGACAACGCAGATCGCCGCAAGCATCATCGGGAGGGTCAGGCTGCGATCGCGGGCACGCAGGTTCAGGCCGGAGCGGAACACGAAGTAGAACGTGACCAGGGACGCGAGGACGATGCCGGCCGCGATGGCAAAGGGCCGGACGGCTAAGGCTCCCGCAACGACGCAAACGCCCAGGAGCAGCACGACCATCAAGGACGTCACCGCGGCGATCAGGTAGCGGCGGAAACGCACTCTCTGGAGGCGATCGGCGCTCGGGAACAGAAAGACACGCGCGATTGCTTGCCGGAGAAACATTCAACCTGTCGCAATCATGAGGTGCACTGAAGATTCTGTGCGCACAAGCAACCCTGAACTCGTGCCGACTCAATCAGAGCGGGAGACCCACAGTACAAGTGAGACCACGATGACCGCGTCAGCGACGATCGCCGCAATCAGGACCAGGGGCATCGCGGAATGACTGTGATAAAGACTATGCACCTCAGGAGCGACGTGCGCGCAAGTCGTCACGATTTGTCGTGAAGGCCAAGAAGTTGGCCGACTGGCGCTCAGTAGGTCGTGCGCGGCGCTTTTGTGTGGGGTTGCGGATTCCCGCCTGCTGGCGGCGGCAGTGGCTGTGCGGGCCTGCCTTCGAGTGGCCGCGCTGACTTGTTGCTCCGCGCGCAGGCGAAATGTGGCTCGCTATCGTCGAAAGATGGACGCATCAATCGCCGCGGCCATCGCCAGGTTTCCGGCATCGTTCGGATGCACGTGATCGCCGGGATCGAAATCGGGGCTCAATCTGCCCGGGTGCGCCGGATCGCGTACGGCGGCGTCGAAGTCGATGACCGCGTCGTAGGCCTTGCTGGTCCGGATCCAGCTGTTCACATCCTGGCGAATCCGCTCGCCGGCGTCGGTATAGGTGTTCACCCCTTCCACCGGCATGATCGTGGCACCGGCGACCCTGATGCCGTGGCGATGCGCCCGCTCGATGATCTGCTGAAATCCCCAGATCAGATCATCCGCAGTTACCGCTTCGCCCGGACCCGCGCCAGGCACGGCCGGAAAGGTGATGTCGTTGATTCCGAGCAGCACGGTCATCCAGCGCACGCCGGCATGGCCGAGGACGTCGCGATCGAAGCGCGCCAGCGCGCTCACGCCGAACCCCGGCCGCAGCAGGCGGTTTCCCGACAACCCCACGTTGACGACGCTCCGCGCGCCGGCGTGGCCTCCGGACGCTAGCGTTGCCGCGAGCAGCGACGGCCAGGCGCGATCGGTGTCGGGCGTCGCGCCGACGCCGTCGGTGATCGAGTCCCCGAACGCGACGACCGCGCCGGCCCCGGCCGGCGCCAGCACGTCGACGCTCCCCAGCCAGAGATACGCGGTCGTCGTCGCGTCGGCCTTCAACGCCGCGCTGCCGGTCGCGTTGCCGCCCGTGATGTACGCCGTATGCATGCCGTCGGGATGGACCGTAGGCAACCCGGTCTCCTCCGGCAGATACACCGACACGGCGAGATCCGCCAGCGCCGGCACCGTGAGATCGACCGGATCGCTCACCACCATTGTCCCCGGAGGCACGACGGTCGCTGTCCGGCCGCCGAATGTCAGCGCGCGGTCGGAGGCCGGCACGATTGCGGCGCCGTTCGCGCGCAGCGCGACGTGCGCGGCGCCCACTTTCAGCGTCGGCTTCTCGAGCGCGTTCGCCAGTGACACTCGAACTCGCCTGCCCCCCAGACTCGCGTGCGCGATCATGCGTACCGTCTGATCTTTCAGCGTGGCCGGCACGCGGGCGGCCGGCGGCGGCTGCACCAGCTCGCCGCTGCCGAACGGCAGACGCGTCGGCGCCAGCTGCTGCGCCGTCGCCCACGTCGTCACCCAGTGCTCGCTCGACCTCGACGACGATCCGGCCTGCGCGCGCAGCGCCGCCGGTGAGTTCAGCAGCACGAGTGCCAGCACGGCGGCCGCTGCCCGTTTCTGTCTCGCGATCATCGCGACTCCCCTCCGCCACGCCTCGGCGGAAACAGCATCGGCGCCGATTCGTGCAGCAGATTCCGCCACACACTGAACACGTGCCAGCCCGGATAGTCCGCCCAGCGGGCGTTGATCCCGCGCTCCTGCAGCAGTCGGACGAGCCGCTGTCCCGGCGCGAGCATCCCAGTCTCCTGTTGCCCGCACCCGAGAAACAGCAACTGGAGGCGCTTCTTCGTTCCGGAGGCATTCGCCAGCAGTTGCGCCCACGGCGCCTGCGACTCGATGGGCGCGGCGGGCGGCTGCGGCCCCAGGGATCCGAACCCGCCGCTGTACGCCAGCACGTATCCGAAGAGCTCAGGGTGCCCGAGGCCGATCTCGATGCTCTGAAAGCCGCCCATCGACAGGCCGCCGATCGCGCGGTGCGCGGGATCGGTGTAGACGCGGTAGCGCCGGTCCACGAGCGGAATGATCTGATCGAGCAGATCCCGGGTGAAGAGCGCGAAATTCAGCATCCCCGGATCGCCGCCGTATGGTGGAACCACCACCGGCGGACCGACCGACGCGCTCTGGATCGGATGGCCGTGCGGCATCACGACGATCATCGGCGGCGCCTTGCCCTCGGCAATCAGGTTGTCGAGGATGATGTTCGCCCGTCCGTTCGCCACCCACCCGCTCTGCGTCTCGCCGTTACCGTGAAGCAGGTAATAGACAGGGTAGCGGTCCCTGGATGTCTCGTAGTCCGGCGGCGTGTAGACCCAGAGGTATCGGTTCACGCCCATCGCCTTCGACTCGTACAGCACCATGCGCACGTCGCCGTGCGGCACCGGACGCGCGTCGTAGAACGCCGTCCCGTCCCCGGGCACCTCGACGAAACTCGAGATTGCCGTCCCGGCCGCGCGCGGCATCTGGCTGATGTTCGCCGGATCGGGCAGATCGACGCCCTCGATGCGGAAGTTGTAGATCCAGATCTCCGGCGGCAGCGGACCAATCGTGACGCTCCAGACGCCCTCCGCGTCCTTCGTCATCGCCTGCGGCCCCTTCCCCTGCAGCACTTCGCCGATCAGTTCGACGCGCGCCGCATCGGGCGCGCGCAGCCGGAACGTGACACGACGGTCGCTGTGCACATCCGGCGATCGCACCGCCGAGGGTGGACTCTGCGCACCAGCGGCGGCAACGAGAACGAAGACGGCTGCGGAAGTCGCAAGGCGAACGCTGGGCAAGGCGAGGCGATCTGTACTCAACGAAACCGCGAGATGTCAACGCGACAGCGTCAACCTGTATTGTCAGGATCCCCGTCTGGCATTCGAGCCTGCGCAAATTCCAGGCAAAACTCCGGCGCGCCACACCGGCGGTTACGCCGGGCCGTAGAATGGGCCGATGACAGCGAGGACGACTCGAACGATCGCCGCCGGCATGTTCGCGATGGCGGTGGCGGCACACCTGATGTGGACGAATCACGCGGCCGGTGCTCAGACCAGAATCGACACGGCGTGGCGCACGCGTACGGCGTGGGGCGACCCCGACCTGCGTGGCGAGTGGACCACCGAGGGCGAGTACGGCGTGCCGTTCGAGCGGCCCGCGCAGTACGGCGCGCGGCAGTTCCTGACCGACCAGGAGTACGCGACACGCATGCAGGACATCCGCGTCCGCGACGAGCAGGACCTCGAGCGGGTTGACGTGCTGTCTGGCCCCGTGCGGGGCGCGGGCGCCCCGATTCCGCACTGGCGCGAATACAACACGACGTCGCGGCGCACCTCGCTCGTCATCGATCCGCCGGACGGCCGTCTTCCGCCGCGCACGCCGACGGCCGGGCCGATTCCGGTGCAGCGGTGCGGCAGCCTGCTCGGCGGCGAGCCGTGCGACTCGTACGACGAGTACGGCCTCGGCGTCCGCTGCATCGTCCACGGCGGCGGCTTTCCCGACGCGATGATCCCGGCGGTCTACAACGCCAACATGCGGATCGCGCAGACCGCAGGCTACGTCACCGTCACCTACGAGCTGATTCACGACACGCGCATCATCCCGATCGAGACGCCGGTGTCGAAACGCCCTCCGCTATCGCCGAAGATCCGCATGTACATGGGCGACGCGCGCGGGCGCTGGGACGGGACGACGCTGGTCGTTGAGACAACCAACCTCAAGGCGGGCAATCGAGGGGCGTCACCGGAGCTGAAGCTGACGGAGCGGTTCACGCGCACGAGCCGCGATGCGATGCAGTATCAGGTGACCTTTACCGATCCCGCGACGTGGACGGCGCCGTGGACGGCCGCGCTCGACATGAAGTCGCGACCCGACAACGCCGGCGTGTTCGAGTACGCGTGCCACGAAGGCAACCACGGCATGAGCAACATGCTCTCCGCGGCGCGGGCGCTCGAACGAACCGCGCGATGACGACGGCCGCCTCAGTGATGGCCGCTGGCCCCAGCCGGGAACTGCTTGCGCTGCAGCGACCACTGCGCATCCTGGCACAGCCCGCAGTTTTCACCGACGAACCGTGCGGCGCATGAAGATCACGCTTTCGTCTAAGTTGGCGTACACGGCGCTGCTGGCGTTCGCGGCTGGCGCGGATGGCACGGGCCGAGCCGCCGTCGATGCGGCACCTCCCGGCGCAGCGGCGTGTACGGCCCTCTCCACCGCGCAGTTCGCGACGGTGACCGCACTGAGCACGGCCTATGAAGCCGGATCGACAACACAGCCCGCCCACTGCGTCGTACGCGGCTCCGCGGCACCGCACACCGGCGTCGATGGCAAGAGGTACGAGACCCGGTTCGAACTGCGCCTGCCGACCGGGTGGAACGGCCGATTCCTGTATCAGGGCGGCGGAGGTAATGACGGCGCGGCAGCGCCGGCGGTCGGCCGCAACACGGGAACGTTTCCCGATACAGGCATCCAGCGAGGCTTCGCCGTCGTCACCACGGATGCTGGTCATCAGGGCGTGACCGCCGACTTCGGTGTCGATCCGATCGCGCGTGTGGATCACGCGTACGCGGCGCACGAACGGACGTACACGATCGCCCTGGCCATCCAATCGCGCTACTACGGCCGGGCACCTGACCATAAGTACTTCGTCGGCTGCTCGGGCGGCGGACGCCAGGGCATGATGTTCGCGCAGCGCTACCCCACGTACTTCGACGGCATCGCCATCTGCGCGCCGGCGATGAGCGTGTCGAGCGGCGCGACGATCGCCGCGGCCTGGGACACGCAAACGTATTTCGCCGCCGCTCCGGCCGATGCGAACGGACAACGGGTCCTCAGCCGCGCGTTCAGCGACGCCGACCTGGCGCTCGTGGCGCGCGGTATCACGGCGGCGTGCGATGCCGCCGACGGTGGGGCCGACGGGATGGTCCTTCGCCCTGAGGCCTGCCGCTTCGATCCGAAGACGCTGCTCTGCGCCGGCGCGAAGGAAGATGCCGCGAACTGCCTGACCCCCGAGCAGGTCACAGCGCTCGCGCGTGCGTTCGGCGGCCCGCGGACTTCGTCGGGGCGCGCGCTGTACGTCGGACAGGCCTGGGATCCGGGCATCGCCGCGCCCGGATGGCGGCAGTGGAAGCTGGGCTCGTCGCAGACCGGCACGCCGAACTCGGCGAACACGACGCTGATGGCGGGCGCGCTGGCGTACGAGTTCGTCACGCCGCCGGACCCATCTCTGGCGATCACACGGTTCGACTTCGATCGTGATCCCGAGCGGATGCAGGCGTTCTCACAGGTCTACGACACCTACCGCGACGCGACGCTCGCCGGATTCCACGCGCGCGGCGGCAAGCTGCTGATCTTCCACGGGACGGCCGATCCGATTTTCTCGGCCCTCGAATCGATTGACTACTACGAGCGGCTCACGCGCAACAACGGCGGGCCGGACGCCACGGCCCGGTGGGCCCGCCTGTTCCTCGTGCCGGGCATGAACCACTGCGCCGGCGGTCCCGCGACCGACAGCTTCGACGGCCTTGCCACCATCGTCGATTGGGTCGAGAAGGGCACCGCCCCGGCTCGCATCGAGGCGTCGGCCCATCAGGGCACGATGTACTTCCCCGGACGAACGCGCCCGCTCTGTGCGTTTCCGTCGTACGCCCGCTACACCGGCACCGGAAGCCTGGAGGACGGCGCGAACTTCACGTGCGCGACCGGCGCTAAAAGTCGAACTGCGCGTTGAACCGCGTCGCTCTCGCGGTGAGGACGGCTGTCGGCTGCATCCATCGGGCGCCGACCGTGGCCGGATCGAAGACCGTTTCATACGTGGTCGCCGTGTTCGCGTTGAACAGGTTGTAGAGGTCCAGACCGATGTTGAGGCGCTTGTTTCCGAACCGCAGCACCTTGGCCAGTCGCAGGTCCAGGACGGTGATGCGATCGCCGTAGAGGCCGCCTGGAATCAGCAAATCGACGCTCTGCTGGGCTAGGCCGGCCCGCAGCGGTACACCCGTCGCCGCCAGGAACTGTGCGGGTGTCATCTGATAGTTGGCGGTTCGCGAGCCGCCGTTGGTCGCCACGACGGTGGCTGCCGGTTGTGCGTTGGGCTGCGACCGGAAGATCGCGCTGAAGAGCACGTCCACCTTCGGCACCGTGTAGCTGCCCAGGCCGCGCACCTGGGTCAGCCACGGCTCGGAGGCGTTGCAGCTGGGCTGACCGTTGACGATGCCCGATGCGATGACGGGACCGGCTGAGGGCGACATCGGCCGTCCGAACCGCGCCGTCAGTACGTCGCACGTGTCGTTCACGCCGTGTCCGGTGCTGGTGCCCGCCTGCAGGAATACGCCGTTATGGGGGCGAGCGTTGAAGGTGACGTCCACGCCGTGCCAATAATGCGTTTCGTCGCCGAAGTCGGCGTCGGTCGTGTAGTACGGATCCGATACGCCGACCGCCTGGCGGGCGTTCCGCACCAGGAACGTCACCGGATAGCCGCCGCCACCAGGCAGCCGCGGGTTCTGCGGCGCGGTGAGTGTCACCTCATCGAAGTCGGCGGCCGTCAGCGCGGCGTTGTGCGTCGTGAAGAAGTTGCTCCACGAACGCCGGTTGTAGCTCACGTCGATCGACATCCGGGGAAGGATCTCGTGCTGGATGCCGGCGCCGAACTGCCAGTCCGCGTTCCGCACGCCCCAGCCCTCGAGCACGGCCGGATTCACGCGCGTCGTCGCCACTGAGGCACCCCAGTTCAGGTTCGACCACGGCCCGCACTCGAGGTTGGCCGCCGGGTTCAGGAAATCGCACTGGGCGATCCGGTCTTTGTTGGGGTCGGTCCAACTGCGCGTGATGCTTGAGACGAGCGTCGTCGCCGGGTTCTTGATCGTATAGGCCTCGCCCGAGAACGCGCCCTGCAGATACTTTCCGAAGTTCGCCTTGACGGCGGTCTTCCCGTTGCCGAACAGGTCGTAGACGACGCCGCCTCGCGGTGACAGATCGCGGTAGCCCGTGACGCCGTCCGTGCGCGGGAAGATGTTCGCGGGGCCGAACTGGTGCGCCTCGAGCACGCCGTTCTCGCCGCCCGGAGCCCAACTCGACGCCGTCTCAAAACGCAGGGCGCCCTGCAGGGTCAGGCGCCCGCGGGTCCAGGCATCCTGGATATAGATCCCGCCGTAGCGGATGCGATCGCTGACGCGCGTGGGACCGACGCGCGTGGATAGCGAAATCGGGGCGCCGTTGTTGAAGTTGTAGCTGAGCTGCTGCGCCACTTGTGTGGTGGTCTTCGCCACCATGTAGCCGCCCTGACCGCCGAACTTCAGGTTGTTGCCGCCCGACACATAAGAGAGCGACGCGCGCCACGCGAGGTGCTTCTGATCCTGCGACGGCTGGGCGAGCCAGCCGCGATAGAGATAGTTGGCAAACGGCACTCCTGCGTTGGTCGACTGCTCGGTGACCGGGATCAGCGTGGTGCTGGCGCCCTCCGGCATCACGTCGCCCCAGCGAGCGCGAAAATCCGAGTAGCCGCTCTCGAATAGAAATCGGTTCGAGATGGGCGAAGACCACGTCGCTTGCATGATGCTCAGCGGGGCGTTCCAGATCGTGCCCGACTCCGGGGACGTCGTCGCGACGCCGGGCCCGATGCCGGGGCCCGCTGCCGTCCAGCCGTCGCCCGGGCTGCGGCACTGTCCGCTGTCCTGGACGACCGCCGAACCGCTGCAGTTCATCGTGTAGTCGGCATAGAAGCCCACCTTGTTGCGCGGGCTGACCTGGCTGGTCAACCGGACGCTGTTGACAAGCCGGCTCGTGTCGTTCCGGACGCGTACCCCGTCGTCCTTGGCCCAGGACCAGAGGGCGGCGTTGCCGACGTTCTTGTTCGCGTACTGGTTCTGCGTCTCGGCGAAATTGCCGGTGGTTCGCGTGTTCGCAAAGAACCAGAGACGGTCGCGCTTGATGGGACCGCCGATTGAGAAGTTGGCGTCCCAGTTCTTCAAAGTGGCCGGCGCATCGGCGAAGCCCAGCGCGCGCAGATCGTCGTCGATGTTGGCGGCCTGGCCGACCTTGCCGGCCCAGCTTCCAAAGACGTTCCCGCTGAAGCTGTTGCCGCCCGTCTTGGGGATGATGTTGAAGGACGGCGCGCCCCGGTCGACCTCGCCTAGACCGCCGGAGATCGAGACCTGGACTTCGCTCGCGTTGTTCATGTCGTACGCGTAGTTGGACACACCGCCGCCGTTGAACGGCGAGCCGACGGTCATGCCGTCGATCTGCACGACGCCCTCGTTGGAGCGGCCGCCGCGGGCCGCGAAGAAGTTCGTGTTCGTCGCGAGGCCGTTGTTGAAGCCGGTCGCCTGGATGGCGGGCAAGGCAGCCAGATAGTTGCCATAGCCCCGCGCGGCCGGCAATGCCCGCACCGCTTCGCCGCTGAGCACGGTCTGCTGCCGCGCCGACTGCACGTCGACGACCGGCGTTTCCCCGGTGACCGTCACGCTCTCGGCCACGGCGCCCACCCGCAGTTCGGCGTTGATGGTCGTAACGCCGCCGCCGGAGAGCTCCACGCCTTCGCGCTTCTGCGTCGCAAAGCCGGGGATCGAGAACGTCATCGCGTAGGCCCCGGGCGGCAGATTCGCAATCTGATACTGACCGGTGTTGTCGGTGATGGCCGAACGGGTTTTTTCGATGAGCGCCGGGCTCGACGCTTCGACGGTGACGCCGGGCAGCACGGCCCCGGAGGTGTCGCGCACGGTTCCGGCCAGCGTCTGAGCCGACGCCAGGCTGGAGGCGAAGACGCAGACACCGGCCGCAAGGAACAGGAACAGCGACTTTGTAAGTGTGGTCATACAGGTGCTTGTTATCCGGCACGTGACCGTTGCCGGCAATACCGCAAATGCGGTAGCAGTTGGCCCCGCCGGCGGATCGGCGCTACACTCCGCCCTTCCGGAAGCTATGCCACGCTGGACATCAGGCGCACTCGTCGTCGCGACGCTCGCCGTCACGGGTCCCCCTTCGGCCGCAGCGGACACGCAGCACGGGCTCCTCAGCGGCTACATGATGAACTCGTGGACCCTGTCGGAGGGGATTCCAGTCGGGCCGGTGTACGCCATGGCCCAGGACCACGAGGGGTATCTGTGGCTCGGCATCACGGGCGGGGTCGTGCGCTTCGACGGCACCCGATTCACTCGATGGGACGCCATCCATCCAACGCCGCTGCCACGCGCTGATGTCCGCGCGCTGAGCTCCGCGCGCGATGGCACGCTGTGGGCCGGGTTCGACCGGACCGGCGGCGCGGTGACCGTGGCCGCACTGCGCGACGGCAACGTCGTCTTCTCGCCTGATGGCACGCCTCCGCACGAGGCGGTCACCTCCATCGTCGAGGATCACACCGGGAGCGTGTGGGCTGTCAGCGACGGGCTGCTCTATCGGTTGCGGCGTGGCTACTGGCAGATCCTTCGGAATGGCCTGCGCGATCACGAGGTGGTGAGCGTTCGCGAGGATATGCGAGGCAGCCTCTGGATCGGGACCCGCCAGGGTGTGTTTCGCACCCGCGACGGCGAATCGTTCGAGCTCGTCGCGCACGGCATTTCGCGCGAGACAAGCGAGGGCGCGGACGGAGCGCTCTGGATGACCGACCCCGTGCACGGCGTCCGCCGCCACGGGGAGCGCGCGCCGTTGACCGGCTTCGGCGGCTGGGGCACGCGCCTCCTGCACGATTCCAGCGGCAACCTCTGGGTCGGGACGACGGGTCAGGGATTGTGGCGAATCCGCGCGCCGACGGGAACCGCGACGCCGCTGATTGAAATGGCCACGATGCAGACGGGACTGTCGAGCAACGCCGTCCAGTGTCTGTTCGAAGATCGCGACGGCAACATCTGGGTCGGAACGATGCTCGGGCTGCACAGCCTGACGCCGCAGCAGCTCACGCCGATCGCGTCCGGCACGGTGGTACGCGCGGTGCTGCCCGACCCGGACGGGTCCGTGTGGGTCGGAACCACCAGCGGACTGCAGCAATTTCGCCATGAGTTCGGCGACTGGCATGGACGACGCATCGGCGAAGCGCTCGACATCCGTTCGCTGTTTCGCGACGCGTCGGGAACTGCATGGGCAACGACGGACCGCGGATTGCGCGTATTGAGCGGCGGCCGGCTGCTCCCTTCGGCACGTCATCCCGAAATCGCGTCGCCGTGTCCGGCCGGCGCGCCGCCTGAGCCGGCCCGCACCGCGTCGGACACAGCGGCCTGGCGGCCCGTCTGCGGCGCACGCGATGTGATGTGGGCCGCGACGGATACCCGATCGCTGACGCTGCGACGAGGCGACCGCACGATCGCGACGATCCCTCGAGCCCCCTGGCCCTCCGCGGCCGGCCCGTACAACGTCGACGCCATATTCGAGGATGCGCTCGGCTCGACGTGGATCGGCGGAACAGGCGGCCTGTGGAGAATTCGTGACGGCGACGTGCGGCACCGCGGCGAACGCGACGGGCTGCCCGCCCGGCGCGTGATGGCGATCACGCAGAGCGAGGACGGGTTCTTGTGGCTCGCCGTGGATCGAGGCGCTCCATACGCCGGCCGCCGCGCAGCGCTCGTCCGGTTTCACCCCACGGACTTCGATCGCTCTGCCAGTGCCAACACGCCGTTCACCGGCCATCGGATCTACGACATCCTGAACGGCCTGGCTGGAGTGCCCTTGGGATCGGCCGCAGCCGCGCGTTCGACGGACGGCAGCCTGTGGTTTGCCATCGGTGGAAACCTCACGGTCGTGGATCCGAAAGAGCTGGCGCGCGAACAGGCGCACGCCGAGGCGCCGGCGCGCATCGTCGGCGCGATCATCGACGATCGCCCGGCTCCGGCGACCGGTGTGCTGCCGGCCGGGACGCGCAAGCTGCAGCTCGACTACACGGCGCTCCGCCTGACATCGTCGAGACAAACGCGGTTTCGCTACCGTCTCGATGGATTCGACCGCGAGTGGGTCGATGCTGGAGGGCGACGCCAGGCGTACTACACGAACCTCGCACCCGGGCAGTACGTCTTTCACGCGCAGGCCAGCGACAACAGCGGCACGTGGTCCGGGCCGGAGGCCCAGTGGTCGTTCACGCTGCAACCGGCGTTTCGGCAGACGCGCTGGTTCTACGCGCTGTGTGGTCTGGGCATCCTCATGGCCGCCTGGGGCACGGCGCACGCACGCGGCTGGATCCTCCACCGGCAATTCGCCGCGGCACTGGCGGAGCGAACGCGTCTCAGCCGCGAGATTCACGACACGATGCTCCAGAGTCTGGTCGGGATCGCACTGCAGGTGCAGGCCATCGCCCGCCAGTGCGGACCGCACGCCTCGGATCAGCAGTCGCAGCTCGTCGCATTGAGACGTCAGGTCGAGCAGTATCTCCGTGAAGCCCGCCAGGCGATTCTCGATCTGCGTTCACCCATGCTTGAAGCGGGCGATCTGGCCACGGCGCTGGCCGAGATCGGCCGTCGCACGGCTAAGGGTCCGACCCGCGTCGAGGTCGCGGCCGGAACCATCGACGGTCTCGCGCCAGCCATCGAAGGAGAACTCCTGCGTATCGGCCAGGAAGCGATCACCAACGCGGCGCGACACGCCGGCGCCACGCGTATCCGGGTGGACCTGCGTCAAGACTCGGGCCTGATCCTGCTGCGCGTCACCGACGACGGGCGGGGTTTTGACGTGGACGCGATGGCGTCGGCCGCGACCGGTCATTACGGGCTGACGGGAATGCGGGAGCGAGCTGCCCGCGCGGGCGGCAGCCTCACTGTCAGGAGCTCGTGCGACGGAACGTTGGTGGAGGCGAGCGTGCCGCGCGGTCGACAGCGGACGTGATGCCCGGCGTCAAGACAGGCGCGACCCGGCCCATCACCGTCCTGTGCGTCGACGACCACCCCATCGTCCGCGAGGGCCTGAGCATGATCATCAACGGCGAGCCCGACATGACCGTCGTCGATGCCGCGGCGACGGGCGGCGAAGCGATTGCGAGGTACCGGCAGCATGCGCCCGACATCACGCTGATGGACCTGCAACTGCCCGACATGGGCGGCGTGGACGCGATTCGAGCCATCCGTGAGCTCGACCACGACGCACGCATCATCGTGTTGACCATGTACAAAGGCGATGAAGACATCCATCGGGCCCTCGGCGCCGGGGCCAGCACGTATCTGCTCAAGGACGCCATCGCCGACGACCTGCCGCGCATCGTGCGCGACGTGCACGCCGGCCTGCGACGGCTCCCGCTCGACGTCCAGGCCAGGCTGGAGGAGCGGGAGGCGCAGCCGGCGCTGACGTCACGGGAAGTCGAAGTGATGAAGCTCGTCGCCGCCGGACGGCGGGACAAAGAGATCGCCATCGCCCTGTCGATCAGCAATCTGACGGTCCGCGTGCATGTGAAGAACATCTTCGCCAAACTTGGCGTGGGCGACCGGACCGAGGCGATGAGCGTGGCAATCCGCCGCGGCATTATTCACATCGACTGAGCGTCACGTGCAGAGGGCAGGAGCACACCGACTCAACCAGACCGTGTTCGCATCGGCACCAATGGTGTCGGTGATCGCCGGCTTACTGCATCGATAGCCGCTGCGCCTCCGCACAGTCAGCGGCCATATCGAAATATCTGAGCACAGTCGCCATGTCGGTCTCATACGGATGTTTCTCGCCAGCGGTCCGCGACAGCTGCGCGAGCCTCGCACGATCGTACGCGCGGTCGAACTCGGTATGGTTCGTCATCACGATCGTCGCGCCGGCCGCCGCCGCAGCCTTCGCCATCCTCCGCTGGCTGTCGCGGTAGATGGCGAAGTTCTCCGCCCGTCGCGGGAAATTGAACGCGGTGCCGCCGGCGTACGCGACCACGAGGGGGCGTCCCCTGTCCCTGACCGGAAAGATGTACGACAGCGTGCCCGGCGTGTGACCCGGTGTGGCGATCACGTCGACGGTCGTGTCGCCGAGCGTGATCCTCGTGCCTTCGTCTCCGACCACAACGTCGCGCTTCGGGACGCCGCCGGGCGCCGAGGCGGGGCGCTGGAGCGTCGAATCCCAATCCGCCGCGCCCATCACGATCTTCGCGCGGTAACGGCTCTGGAGCAGCGCCGCGCCCTGGTCGTGATCGCCGTGCGCGTGGCTGATCAGCACGTACTTGATACTGCGCGGATCGAGTCCGAGCGTCGTCAGACCCTCGACGATCTCCGGCTCGACCGCATAATCGAACAGCGTGTCGATGAGGATGATGCCATCGTTCGTCGTCAGCGCCCAGGCGGAGTGAATCCTCGTGCCGACGAAGTAGAGGTTGTCGAACACTTTGTACGGCTTTGCGTACCAGAGCGCGCGATCAGGCGCCGTGCGGGCGGCGGGTGGCGCGGCGCCGCGGGCCGGAGCGCTCTGGAGATTGTCGGGCGCGACGCAGATGCGGAGGAACGTGCCTGCGTAGTCGAGGCCCGCGGCGCGTTTCGCAGCCTTCACGAGGTCATCCGGTGTGGCCGGCGCAGGCGCCTGGGCGTGCCCCGTCAATGCGATCGCCCCGAACACCGCGGCAGACGCCAGCAGACAGCTTCTCATCGCAACCTCCCTTCGCGGCGCGTCAGTCGCGCGGCCCGTAATGCGGTGCTGTCTGACCCAGCTCGATCGCGCCAAGGTCGGGAGCCACGCCGGCGAATCCATCCGTCACGTTCGGCAACGCTTTTCCGCGATCAACCGCTGTCGATCCAGTCTTCAGCCTGAAGTCGAACGCTTCGGCTTTATAGACTTTCTGAACCGTCGCGACGTCCTGCGCGTCGAGCCTCGGGACGTTCACGAACACGTCGTAGTCGACGAGGACGCTGTGCTGATCCTGATGCGTGGCACGGCTGTACTCCTCGAGCGTGTTGTACTGCCGCGTTTCGAGCGACGACGGCGCGGGAGCGGCGCCGCGTCCACGCATCAATGAGCTGTAATCGGCAGCCGTCGCCCACGGCGGCGAGTTCCAGGCGAACGAATACGGCGCGCCGGGATTCGGCCTGAAGCCGTTGTAGTCCGACGAGGTGTAGTTGGTGTACGTGTTAATCGCGAAAATGGCGGGAGCCGAGTTCTCGCCGAGAAACAGGTTGTTCGCCCAGTGGACGTTCGACGCGCCCTGTGCCTGCGTCTCCGACAAGACCGTGTTGTTGTAGAAAACCGCGCCCGCCGAGCCGCCGGTCAGCCGCGTCGACCCGCCCGGCATGTGATAGACGATGTTGCGGATCCAGTACACAGGGCCGCCGAGCGCCGGCTGGTTGCAGAACGCGTGCGATGCGGAGTTGATCATCATGTTCCGCATCACCCGCACGTTGTGCATGCTGCCGTCCACCTCGAACGGGTTGTCGTGGAAGTTGGTCATGTAGTTGTTGTAGTAGTCGATCGAGACCGTGCGCCGGTCGAAGTACTCCCGCGTTGGATACTTCGGCCCGCCGACCGCCGCCGAGCCGTCCGGATTCCCGTACGTCTCCGTATCGATGCCGTCGTGGAAGTTGGCGACGTAGTTGTACGCGATGACGTGCCCGGGGCCGTACACCTTGACCGCGATGTACGATCCCATCACCGGCGGGAACTTCTGTCCGTCTTTCCCGTCGAACTTCCGCCAGAACTCGCCCGCCCAGCCGATGACGTGATTGGGATCGTGCCGTCCGATGAAGTAGTTGTCGGCGATGTAGAAGTTGCTCGATCCCGAGTAGTTCGTGAAGACGCCGGCGCCGATGTCCTCGAACCGGCAGCGTTTCACCGTGATGCCTTTGGCGCCCGCAATGAACTGCGTGCCGGCGAGAATCGCGTAGTCGGTGTTCCGGAACGTCAGTCCCTCGAAGTAGGTGTAGTCCGCGGCGCGGATGTCGAACAGCGCGAAGTTGCCCGCGCCGTCGAAAATCGCCGGACCGTCGCCCGCGCCTTTGATGACGATCGGCTTCTCCGGCGTGCCCTTCGCGAGCAGGTAGTACGTCCCGTCGAGCGGCGTCGTGCGATTCACGGCGGGATCATTCGTATATTCGTAGCGGTTGTACTTGTAGACGCCGGCATGCACCAGGATGGTGTCGCCGGCCTTCACGCGCGGACGGCCGGCCGTTGCCCAGTCGGTGCCGGCGCAGGTGAGGTTGTACGCGCACATCAGGCCTTCGAACGATGGCTCGACCTTCGCGCCTTTATAGCCTGGCGGATACACGTGGTAGACGTCGCCGCCCGCCGCCGGCATCGGCTCGGGACGCGTTCTCACCGTCACCGTCTTCGTCGCCTGTCCGCTCACGCCGTCGGGATCGCGAAGGACGAATCGCGCTTCGTAGGCCGTCGCCGGTTCGAGATCGAGAATGCTGCCGGCGAACATGTTCGGCGACGTCACGTCGAGCTGATCCCCCTGCCTGATGCGCTCGCCCTGCAACCGCAGCAGCGGCAGCGCGGGCTTCCAGTCTGTCGCGCCCTGCTTCCGATACGACACGTCAACCGACGCGTTCCGGTTGTCGTCGCCCTGCACGAACCACTCGAAGCCGAGGTTGATCAACGTGGGTGGATCGACGAGAAACTCGCCTGCCGTGACCGCACTGCCGGCCGGAGCGGCGGTCACAACGCGATGCCGGAGGGACACACCAATCACGACCGCGAACGCGAGCGTGAGTGAGAACGTTGTGAGAGCGGCTGTCTTCATGATTGTCCCTTCCTGAGACGGTCACATCTTACTCACTGGAAGTCGATGTTCCAGAGAAACCCGGGACGTAGACGACTTTTTGCACGAGCGCACGCTGCCGCCGTGCGACACTGGCCGTTCAGGCCTGGAGAGGATGTTGAGGATGTTGGGGATGTCGATGCAGGGGCGGTTTCTTGCGCGTGCGTGTGCTGCGGCGATCGCGCTGTCCGCGGCCGGACTGACGCCCGCGGCGCAGACGGCTCCTGTGCGGGGCATCTACAACTGGATTCACGGCACGGGCGATGCCGAACGCGCTTTCGCCTTCTACCACGATGTCTTCGGCATCGCGATCGCGCGATCGC
>Ga0105248_10002589_pt1 | contig 20118 bp, 21 predicted proteins | sample KBSS34metaG_FD_81524 | JGI IMG/M metagenome (GOLD analysis project Ga0105248, IMG submission 81524) | Switchgrass rhizosphere microbial communities from Kellogg Biological Station, Michigan, USA - KBS S3-4 metaG | ecosystem: Host-associated > Plants > Roots > Rhizosphere > Soil | place...
CAGCCCCAGGATCGCGCGCTCCTGGGCGTTCAGCGCCGTGCCGGAGGAGCGCGCGGCCATCACCTCGTCCACCGTGCCGGGGAAGTGGCGCTGGCCGGCCCGGACGTCACGGATGGTGGCCAGGGTCTCCTCGGTGAACGTGTCCTTGAGCAGGTAGCCGCGCGCGCCGGCCTCGAGCGCGTCGATCACGTACGAGTCCAGGTGGAAGGTGGTCAGGATCAGCACGGCCGGGGGCTCTTCCAGCCGGCCGATGCGCCGGGTCGCCTGGACACCGTCGAGCACCGGCATCTGCAGGTCCATCAGCACGACGTCCGGCCGGGTCTGGCGGCACGCGGACACCGCCGCGGCGCCGTCCGCCGCCTCCCCGACGACCGCCAGCTCCGGGTCGCTGGCCAGCACCATGCGCAGGCCCGTCCGGACCAGGGCGTCGTCGTCCACGACGAGGACCTTCAGCGCCATGGCAGCCGCGCTCTGAGCTCGAACTCGCCGCGGGCGCTGAACCTGTGGCTGAGCGTCCCGCCCGCCAGGGTGGCCCGCTCGACGAGTCCGATCAGCCCGCTGCTCGTGCCCGGTACACCGAGTGAGCCCGTGGTGCACGCGTTCACCACGTCCACCTCGACGTCCGCTCCTGACCGGGCCAGGCTGACTCGCACCGGTACCCCGGGCGCGTGCTTGCGGGCGTTGGTCAGCCCCTCCTGCACGATCCGGTACACGTCCCGGCCGGCCGCCACCGTCGACGCGGGCCCGGTCGACTCCAGCGCCGAGTCCAGGGACAACACGACCTCCTGCCCGGCGGCACGCGCCTGCTCGACGAGGTCGCCGAGCCGGTCCAGGCCCGGCTGGTCGAGCGAGCGCGGCTCATCCTCACGAAGGACGCCGATCGCCGCCCGCAGCTCGTCGAGCGCCTGCACGGCCGAGGTACGGATCAGCGCGGCGGCCGCCCGGACGTCGTCCTCGCCGTGCCGCGGCGCCACCTCGAGACCGCCGGCGTGCAGCGCCACCAGCGAGAGCCGATGGGCCACCACGTCGTGCATCTCCCGCGCGATCCGGGTGCGCTCGGTGGCCCGGATGTGCTCCTCACGCAGGGTCCGCTCCTGCTCGGCGCGCTCGGCCCGCTCGCGGTAGGCGTCCAGCAGCGCGCGCTGCGACTGGATCAGCGCACCCCAGGCGGTCACCGCGGCAGCGATCGCGATGTTCACGGTCAGGGTCAGCGAGACACCGTTGTTGCCCGGGTAGACCAGCCAGAACACCCAGCCGGCGGCCACGTCCGCGACCGCGACCGCGATCGCGACCCGCAGCGACCGGTACCGGGCGACGAAGTACAGCGCGACCATGTTGGCCACACCCGCGGCGGCGACGACGGCGGCGACGCCGGCGAGCACGAGCCCGACCACGAGCGGGTACCGGCGCCGGCCGAGCAGCAGCAGGCACGCCAGCGCCCCGGCGCACACGTCGACGGCGCGCCAGCCGCCCGCGGGACCCTGTCGCAGCACGTCGTACAGGAGCACGAGGCCACCGGCGAACGCGGTCAGGACGACGACCGCCGACCGTGCCCGCCGACGCCAGCCGCTCGTCTCCTCGTCCACAGCTGCGACTCTACGAGCCTGCCCGGCCGCGCCGAGTCCGCCTTTCGGGGGACCCCCGGTCCACCGAAGGTCGACGGCCCTCCGCGGTTCGGACGACGCGGTGGGGGTGCCCGCGCCGGTTCGCTGGAGCCATGAAAACAGCCACCAACCACTCCCCTGGTTCCCGCCTCCACGCCCTCGCCGACGAGGTCTTCGGCCCTGTCCGCGCTCCTCGCGGCACGCTCGAGCGCAAGCTCCTGCTGGTCCGCTCGGCCTTCGCCTACGGCGGCCTCCTCGCCACCCTCGTCCAGGTCGTCGTCTGGCTGATGATCGGCGTGATCACCGCCCACCTCGACGCGCCGTGGTGGCTGTGGACCGCCGTCCCGGCCACCGCCGCCGTCGGCCTGCTCACCCTCGCACGGCGCTGGCGGCACCGGTGGGGGCTCGCCGAGACGACGAAGGAGGAGGGCCGATGAGACACCCTCTGTCAACCTCAGGCGGCCTCCTTGAGGGAACGTGTGCGGTTCGCGGTGTGGGTGTGCTCGTCGTAGGGGACGTCGAGGCGCAGGCAGTGTCAGAGCACCTCGAGCCAGCGGTTGCCGAGGGCGCGCAGGGCGGTGTGGTGGCTCTTGCCGGCGGCGATCTTCTGGTCGTAGAACTGGCGGGCCCAGGCGCTGCGGGTCAGGCTGCAGAACGCCCATTGGTGGACGGCGTCGCCGAGGTAGCGGTTGTGGGCGAGGCGGCGTGCGACGACGAACTCGCAGCGGCCGGAGCGGCGGGTGACGGGGGCGGCGCCGGCGTAGCATTGCAGCGCGTTCGGCGTGGGGTACTGGTCGATCCGTTCGCCGATCTCACCGGCGACCCTGGCGGCGAGACGGTCACCCAGGCCGGGGAAGCTCAGGTAGATCTCGCCGCCAGGGAACGCCTTCCCCGGGTCGGGGTCCTTCACGGTCTTGTCGCGTCCGGTGCGGGGTGCGCCAAGGAGCAACTCACCCATCCGCCGTTCCCAGGCCCTGCGTTGGGTACGCAGCAGGAGCAGCTGGGCCACGGCGAGGCGGATCGAGCCGGTCTTGGCGCGGGCCAGCTCGGGGCGGACCGGCAGCCGGGGCTGGGCCAGGGCGTCGGTGACGCGGTCGGTGAACCTGCCGGGCCAGCCGTGCCGGGCCGACCGAGCGAGGCCCTCGACCTCGTCGCGGGACGCGGCGGCCAGTTCGGCGGCCGACGGCCAGCGTTCCAGCAGCTTCAGGAACACCGGCGCGCCCAGGTCGCCGTCGGCGATGTCGACGGCGGCCGGGAACACCGCGAGCAGGTCGGCGCGCAGCCGGTTGCCCAGCCGGCGCTCGTCGCGGGCGGCGCGTTCGTCGTCGCGGGCGATCGCGCGCAGCTCGGCGCCGACCGGGCCGTGCGGGATCAGCCGGCGCAGCTCGGCGTACTGGTCGAGCGCCAGCAGGCAGCAGATCCGGGCCTCCTCGGCGTCGTCCTTCTTCCTGGCCGGCCCACGACGGCGGGCAACCAGGTCCGGGTTGACCGGCAACACCGTGAACCCGGCATCCACCAGCGCCTCGACGAGCAGGCCGTGGCGGGTCTCGAGCACGATTCGGACCTCCGCGGGGTCCGGCTCGAGCTCCAGGCAGCGGGCGACGAGCCGGCCCACACCGGCCGGGCCGTGGTCGATCCGGAACTGCTCGACCACCCCGGTCCCGGGACGGCCCAGGGCGACGTCGTGGAACGACTCCGCCCAGTCCACCCCCACTCCCAGCATCCGTGTCTCCTTCCACTCCGACGGTCACGGGCGGAGCAGGTACGGCGCCGTGCTGATGGACCAGTCCTCACGGGACAACACCCTCCTGGGCGTCAGGCCTGCGCCGGGTACCCCCGAGGACGCCGTCTCATCTCAGCCCTCAAGGGACAAGCGCCGAAAGCGTTCCTCGGAGGTTCCCGTGCGAAAGGAAGGTAGTGCCATCAGCACCGAGCGTCGTGTCACCGGCTGGGCCGCTCTGCTCGGCGGCCTGCTCTCCCTGGTCATGGTTGGCCTGTACTTCGTCTACTCCGGCCCGCCGCCGTCCGCCAACGTACTCAGCCGCAACCTGATCACGCTTGCCACCTTCACCGCGTTCCTGGTGTTCGCCGTCGGGGTCGGCCGCCTGCTGCGCGACCCGGACGGCGACGCGGGCCTGGCCGGCGACCTCGCGGTCACCGCGCTGCGCGCCTACGTCACCGTCACCCTGGTGGCCGCCTCCCTCGAGGTTGGCACCTCGTTGCAGTACCCCGACGGCGACCTCGACCCGACCGTCGACGGACCGCTCGCCGCCGGCATGGTGCTGCTACACGGCCCCATCGCCCGGGTGCTGGTCGCGGTGTTCCTGCTCGCGCTGGCCGCGGCGCCGACCGCCCGGCAGTACTTCTCCCGTCGAGTGCTCCGTGGCGGCGTCGTCCTCGCGCTGGTGAACCTGGCCCTGGTCCCGTCGCTGTTCTTCGGCATGGACGCGGCGGACTGCTACGCCGCCAACGGCTGGGGCGCGGTCGCCTCCATCGGCGCGGTCAACGTGATCTGGTTCGCCCTACTCGGCCGGTCCGTCCTCCGCACACCGCGGCGCCCTCCGGCGCTCGTCTGACCAGTCCCTGAAGCCGGCTCCGGTCATGTGACCGGGGCCGGCTTCAGGCGGCGTCCGGCACCGACGCACAGGTGATGCTCCGGTCGAAGAGGTACACCGACCCCTGATCTCCTCTGGTGCCTCGGCCTGGCCGACCGAGCGGGGATGACCGAACGTGATGAGCGCCCCGGTGCGACATCGCAGCCGGGGCCCTCATCGCTGGGCATTCGCGGTGCGGACGTGGTGCGGACACCGGTCCCACTTTTCAGCGTCCCGAGTCGCTCGTGACCACACGCTGGTCAGATAGAAGTCCCTATATTGCAGGTACTTCACCTACTCGTACTCGTCACCACTCGGCGGTGGGGGAGTTGGAATCTCGCATCCTCCGCAACGATCTTCTCGGCTTTGTCGCCATAAATCCCTTCTGGGCCAGACCTTGCTTTCGCCTTCGTGATCTTCTTGGGCTGGTCTGGGGTCCCATCGGGCGAGTGACCACTGTGGATCGAGTGCTTGTCGGCTCCCTGACTGGTGCACGGCCGCCTACCAGCCTGGTTGACGCAGGGTGGATGATTGCTCGCTATGAGCGTCAACGGGGGGATACGGAAGGTTCGGTCACAGGCGTGGCTGCTGGCTGTGGTCGCGGTCGCTACGGGTGGCGTGGCCTGGGCGACCAGGCAGGGCTGGGCGGCCGTCATCCTGACGGGGGTTGGGGTGTTCCTCCCGGTGGCGGACCTGTTGATCGGCGGGAAGCGTGCGCAGGCCGACGACATCGACCTGGAGAAGGTCGCCGACCGGCTCGCTCTGGCGGTGCGCAAGCAGTGGGCGGATGAGGCCAAGCGCCGTGAGATCACCAGCCCGCCGCTGGCTGTCTCCTGGCGGCCCGCCAGCCCGTCACTTGTACAGCCCTGGTCCTACCTGCAGCAGCTCACCGCCGACGGCGCCGGCTGGCCGACGCCCACAGCTACCGCTGCGGGCCCCCAGGGGCTCGCCGGTAGCGGACCACAGATTCTCGCCGCCTACGACCGCACGCCCTGCGGCCGGCTCGTGGTACTCGGTGAACCTGGGGCCGGCAAGACCGTGCTCCTGATCCGGCTCGTGCTGGATCTACTGGCCCGTCGCCAGCCCGGCGAGCCCGTGCCGCTCCTGGTGCCACTCGCATCGTGGAATCCAGATGGGCCGAGCCTGACCGACTGGCTGGAAGCCCAGATCCTGCGCACCTACCCGCAGCTGACCGGGGCGATCTCCGCGGGCGGAAGGTCCCGGGCCCGCGCCTTGCTGGACGATGGGCTGATCCTGCCCGTCCTGGACGGCCTCGACGAGATCCGTGGCGGCAGTCGTGCTCAGGCGTTGACGGAGATCAACGCCACCCTGCCGAACCACACCGGAGTTATCGTCTCCAGCCGTGCGAAGGCCTTCCGGCGCGCTGTGCGTCCACGACCCGGCGTGGGTCCGACTCGACTCGAAGGCGCCGCAGGCATTCGGCTAGCCCCACTTTCGCCCACCGTTGTGGCCGACTATCTGATCGCAACAGCTGGCGACGGGGGCCGCGACCGCTGGTCGGCCGTGCTCACCGCGATGAGTAGTCCCGGCACGCCGCTCGCCCGGGCGATGACAACTCCGCTCATGGCAGGCCTTGCCCGCACCGTCTATAACCCACGCGGCGGCGAATCCAACCTCGGCCTGCCCGACCCCGGTGATCTGATCGCCCTGCCCACCGTCGCCGCCGTCGAGCAGCACCTGCTCGCCGGGTTCGTACCCGCCGCCTATCGAGTGCATCCGAACCTCACCAGACATTGGAGCGCCGAACAGGCCTCCTCTTACCTGACTTTCCTCGCTCATCACCTCGAATCCCGCCTCTGTACCACCAGCCTCGCCTGGTGGGAGCTTGCCGGGAGCACCCCACGCCCTTACCGTGCCCTCGCGCTCGGGCTCGTCTCCGGTCTCGCCGGCGGGCTCGTGATCGGCCTTGCGGCTGGACTCTCCTTCGGGCTTACCGACGGGCTTGCCGGCGGGCTTTTTGGTTGGATCGTAGGCGGGATAGCGGGTACGCTCCTGGGCCGTCCGGGGGATGCGAGGCCAAGCCAGATTTCCTTGCGCCGGCCCAGAAGGGATGACTTTGTCGTCGGATTCACGGCCGGCATCATGGGTGGCGTCGCGGGTGGCGTCGTTTTCGGCCTCATGGTCGGGCTCGTGGCGGGTTCAGAAAATGGCATCGTGGCCGGCCTGGGAAATGGGCTTCTCAGCGGGCTCGTCATTGGTTTTGTAGGAGGGCCTGTGTTCGGGCTTGTGGTCGGGCTGTCGGCCGGGCTCGCGGGTGGGCTCGGCGCCGATGTGGATCTTCGCGCAGCAGCGGAACCCATCGGCCTACTCCGCTATGACCGGCGGAGCGCCCTTGTGTTCGGCCTCGCGGGCGGGCTCGCGTTCGCCTTCGCGGGCGCGCTCGCATTCGGCCTCGCGCTCGGGATTCTGGGCGGGGCCCTGGTCGGGCTCGTGTTCGGCACTATAGCCGGGCTCGCCTTCGGCCTGACATTCGCGCTCGTTGGCGGGCTTGTGGGCGGGGCAACGTCCGCATGGGGCCAACTGGCGCTGGCCCGCCCGTGGCTGACCGTGCGTCGCCAGATGCCTCTGCGCCTCATCGCCTTCCTCGAGGACGCCCACGGGCGCGGCGTCCTGCGCCAAGCTGGCGCCGTGTGGGAGTTCCGCCACGCCAACCTCCAGCGCTACCTGGCTAATCGCCCGTGAAGCCACGTTCATGACCCTGCCTACTGCGGTACGTGACGCCGTGGACGCCTACCTACAGGCTGTCGATGCCGTAACGCCCGATCTCGTGGAAGGCTTCTACGTGATCGGGTCCGCCGCTCTGGACGATTTCCGGCCCGGGTCCAGCGACATCGACTTCGTCGCCGTCACCAGGGCGCCCCCGTCCGACAACCAGGCCGCAGCGTTGACCCGCCTCCACGGCCACCTGCCTCGCAGCCCGCTCCTCGACGGGATCTACACCACGTGGCACGACCTCGCCCGCGACCCCGCACAGGCATCGCCGGCGCCGCACGCCTACGGCCGACGACTTTTTCATCCGCGCTGCGACCACGACCGTCACCCGGTCACCTGGCACGGCCTCGCCCGTCACGGCGCCGCGATTCGCGGCCCCGAACCGGCCGACATCGATATCGCGAGCGACCCGGCCGGCCTGGCCCACTGGACGCGCGGCAACCTCGACGGCTACTGGCGGCAGTGGTGGCAACACAGATCCCGCCTCTCCGCACCCGCTGGCCTGGTGTGCCTTACCTCGTGGGGGCCGGCATGGTGCGTGCTCGGCATCAGCCGACTCCACCACACACTCTCCACCGGAGAAATCATCTCGAAGACGGCGGCAGGAGAGTACGCCCGGAACATCTTCGAGCCCCGGTGGCATCGCATCATCGACGAATGCCTACGCATCCGGTGCGGCGACCGCCAACGGCCCCTCTACCTCAACCCGTTCGCCCGACGCGCCGAGGCACTGGCCTTCACCGACATGGTCATCGAAGTTGCGCCCCGACCCACAGGAGCCGGCTGACCTGCGACGGCTTCTCGATCCTCAGGTATCGACGATTTCTCCATTCGACGCCGCGTCCGGCCGGTAAGATCCTTCCGGCTGGCCGATGTGGCGGGAAGTTCGACGCGCGGAGGATGGGTGACGGCTCCTGTGCGACCTACCAGCAGCTGTAAGGAGACGGTTGACGTCCTGTACGGCTTCTTCTACCTGCAGGACGCCGGACAGGACCACGCCGCTGGGATTCAGATTGAGGCCTGGTCCTCGGAGCCCCCGCGGCAGGAGAGCTGGGAGATCTCGGAGGACTTTCAGGTCGCCTGCACAACCGGCGAGATCGCGCCGGTCGGTGTGACGATGGGCCCATCGGAAGAAGAGATCGTTATTGGTCCACCGGGGACGTACGCAGGCCGGGTGTACTCCCGGGGACGGCAGGACACCCGTCGAGCACGGGAAGAGGCGCCATCGGGATGACTCGTGACGCCTTTCTCTGGAGCATGCCCACATGGGTGTCCCGGCGCGCCCCGGGCCGTCGCCCGTGTGACGTGTGGCTGCACCTGGTCGTCGTCGTCCAGGGAGAAAAGCGCTTGCCGACCATCGCGTCCGGAGAGGAACCTGTGCGCAGCGCGACGCGGCGAACGCAATACGCCGTCCTGGAGGTGCGGGCCGAGCGTGTACGGGAATGCCCATGTGCGCCGCCGGGGCCCGCCAGGGCGACGACCGACCGAGGAGGACAGATGGCTGCGCCTGACCCCCGCCCCAACGTCGACTACGGCCCCGGTGAGGCCGCCCGCGCCGGGGAGATCCTGCGCTCGATCGTCGGTTCGACGGTGCATGGCACGAACCTCGTGGGCCAGGACGACGTCGACCAGCTCGGCGTCTACATCCCGCCGCCGGAGCATCTGTTCGGTGTGGCCGATCAGCCCCGTGGCGGCACCCATGTCTGGCGCACACAACCCGAGGGTGCTCGTTCGGGCCCCGGGGATGTCGATCTGACGATCTTCACGTTGCGGCGTTTCCTGGCGCTGGCCACATCGGGTAATCCGACGATCCTGGCGCTGTTCTTCACCCCGGACAGTTCCGTCGTCGTGCGCACCAAGGAAGGCGACCGGCTCCGTGCGCTCGCTCCCGCGGTCGTGTCCCGGCAGGCCGGCCACCGCTTTCTCGGTTACCTGCACAACCAGTTCGAACGGATGGCGGGGAACGGCAAGCGGCTGCCGAACCGCCCTGAACTGATCAGGAAGTACTCCTACGACGTGAAGTACGCGGCGCACGCCCTTCGCCTGGGGCTACAGGGGGTCGAGCTGATGACCACAGGCAGGCTCGCGCTCCCTATGCGCGACCACGACCGCGAGCTCGTCCTGTCCGTGCGTCGCGGCGACGTCAGGAAGGAGGCCGCCCACGAGCTGATCGTCGGCGTGCGGAGTGCCCTTACCGAGCTGCTCGACAGCCCGGACATCGCCCGCATCTCCCCATTGCCGGCCGAGCCGGACACGGGCACGGTCACCGCCTACCTCGTGGAGGCGCACCGCCGGGCCTGGGAATGGGCAGCGTAGGAGACGGAGCGAAACCTCCTGGAGCGGATACGACGCCCGTCACGCAGGCGAGGTCGCGTCCGGGTCCGGCTGCAGGTGGCGGGGTGGTTACTGTGTGATTATGGTGCGATCCCGGGCGAACGTGATGGCGCGGGTGGCGCGGTTCTGCGTCCGGCGGGGATGGTGGGTGCTCGGCGCCTGGGTGGTCGTCCTGGTTGCCGCGACGCTCGGTCACCGTCTTGTGGGCGGGCACTACTCCGACGATCTCCAGTTGCCGGGATCGTCGGCGCAGCAGGGCGCGGACCTGCTCCAGGCGCATGCGCCGGGGATGAACGAGTTCACCGGGCAGATCGTGTTCACTGCCGGGCCCGAGACCCTGCGGCCGTACTCGTCCGAGCTGTTGGCGGCGGCGGCCGCGGTCGGGAGACTGCCGCACGTCCTCGCGGTCAGTGACCCGCTCGCCGCGGCGACGACGTCGAGGGATGGCCGGACCGCCTATGCGGCGGTCCGTCTTGATGTCGGCCCCAAAACCCTGGGACCGTCCGGCGTCGCGGCCGTCGACCGGGCGGTCGCCGGGGTGCGGGCGGCCGGGGTCACGGTCGACTACGGCGGTGTGCTGGGCCAGGCCGCGCGGCCGAAGCCCGGGGAGGCGCGCTCGGAGGTCATCGGCGTCGCCGTCGCGATCATGGTGTTGCTCGTCGGCTTCGGCAGTGTGTATGCGGCTGGGCTGCCGATCCTCACCGCGCTGGTTGGTGTCGGGCTCGGTGTCGGAATACTCGGCATAGTGGCGGCGGTCAGCCCCTTCGCCTCGGTGGCCCCCACGCTCGGCATCATGATCGGCCTGGGTGTCGGGATCGACTACGCCCTGTTCCTGTGCGCGCGGCACCGTCAACTGGTCATGACCGGCGCCGAGCCGGCGGAGGCCGCCGCCAGCGCGCTTGCCACCAGCGGCCGATCGGTGATCGTGGCGGCGGCCACGGTGGTCATCGCCATGCTCGGGCTGTTCGCGTCCGGTATCGGCTTCGTCGGCAAGCTCGGCCTGGCCGCGTCCATCACCGTGGCGGTGTCCGCGCTGGCCGCCGTCACGCTGGTGCCAGCTCTGCTGGGACTGGTCGGGCACCGCATCGACCGGTGGTGGGTGCGCCGCCCGGTGGCAGAAGGCGCGCCCGGCGGGCACGGTGGCGCGACCGGCTGGCACCGGCACGCGGCGCGGGTGGGCCGGCATCCGTGGCGCTACCTGGGGGCCGGCACCGCCGCACTCGCCGTGCTGGCCGTTCCGGTGCTGTCGATGACGCTCGGCCACATCGACGCCGGCGCCAACCCGACATCGTTCACCGACCGCCGGGCATACGACGCCATCAGTCGGGCGTTCGGCCCGGGCGCGAACCGTCCGTTCATCGTCGTCGTGCGCCTCGCGGACGGTGCGTCAGGTCCGGCGCTGGCTCCCCGCGTCGCCCGCTCTCTCGCGGACACCCCGGGAGTCGCCGAGGTCAGCCCGGTGCGGCCTACCCCGGACGGGGCGCTGCTGGTCGCCACCGTCGTGTCCGCCACCAGCCCGCGGGACAAGGCCACCGACCGGCTGCTCGCCCGTCTGCGCGACGACACGCTGCCGCACGCGCTCGCCGGAACCGGCAGCCGCGGCTACGTCACGGGATTCCTGGCCGCCGGCCTCGAGTTCGACGAACAGGTCGCCGCCCGGCTGCCGGTGATCATCGCCGTTGTGCTCGTCGCGGCGTTTCTGCTGCTGCTCGTGAGCTTCCGTGCTCCCGTCCTCGCACTCAAGGCCGCGGTGCTCAACCTGCTCTCGATCGGCGCCTCCTATGGCGTCGTCGTCGCCGTCTTCGAGTGGGGCTGGGGCAGCTCGCTGCTGGGCGTCGACACGTTGGTGCCCGTCGAGGCGTACGTGCCGATGATGATGTTCGCGATCGTTTTCGGACTGTCGATGGACTACGAGGTCTTCCTGCTGTCCCGGGTCCGTGAACGCTGGATTGCCACCGGCGACAACGCGCGCGCCGTCGCCGACGGGCTCGCCGCGACCGCCCGCGTCATCACCTGCGCCGCACTGATCATGGCCAGTGTCTTCTTCGCGTTCCTGCTCTCCGGCAACGTCATCATCAAGATGCTCGCTCTCGGACTGGGTGTCAGCGTCCTCATCGACGCCTCCCTCATCCGGCTGATCGTCGTCCCGGCGGCCATGTTCCTGCTCAGCCAGGCCAACTGGTGGCTACCACGCTGGCTTGACCGCCTCCTGCCCCGACTGGAACCCGAGCCTGGACCGCCTGGACCGGGCGCCGGCACCGAACGGGAGACCCACCCCGCACCCGCCGCGACCTGACCCGACCTGGCGGAACTACAGGGGCATCGAATTGGTCAGATACACGCCGCCCATGCGGTCGGTGCCGCGGTAGACGTGTCGTCCGGTCCAGCCGGCCCGCCAAGCCCTTGTAATGGGACTGCATGGCGATGGCGGAGGAGGCGGTTTGCGAGCCCGTCGCCTTCCGGACGGCGGCTGGTGCCTGAACAACGCGGGCCTGCTCCTCGGAGGGGGCACTGCTGTCCTCGTCGACACCGCAGCCACCGAGGCGCGGGCGCGGCGGTTGCGTCAGCTGGCCGTGACGGCGGCTGGCGCGATACCCAAGGTGATCGTCAACACCCACGCGCACGGGGATCACACCTTCGGCAACAGCGTGTTTCCCGAAGCGCTGGTGATGGGACACGAGGGCATGCGGGCGGAGGCGGAGCGAGCCGGCCTGCACCTGACCATGCTGTGGCCGGAGGTCGAGTGGGGGAAGATCGAGGTTGTCCTCCCGCAGGTGACGTTCCGTGAACCGATCGCGGCCCGGCTCGGCCTGCTGATGTACCTGGCCGCGGATCCGGGCCTGTGGTGAAGCCGTCGGCCAGGGCCCGTGCGTGGATCTGGGCACCCCAGCCACGCGGGCTGAGCTTCTCCGGGTAGAGATGCTCATCGATCCACGGCAGCACGGATCGGGCCCGCCCCATCGCCTGGTCGAACAGCTCGCCCGGCGGGCCGTTCAGGTTGAACGCCGTCTCGGCGAACGTGGGCAGAAACTCCCCGCGCCCCTCCCGAGGGACGCCGAGCCCGTCCGCGAATACCGTGAGTGGCAGCGCCTGCGCGAGCGCAACGACTCCGTCGACCTCACCACGGGCAAGGGCGTCGCGGACCAACTTCCCCGCCGCCGCCTGGGTCGCGCCCCGCAGGTCGCGGCCCACCGACGAGGAGAACACCGAGGAGATCACCTGCCGGGCCCGGGTGTGCTCCGGCGGATCGGCCTCCTGCAGCTGGCTGCGCGAGCGCCAGGCCGATCCGCCGCGCAGGTCGGTGTATCCGGTGCCGGCCGAGGAGTAACGTTTCGTGGTCCTGCAGGGCGGATCGCACGGCGCTGTGGCGGGCGAAGGCCCACACCTGGTGGCGTTCCAGCCAGACGACCGGCCCCACTCCCGCAGCCGCGCGTAGGCGGGGTACGGATCGGCGAGGGTCTCCTGCGCGAACAGGTCGAGGTCGCTGGCCGGCCTGGACGTCGGCGGACCCGGCACCGTCGCCGTCACCAGCTCGTCCTGGCGGACAGGTCGGCGGTGAACCGGTGGTAGGAGTCGGACTGCAGGACAAGCATCAGCTCCAGCAGCTTCGCCTTGTCCCCGGTGACGGCGAACTGCCCGGTCACGAAGGCGGTGGCCGCGTGCAGCTCGCCGGTCTGGAATTCGACCAGGTCCCGGTAGGTAGCGGTGATCGCGAGGTCGGCGCGGTCCAGCGTGCCGCTCCTTGCCCGGACAATGACACCCTTCTCGATCAGCAGGTGATAGTCGACGCGGCCCTGGGGCGTGTCGGTGGCGTGGAACTGCAGCCGCACGTTCACGTCCGGCATGTTCGGCTGGCTGGCCGAGGCCAGGCTCTCCAGCGCGGCCAGGTACTCCCCGGACAGAAACCGCAGCCGGGGCCCGGTCGTCTCCGCGACCCCGGCCGTCACGCCGCCTCCGTCCGGTAGCTGCGAAAGCGCACCTGCAGCTCCTCGACCTGCGGAAAGGCAACGCGGGCGCGGTGGCGCAGTGCGGCGGCGATCTCCAGGCCGTCGAGGCGGTGCAGCACGACCGGGAAGACGACCTCCGCCTGCAGACGGGCGAGCCGCCAGCCGGGGCAGACGTGGATGCCCGCGCCGAACGAGATGGACGGTCCCTGCCTGCGGGTGACGTCGAAGGTGTCCGGATCGGTGAACGTCGCCGGGTCGCGGTTAGCCGCGGCGATCAACGCCATGATCCGCGCGCCGGCTGGAAGCTCGACGCCGCCGATCCGGACCGCCTCGCTGGTCGTCCGGGGGACCATGTGCGCGGGCGGGTCGTACCGCAGCACCTCGTCGATCGCCGCATCCAGCAGCGACGGGTCGGCGCGCACCCGGTCGGCCTGGTCTGGATGTTCGGCGAACAGCCGGATGCCATTGGTGAGGAAGTAGGTCGTGGTCTCGCTGCCCGCGGCCACGATCATGTGACACATCTGTACGAGTTCGTCGAAGCTGAGCTTGTCGTCGCCGTCGCGGACGCCGATCAGCGCGGACAGCAGGTCGTCGCCGGGCCGGTGGGTCTTTCGCCGTACCAGTTCGCCGTAGTAGCCGTCGAGGAACTCCGCCGCCTCGTCGGCCTTGCGCAGCTCGGTCGCGGTCATGCCCAGCTCGAAGGTCCGCTGGAAGTCGCGGATCGGCTCGCGGCGAGCTTGCGCAGCGCCGGATGCTGTTCCCAGTCGCCGCTGAACCGCCCGGCCATGAAGCGGCGCACGTCCTTGCCGATTTGCTTGCTGCGCAGTACGTCGTTGACGTCGTCGAAGCGGGTGAGCGCCCAGATCCCCATCGCGCTGTGATGGACGGGGACGGCCTCGCGCAGCCGGCGGTACCGCGAGTACGGATCGGCCCTACCTTCGGGCGAGAACAGGATCTCGGCGAACGCCTCGTCAGCGGCGTGCACGGCGACGGGGTCCGGCTGGTCCGCGGTGGTAGCCATCGCTGCCTCCTCGGTCATCGGCGGCTCATTCGGGGATGGTCGTCTCGACCACGTGCAGCAGTGGATGGACCGCGCTGACGCCGTCGAGGCGCAGGCCGGCGCGCTCGACGAGGGCGCTCACCCCTGCACGGGTATGCCGGCGGCCGTTGGTGTTGAGCAGGAACAGCAGGTCGATCCCGGTCGCGTAGCGGATCTCCGGGCTGTCGTCGACCAGGTTCGTGATGATCAGGACGCGGCTGCCGGGCCGGCCGGCGCGCGCCGCGTTGCGCAGCGCGGCCACCGTCAACTCGTCGTCCCATTCGAGGATGCTCTTGAACTGGTAGACGTCGGCCTCGACCGGGATCTTCTCCAGGCAGCTGCCCGCCACCACCCGGGAGCGCGCGGCCAGTGCGCCGCCCAGACACAGCCGTGGGTCCGGGTGGGCGACGGCGGCCGGCAGGTCGACCAACGTCCCGTGCAGATGCGGATTATGCTCCAACACCGTTGCCAGCGTGTATCCCCGGCCGCCGCCAATGTCTGCGAATGTCTTCACCCCGTTCAGGTCCAGCGCGTCGGCGATCGCGTCCGAGGTGATGCGGCTCAGTTCGGTCTGGGAGCGGTTGGCAGGAGCGTGATGGGCGAGGGAGCCTCACCCCCGTCGGTAAGGGACAGCGTGCTCTTGACGAGAGCCACCTTTTCTCCTCTCTCGGGCGGGTCGTGGCCGTACATCAGACGGACTCAGCTGGCGTTCGGTCGTTTCCGCTCGAGGACAGCTTGTGCGGCGGGCCGCTTCTACGCTGAATGCTGCGATGCGCCGTTAAAGAAGGACTCAATCGTCGGTGAGGAGCCGCCGGCCAGAGCGCGGCCGCATGGGTCGATCCGAGTCCTGGGCGGCGGACCGACCTGGCCGAGTCATGGATGCGCACCCCGGTCCGCCAGATCAACCACGGTCGACCGGCGCAGTCGGACGGTGAGGAGGGTGAGATCGTCCTTGTCCAGCGCGCCGATGGCACGCTGGGCGGCGAGGTGGTCGCGCAGGTCGTCCCGGGGGCTGCGGATGACCTGACGGAGTGCCGCGGGGTCGTCGCGGGCGAGGGTCAGCAGCCAGCGGGCGACGGCGTCGGTGGCGAGCAGCAGCGTGTCCCCCGCCGCCACCGGTCCCGTGCCACGCTCCACGACGACGGAGGTTGTCCCGGCCGCGATCAGGTCGGGACCGCCGGGCACCAGGCACGGGGTGTCGGAGAACTGGTTCGGGTCGGTCAGTGGGAAGGCCGTGACCTCACCGGCGGACGTGACATGCAGCAGGCAGCAGTCACCGACGGAGATTGCCTCCCAGCTCGGACCGCCCTGCTCGTCGACCACCAGACGAAGTCCGAGAAAGGCGGCGTAGGCGCTGGTCACCGCACCGGGGCCCTCGTCGAGCCAGCTGGGGCCCACGGCCCTGGGCAGGGTGGCCGCGTGCTGCCTGGCCACGGCGAGGAACCAGGCTCGCAGGTCGGCGTCGGCGTCGGCGTCGCTGGCCTGGTTCGGCGGCGGCTGGCGGATGTAGGCGCGGACCAGTGCCTGGGCCCACAGGTGCACGTCACGCCCAGCGGAGGCGCCGTCGGCGACGGCGAAGCGGCCGGTGCGCTCGCTCAGGGCCGCGCCGTCCTCGATCGGGTCGATCGTGTTCTTCGGCAGCTGCAGGATGCGGGAGCTGCACCGTAGCGGCGCCGGTGCGCGGACGGTAGCCGGGCGGCTGGAGGTCACCGGCGGTCGTCGGTCAGGCTGGTACCCACCCGCAGCGCCAGGACGAGGTCGTCGGGCGCCGCGTTCGCCACGAACCCGCGGGACCCGTCGGCCAGACTGATGTGGGTGTTGTGTTCCGCCCTGGTGCGCATCTCCGCCGGGATCTCACTGGAGGTGTCGAACAGCAGGTGGGCGAACCCGTCGTCCGCGGGCAGCGCCGCGGGGCTGGCCGGGAAGCGCACCGGGGCCGACAGCCCGTCGGAGAGGATCACGTTGAACAGGAGCAGGTTCCCGTCCCGGGTGCGCAGCGAGCGCAGCCGATCGGCCCAGGTGCGCACCTCGTCGCTGTCGCCGTCGGTCGCCATCCCGTCCGAGATGTTGATGATGATCGGCGGGTGGGATCGCTGGTGGCCCGCGGCCCAGCCACCGGCCAGCCGGCCGGCGTGGTTGAGGGCCTGGCACATCGGGGTGTGACCGGAGGCGAAGGGTTCGACCCAGACGGGCCTGGACCGTCCGTCCCGCTCCTCGTGCCGCAGCACCGAGCCGAACAGCTCGGGGATCGACACCAGCCACTGGCCGGTCAGCGGACCGCCCAGCAGCGAGCGCACCTCCTTCCCGGAGTAGCCGAGGACGGCCAGGTCGTAGTAGGCCCGCGGAATCGGTTCAGTATGGACCTTCCGGCACCTCCTCATGATCATGGCGACGGTGTCGTTGACGATGTCGGCCAGCAGTTCGGCCCGCGACACCTGGGGACGGCCTCCGACCGGCAGGTTCATCGAGTCGGATTGGTCCAACAGGAAGATCACGCAACCCGGGGTGGCGCGGTCGATCGACTGGGAGTAGGGCATGGACCGGCTCCTGGCGGTGGGACATGGCTGGTGACGGAGGGAGGCGAAGCGGGTCGAACGGATGACGCGGGTCAGGACCGCCTCGGCGGCCTGGTGGGTGGCCGGTGGTCGGCCCCTCGGGCGGGCGCCGGGACGTGCGCGGTCGGATCGATCACGAGATCCGGCCAGGGACCGCCCGGCTCGATCGTCCACTCGTGGTCGCAGTGGTCGCAGTAGTAGTCCGCGAGAATGGCGTGGTCGGTGCTGCAGCGTGGGCAGATCGGGTCGTCCAGCAGCCGCCAGCCACGGTCGACCGGGCTGGACGGGCGGGGTGGTTCACCGGCCGGCTCGTCGCCGCACTGCGGTATCCAGGCGTCGGCGTCGGCGTCGGCGTCGGCATGGGCATGCGCGTTGCCCGGGTTGCCGGCCGGGTCAGGCTGGTCTTCCTGGTCTACCTGACCTTCCAGATCTTTCTGATCTTTCTGATCCGATGCCAGGCCGGCTCGGGCGGTGGAGCGGATCAGGCGGGTGAGCGGGACCAGGGCGACGCCCAGGACATACAGCGCGACCCAGCTGAGCGCGAGGTGGATGCCGTCGGTCACCAGTCCGGTCACCGCTACCACCAGGCCCATCCCGGCGACGACCGGGGCGAGTGCCTGGTGCGGGCGCATCCGCTCGGCGAGCACGGACCAGCGTGGTGAGAGGGGCTCCGGAGGCAGCGAGGGGCGCATGGGTCTGTCCTCCAGGTCGCGCGGGGTCATCGGAGCGGCTCACCGGACCAGCGCCGTCAGGAACAGCCCGACGCCGATCCCGGCGAGGACCGCGACGAGAGCGACGGCAGCGAGGACCCGCGCGCGCGTCCTGCCCGACGAGGCGTCGCCGGGGCCCGTGACCGCTGCGTCTTCGCCGTACTCGTCCAGGTGGGTGGGGCCGTCCGTCTCGACTGTCGTGAACCAGGCGGCCCCGGGATCGGGGCCGGGTGTCTCGGGCTCGTCCCACCAGCGGTTGTCGTCGTCCGGCGGGGCGGTCCGGGCGAGCTGGGTGAGCGAGGCCGGCCGCACGAGCCCCGCCGTCTGGTCGTGATGATGCCGGTCCAGCAGGCCGGCCAGGTCCCAGCCGACGTCGGCCGGGCCATGGCAGAGCTCCCGCAGCAGCGGCACGAGCCGACGGACACCCTGGTCAGGGCTGCTGTTGAGCCGGTCCCACAACGCCGTCTGGTCCGGGTGCGCGAAGTCGTTGTCGGTGAAAATCAGATTCTCGCCGTTGTGGTACCGCTCCCACAGGTCTGGCTCGACCGCCAACGCGCACAGGGAGAGGTAGATGACCAGTGCGGAGAACGTGTCGACCGTCCGGCCCCAGTCGTCACGCTGCCGCCGAGGATGCTGGTAGTGCCGGTGACCGGTCTCGTCCGGGACGAGGTGGGCGACGGCCGGTAGCCAGACGTCGTCCAGGTCCACGGCCTTCAGCCGCCCGTCCCCAGTGACGAAGATGTTGTTCTGCTGCAGGTCGCCATGCGCCACGCCGGCCGCCCCGAGCACGGCCACGAACCCGGCCCAGTCCCAGGCCAGCCCGCGCAGCGCGGCCGGGTTCTTGCCCAGCACATGTTCCACCTCGCCGGCCAGTGACCGGCCCTCCACGCGCTCCATCACGATCACCGGCCACCAGATGCCGCCGATCTCGACGCCCGCGTCGATCCACTCCGCTTCGGCGAACGCGGCAGCCAGGGGCGGGGAAGCGGCTCGATGGGCGGCCAGGTGCTCGTAGCGACGGGCAGCTGCCGTGCCCAGATCTCGGGTCGGGCAGCGCACCGCGACGCCCTGCGAGCCGCGGCGACCGAAGAAGACGACCGCCGAGGCGCCGAGAGCGTGCAGCAGCGGCCCGGATCCGGCCTGGTCAAGGCCTGGCTGGCCGGAGACGACAGCGCTCTCACGATCGAAGACGATCCCGGTCAGGCGCGGATGCTGGTATGAGCCACGGGCGACCGCCGCCTCGAACTGCCCGTCATCCGGCCAGATACGCACACCACTCACCACTATCTCCGGCGGAACAGCAGGCGCCGGCATCACCTGAACGGGGGAGAACGCGGGATTGGCTGCGACCGGCGAACTCAGGAAAAACCCCACAGGGCATCTCGGCCGAGAGTTGGCCGGCCAGTGGAGGCCTGCGTGCCCATACATCCGCGCAGGTCGGAGCTGGTTTGTAGCAGTCGAGCACGGGAGCGATCAGTCCCATTGCAGAGAACTGTAGTGGAGTCCCGGTGAGTGCGTCCACCGTTCGTTCGTGGATGAGCCCCGCTGCGGACGGCCAGGCGTCGGCCTGCCACTCCACCGGAAGGTGTGGCTATGATGGCGTCGGCGGCAGAATCGACTCCCAGGGGGATCAGGTTCGATGGCTCGGGTTGTTTCCACTGACACCGCGCGTGACGCGATCGGGCGTATGCAGCAGATCATCAACTCCGGGCTCGCCCAGGAGATCAGGAATCTGGAGCACGAGGGCCAGCTGCTGAGCGACCCGAACAACTGGGACGGCGGCCTCGCCATACAGTTCCGCACCGATATCTGGCCGCAGACGAAGACGGCGCTCGACAACGCTGTCACCCAGCTCGGTCTGCTGCAGCAGAAGGTCAGCCAGATCAACACCGACATCATGAATGCGGGTGGCAGCTGAGCGACGCGCCTGGCCGCGGCGGCTACTCGTAGACCGGGAGGCTGCCCGTTGCGGTGAAGGCGGGCGGCTGTGGCACGGAGAACGGGCCGGGTTCGGGACCGTAGTCCTCGTGGGAACCGAAGAGCGCGTCCTCGGCGCGGTGCAGGAGGCTACGGTGCTTCTTTTCCGTGGTGACGTGGTCGGCGTAGCGGACCTTCGCCTCCTCCGCCATCGCCTGGCTCCACAGGGCGGCCAGCGTCCGAGCGTCGTCCCGCATCGCAGTACTGAGATTCGTGTCACTTCCCTGTTCTGCGGTGACGCTGCCGCGGAACTCCGTGGCATAGCGACCCTGCCAGACACGCAGGGCTGTGGTGGCGGCCGCGTCGCGCTTTCCGCGGAAGGTGTCCACTCCGTCGGCCAGGTTCCACAGCCGTCTGGCCAGCTCAAGGGCACCCTCGAAGTCGAATACCACATGCTGGCCGCCGTGCACACCCATACTGTGCCTTCCCCGGGAATCTACGGACCGTCCGGAGCATTGTAGGGCTTCCGGTAACGTGATGGGCCCGGACGATCGTCGAACAATGAGCATTTTCAAAGTTGCTTTACCTGAATCGTGGGAAAGTTCCGTCTCACACGCATGAGGGAGCCGCCGACGGGAAACCAGGAGATCGGAAGTTGTCCGGACACTGTCGGTCCGGACGCGAA